>Ga0070695_100001866_pt1 | contig 11906 bp, 13 predicted proteins | sample KBSK1252metaG_FD_65471 | JGI IMG/M metagenome (GOLD analysis project Ga0070695, IMG submission 65471) | Corn, switchgrass and miscanthus rhizosphere microbial communities from Kellogg Biological Station, Michigan, USA - KBS K1-25-2 metaG | ecosystem: Host-associated > Plants > Roots >...
TCCCCCGAGAGAACCAGAAGATGCTCGATTGGGAGGTGACCGGCGATCTGGTCACCCTGGTCATCAACCAGTTCCGCCCGCCTGTGACAGCCAAGCTTGGAGCCTCCGATGAGTAAAATGGGGGTGTCCCGGAAGGACGCTGCCTCAGTCGCCCAGAGACAGACCGGCGGAACTACTTCGCACAAGCGGCAGGGCAGACGTGTAGGGGTGTCGAAAAGCCCGTCACCAGGATCGAATGAACTGCGCAATTGCAGGCCACCGAGAGAGGCGGGTCGCAGTGACTGGCCAGCGGTGCACGGTGCATTAACCAGAACACGCCAGTTGCCGCGGGGTGGCCTGACAATACAGGTGCCAAATCCCTCTGTGCAATAAATCACGTTGGACTGCGGAAGCATGATGGAGGACACGGCTAGGCCGAGCACCAGGGCGACAGTGGCACCGAAGACGAACCAGCCCGCTCGATCCTGACTGACCATCGTTCTGCGATCACCGGGACTACCGCGAAACCAACAAGGGCTCCTTCAACCGCCCCTTCATGGTCATCCGAGGGTGATGCCTCGGGTCTGATGAGCAGTCATCGGTAGGTGGCCGGGCTCGTGCGCTAACACGAGACACCGGCCGTGTCTTCACCTCTGGTTAGAGAGGCTCAGACAAATGCGTGACTACACCCCTTACCGGGTGGCTTCAACGGTTCTCGGGTTGAGCTGTGCTGGGCTCGGGAGCTACGGCGCATTCGAGTTTGCGCACAAGCTCGAAGGCACCATGAGCTACCTTGTCATTGCAGCGCCGGCGGTCGCAGTGGCCGCCGCGCTGATCCCACCCAGAGCCGAGGCGACTTGGCGGACCGGAGGGTGCGTAAAGGCTCTCCTCTGGTGGGCTGTTCTGGTTCCTGCTGGAGCCGTCGTGTTCTTCTCCGCCGCCGAGCGCGTGCACGATGCGAAGGCGGGTGCGGAGGCTGAACGCGGCGCGTACCGGAATGCCGCTGCTCGTGCTTTCGCGACACTCAACATGGCCGAGGCCGAATTGGCGATGGCGAGAGCCGCAGCCAACAAGGCAAGGGTCCAAAAGCAGTGTGGACCGGAGTGTCGGACGAAGCTGGCCGCCGAGGCGTCTGCTCAAGCGGACTTTGAGGCAGCCAAGCACTCGTTGCTGAGGGCAGAGCGGAAGGCCACCACGCTGGGAACGAAATCCTAATGGCATTGGACAAGCACTGCATCCTTGAATGCTTATGTGCCGATCCTGCCTGGCAAATCCCGGAATGAGCTGCGACAGGAGTTCCCGTGATTTCTATCGAGCGACTGTACCCAATCCGACGGCCCCTGGCCGCCGTCCTTGCGGGAGCTGCGGTGGCGACCGTTGGCGGCTTGATTGGGTTAGGTGGTGCAGAGTTCCGGCTGCCCTCGTTGATCGCCTTCTTCGCGCTCTACCCGCATCGGGCAATTCGCAGCAACTTACTAATCAGCCTTGTGACACTGGCCATGTCGGCCGCAGCTAGGGTGAAATTCCTTCCGGCCGTGAGCCTCGGCGAGTTCCGCGTTGAGATCGTCGGGATGGTTGTCGGCGGAATGATCGCCGCGTGGTTCGGAGCGGCGTACCTCTCCCGCATCCCCGAGGCACGGATCATGGGTGTGATCGCCGTTCTTCTGCTGATCACTGCTTTCTTACGCATGGCCGAAACACTGATTGCCGGTGCCACTTGGACAGTCTCCGCGCACGACACGATGTGGAGGGCTCCCCTGGCGGTCCTCGCCGGACTGGTCGTCGGTCTCATCAGCAGTCTGCTCGGCGTTGCCGGTGGCGAGTTCATCATACCCATTCTGATCTTCATCTTCGGCGCAGACATCAAGACGGCTGGCACAGCAAGCGTCATCATCAGCATCCCAGTAGTCCTGACGGGAGTAACTCGCCACTGCACGGGCCACTATCGCTCACAGTCGATGATGGTCTTTCTAGTCCTGCCGATGAGCATCGGGTCTCTCATCGGGGCTGCTATGGGCGGCTACCTCGCTGCGTGGGCTCCGACCGATGCCCTACGGCTTGTGCTTGCTGCGATCCTGGCGGTCTCGGCAGTCAAGCTCTGGTCCAATGGAAATCACTCCCCTGGACCGCGTAAGTTACCTGGCTAGTGCAGTGATTGGCGCTGTCTAACGGCGCGAGCGCCCACCACCTTTGACCAGCAGACTTGGGCTTCGCGTACCAGTTGAAAGGCATCCGCTTTGGCCGTCCTGGTGCCGACCCTGATAACCTCAGGGTAGCCGTTGTTAGGGAGATAACAGAAGGCGACAAAGCGCTCGGCCATGGGGACCCCGGAGCCGTAGTCCTCGACATGTCCGATGGCCTTACCATGCGGCTGACCATCAGGACCAAGCGCTCTCACCAGGAAGTACTTCGGTTTCGATGTGGTCATCAACCCCCCTCGCTAATGGGGCCAGGATGTGGGGAGGGGCACTCCTGACTTCAAATCGACCCCGATAGGTCCCGGTTAGTTACGCCATTAAGCGGATAGAGGTAACCACTTGACGCGCCCACTTCGCTCCCACAAAAAGCCGGGCCGGATCGAAATGCTCGATTGCTCAGGGCTTTGGGGACGGGCGCGACAGGGTCCTAGTTCCCCAGCCAGAGGTTAGCACGTCCCGCCGATGATGACCGTGGCGTAACCACCGCCAAAAGTGCGGCGGCGAAGCACGGCGGCAAGCTGCAAAAATCTCCAGCATGATCACGCCGCGGCTCTTTTTGCTTTCAGCAGCCTGGCCGCTTCCGTTCCCCCCACCAACTTGGCGGGCGTAGCGCGCACCCGAAGGTCACGCCAAGCCGAGGCAGGACTTGCCGTGGCAGGGCTTGCCGTGCCCGATGCATTCCTTGCCGAGAAGACGCCGACCCTCGCCAGGTCCATTCGCGTGCCACTTTGATGGATCAAGCTGGTGCCGCTGGTCCCAGGTGCGTGGCCGCGACGGGGTTGGAGGATCTTGCCAAGGTGGTCATTGTCGACGCGTAAGCGTCTGTGGCTCTCAGGCAAGTTTGTTTCAAGCCTACTCCAAGCCGGGCCTCGAGCATCGCAACGTCCCGACCGTCCAGCGTCGGCGTCAGACCCCATGAAGCGGAGGAAACAACATGAGAATAACGCGGATCACGAGGACCGTTGCCATCATTGCCGCGGCCGCGGCCATGGCCGCACCGCCGCTGCAGGCGCAGGGGAACCTCACCGAATTATCCGCCGCCGAAGCGGCGAAGCTGATCCGCGCCGGAAAGCTGAAGAGCGAGGACCTGGTCAAGGCGCTCGCGGATCAGATCGAGAACACCAAGGATCTCAACGCCTTCATTTCCTACGATCGCGAGGCTGCGATCAGGGCCGCGCGCGCGGCGGACGCCGCCGCTGCGAAGCAATCGTTCAAGGGCCCGCTGCACGGCATTCCGATCGTGGTCAAAGACAACATCCACGTCGCGGGCTTCCCAAACACCGCAGGAACCCTCGCGCTCAAGGACTTCCGGCCCATGTCGCACGCGCCGATAGTGGCAAAGCTCATCGGCGCCGGCGCCATCGTTCTCGGCAAAAACAACATGCACGAGCTCGCCTTCGGCATCACCAACAACAACGGTGCATTCGGTCCGGCGCGCAATCCCTACGATCCCAAACGCATCCCGGGTGGCTCCTCGGGAGGAACCGGGGTCGCAATCGCCGCTCGGATGGCCGCCGCCGGGCTCGGCTCGGACACGGGAGGCTCGGTGCGCATTCCAGCCGCGCTGACCGGCATCGCGGGTCTGCGTCCGACGCTGAAGCGCTATTCGCAGGAAGGCATCACGCCGATCGCGCACACGCGCGACACCGCCGGCCCAATGGCGCGCACGGTGGAAGACTTGGTGCTGCTCGACGACGTGATCACGGGCGCGAAGGACAAGGTGACCGTGGCGAAGCTCAAAGGGCTCCGCATCGGCGTTCACAAGGCCTACTACTTCGACGGCGTGGACGCGGAAACGGAGAAACTCACGCTGGCCGCAATCGACAAGCTCAGGGCCGCGGGCGCCGAAATCGTGGAGGTGGACATGCCGGGACTTAAGGACCTTGACGACAAGGTAAGTTTTCCCGTGGCGCTCTACGAGGCGAACGTGGACCTGGCAAAGTATCTAAAGAAATTTGGCCTCCCGATTGACGTCAAAGGCGTCGCCCAGCAAATCAAGAGCCCGGACGTGAAGGGCGTGTTCGACGGCATGGTGCTGCCCGGGGCGGAGAAAGCAATTCCACCGGAAGTATATAATGCCGCGCTCGCCACGCGAGCGAAGTTGCAAAAGCTATTTGCTGACACCTTTGCGCAGAACCGGATCGCCGCGATGGCTTTCGCCATGACGCCGCTTCCCGCGGTCCCGATCGGTGACGACGAAAAGACCAAGCTCAACGGCCAGGACGTACCGACCTTTCCGACCTTCATCCGCAACTCCGACCCGGGCTCCAACGCCGGCATCCCGGGAATTACGGTGCCGATCGCGCGCACGCAAGCGGGGCTGCCGATCGGCCTCGGGCTCGACGGCCCGGCTGGCAGCGACCGCAAATTGCTTTCGATCGGGCTTGCACTGGAGAAGCTGTTCGGCCGGCTGCCCGCACCTTAGGCCGCTGCCACGGGTGCCTTTGCGATCCGGCTGCTTGCGGGCGATGGCATGGTCGGTTCCGTCAGCCGTCGAGCAATGCCTGACGCAATGCACCCACAAGCCTGCCGGTTAATCCGATACGCTCCACATCCAGGGGATTTGGTTGCGAAGAGAACTTCGCCACCACAACGTTGGTCTTGGCATCAACGAACAGGTTTTGGCCGTGAATGCCCAGGCTGAACAGCAGTCTCGGCACACGCCGCTCCACGTACCATTTTGCCCGGTAATGAATGGGAACACCCGGGTAGTAGGAAGCCATGTTGCCGGCCGCCCACGCTTCCGGATCGCCGTCGTTGGCGATCATGTCGATCCATGCCGAGGGTACAACTTGCTGGCCACGGTGCGAGCCGCCTTCAATGAGCATCTGGCCGACGCGCGCAAGATCCCGGGTGGTGGCGCACATACCACCCGCTGCCCGGGGAGCACCCAGTCGGTCGACGGTGATGTAGGCGCTGTCGGCCGCCCCCATCGGTTGCCAGAGAAGCTCACTCACAAGATCGGCGTAGCGCTTGCCGCTGATCCGCTCGATGACCCAACCGAGCAGATCCGTATTGGGCGAAACGTAGCAAAACCGCCCGCCGTGAGGCCCGTCCACCTCCCGCAGGTCCTGAAAAAACGCGCGCAGGTTCGATGGCTGCTCACCGGACCCAAGCGGGTTCCAGCCGGCCGCCTTGCGATAGGCAATGATCGGGCCCGAAGCAGCCAGATAATCTTCGTCAAAGGCGACGCCGGTCCGCATGTCGAGCAGTTGCATTATTGTGGCCCCGACCCACGCCGTCCTCTTGATCTCAGGAATCACATCGGTCACAAGTCGCAACGGATTAAGCTCTCCCTGCCCCACGAGTATGCCGGCAATCAGCCCGAGCATCGACTTAGAAACGGACATGAGGATGTGCGGCGAACGCCGCGTCATGCCATTGAAATAGCGTTCCAGCACGATCGAGCCTTTGTGAAGCACGACGAGGCCGTCTGTGTTGGTGGCCTCAAGAGCTCGATCCAGCGTCAATGCTTCCCCGTCGCTGCCGGCGATCCGCAGGCGCTCGAAGGAGGCGGGCCCCACCGAAAGCTCCCGCACGCCTCTCGGGTCATGGGCAATATCAGCCGTCGGTAGGATTTCGCGCACATGCTGAAAGGCCCATCGGTTGAACGGGCTTGTCCGCCAGTTCGCCAGTGTAACCTGGGTTTCAGCGCGCGGCGGAAATCCATCCATCAAGCGCTCGCTCATGACAGCCGCCCTTTGGCCGAACCAATCCGATTGCGGAAGCCTGCCGCGGATGGCTCTATGGCACAAGCAGCTTCGTCCCCTAGGAGAACGCCGCCGTGTGGCCAAATCCGCGCATTCCCTATCAGATGTCGAGCGAGCGGCCGCGACTCGCTCCCCTCAACGGCAAGCCGTTGATGGTCAATCCCGTGGTTGCAATTGAGTATTGGCCGTTCGACCGGCCGATGCCGCGCGGGATCTTACCCGCCCCACACGGTCGGGCCAGCGAGCCGCCCGACGTGGCCAATTATTCTTGGGTTGAGTATGGAATGCGCTGCGGTTTACCGCGCCTCTTTGATCTGTTTCGTCGGCGCGGCATCAAGGCCTCGGCATGGATGAATGCGCAGTGCGCCGATGTCTATCCCGCCGCTGCCGAGCAAGCGGTACGCGATGGATGGGATTTCGTCGGTCACAGCTGGTTCCAGCGATCACTGAAAGAGGTTGAGGACGAAGAGGCAGAAATCCACCGCTCGCTCGCGCGCCTTCAACAGCTGACGGGAAAGCGTGTGCGTGGCTGGTTTGGTGCCGGCGGTGGCGAGACTGCCCGCACACCTGAGGTCTTGAAGCGTTGCGGCATTGAGTTCACGCACGACTGGCTGCTCGATGACCTGCCCTGTTGGATGACCACGACCGAAGGGCCTCTGCTCTGTCTTCCCTACACATGGGAAATCAATGACGTGCCCATGTGGGCCGTACAGGGCCAGTCCTCCGATGAACTTGTCAAACGACTGGCGGCTACCCTGGCCGTGCTCGAGCGGGAGCTCGAGCAGAACCCAAGGGTTCTTTCGATTGGTCTTCACCCTCACATCGCCGGCGTGCCACATCGGCTCTACTATCTGGAGAAGGCCCTCGACATGCTGATGAACCGCGCCGACACGATCTTCGTGACGTCCGGTGACATCGCCGATTGGTTTGTGGCGGCCGACCAAACCGGACTTGCCGAGCTGCGGACCGCGCTTGAGCTGAAGCCACCTGCAAGATAGGCGCAAATTGCTTGGCGCGGTTGCGCTCAGACCTCGCGGTGATAGGCCTTTGAGGTGATAAGCCAGCGCTCGCCGAGCTTATGGTAAGAGAGATAGTCGACGAACACCATGTCGTTGATGCGCACACGCACCTTGGCGAGTGCCTGGCTGGGCGACGCGAAATCGAGCAGCAAAATCTGCTCCTCGCGCGGAGAGCCAAGTGCCCTCGGCGACTTGCGATTGGCCAAAACCTCCTTGTACTGAGCCGCCGTCCAACAGGTCATTTTACCCTCGCGGAACCCGTGCAACTGCGAGGTCGATCCGAACACGCGGTCGAACGTGCCGATGTCGCAATCGTACATGAGGTCGAGGTAGAGCTGGACCGCCTCGGTCAGCTGCTGGGTCGCGGTTTTGGACATGACAATCTCCTTTGGCGCCTTGCTGACTTTTACCCGATCCGGTGTCGATGGCACCATCTCGTGGGCATCGACCCCGACCAGGTTGCCGACTACTACGGTTTTGCTGCGCGGCGGACACGCGATGGCGTGCTGGCTGCCATAATGGCCGTTTTGCCACTGATCGAACGTGCGGGACTGCCATATCTCAACCATCAACCCATGTTTGACTGGGCGAGCCCAATCGGGCCTGGGCGGGGGCGGATATTGCCAGTAGGTGAACTGAATTCCGGGGGCGACGTTGCGACCGGCAACCTTAAGAGTCTGGTGTTGGATCCTCGCGATCACAGCCATCGCGCTCCTTGCTGGCCTTTCGTTGCATCTGACCGGCACACTGGCGCCGGGGGTGAATCTCGCGGATCTCGGCACACTCGTGCGGCCAGCCCCCGGTCCAGCACTGGTCGCGCTGCGCCAGACCTTGTCTCAGCTCGCCGGTCGAACCAACGTTGCACCCGCCTATAGCGAGGATCTGGCGGCCGCCAGCGCATTCTACGACGCACACAGCGGGCCTTTGCTTTGGGTGACGGAGAGCGGGATGACGGCGCGGGGCAATTCGGTCCTTGCCGAGATTCGCAATGCTGAGGATTGGGGGCTGCGCGCCCGCGATTTCGCCGTGCCTCAACTGCCTGCCGGAGCCGTCTCCCCCGCGACAGCGGCCGCCGCCGAAATTGAGCTGACCTTTGCGGCGCTCAAATACGCGCGTTATGCGCGCGGTGGACGGTTCGGGGATCCCGCGAGCATCTCAAAGCTGCTGGACTACGCGCCGCCCGTGCTCCGGCCCAAGCAGGTGCTCACGGACATCGCCGCCAGCGCTGCCCCCGACGTCTACTTGCGATCGCTGCACCCCCAGCACGAGCAGTTCGAAGGCTTGCGCCGGCTGCTCTTAAAGCTGCGCGGGCGCGGCGCGGGCGACGAGGAGATCGCCAACGGCGGAAAGGGGCAGACCGCTCCAACTCAACCCGTCCGTTCGGAGGCACCGGGGTCGGAGGCGACCGCAAGCGCGGACCCCGGCCGTGAAAGTGCGGAGAGGACTGTCCGACTGGGTCGCATTCTCGTCAACATGGAGCGCTGGCGTTGGCTACCCGCGGACCTCGGCGACTTCTATGTTTGGAACAACGTCCCGGAGTTTCTCACGCGAGTCGTTAAGAAGGGAGAGACCATTCACTCCGATAAGGTCGTCGCCGGCCAGCCCGATTGGCCCACGCCTGCGTTCTCGGCAGACATGAAGATGATCGTCTTTCATCCGAGCTGGGGTGTCCCCGACGGCATAAAGAGGAAGGAGCTGTTGCCGCTCTTGCTCAACAGCTCGCGAGGCGACTTGCTCGGACTTTTCACCGGCGCACAATCGAGCCGGGTCGTGCTCGAGCAACACAAGCTGCAGACCTACTATCAAGGCCGTCCGGTCGATCCCAATCAAGTGGACTGGAGCAGCGCCAATATCGGCGCCTATGAATTCCGCCAGCCGCCGGGGCCAACGAACGTACTCGGGACCATCAAGTTCATGTTCCCCAACAAGCACGACATCTACATGCACGACACACCGGAGCGTGATCTGTTCGCAAGAACGTTCCGCGGTCTGAGCCACGGTTGCATGCGCCTGGCCGATCCGCGCCGACTTGCAGCGGTCCTGCTCGCCCGAGACAAGGGCTGGTCAGAGCAGCAGGTGGCAAACCTATTGAACGGCCAAACCCGCGAGGTGGAGCTCAGCACGCACATCCCGGTACACATGACGTACTTTACGGCGATGGTCGACCGGCAAGGGAACTTGCGGACTTTTGGTGACCTCTACGGTCTCGATACCCGCATGGGCGCTATTCTGTTCGGCAACAGAGTCCCGTTCGTCACCCCGCGCTACGACGATGAGATAAAAGCGGTGCGCGCCAGGCAGCGGCCGCCGGGCACTTCCGGGTCCCCACCCCGTTCAACGCTTGTGGAGGCGATCTCAAACATCTTCTCGCCCTGACGCCGCGCGGCAGGCATGGTCGAACACAAACCCGGCACCTAGAGAGGGCCGTTGCTACTCGCTCGGCGTGTAATGCTCGAAGAATGTCGCTCGCAGGACTTCGTAGTTGGAGACCGACGTGCCAGCGAGCGCCTCGCTCCGATCGGATGCCATGTCGAGGTAATTTACCGGAGTCGCGAATTGACTTTCGGTAAGATCAACCCGCCGACCTTCGATGCGATTGTAGAAGTGGTCTCCCTCGGGCAGAGGTGTTTTCAAGATTTCGCCGCCGAAGAGTTCGTTGATCAGCAACGCCGTGACGTTGCACTGGCCGCGCGCCGGATTGTGCGGGCTCCATTGTCCGCTGGTTTTCCGCGACCAGCAACATGACAACACGGCCGCTATGCGATCTCTCTCAAACTGCATGACCGATCCCTTGCAATCGAACGAACCGCGCGCCGGCAGGATGCAAACCGGAGGCGACCATTGAACGGTGCGGGAGCTCTTGCCCGCAACACCAAGCGGCCAAGATCTAGCACGCCGTTGTGTCCGGTCGCACGCGTGCCTTGCAGCTCATCGGGTCGCACGGACAACCTCGCTTGCCGAGCGCGCCAATGCGTGGCTATTTTCTGTGGCTTGCTGCCCGGTTGCGGCGTAACGAAGCTTCGAGACAGTCGTGGTGCTAACGCAAATCTATGAGGTCTCGGACCCGGTAGAGGCCTCCGCCATATCGAGCATTGGCGTTGACCACGTCGGCGTGCTCGTCGGCGACGGTCAGTTCCCGCGCGAGCAAGCGCTCGGCGCGGCAGAACGGATCGCAGCCGCGATTGTGCCACCGGCAAAGTTCACGGCACTCTTTTTGACCAACGATGTAAACCTGATCAAGGCGTGGGCCCGCAAATTGCGTCCACACATCGTTCATCTGGGGGCTGCGCCTGAACTTCTCATCCCACCACAGGTGCTCAACCTTAAGGCGGCCCTCGCGGGCCCCCTCATCATGCGAAGCATCCCCGTGTCGGGCGCAGCGAGCATTGAGCTCGCCAAAACCTACGATGGGATCGCGGATTTCTTGCTGCTGGACAGCTACCAGCCCTCAGATCGCCAGATCGGCGCGCTTGGTATCACGCACGACTGGAGCATTAGTCGTCGCATCGTCGAGTCGGTGCACGTTCCGGCCATATTGGCTGGCGGCCTCGGACCCGAGAACGTCGCCGACGCCATTCGCCAGGTCCACCCGGTGGGCGTCGATTCGAAGACCAAGACCGATCGCAGCGGATCACACGCCAAAGACCTTGAACTGGTGCGTCGCTTTCACGACGCCGCGCAGGTGGTCGATCGGGCTACCGGTGTCGCATCCCAGAATGGTTAACGGGCGAGAATGGCGCAGTCTCCTGCGCTTTTGAGCCGCATTATCTCCCGCTGTTGCGCGTGCTGCCGCGCCACCCAAGCACAGAAGCTCACGCTGCGATCGGTCACGTCGGCACGTTGCCGGTCGAGCGTCACCATACGATAGCTGTCATCGAGAACAACCGCTTCCGCAACGCCCCCCAGTTTCCTTTGCAGCAGGATCGAATTGCTGATGTCGCTCTGGTCGTCAAAGCGTGGGTGGAAGATCAGTGCGGGCTGCTTGATTTGGCCTAACTCTTTCTTGACAGTTTGGGCGAGCCAGCGGAATTCCAGCACCGTGCCACCATTGCGCCCAAAGATATCTTTCATCGGACGGCCCTCGCTTTGCAGCGAGTTGAGAATGACCCCGCGAATGCGCTCGTCCTTGATGCCATAGGGCGCACATTCGCGCAGGTTTATCAGGTTGGCGAACCACTTGTACCGGATCAGCTTGAAGAGCGCGAACGCAAATGCGCTTTGGCGCCGCCCGTTAACCTATCGCTGGGGAGTTGAACCATGAGCCTCTTCACGGTTCTTCGGCCGCAGGAACGTTAACGGTCTTGCTCGTCGGCCGCTCGTCGCCAATCCCGACAGCAAAAATCCGCTAAGCCCGCAGCTGCGCTTTTTTGCATGCCTATCGGCTGGATGCCGACCGGCTGCTCAATGCGCTCAAATCCTACATCCCTCGATGTCCGAAGCACGCTGCGAGATTGATGCAGAGGTCAGCCAGCAGGGCACGCTGCTTGGGATGATGGGTTGGGTCAAGCATGTCATCCGCCTAGTTGGCTTCAATGCGCCCATGCCGGCCACCGCCGTCGAAACTTGCGTTGCACCTTCTCACTATGCAAAGGAACTCAAAGAACGCGCCCAATCCCACCAGGCGCACATCCTCCTCTTCTATGTCGGGTACGAGGACTGCCATTTGATCGCTACGTGGCGTTGGCCGCTGCTGCGGGTGTTCTGGGCCGCTTGGGCGCCCTCGTGGTGCTTAATGAGTCGGGGCATACTTCGCTTCCCGCAGCGGTGCTATCGGGGTCAAATTCCGAGGGCGACAGGATGGATCACTTGGGGTCGCTGCCGCTGCTCTTGCTATATTGCGGCTTCGTGAAGTTGGAGGTTGAAAGGCATTCGGGGAGTATGGATGCGCACCTATGGAGCGCCACTGTGCAGTTACCGGATTTGGCAGCTCACGCGACTGGGCACGAAGATGGGCAGCGATATTTTGAAGTTCGAGACAATCTTCCGCTATCTACGCGAGT
>Ga0070695_100001868_pt1 | contig 11896 bp, 10 predicted proteins | sample KBSK1252metaG_FD_65471 | JGI IMG/M metagenome (GOLD analysis project Ga0070695, IMG submission 65471) | Corn, switchgrass and miscanthus rhizosphere microbial communities from Kellogg Biological Station, Michigan, USA - KBS K1-25-2 metaG | ecosystem: Host-associated > Plants > Roots >...
GGTCGTCACTACGGGTGGGCTGAGCCATCCACCCTCATACCAGATGTAGATTATGGGTGAGATTTTTTTTCTGTCAAGCACAAAAGCGAGCGTTGGGTCAAGTGTCGGGTCGGATCGCGCGCCGACGTGTCAGCGCGAGGCGGGCGAACGCGCGAGCAGGCGCGTGAGATCGCGCTGCGCCTGCTCGTACGCACCGACGGGCGCGACCGGCCTGGCGGCGATCACCGCGCGAAGCTGTTCAATGGCGGCGTCGCTCTCGTTGCTGCGCTCGAGCACCGACGCCATGCCGAGCCGCGCGCGCACTTCCGTGAGCTCCGCGTAGCCGACGCGGCGCGCGCGCGCCGCGTCGAGCAGCGATCGCCACGTGCGGAGGCTGCCCGCGAGGTCGTGAAGGTAGGCGTCCTGGACGTGCGCGATGAGCGGCGGGAAGATCGGGTTCCTCGGGTGGCGGTCGCGCAGCTGCGTCAGCAGGTCGAGCGCGCGCTGCGGCTGCTTCTCGTACCACAGGTCGATGATGTGAAGCTGGTAGTCGGCCTCGTCCCGCATCAGCGCGCCGTGCGCGCGCGCGCGCAGCATCTCCTTCATCCCCTCGGCCCGGTCGCCACCCGGCAGCAGCAGCAGGAACCGCAAGATCTTGGCGGCCGTCGGCGCGACATCCGCGTAATAGTGGTAGAGGCCGATGCCGAAGTAGGCCTCCTGCAGGTCGGGATCGAGCGCGAGCGATCGTTCGAGCGCGTCCTTGACGCGCTTGCCGTCGCGGGCGGCGCCCACCTGCTCGCCTCGCAGGACTCGCCACTGGGCGCGCGCACCGTAGGCGCCGCCGAGGTAGAACCACGCCTCCGCCCGCTGCGGCTCGCGCCTGGTCCAGGCGTCGGTTGCCGCGATCGCCGCGTCGACCTTCGACTGGAACGCCGCGTCGCTGGCCGTGCTCGCGGGGTCGAGTTGGATGCGCCACCAGACGCCGACAGCGTCGAGGAGCTGGCAGACCTCGGCCGGCGCCGGCGGGCACGTGCGCGCCAGCAGCGGCGGCAGGTCGCCGAACCGCGCATCGAAGATGGCGTCGTAGGCGCGAACGACCTGCGTCCCGCCGGTCAGCCCCTGCGCCGCCACGGGCGAGGCGAGCAGCAGAACGACGATCGCACGGGCGAGCGCCGGTTTCACGTGATGCTGGTACGCAGCTGCTGTTTTTCGGCGTGGCGCTCGAGCGCGAGCGTGATCAGGCGGTCGATCAACGCGGAGTAGGAGAGGCCCGAGGCTTCCCACATCTTCGGATACATGCTGATGGTGGTGAACCCGGGGATCGTGTTCACCTCGTTGAGATGCAACCGTCCGTCGTCGCGCGACAGGAAGAAGTCGACGCGCGCCATGCCGGCGCAGTCCACCGCGCGGAACGCCTCGATGGCCAGGCGCTGCACCTCGCGCACCTGCGCCTCGCCGAGCGCCGCGGGGATGATGACCTGCGAGGCGTCGTCCAGGTACTTCGCTTCGTAGTCGTAGAACTCGCGCGAGGGGATGATTTCACCCGGCACGGAGGCCTCGGGGTCGTCGTTGCCGAGGACGGCGCACTCGATTTCGCGGGCGTTCGGAACAGCCGCTTCGATCACGATCTTGCGATCGAACTGCAACGCCAGTTCCATCGCGATCCGCAGATCCGCGCCGGATTTCGCCTTCGAGATGCCGACGCTCGACCCGAGGTTCGCCGGCTTGACGAAAACCGGATAGTGCAGCTCCTCCGTCACGCGCCTGGTGATCGCCTCCGCCGCTGCGGTCCACTCGGGCCGCAGCACGACCAGGTACGGGCCGACGGGAAGCCTGCAGGCGATGAACAGCGTCTTCATCACCGCCTTGTCCATGCCGACCGCCGAGCCGAGCACCCCTGCGCCGACGTACGGGACGTTGGCCAGCTCGAGCAGTCCCTGCACGGTGCCGTCCTCGCCGTAAGGTCCGTGCAGTACCGGGAAGACGACGTCCAGGCCAACGCCGCGCACGGTCGCGGCGCCGGTCGCGTCGATGTCGGACGAAAGGGCCTGGCGTTCGATCGAGAGGACCGTGTCCTCACCCGGATGCGCCACCAGGTGCGCCTCGCGGCCCGGACGGATCGAGCGCGCCGATTCGAGCCGCACGTGCTCGATGACATCGGCGGCCGAAATCGCCGTCGGTACCTTGTCGGCGAGCGTCCACCGGCCGTCCTTCTCGATGCGGATGGGGATCGGCTCGAAGCGGCTGCGGTCGAGATGCTTGAAGATCGACGCGGCCGAGGCGACCGAGACCTCGTGCTCCCCCGATCGCCCGCCGTAGATGACACCTACGCGAAGCTTCTTCATGAGTGCATTGGGTTCAAGGGTTCATTAGGCCTTGAACCCCATGAACCCTTTGAACCTAATAGTAGCGTGCCCTCAGGATTCGGCTTCTCGCGCCTCGGAACGGACGGCGCCGCCCGCGTCGGCGAGCTGCAGACGCCACATGGCGTCGTCCAGACGCCGGCGTTCATGCCGGTCGGCACCCGGGGGGCCGTCAAGGCGATGCGCCAGCGCGACCTCGAGGAAGCAGGCGCGCAGATCGTCCTCGGCAACACCTATCACCTCTATCTGCGCCCCGGCGACCAGCTGATCGCGCGGCACGGCGGGCTGCACCGGTTCGTCGCGTGGCCGCATCCGATCCTCACCGACAGCGGCGGCTACCAGGTGTTCAGCCTCGCCGAGCGGCGCACGATCGCAGAAGAGGGCGCGGAGTTCCGCTCGCACCTCGATGGCTCATCGCACCTGCTCACGCCGGAGAGCGCCACCGACATCCAGGCGCGTCTCGGCTCCGACATCGCGATGGTGCTCGACGAGTGCCTGGCCTATCCCGCGACTCGAGACGAGGCGGCGCGATCGATGGAGCGCTCGGTCCGCTGGGCGGGACGCGGCCGGGCGCGGCTCATGCAGATTCGCGAGGGCGCCGCGGGCGAAGTCGGGGCGACCAACGAGGGGCAGGCGCAGTTCGGCATCGTGCAGGGCGGCGTGTTCCAGGATTTGCGGGAACGGAGCGCCGCGGCGACGATCGACATCGGGTTCGAGGGCTACGCGATCGGGGGGCTGAGTGTCGGTGAACCGCTGGACCTTATGTACACGGTCGTCGCCGACACGGCGCGGCGCCTTCCCGAGGCGCAGCCGCGCTATCTCATGGGCACCGGCACGCCGGAAGACCTCGTCGAGTGCGTCGCCCGCGGCATCGACATGTTCGACTGCGTGCTGCCGACACGCAACGCGCGGAACGGCCAGCTGTTTACCAGCCGGGGCCGTCTCAACATCCGGAACGCACGGTATGCGGAGGACGAGGGGCCGGTGGACCCGGCGTGCGGATGCTACACGTGCCGCACGCATTCCCGTGCCTATCTCAGGCATCTGTACATGGCGGGGGAAATGAGCGCGGGCGCCCTTAACACCTTGCATAATCTCAGCTTCTACCTTGACACCATGCGGAGGATCAGGGACGCTATATCGCTTCGGACCTTCGGCAGATTCAGGCAGGAGTTCCTTCGCTCGGTTTCCCGCCTGTCGCTCGACTCATGACCGCGATGTTCGTCGTTGCCCTGGCTGCGCCGTCGCAAGGCGCGCCGAGTGCGTGGGTACAGCTGATGCCCTTCGCGCTCGTGCTTGCCATCTTCTACTTCATCATTTTGATGCCGATGAAGCGGCGGCAGCAGAAGGTGGCGGACTTCCTGGCGGGTCTGAAGGAGGGCGACAAGGTCGTGACGTCCGGCGGCATTTACGGCACGATCACGAAGATCAGCGAACAGGCGCTCCAGCTGCAGATCGCCGAGCGCGTGCGGGTGGACGTTTCCCGCAGCGCCATCGTCGGCTACCAGGGGCAGGCGCCGGTATCGGAAGGCAGCAGCTCGTCATGAACAAGAACATTCGCTGGAAAGTCATCACGATCGTCGCGGTGCTGGTGATCTTCGCGGGCGTCGGCGTCTACCCGATCCTCGCGTCGAACTACCGCCTCCCCTCGCCCGCCTGGCTGCAGCAGAAGCAGCTGAAGCTCGGTCTGGACCTGAAGGGCGGCGTCCACCTCGTGCTGCGCGTGCAGACCGACGACGCGATCCGCCTCGAGACCGACCAGGCGGCCGAGCGGCTGCGCGAAGCGCTCCGCATGCGCAACATCCCGGTGACGAGCGTCGCCACGCCGTCGATCGCGCAGATTCGCGTCGAGGGCGTGATGCCGACGCAGGAAGCGGCGTTCCGCGACGCCGCCGCCGACCTGGCGACCAACTTCGACCGCAGTCCCGGCACCAACGGCAGCTACACGTTCACGATGAAGCCGAACGTCCAGAACCAGCTGCGTGTCGACTCCGTGGTCCAGGCCCGCCAGACCATCGAGCGCCGCGTCAACGAGCTGGGCGTGGCCGAGCCGCAAATCGCCGAACAGGGACAGAACGGCGACGAGATCCTGGTGCAGCTGCCGGGCGTCACCGACGTCGAGCACGCGAAGGAAATCATCCGCTCCACGGGGCTGCTCGAGCTGAAGATCGTGGAAGCCGGACCCGCCCAGACGCGCGAAGCCCTGATGCAGAACGGCCAGGTTCCCGAGGGGATGGACATCGTGCCCGGCAACGCGGATGCGAGCGGCGGCGGCACCGTGTACTACATGGTGCGCAAGGCGGCCGCCGTCAGCGGCCACGACTTGACCAACGCGCGCCCGGCGGTGGACCAGAACAACCTGCCGGCGGTCAGCTTCACGCTGAACGGCGAGGGCGCGCGCAAGTTCGGCACCGTCACCGAGACCAACATCGGGCGCCGCCTGGCGATCATCCTCGACAACCGCGTCACCTCCGCGCCGACGATCCAGTCGCGCATCACCGACAACGGGCAGATTACGGGCGTGACGCGCGACGAGGTGAACGACCTCTCGCTGATCCTGAAGTCGGGGGCGCTGCCGGCGCAGCTGACCTATCTCGAGGAGCGGACGATCGGGCCGAGCCTCGGCGCCGACTCGATCCGGTCGGGCGTGACCGCCTCGGTCGTCGGCCTGCTGCTCATCATCGCCTTCATGCTGATCTACTACAAGCTGTCGGGCGTGAACGCGATCATCGCGCTCATCTTCAACCTCGTCATCCTCCTCGGCCTGATGGCCTACATCGGCGCCGTGATGACGCTGCCCGGCATCGCCGGCTTCGTGCTGACGATGGGCATCGGCGTCGACTCGAACGTGCTCATCTTCGAGCGCATCAAGGAGGAGCTCGAGGCGCAGCACGGCGTGCGCGCGGCCATCAACTACGGCTTCGACCGCGTCTTCTGGACGCTGGTCGACACGCACGTCTCGGCGCTCATCGCCGCGCTGTTCCTCATCCAGTTCGGGACCGGCCCGATCCGCGGGTTTGCCTACACGCTGATCATCGGTCTCGCGTCGAACCTGTTCACGTCGATCTTCGTGTCGAAGACGCTCTTCGAGCTGGCGCTCGGCCGCCGCACGCATCAGCAGCAGCAGGCCGCGACGCTGTCGATCTAGAGACGAGACTCCCATGCATATTTTCACCAACCCGAATTACAACTTCCTGCGCTGGCGGTGGCACGCGGTCGCGCTGTCGTGGGTCCTGATCCTCGCCGGCCTGTTCGTGATCTACACGCGCGGGCTGCCCAAGGGGATCGAGTTCGCCGGCGGCACGTCGGTGATCATGCAGTTCGACCAGGCGCCGTCGGTCGAGGTCGTCCGCGACGCGCTCAACAAGAACTACCCGGGCGGCGGCCAGGACGCGATCGTCCAGTCCTACGGCGATCCGTCGCTGCGCCAGGTGATGGTGCGGGTGCCGCAGGTCGGCGCCGAGCAGGGCGCGTCGCTGAGCGCGCGCGCGCAGGCCATCGAGCAGGCGCTGCAGAAGGCGGGCCTCAAGCCGACGGTGGTCGGCACCGAGATCGTCGGCCCGTCGGTCGGCGAGGAGCTCACGCAGAAGGGGCTGTCGGCCTTCGTGCTCTCGCTCATCGGCATCCTCGCCTACATCGCGTTCCGGTTCGAGTTCTCGTTCGCCTTCGGCGCGGTCATCGCCACGCTGCACGACGTGCTCATCACGTTCGCGTTCCTCGCGTTCTTCCGCTACGACCTGACGCTGAACGTCATCGCGGCGCTGCTGACGGTGACCGGCTACTCGACCAACGACACGATCGTCATCTTCGACCGCGTGCGCGAGAACATGCGGAAGATGCGCCGCGACTCGCTGAACGAGATCATCAACCTGTCGATCAACCAGACGCTGGGCCGGACGGTCATCACCGCCGGCACGGCGCTGCTGTCGGCGCTGGCGCTCTTCTTCTTCGGCGGCGAAGTGCTGCACGGCTTCGCGTTCACGATGATCGTCGGCATCGTCACCGGCACCTACTCGAGCGTGTTCGTGGCCGCGGCCATCGTGACGTTCTGGCGCCGGAGCAAGCCGTCGAAGCTGACGACGGCCGCGCCCGCAGTGGCGGCGCCGGCCGCCTCGACGCCGCGCAAGTCGAAGGCGCAGCGCAAGGTGCGCGTCTCGTAGCGGCGCCGTGGCATTGACGGATTGACGAATGTACGAATTGACGAATTGGATTTGCAAATTGATCGATTCCAATCCGTAAATTTCGTAGATTCGTAGATTCGCAAATTCGTTGACGTACGTTCTCGCCGCCCTCCTCGGCATCGTTCAAGGCCTGACGGAATTTCTGCCCGTGTCGTCGACGGCGCACCTTGCGCTCGGCGAGAAACTGCTCGGATTCCAGGACCCGATGGGCGTCTTCACGGTGATGATCCAGCTGGGATCCATCCTGGCGATCGTCTGGCTGTATCGCCTGAAGATCCTGCACGTCATCGCGGGCCTGCCCTCGGATCCCGACGCGAGGCGGTTTGCCGCCATGATCATCCTCGCCGTGATTCCTGCGCTCGCCGCCGGCGCGTTGTTTTCCAGCAAGGTGAAGTCGCTCTACGACCAACCCGCGGTCATCGCCGGCGCGTTCATCGCCGGCGGCATCGTGATGCTGATCGTCGAGCGCTTTCGCCCGGCACCCACGATTCTCGACGCCGAGCACACGCCCATCTCCCGCGCGCTGGGCGTTGGCCTCTGCCAGGTGCTTGCGCTCGTCCCCGGCGTGTCGCGCAGCGGCGCGACGATCGTCGGCGGCATGCTGATGGGGCTCGATCGCCCGGCGGCCGCGGAGTTCTCGTTCTTTCTCGCCATCCCGACGATGGCGGCCGCCTTCGGCCACGACCTGCTCGAGGTGGGGAGCTCGCTCGCGCCGGCGCGCGCCGCGGAGATCGCCATCGGCTTCGTGATGGCGTTCATCGCCTCGCTGCTCGTCATCCGTCCGTTCCTCGCGTTCATCCGGCGGGCGGGGTTTGCGCCGTTTGCCTGGTATCGCATCGTGCTGGGGCTGGCGATTCTCGCCGCGCTGGCGGCGGGCTGGAGATAGGCGTGGCGGGCGATGGCATCGGTCAGTGGCTGAGACGCCGCTTCCTCGCGGGCTTTTTCGTCACGGTTCCGCTGGTCATCAGCATTGCGGCGCTGGTGTGGATATTCGGTATCATTGACGACTTCACGGCACCACTGGCCACGCGGCTGGTGGGACGTGCCGCGCCGGGCGTCGGCATCCTGATGATGGTGCTGTTCGTCCTCGCGGTGGGCGCCGTGGCGACCAACGTGATCGGTCGCCGCATCCTGGGACGCGCGGAACAGCTGCTCACCCGAGTGCCCGTCTTCAAGACGATCTACTCGCCGGTCAAGCAGCTGGTGGCGGCCTTCTCGCCGGACAACGAGTATGGCTTCAAGCGCGTCGTGATGGTGGAGGATGAGCGCCGCGGCCTCGTGATGGGATTTCTGACCAAGGAATTCACGGTCGATCGCGGACAGGGTCCCGAACAACTGATAGCCGTCTACGTGCCGACCAATCACCTGTACCTGGGCGACATCGTGCTCTACCCACGGGCGCGCGCCTTCTTTCCCGACATGAGCGTCGAGGAAGGGATCCGCATTTTCCTGACCGGCGGGATGTCGCTGCCGGGAACGATCAAGACGGGTTCCGGCGCCCCATGACGTTTGGGCGCCCCGTGACGGGGCGCCCTGCACCCGATCGAGAGGACCGATGAGAGCGAAGACTGGATTGTGGAGAGGAGCCGGCCGCCTGTGTGCGCTGCTGGCGCTATTGGCGGCCATCCTGGCGGTGCCGTCGCGCGCGCTGGCGCAGCAGCCGGAGCCTGCCGCTGCGCCCCAGGCCGAGCGCCCCGCGGGCGGGGAGGCCAGCCTCGTGCTGCCGGAGCTGGACCTGGTGGACGTCGGGGGCTACAACGGCCGCACGCTGCTGATGGGCGGCATGGTCGTGGCGGCGCTCGGCATCGCGTTCGGGCTCATCATCCTGACGCAGCTCAAGAACCTGCCGGTGCACCGCTCGATGCGCGAAGTCTCGGAGCTGATCTACGAGACCTGCAAGACCTACCTGGTCACGCAGGGCAAGTTCCTGGCGCTGCTCGAGGTCTTCATCGCGGTGATCATCGTCTTGTATTTCGGCCTGCTCTCGGGCCTCGGGACGATGCGGGTGCTCATCATCCTGCTGTTCAGCGTCGTCGGCATCCTCGGCAGCTACAGCGTCGCGTGGTTCGGCATCCGCGTGAACACCTACGCGAACTCGCGCACCGCGTTCGCGAGCCTCGAGGGCAAGCCCTATCCGGTCTACGCGATTCCGCTGCGCTCGGGCATGAGCGTCGGCATGATGCTCATCAGCGTCGAGCTGCTGATCATGCTCTTCATCCTGCTCTTCATCCCCGGCGACTACGCGGGCCCCTGCTTCATCGGCTTCGCCATCGGCGAGTCGCTCGGCGCCGCGGCGCTGCGCATCGCCGGCGGCATCTTCACCAAGATCGCCGACATCGGCTCCGACCTGATGAAGATCGTCTTCAACATCAAGGAGGACGACGCGCGCAACCCGGGCGTCATCGCCGACTGCACGGGCGACAACGCGGGCGACTCGGTCGGTCCGAGCGCGGACGGCTTCGAGACTTACGGCGTGACCGGCGTGGCGCTGATCACGTTCATCATGCTGGCGGTGCCGCAGCCGGCGACGCAGGTCAAGCTGCTCGTCTGGATCTTCGTCATGCGCGTGATGATGATCATCGCGAGCGCCTTCTCGTACCTGCTCAACGAGGCGATGGCCAAGGCGCGCTACGGCGGCGCGCCGCGCATGAACTTCGAGGCGCCGTTGACGTCGCTCGTCTGGCTGACGTCGATCGTCTCGGTGATCCTCACGTTCGTCGTTTCCCGCCTGCTCATCCCGGACCTCGGCGACGGCACGCTCTGGTGGAAGCTGGGGATCATCATCACCTGCGGCACGCTGGCGGGGGCGATCATTCCCGAGCTGGTCAAGGTGTTCACGTCGGTCGAGTCGAGCCACGTGAGAGAGGTCGTCACCGCGTCGAGGGAAGGGGGCGCGTCGCTGAACATCCTCGCCGGCTTCGTCGCCGGCAACTTCAGCGCCTACTGGCTCGGCCTCAGCATCGTCTCGCTGATGTCGATCGGCTATTTCGTCAGCGCCTCGAGCGCGTCGATGTCGGGCCTGATGCTCGCGCCGGCGGTCTTCGCCTTCGGCCTCGTCGCGTTCGGCTTCCTCGGCATGGGCCCGGTGACGATTGCGGTGGATTCCTACGGGCCGGTGACCGACAACGCGCAGTCCGTCTTCGAGCTGTCGGTCATCGAGGGCATTCCCGGCGTGAAGGACGAGTTGAAGCGCGACTTCGGCCTCAACGTCGAGTTCGACAAGGCGAAGGCGCTGCTCGAGGAGAACGACGGCGCCGGCAACACGTTCAAGGCGACCGCCAAGCCGGTGCTCATCGGCACCGCGGTCGTCGGCGCGACGACGATGATTTTTTCGATCATCGTGGAGCTGACGCAGGGCCTGACGCAGAACCTCGACAAGCTGTCGCTGCTGCACGCGCCGTTCCTGCTCGGCCTCGTCACCGGCGGCGCGATGATCTACTGGTTCACGGGGGCGTCGACGCAGGCCGTCACGACCGGCGCCTACCGCGCGGTGGAGTTCATCAAGGCCAACATCCGCCTCGAAGGGGTCGAAAAGGCGTCGGTCGCCGACAGCAAGAAGGTCGTCGAGATCTGCACGCAGTACGCGCAGAAGGGGATGTTCAACATCTTCCTGACCGTGTTCTTCGCGACGCTCGCCTTCGCGTTCGTCGAGCCGTTCTTCTTCATCGGCTACCTGATTTCAATCGCGCTCTTCGGTCTCTACCAGGCCGTGTTCATGGCGAACGCGGGCGGGGCGTGGGACAACGCGAAGAAGATCGTCGAGACGGAGCTGAAGATGAAGAACACGCCGCTGCACGCGGCGACGGTCGTCGGCGACACGGTCGGCGACCCGTTCAAGGACACGTCGTCGGTGGCGCTGAACCCGGTGATCAAGTTCACGACACTGTTCGGGCTGCTGGCGGTCTCGCTCGCCGTGCGGCTGACCGCCGAGGCGGGCAGCGCGGTCAGCCACGCGCTGGCCGCGGGGTTCCTCGTGATCTCGATCATCTTCGTGTATCGCTCGTTTTACGGGATGCGCATCGGGGCGGCGACGCACTGAGCGGTGGCCCGTCCGTTTGTCGTTTCCCTGTTGCGCTCGGGTGGAACCGGTATAAAATGCCCGGTCTTTGCCAGGTACAGCCGGGGAGCACTTTGGACGAACCGGTGTCTAACTTCACTGACGGCCCCGTCGCTCGTGGAAGGGCGCGCGTTCCGTTGACACACATTTTTTGCGGTAGCTATAATCGGCCGCCTTTGGCGAGCTCAGCCACGTCCGCAGGTCCAGCCCGCGAGCGTGGTGACGGCGCCGGGGCGTATTGAGGAGGGTCAGGACCGGTGCCAAAGGAAATGTTCCGCGATATCGTGAGCCCGACAGTCAAGGTCGGAACCCAGCAGTGGTACACGGTTCCGGTTTCGATTCTGGTTCACACGGCGGCGGTACTCGCGTTGATCGTGATTCCCCTGATGGCGGCCGACGTGCTGCCGACGCCGCCGTCGATGCTGGCGTTTGCGGCCGCTCCGCCACCACCGCCGCCCCCGCCGCCTCCTCCGCCGCCCCCGCAGGCCGCGGCGCCGAAACCGGTCGTCGAAGTCAACCCGGCGGCGGCCCCGATTGAAGCCCCGAAGGAAATCGCTCCCGAGCCTCCCGACACCAGCTTCGAGCGGGCCGAGCCGGCAGGTATCGCCGGCGGCGTGATTGGCGGCGTGGTCGGCGGCATTCCGGAAGCGCCTCCTCCGCCACCGCCGCCCCCGCCGCCCGCGGCGCCGGTGCGCGTCGGCGGCAACATCAAGCCGCCGATGAAGACCAAGGACGTGCGGCCGACCTATCCGCCGATTGCGCAGTCTGCCCGTGTGCAGGGCGTCGTCATCATCGAGGCGACGATCGGCCCGAACGGCAAGGTGCAGGACGCCCGCGTGCTGCGCTCGATCCCGCTGCTGGATTCGGCGGCGCTCGACGCGGTGCGGCAGTGGGAGTTCACGCCGACGCTCCTGAACGGCGTACCGGTGCCGGTCATCATGACCGTCACCGTGCAGTTCACGCTCAGTTAAACAACCACCGGCAGCTGCTACAGCGCCAGTTTCTCCAGCGGAGGATGCAGGAATGGAAGTCAGGAAGATGCGTCAGATTGCGCAAGTCGCGTGCGCGGGGCTCGGAATGGTGGCGCTCGGCACCCCGGCCTTCGCACAGGGTGCCGGTGGCCTGAACCTCATCGACATCGCGCAGAACATGTCCGGCATCGCCATCGCGGTGGCCGTCATCCTGTTCATCATGTCGTTCTGGTCCGTCGGTGTCGCGATCGAGCGCGTCTACACCTACAACCAGGCGCGGAAGCAGTCCAAGCTGTATGCCCCGCAGGTCGCCAAGCACCTCAAGGACGGCCGCCTGAAGGAAGC
>Ga0070695_100001870_pt1 | contig 11886 bp, 9 predicted proteins | sample KBSK1252metaG_FD_65471 | JGI IMG/M metagenome (GOLD analysis project Ga0070695, IMG submission 65471) | Corn, switchgrass and miscanthus rhizosphere microbial communities from Kellogg Biological Station, Michigan, USA - KBS K1-25-2 metaG | ecosystem: Host-associated > Plants > Roots >...
CAGGGTGTGGTTGGCCGGCTGCTCCGTGAGTTCTCGGTGACGCTTGCCTTCGCCGTCGCGGTTTCAACGATCGTGTCGCTGACCGTGACGCCCATGATCTGTGCGCATTTCATCAAGTCGGTGCCGAGCGCCGATGCCACACGGCTCGATCGCGTTGTTGAGGCCCTGTTCGGCTGGATGCTGCGCGGGTACATGCGCACGCTGGCCGTGACGCTGCGGCACCCGGTGATCATGTTGCTGGTCACCCTGCTGACCGTGGCCCTGACCGTCAATCTCTACGTGAAGACCCCGAAGGGTTACTTTCCCCAGGACGATACGGGGCTGATCTTCGGTTCCACGCGCGCTTCAGCGGATATTTCCTTCGAGGCCATGAACAAGCTGCAGACGGAGGCGCTGGAACGCATCTTGGCCGATCCGGCGGTGGCCAATGTCGGCTCCTCCGTCGGTGCCTCCGGCTTCAATGCCTCCGTCAATCAAGGGCGAATGTTCATTGCCCTGAAGCCACTCGATCAGCGCGACGGTATGACGACGGCACGGGTGGTCGAACGCCTGCGGCGTTCGTTAGGCCGGATCGGAGGCATCAGCGTTTACCTGTCGCCGGCGCGCGACATCCGCACCGGCGCCCGCCAGAGCAACTCCGACTACCAGTTCACATTGTGGAGCACCGATATCGGCGAGCTCTATTCTTGGTTGCCGAAGGTGGTCGATCGCGTCAAGCAGGTGCCCGGCATCACCGATGTCAGCACTGATCGCGAGCAGGGTGGTCTGCAGGCCAGCATCAGCATCGACCGGCAGACGGCGTCGCGCTTGGGTGTGCGCGTTGAGGACATCTCCAATGCGCTAGCCAACGCCTTCTCCCAGCGCCAGATCTCCACCATCTACACCCAGCGCAACCAATACCGCGTGATCCTCGAAGTGGAACCGCGCTACCAGAAGGACCCCGCGGACTTCGCCCACATTTTCGTGCCGGGCAGCAATGGCGCCCAGGTTCCCCTCACCAGCGTTGTGCGCACCGAGAAGTCGCTGGCGCCTCTGGTCGTGAACCATCAAGGTCCATTTCCGGCCTTCACCATCAGCTACGGGCTGCGCCCGGACATGTCGCTCGATGAGGCCACGCAGGCCATCCGCGCCGCGGTTGCCGAACTGCACCTGCCCGACTCGATTCGCGCCGATTCCGCCGGCGACGCCAAGGCATTCGCTGAGCAGGCCAATTCGCAAGTTCTGCTCATTGTGGCGGCTTTATTGGCGGTCTACATCGTTTTGGGCGTGCTCTACGAGAGCCTCGCCCACCCGCTAACCATCATCTCGACCTTGCCGTCGGCCGGCCTCGGCGCCTTGATCGCCCTTCGACTTGCGGACATGGAACTGACCGTGATCGCCTTCATCGGCATCATCCTGTTGATCGGCATCGTCAAGAAGAACGGCATCATGCTGGTGGACTTCGCGCTGGAGCAGGAACGCGGGCACGGCCTTGAGCCGCGGCGGGCCATTTTGGAGGCCGCGCGCGAGCGCTTCCGGCCGATCCTGATGACCACCTTTGCCGCCCTGCTCGGGGCGGTACCGCTGGCAATCGCCGTCGGGCCAGGCTCGGAATTGCGTCGACCGTTGGGTGTAGCCATCATCGGCGGGCTCTTGGTGTCGCAGGTGCTCACCCTGTACACCACGCCGATCATCTACCTTTTGCTCGACAAGCTGCACCGGCGCTTCGAGAAGGAAGCGCGCGACGGCAAGGCATTGCCGGCGCAGGAGGTTGCCCTCTCCTGATCCTCGCTTGCCGCGTTGCGGGCGCCGCCCGGGCCTCAAGCGACGATCAGCGGGTGGCCGAAGCCATAGACCTCGCGCAGCTTGGCGCAGATCTCGCCATGGGTTAGGCCGGCGCAAGCGCCATCGACCACCGCCTCGAAGACGTTGGCATCGCGGCTTGCGGCCGCGCGCCCAAGCTCGGTCAGGGCCCGCGCAACACTGTCTTGGCCACGCGCCGCCTTGAAGCTCTTCAGCCGCTTCAGCTGCGCCTCGACCTTGCGTCGCGGCGGCGGCTTTAAGGCATCGCGCTTGGGCTCTGTCGCCTCCGGGGCGCGGTACTTATTGACACCGACGATGGTCTGTTCACCGCTATCCACCTTCGCTTGAAAGGCCAGCGCCGAATCGCCGCAAATCCGCTGCACCAGACCCGCCTCCACCGCCGCATACATGCCGCCGGCCGCGTCGATGCGTTCGATCACTGCCAGGATCTTGGCTTCCATTTGATCGGTGAGCGCCTCCAGGTAGTAAGATCCGCCCAATGGATCGATGACATCGGTCAGATGCGCTTCTTCCTTGAGGATGTTCTGGGTCGAGATGGCAATGCGTGCAGCCGCTTCGGTCGGCACCGATAGGACCTCGTCGTAGGCGTCGGTATGCAGCGATTGCAGCCCGCCAAAGATACCCGCCATCGCCTGCACCGTGACCCGAGCAATATTGTTGAGCGGCTGCTCACGCGTCAGATCAACGCCCGAGGTCTGGCCGTGAAATTTGAAGCGCCAAGACCTCGGATCGGTGGCACCGAAGCGGTCGCGCGTCAGCCGCGCCCAGACGCGGCGGCCGGCTCTGAATTTGGCGACCTCCTCGAAGAAGCTGATGGAGATGTCGAAGAAGAAGGTAAAGCGCGGCAGCACCTGATCCGGGTCCCAGCCGCGCGCCAGGCAGTCATTGGCGTATTGGATGGCGGAGGCGAGCGTCAATCCTATCGCCTCGGCGGGGGTGGCGCCGGCCTGCTGCATGTGCTGGCCAACGATCGAGATCGGGTTCCACTGCGGCAGCCGGCGCCGGGCAAAGGCGATGTGATCGAGCAGCACACGGCGGGCGCCGGGCAGCGCCAAGCGAAAGAACATGTGATTGGCGACGAAATGCGACAGATAGTCGGACTGGTTGGATGTGCCACAGATGCGCTCCCAGGCGATGCCGCGGCGCTTGGCGACCGCCAGCTCGAGCGCCAGCAGCGTGAACGGTGAGGGATCGTTGAGCGCCGTTGAGATCTCGCCGATGGGGACGCCATCGAGGCAAATCTCCATGTCTTCGACCGTATTGACGATGGCACCGCAGGTGCCCAGGATCTCCGGCGGCACGGCATCGGCGTCATAGCCGCGATAGACCGAGTTGCAGGGGATGAGCGAGACCGCGCTGCCGCCGTGCGCCAGGATGGTCTTGAGGCGCGCGTTGTAGTCCTCCGGCACGCCGAGGCCGATCAGTTGCCGCTGGGTCCAGGTGCGGCCGCGGTGCATGGAAGCGTAAATGCCGCGCGTCATGGGGAATTGACCGGGGAAGCCCAGGTCGTCCGTGTAGTTCAGCGCCGAGGCATCCGCGGGCGTGTAGATCGGCGCAATTTCCATACCCGATCGGTTGCTCGGATTGGCCTTGCCGGGAAGCCCGCTCTGCAGGTCGGCGCGCCATTGCGCGCGCGCTTTTTCGAACCGAGAAAGCGGCAGCGCCACCGCCTTGCTACGCTTTGCCATTGTTTGTCCTCCCACGTGGCGTTGTCGCCTCGCGGCGGCCGTTGCTAGGATTTTTGCCGAGCTTTTGGCACCGCGCCAGGTCCGGCAGCCGCAACGGCGCCCCAGTGCGGTGCTGCCGCCGGTCTCCCTGTCGCCGCTGGGTGCAGCAGCCGGCGTGCCCAACATCGCCCGCCGCCGCGCGCTTGGCCACCGCGAGCCTCAAGTCAGAAGGTCCTTCCCCTTGGCAGCGCGGGCTTGCGCGGCCAGCCGCGCCATGACCTCGACGATCTCCTCGCGCGAGGCGCCTGGGTGAAACACGTGGCGCACCCCCGCCTTTTTCAGCTTGCTTTCATCGGCGTCCGGGACGATACCGCCCACCACAACCGGGAGGTGGCCGAGGCCGGCTTTGATGAGCGCTTTCAGCAATTTCGGCACCAAGAGATGATCGGTGGCAAGCGAAGAAATACCGATGGCATCGACGTCCTCCTCCTCGGCCAGCCGCACCACCTGTCGGATCTCTTGCCAGGGGGGCGTGTAGAGGACCTCCATGCCTGCATCGCGCAGGAAGGCCGCGACCACGCGGCTGCCACGGTCGTGACCGTCGAGGCCGATTTTGGTGATGAGAATTCGGGCCGGCGGATCAATTCCCGATAGGGACATGATGCACCCTGTGGTGGTGGGACGCACCATGCTGCGCCATAGCCGCCTCGATGTGAAGAGGCCATCAAACTGAGAAGGACATTGGTTTACGCGGCCCTCGCCGTCAGCTTCGGCTTCGAGCCGTTCTCCGGCGCCATTGGGTTGGCCTTTGGCACGTCTTGCTTGGCTCGTCTCCTGGGTCCGCCGAGGGCAGCCGCGGGCGGGGGCCCAATTTTACCCGCCAACCGCAGCGATCCGCGCCCCACGGGGCAAGATCAGTGTGAACGCGCTGCGAGGGCTCGGTGGCTTGGCTGCGATTTCGAGGTCGGCGCAAGCCCCAAAGGTCCACGTCGTATTCTTGGCGCGGGCCCCACCTTCTGAGCGCGAGCGATTTGAGCGGCGACATGTTCGTCGATCCCGGGCGCCTGCGTGCCGGCAAGGGCGGCCAACGCTATCGATTGCAGGGGCCCCGATCAATCGAAGGACCTGAGGTCAATTGACAAGTAGCGCACAATATTTCGGTGCTTGATCTCGTTTTCGGTGCTGATCTCGCCGGCGGAGCCGATGCGCAAAACCGCTAGGGTGCGCTAGGAGGCGCATGGCTGGCTTCGCCGGTCCGGAGGCAACATAAGCCCTTTGAGCGCGCCTCGGCTTGGGCGAAGATGCCGCTCACGTTGTAACCGACACCCTCCTGGGGAGGATCCCTTGAGTGACGACATCAGCATCGAATTTACGCGCTTTTCCGCGTTCTACTCGCCGCTTATTGCCACCATGGCCGGCGGCTTCCTGAAAGAGGAGGGACTTAAGGCGCGTTACGCGGTTTCCTCCCCCGGCAAATCCGCCATCGCCGGGCTGCTCGATGGCAGCGTGCATGTCGCCCAGTCGGCGCCGTCGCAGGGCTTTGGACCTCTGGAGCAGGGCAAACAACCCCCGGCCCTTCACTTTGCCCAAATCAACGAGCGCGATGGCTTTTTCCTCACCGGCCGCAGCGCCGATCCAACCTTTAGTTGGAGCAAGCTCAAGGGCAAGAAGGTGATCATCGATCACGGCGGCCAGCCGATGGCCATGTTCAAGTACGCCTGTTTCAAACAGGGTCTCGACTTTGGTGACCTGCTGCCGGTCGATGCGGGCTCGACCGATAAGATGATTGCCGCCTTCCGCAACGGCGAGGCCGACTTCGTGCACCTGCAGGGCCCCGCGCCGCAGCAGTTGGTGCACGACGGTGTTGGCCACATCGTCGCTGCGCTCGGCGACGCCATTGGTCCGTGCGCCTTCTCCAGCCTTGCGGCCACGCGCGAGTGGTTGGCAACCGACATGGCAAAGCCCTTTATGCGCGCCTACCGCAAGGCCCGGGCCTGGCTCATCAGCACGCCCGCGGCCGATGTGGCCAAGGCGGAGGCCGCTTTTTTCAAGGACATCGACCTGCCGGTACTGACCGCCACCATTGCCACCTATCAGAAGCTCGGCAACTGGACGCCACATGTCGAGATTACGCGCCCGGCCTACGCCGCCACCCTCGACATCTTCCAGCACGCGGGGCTTATTACCCGGCGGCACGCTTACGAAGACGTCATCGCTCCGCCTCCAGCTTGAGGATCCTCGACCATGGCAGACACACTTGGTTGGATCGGTGTCGGCAGCATGGGCCATCGCATGAGCCGACACCTGGTGGCGGCGGGTCACGCCCTGGTGGTGGCGGATGCCACCAGCACCGCGCAGGCACCGCCGCAGGCGCGCATTGCCAAAAGCAATGCCGAAGTGGCGAGCCTCGCCGACACCGTCATCCTGTCGCTGCCCGATGGCAGCATCAGCGAGGCGGTCGCCAGGGAGCTGGCGACGGCCGCGCCGCGGCGGGTGACGACGGTGGTCGACACCTCGACCATCGGCATTAAGGCGGCCGAGGCGGTCAACGCCATTCTTGCCAAGGCCGGCATTCAATTCATCGACGCGCCCGTATCGGGCGGCACCGCCGGCGCCGACAAGGCGACGCTTGCCATTATGATGGCCTGCCCGAGCGAGAGCTACGAGCGCTTCAAATCGCTGATCGCGCTGATGGGCAAGCCGTTTTATGTCGGACCCAAGCCCGGTCAGGGGCAGGCCGTGAAGCTCTTGAATAATTTTCTGTCGGCAACGGCGCTGGCGGCAACGTGCGAGGCGATTGCCTTTGGCACGCAGCAGGGTATCGAGATGAAGACCATTCTCGACATCGTCAACGCCTCTACCGGGCGCAATTCGGCGACCGACGACAAATTTCCGCGACGCATCATGCAGGGCAAGTACGATGCCGGCTTCGCGGCCAAGCTGCAACTCAAGGACGTACGGCTCTATCTGGAGAATGCGCGCGCTGCCGGCATTGCCGATGAGATGGCAAGCACGGTGGTTGGCGTGTGGGAGAAGATGAACGCCGATCTTCCCGGCGCCGATATCACCGAGATGTATCCCTATACGCGGAAGGGGCGGCACCGCTAGCATCGCGGTCGCCGCCCGGCGCAAGTCGGATCGAGCGTGTGGACCCCTGCGGTCGATCAAGCCGTCGCCGGCTTGGCTGCCTCGCTTGAGGGCTTGGGCCAGCGGACGGCGACCTCGGGCAAGACTTCGGCGATCAGGTGACGCGTCTGGGCCATGACGTCGGCGCTGTCGGCACCGAGCGGCCGCAGCACAAATTTGGATAGGCCGGCGCCGACATACTCGCCAAGGCGCGCGAGGATGGTATCGGCATCGCCGACGGCGAAGTAGCTGCCTGCGCTGGACCCGGTGCGCTGCGCGTAGGCCTCCATCGCACGCTCAACGTGCGGCCTGTCGGTTTGTCCGAAATAGAACGGAAAACCAGCACCATAATGATCAGCATCGATTGTGCGCCCCAGTTCCCTCGTGGCGGCGCGAATGGCGGCAACGATGCGGCCAGCTTCAATGGGCGTTTCGGGGCCGGCCTGCCATCCGGTGCCGTATCGCGCCGTGCGGCGAATGGCCGCCGGTGAGGAGCCGCCGATCCACATCGGCAGCGCCGCCTGCACCGGCTTCGGCGCGATGCTGGCGCCCGATAGACGATAGTGCACGCCGGCAAAGTCGACCTTGTCCTCCCGCCAGAGGCGACCGATGATTTCCAGGCCTTCATCGGTTTTGCGTCCGCGCGTACGAGTGTCGAGATTGAGCGCCGCCCACTCGGGCGCCCGTGGACTGCCGATGCCGAACGCCGGCAGCAGGCGACCGTTCGAAAGGACGTCGATGGTAGCGCACTGCTTTGCAACCAGCACAGGATCGCGCAGGGCGAGCGAGACCACATTGACGCCGAACTTAATGCGCCGTGTCCGCCCCGCGAGAGCGGCCATTGCGCTCATGCATTCAAGGATCGGCTCGTTGCTGACAATGCGGTCGGTCTGCCACAGTGAATCGACACCACCCTCCTCGCACAGATCGACCCACCTCCAGTAGGCTTCGGCATCCGGGAACGGAAATTCCATCAAGCCCAGGCCAACAGCGATTGACATTGCGGCTCCTCGCGATTGCCGGTCGGTGACCACAGTCGCGACCTCTCAGCCTACGGTCAAGGGCGAAGCTGATGCCCGCTTTGGCCAACCGGCATGGCCGTGAACGGACCGATTCTTGTGCCGGCGCCGAGAGATGGCCAACGTTCGCAGTCGCGCCATTTTCCTAACGTTCACTAGAGCGCCCGGACGAAGAGGCTCCTGCCGCTCACAAGAGTTCTGCCGCGCCCGGTGGCCGGCGTGCAACTTTCCAAGCCCCTTCGTCCGCATTGCAGGACCTGCGAATTGCCCGTTTTTTGGAGATCTGCCCATGAAGCGCCTGATGGCTTTGCTGCTCGGCACCATGCTGAGTGCCCCCGCCCTCGCTCAAGCACCTTCGGCGGCGCCGCCGGCGCCGCCGGCGGCGGCAAACGGCGGTGCGCGGTATGCTCCCGCTGCACAGCGTCTGGGCGAGGGACAGTATCGCGCCGAGGTGCGGCGGAGTGGTGCCGCGGTCGGTGCGGACGAGGTCGCCTGGAGCAGTGCACCGCACGCAACCATGGCAGATGCCGTGCGCGCGGCTTGCAAGATGATTGAGACCGTCTACGCGCCGGGCATGCCCTGCGCCGTGGCCGGCCCGAAAAAGACCGCCACGCCGGCCAGCGAAAGCAAGCCGCCATTAAAGGCAGTGGCGAACAACGGCGCCAAAGCCAAGAGCGAACCGGTGTCCCCCGTGAGCGGCTATCAAGTGCGCGGGTGTGCCTTTTACGCCCTTGTCAACGGTCGGGTCGTGCAGCGTTGCCCGAGCGAAGGCGGCCCGGGCACCAAGCCGTTTTGGTGGAACGAGGATGCCTTTGAAGGAGGCTACGGCGGCTGGGGGCGCTGAGCTCGGCTGGCGCGGGCCACACTAGATAGATCGGCGACCATCGTCGCGCCGAAGACGCCGAAGCGCCCCGAATCGGCTAGAAAACGCCGACGCTCAGCGGTCCGGCGCGGGCGAGGCACGCCCAATGCGGCAGGGGTCGGCGAGGATGCGGTTCTTGGAGACTGGGGCAAGGCGTGCGACGTCGCGAGGCCGCTTCACCAAGCTTCTCCAGTCCCGTTCTTTGCCGCTGGTGCTGACGGCCTGGTGCGCCGGGTTGGAAATGGGTTGGGCTTGGATGATCTTTTTCCATGGCTTTGCCATCGACAGCGGCATTGCCGGCGTCACCACGGCCATGATGGCGCTGGCGGGCTCGGCGTGGATGGTGCAGTACAAAGCGCGCGCCGACGAGCAACCGTTCGAGAGATATGTCGCCGACGCCGCCGCGGCCATGCGCGATGAGGCCTTCGTCCTCTTGAAGATGGCCGAGATGCAGCCCCGACCGGAACCCGCGGCCGAGGCGCGTGAACTGGCTGATCAAGTCGAACGTCTGCGCCGCTGTCTCAAGGTGTTCCAAAAGGGCGCGCCCTACGCGCAGATCAGAAACTACGGCGCCCGCATGCGCATCGAGCAGTTGGAAGAGGAGGTGAGCGAGCAGGTCGGGCTGCTCGACCGGGAAATCGCCATCCTTGGCACCTACCCGACCAAGAACGTGGTGCAGGTGGCCAAGCAAAAGTGCCGGCGCGCCACCGATGGCATCCTTGCAAGCACCCAGCAGGTTTGCGAGGTCCTGGGTTACGAATCGCAGCTGCCGTCGGAAGCCGAGGTATTGACGCGCACCTCGGGCTTGCGGGCGGCCTGAAGGTGGCCCGTTTCAACGTGGCCTGTTGCAAAGGGCGCACCGGAGCAGGGCATTCCACCCACCACCCCGCTGCTGAGCGCCGCGTGGGTGGGAGGCCTACGACGGTGCCCTAAGCCCTGGCTCGGTGCCGCCTTTGGTTTGCTCCCCGATCATGTTTGCCAGATCGATAATGAGCTTTGCCGCCAGCGTCGCATCGATACTGCTATTGAGCCGGGCGACCTTGGCTGCGGCGTTAATGCGGCCAATGGCGCCCTCGAGGCCTGCAAGCGTCCAGGTTCGGCAGTGCTGTTCGATGATGGCCTTACGCCGGAAATGCAGTGGCGGGCGCTGCTGGCGCAGAATGTCCTCAAGCCCGCGCCCACCGTCGAAGGCGCTACGCATGGCGTGCAGGCGCACAAAATGGCGTTGTAGGGCGGCAATGATCGCCTGGGCATTCTCGCCGCCCGCCACGCAGCGGTCGCACTCGTTGAGGGCCGCCTCGAGTCGCCCCGAGCCGGCGGCCAATACGACGCGGTCGATGGCGAGTTCGGCGGCGTCGCCGACGGCGGCCTCCACGTCGGCTTCCTCGATTTTGCCCTTGCCGCTGGCGTAAAGGGCGAGTTTCTCGATTTCCGCGCGCGAGAGCGCCCGGTCGGCGCCCAACCGGGACAAGAGCAGCCTGAGGGCCTCCGGCCCAATTTGCAAACGCGCGTTGCCCAAGACCTCCTTCGCCACCGCCTCCAGATCGCGCGCCTCATCAGGAAAGCAGGCGATTGCTGCCGCCGCGGGGGATTTCTCGAACAGGCTGCGCAAGGCCTCGTCGGGGCGCAAATTGCCGGCCTCCACGATCAGATAACCCTCAAGCGGGCCCTCTTCGATCAGCGGCCGCAAGCTGGCGGTGCCAATGCGCCGACCGGCGCTGGCGCGCAAGATTTTGCGGCCCGAGAACATGGGCACGGTCTTGAGCTCAACCAGCAGGCGGTTGGGGTCGTCTTCGAGGCTCGCGTCATCCAGCCTTAGGATCTCGCCCGGCGGATCGTGCTCGGCCGCCAGGCGTCGAGCCAGTTGGGCGGCGCGTTCCATCACGAGGCCGGCATCGCTGCCGTAGAGCAAGATCGCCTGTGGCAGGCGATCGAGCGTCCGCAAAAAGGCTTCGGCCTGATGGGTCTTGACGGCGACCATGGATCATCCCGGCAGGCACAGGTGGCGCCGCCGACAGCCGGCGACCTGTCCTTAAGCGGCCCCGGAAAGATAGGCCGCGAGACGTGTCTTCAAGTCGTCGGCGACCGTGCGTGCGGCGCGGTTTTCCGCGTCCTCGCGTGCCCGTACGTTGGAGTAGATGGACTGGAAGCGCTCGTAGCCGGCGCGGGCGTGGCTGGTGCCCTGCAGCACCACCTTCTTGTCCTTGCTCTTGATGTCGATGAGGCGGAAGGAGGCCTGAATGGCGTAAATCTGGCCTAAGGCCTCGCCCTCGTTGGTAACGAGCGTGGACAGCACCGATTCCTTGACGACCACCTCGAGACGATGGGACGGCGGTAGTGGGTTGCCACCGCCGGTACTCTCGAAGATCAGTTCGTTCCGGATGCGCTGCCCGACACGGCCTGGGATCGGGGCGTAGTCGATTTGCGCCAACCGCTCCTGCATCCCCGCCCCGGAGGCGGTTGTCCCATAGAGCGGCCGAAACCCACCATTGCCGCAGGCACTCAACGCCGGCATGGAGGCGAGCAGCAGCGAAAGTCCCCGCAAAAGACCTCGGCGGCTCAGCGTTTGAGCCATGCGAGCCTTATCCGACGACATTCACGATCCTCTGCGGCACCACGATCACCTTTTTGACCGGTCGGCCGGCCAATGCGCGCGCCACCGGTTCAAGACCCAGCGCAGCGGCTTCGATCTCGTCCTTGGTGGCCGTGCGGGCGATCGTAAGTTCATCCCGTCTCTTGCCATTTACCTGTACGGCAATGGTAATCATATCGTCAACGAGCAAGGCCGCCTCCGGCGTGGGCCACGGCTGATCTGCCAAGAGTGTGTTGTAGCCAAGCCGCTCCCAGCAATCCTCGCCCAGGTGTGGCAGCATCGGTCCCATCATCACCACCAGCAACTCCGTGGCCTCGCGCACGGCCCAGGCCAGACCGTCTCCCGCCCTGTCCAGCGCCGCCGACAGGGCGTTGGTCAGTTCATAAAGCTGGGCCACGGCAACATTGTAGCGAAGCGCCTCAATATTTTGTGAAACGCTGTTCAGGGCCCGGTGCGCCTGCTTGCGCAGCTGCAGCGCTTCGGCGCCAAAGGTGGCGGGCTTGGCCCCCGCGCCGTTGGCCGTTGTTCTGCGCTGGGCCACCTCGTCGACGAGCCGCGAAATGCGCTGGACCTGGCGGGCGGCGCCCGCCACCCCCGCCTCGGTCCAAATGATGTCACGATCGGGGGGACTGTCGGAAACAATGAACAGCCGCGCCGTATCGGCACCGTAATGCTCGATGATGTCGTCGGGGTCGACCACGTTCTTGCGCGATTTCGACATTTTTTCCGGGGAACCGACCGTCACCGGCCGGCCGTTGCTGACGGCCGTGGCCCTGCGCTCGGTGCCCTCCCCCTCGATTTTGACTTCGCTCGGCA
>Ga0070695_100001871_pt1 | contig 11885 bp, 8 predicted proteins | sample KBSK1252metaG_FD_65471 | JGI IMG/M metagenome (GOLD analysis project Ga0070695, IMG submission 65471) | Corn, switchgrass and miscanthus rhizosphere microbial communities from Kellogg Biological Station, Michigan, USA - KBS K1-25-2 metaG | ecosystem: Host-associated > Plants > Roots >...
CTGACCTCGGAGGACGGCTCGAAGATGTACATCGGAGACAAGCTCGTCGTCGACAACGACGGCGTGCACAACCGGGTCACGATGACCGGTGGCGCGGCGCTTCGGGCGGGGGCCCACAGGACCCGGATCGAATACTTCGTCCGGGAGGGCGGTTGCGCCCTCACGGCATCGGTCTGGAGCTCGGCGCTTACGAAGCGCGTGATTCCCGCTTCGTGGTGGAGCCACCTCAATACCTACCACGTGCCGACCGACTACGCGACGATCAGCGCCGCCATTTCCGCGGCCACGGCGAACTCGATGGTGTGGGTCGCCCCGGGGACGTACGTGGGGAGCGCGAACAAGAACCTCGACCTGGGCAACAAGAGCATCACGCTCTACGGCGGCGGCGGACCGGAGCTGACCGTCCTCGACGCCGAGAATTCCGGGCGCGTGTTCCGCCTCCTCAACCATTCGCAATCGGCCGCCGTGATCGAGGGGTTCACGATCTCCCGCGGAAGCATCACGTCCGGCGTGGGCGCCGGGATGGACTTCGAGAGCAGCACCCTGCAAGTGCGGAACTGCGTGATCTCCGGCAGCTCGGCTTCCGGGAATGGCGGCGGCGTGGGGCTCCTGGGAAATTCAAATCCGACCTTCGAGAACTGCGTCATTTCCGGCAATCGGTCGGGAGCGGCCGGCGGCGGAATCTTCGCGGACGTCGGAACGCGTCCGAACTTCGTCGGCTGCACGGTGGCCGGAAACTACGCGGCCACCTGGGGCGGCGGCGCCCAAACCCTGGGCGGCACCGTCACCTTCACGCGGAGCATCGTGTGGGGGAACGGCGCTTCGTCGGCCGTCGCCAACGATGCCTGGACGGGTGACCTTGCGGGCACACTGACCTTCACCTGCTCGGACGTCCGCAGCGCAGGGATCGGCGGGCTCGGTCTCGAGACGTTCAACGCGGGCACGATCTACAACGACCCACGGTTCTGCAATCCGGCCGCGCCGACGATGGCCCCGACGACCGCCGGAGGCTACGGCGTCGCGGGGTCGTCGCCGGTTCTCAACGTCTCGGGCGCCTGCGGGCCCATGATCGGAGCGCGGGGCCAGAACTGCAGCGCCTCGATTACGGCGGTCGAATCCCTGGTCCCGGCCCCCGTTGTCGCCGGGTCCATGCTGCAGCAGAACGTGCCCAATCCGTTCAATCCCTCAACCCGGATCGCGTTCACGCTTCTTCAGGCCGCGCCGACCACGCTGCGAATCTATGACGCGACCGGGAGGCTGGTGATCACGCTGCTCGACCGCGACCTGCCGGCAGGGGACCACAGCGCGATCTGGAACGGCCTCGATGCCCGCGGTCGAAAGGCCGCGACCGGCGTTTACTTCTACCAACTCCGGAGCGGAGGGATGGTGGAAACCCGGAACATGGTCCTGCTCAAGTAACCCGCGTGGTTGAATCGGCCCGCCTCCGCCGTTGCACTTGAATCGGGAGCGGTCTACCCTCAACGGTCGACATGGAACGGTCCAACTTCAAGCCCGCGACGGGTCCCACTCGCCTCCTGCCGGTCTTCCTGATCGCGGTCCTCGGGATCCTTCTGCCCACGAGCGCGCGGGCGGGAATGAGCGACTCCGACGTCATTTCGAAATTCAAGGAGAAGGACCCGGGCATGTCGAAGCTCTTCGCCGACGCGTACGGGGTCGCCATCTTCCCGACGGTTGGGAAGGGCGCGATCGGGATCGGCGGCGCCCGCGGCAAGGGGCGGGTCTACGAGCGCGGACAACTGATCGGCCGGACGACGCTCACGCAGGTCAGCTTCGGATTCCAACTCGGCGGGCAAGCCTACAGCGAGGTCATCTTCTTCAAGGACAAGACGGCCTTGGACGACTTCAAGCGCGGCAACTTCGAGCTCGACGCCCAGGCCTCCGCGGTCGCCCTGACGGCCCGCGCCTCGCGCGATCTCGCCTACAACAAAGGAGTCGCCATCGTCACAATGGCGAAGGGCGGCCTGATGTACGAGGCATCCGTGGGAGGGCAGAAGTTCTCCTACAAGGCGATTGACGACAAATAGGGGAGCGGCGTGACGAAGAAGCGACGCCGATCCGCCCCGAAGAGCCAACTCCCGAGCAAACCGACGAGCAAACCGAAGGCCGGCCGCCACGCGCTCCTCTGGCTCGCCGTCATCCTCGCCCTCACGTTCGCCGCCTATCTCCCGTCCCTCGACAACGGATTCACGAACTGGGACGACACGCATTACGTCACGGCGAATCCGCTCCTCGCGCACCCGACGGCCCACGCCGTCCTGACGCGGCCCCTCCTCGGGAACTACCACCCGCTCACGATGTGGTCCCTGGCGCTCAACTACAAGCTGTCCGGATTTCGCCCCGGCTCCTACCACTGGCTGAACCTCCTTCTCCATCTCGCCAATACCGCGCTCGTGTTCGTGTTCGTCTGGATGCTCTCGGGCGGGAGGCGTTGGACGTCGATCGCCACGAGCCTCTTCTTCGGAATCCATCCAATGCACGTGGAGTCGGTCGCGTGGATCGCCGAGCGGAAGGACGTGCTGTTCGCGTTCTTCTACCTCCTCGGACTCATCGCGTATCTGCGCTACCTGTCCCAGAAGCGGCTCCCGTGGCTCGGGCTGACGCTCCTCGCCTTCGTCCTTTCGGCGGCGTCCAAACCGGCGGCGGTCGTCTTTCCGATCACCCTCCTTGCGATCGACGTCTACCGTCGCCGCGGGCTCCGGCTTCCGGTCCTCGTCGAGAAGATCCCCTTCTTTGCCGTCTCGCTCGCCTGCGGCTTCCTGACCCTGAAAGCCCAGATCCTCGCCGAGGCGATCGACAGCCGCTGGAATCCCTTCGAACGCGTCCTCATTGCGGCGAAGGCCACCGTCCTCTACATCGGGAAGCTCTTCGCGCCCTTCCACCTTTCGGCGATCTATCCCTATCCCCCCGTGTCGGGGAACGGACTCGGCACGGGCTTCTACGCCGCGTTCGCAGCGGTTCTCGTCCTGATTCCGGGCGCTGTCTTCCTCTTTCGCCGGAACCGGCCCGTTCTCTTCGGGCTCGCGTTCTTCTTCATCAACATCGTGCTCGTGCTCCAATTCCTCACGGTCGGCGGGGCCGTGATCGCGGAGCGGTATACCTACATCCCCTACATCGGACTCCTCCTCGCGCTCGCGTGGTGCCTCGACGATCGGGCCGGCGCGGCTCCGGGTCCCTTCCCGTGGAAGAACGTCGTCGCGGCGATCTTCGTGCTGCTCCTACCGATCTCGCTCTACCAGACGTGGGTCCGCTGCGACGTGTGGAAGGACTCGGAGTCGTTGTGGAGCGACACGATTCGAAAATTCCCGAACGCGGCGCGGGCGTGGAATTTCAAGGGGGTGACCCTGGCGGAACAAAGCAACTGGGATTCGGCCTACGTGTACTTCGACCAGGCCATCCGGATCATGCCGAACTACTCGCAGGCGCTGAACAACCGGGCGGCCATGAGGATTCGCCGCGGCGATACCAACGGCGCCTTTGCCGACGTGTCCCGAGCCGTCGCCCTGAACTCGACCTATCGCGATGCCTACGCGAACCGGGCGATCGTGTATTCCATGCTGGGCGAACGCGAGAAGTCGATCGCAGACAACCGCCGGGCCATCGAGCTCGAGCCCCGGAATCCGAACAACCCGCAGATCGCCGCCGACATCGGCGACGTCCTCCGGCAGCTGAATCGCCCCCGGGAGGCGATCCCGGCCTACGACGAGGCCATCCGGGCGACACCGAACAGCGACCCCCGGCTCGGCTCCTACTACTTGAGCCGCAGCATGGCGTGGGCGGTCCTGGGCGAGCGGGGGAAGGCGCTGACCGACGCCGCGGAGGCGCGGCGCCGGGGCACTCCGGTCGATTCCCTCTACCTGCGCGGCCTGGGAGGCTGACGTCGCGTCAGCGGGCCGTCGCCCCCGGCGTGGCGAGGCCAAGATCGACGTCGTCGATCGGATCGAGTCGCAGCAGATCGTCGCGAAGCGGCGAGTATCCCTGGGAGAGCGCCGTGAGCGCCAGATCCTCGGCCGGCGGCAGGTCCTCCAGGAAGACGAACGCGGCACCGGCCATGAACCGGGGGAGCGCCTCCCGGGCGTACCGCCCCGAGGATCCGGCGGACCGCCTTGCTTCCAGCACCTGGGTCAGCGTCGTGGCGGTTCCGCAGACCGACTTCCAACGGGTCTCGACGTCGCGCGCACGATTGGGATCGGAGGCGCGCGTCGTTTCCGAGACGAGAGCGTAGGACGCGGGATCGCCCTCGGGCCGGTAGGACGTCCATACCACCCGCGCCATCGTCGAGCGGTCGACGTGCCGCGTGGCGACGGAGGCTTCGGTCGCCGTGGCGATCACCTCGTAGTCCACGCCCACCGTCACATCGCGGACGCGCGCGATCACCTCGATCGGCACTTCGACCCAGCGCGTAGAGGTCCGACCTTGGGTATCGGTCTCGACCACCTGGCGCGCGACCGCATCCTTGAAGACGCTCAACCGCGTGGATGATTTCACGTCCCCGATCGAACCCCACACGATCCGTTGAGCGCCGGCCTTTCGGCCGAGCCGAATCGCTTCCTCCCGGGTGACGCCGTCGAGTTGCGCGACCGTCATGGCGCGCTCGACCGCATCGGCGCCCAGAATGCGCGTGAACTGCGCCGCCGGGGGCGCGAAGTCCTGGATGAGGTTGTCGCGCCAGGCGCGAGCAACCTGAACGCCCATCCTGGCCTCGGAGGAGCGGGCGCGGAACGGCACGACGGCCACGCGCGTGAGCGCCTCGCCGTAGGCGCGGTCCAGGCGTTTCGCCACGTCCCGATATCCGGCGACAAAACCGTCGGCGTCGGTGAACTCGGCGCACGCCTTCTTCGGACGCCCGGACTTCTGGGCGTCGACGCCGCGCTGGTAGTGGATGCGGACCGCCGTTTGGCGGAGGGTCAGCTCTTCCGCGGGCCAACCGGGCCCGACGGGGATCGTCGCGTAGTGCGCCGCGGTTTCGCGGAATTCGGCAAGTTCGAGCACCTGCTCGGCGGCGGCGAGGCTGTCCACCTCCGCCATCGCGCGGATCCGGCGCTGCCACTCCTGCACGATCGAGGCGCCTGCCGCGGTCGCCGCTGCCTGGGCGCGCGGGTTTCCGGGCTCCTTGTCGAGCGCACGGGTCGCGAGCTGCCATGCGCGCCTCGCGTCGCCGCCGGCAAGCTTCTCTTCGCTCTTCTCGGTCAGTTTCGAGGTGCCGGCGCATCCGACGACGAGCGCGAGCACCACGGAAACAGGAACGATTCTTCGAATCATGGGACGAGCCCCCCTTTGTCCTTCAGTTATCGGCCGGAGGAGCCCGGATCGTGACCGTTTCCGAGGCAGGTGGACCGCCACTATTCTGCTGTGCCACAAATAGTTACACGCCACGACGATCGTGAGCCCAACGGGCCGGCGCGGGATCGCGCGTCCCAACCTTGGGACGCGTCGAAGCCATCCAACGCTGGAAGGCCACGCCTTGGCTTGATCTCGTCCGGGGGGAGACACACTTGATCCGACGCGCGATTTTCCTGCTTCCGCTATTCCTCGCCATCCCCGCATCGGCTCAATCGACATTCCACGGAAATATCCTGAGAAACGGGGTCTACGCGACGCCCGGCCCGAAGCAATTCGGCGGCCTCAAGTGGACCTTCGCGACCGGCGGCCCCATCGTCGGCTCTCCCACGATCCTGGACGGCGTTGTCTACATCGCGAGCCTGGACGCGCAGATCTACGCCATCGACCAGGAGACGGGGAAGGAGAAGTGGAAGTTCAAGTCGAGGATGCCGATCGCGTCCTCTCCGGCGGTGGTCGGAAACACGCTCTACTTCGTCTCGTCCACGGGCGCGCTCGCGGCGTTGGACGCGGCGACCGGCGCCCCCAAATGGGTGTTCGCCGCGGAGTATGAGAAGCGGTTCGAGGCCAAGAACCTCCACGGCTACCCCTCCGCCGCGCAGTCGATTCCCGACGCGTGGGATCTCTTCACATCGTCGCCCGCGGTTGCGAACGGCAAGGTTTACTTCGGCAGCGGGGACGGGAACGTCTACGCCGTCGACGCGGCGACCGGCCTGCTCCAGTGGAAGTTCCCGACCAAGGACGTCGTGCACGCCTCGCCGTCGATCGCCAACGGGATCGTTTACATCGGAAGCTGGGACAGCCGCCTCTACGCGATCGACGCCGAGACCGGACAGGAGCGCTGGTCGTTTCAGGCCGGCATCGATCCCGCGATCCACAATCAGGAGGGGTTCCAGTCCTCGCCCGCCATCATGGACGGCACGGTCTACGTGGGGTGCCGGGATGCGCACGTCTATGCCCTGGACGCCGCGACCGGGCGGAAGAAGTGGGACTATCCGACCAGCAAGTCCTGGGTGATCACGACTCCCGCCGTGCGCGACGGCGTGGTCTACGCGGGTACGTCGGACAGCGCCCGACTGATGGCCCTCGACGCGAAGACGGGCCGACTCCGGTGGAACTTCGACGCCAAGGCGTACATGTTCTCCTCGCCGGCCCTGGCGGGCGACCTCCTCTACGTGGGGAACCACAATGGACGGATGTACGCCGTCGAGGCCAAGACGGGAAAACTGGCGTGGGAGTTCCAGACGGAGGCGGCGAAGGCGGACTCGCTCCACGTGCTGAACCCGGACGGAAGCCTGAATCAGGCCGCGTTCGCGCCGCTCTTCGGAGACTTCCAGGACATGTACCTCGACTTCTACCGATTCGCCTCGGTCGGCGCGATCGTATCGTCCCCGGTGGTGGACCGCGGCGTGGTCTATTTCGGGAGCATGGACGGCAAGCTCTACGCGGTGAAGTAGCGCCTCGAGCGCGCACGCGCCCGGCGGCACCGCGCTTCGTTGCGGCTCCGTAACGTAATAACATATATCAGGTTACGTCTCGCGCGAGGCCTCGGAACCCAAACGCGCCCCGTAGGCCCCGGATTTCTCCAACAGGGCGGTAACCATTTGCCCCCGCTCGCCGTACTCTTATGGTGATCGGAAGCATTCCTGCCCGTCCTGTCTCGCGTGAAAATGGAGGCCGCTGAACAATGAAGAAGCGAATTCTGTGGATCGGCGCCGCGGTTTTGATCGTGGGTGGCGTCGTTGGAGCGGTGGCGCTCCGCGGCCGCGGCGACAAGACGATGGAAGTGCAGACCGCCAAGGTCGCCCGGCAGAAGATCGTTCAAAAGGTAAGCGCCACCGGGAAGATCCAACCGAAGACCCAGGTGAAGATCAGCGCCGACGTCAGCGCGAAGATCAAGCGGCTCGCCGTCGTGGAGGGCCAGTGGGTGAACAAGGGGGCCTTCCTCTGCGAGTTGGACCGCGAGCGATATGTGGCCGCCGTCGAGAACAACGAGGCCGCGGTCAGCTCCGCCCAGGCTAACGCGATGCTGGTGCGCCAGAATATGGATCGCTCGGAGAAGGAGTTCGCCCGGTCCAAGGAAATGCTGGCGAGGGCGCTCGAGTCCCAGGCCGATTTCGATTCCAAGCAGGCCGCCTACCAGGTCGAGGTCGCGCGCTACAAGTCCGCGAACGATCAGGTGGAGCAGGCCAAGGCCGCGTTGAAGCAGGCCCGCGTCGACCTCTCCAAGACCACGATCTACGCGCCGATGTCGGGAACGGTGAGCGAGTTGAACAAGGAAGTGGGCGAGATCACCCTCGGCTCCCAGTTCCAGGAGGACGTGATCATGGTGATCGCCGACCTCTCGGAGATGGAAGTCCAGGTGAACGTGGACGAGAACGACATCGTCTCGCTCGCAAAGGGGCAGACGGCCGAGATCGAGGTGGACGCGCTGCTGGGCCACCCGCTGAAGGGCGTGGTGTACGAGATCGCGAGCAGCGCCAACGTCTCCGCCACGGGGACGACCGAGCAGAAGACCGAGTTCGAGATCAAGATCGCGATCACCGAGCCGCCGAAGACCCTGCGCCCCGGCATGACGGCCAGCGCCGACATCATCACCAAGGTGAACGAGAACGCGCTGAGCGTCCCGCTCCAGAGCGTCGCCGTCCGGACCGTGGATCAGCTCACGGTGAAGGGTGAAAAGCGGAAGGACGCCGAGAAACGCTTCCACGCGGATCGGGACGGATTCGTGGAAATCGTCTTCGTGGTCGAGAAGGGCAAGGCCGTGGCCAAGCAGGTGGAGACCGGCATCCAGAGCGACGACCTGATCGAGGTGCTGAAGGGCCTCGACGAGGGAGCCGAGGTGGTCAGCGGGAGCTACCGCGCGATCTCGAAGGATCTCGAGAACGGCGCCGTGGTCGCGGTCAACAACAACAAGGACGCCAAGAAGACCGACGAGTCCAAGGTCGTCGGATCTCGAGGATAGAACCGTGAAGGACGCGTCGGCGACGAATACGCTTTCCCTCCAAAACGTCGTCAAGACCTACGCCATGGGTTCGGCGACGGTGCGGGCGCTGGACGGCGTCTCGCTGGAGATCGCGCGAAACGAGTACGTCGCGGTCATGGGACCGTCGGGCTCGGGGAAGTCGACGCTGATGAACATCATCGGCTGCCTCGACGTCCCCACGTCGGGCACGTATTGCCTCGAGGGTCAGATGGTGGCCCAGATGCCCGAGGAGCGGCTGGCGGAGATTCGAAACCGCCGCATCGGGTTCGTGTTCCAGACGTTCAATCTCCTGCCCCGAGCGAACATCCTCCACAACGTGGAGTTGCCGCTCGTCTATGGCGGCGTGCCCCGGACCGAGCGAAGGGCCCGGGCCGAGACGGCGCTCCGAACCGTGGGCCTCTCCGACCGGATGACGCATCGCCCCAATGAACTCTCGGGCGGACAGCGCCAGCGCGTCGCGATCGCACGCGCGCTCGTGACGCGGCCCTCCATCGTCCTCGCCGACGAGCCCACCGGGAATCTCGACTCGAAGACCGGGGAAGACATCATGTCGATGCTCGACGACCTTCACGCGGGCGGACAGACCATCATCCTCGTCACGCATGAAGAGCACATCGCCGAACACGCGCATCGGCTCGTTCGGCTTCGGGACGGCCTGATCGAGAGCGACGAAGTGCGCCGCGCCCCGGCGCCGCGCCGGGTCGCCGTGCCGGTGCTCGAAGCGGCCGGCGTGGGAGCCGCGTGAAGCTCTCGCTCGACCTCGTCGAATCGCTGCAGATCGCGATCCGCGCGCTTCGCGCCAACAAGGCGCGCGGTGTCCTCACGACGCTGGGGATCATCATCGGCATCGTCGCGGTCGTGCTCACGATGACCGCCGCCAACGGGCTCCAGAACCGATTCCGTGAGAGCTTCTCGGCGGTCGGCACGGACGTCATCTATGTCTCGCGCATGCCGTGGGTCGTCATGGACGACTTCTTCCTTTTCCGGAACCGTCCGAATCTCGACCTTCGCGAGGCCCGGGCCCTGGAGGAGAAGCTCCGCGGCCGGGCGCTCGTGAATCCTACGGTCGATACGCGGCAGGACGTGAAGTACCGGTCCGAGGACATGGAGGGCGTGACGGTCGTCGGCACGACCGAGAAGCAGAATCGAATTTCGAGCGCGCAGCCGCAGGCGGGGCGCTTTCTCCTGCCGTTCGATGTCACCTACAAGAAGAACGTCTGCGTGATCGGCTCCGACGTGAAGGACGGACTCTTCGGCTCCGTCGATCCGATCAACAAGACGATGAAGATCGGACGTTCCGATTTCCGAATCATCGGGGTCATGGAGAAGCAGGGCGGTAGCTTCATGGGCGGTCCCAACTTCGACCGCCAGGTGTTCGTCCCGATCAGCACCTACGTGAAGGCGTTCGGCGGCCAGCGGGGGCATGAAGACGTGAACGTCGCCGTGAAGGCGCCGTCGCAGGAGTCCATGAAGGACCTCGAGTACGAGGTGATCGGGGAGATGCGGAAAGTCCGGAAGCTTCGGCCTTCGGAAACGGACAACTTCTCGATCAACAAGCTCGACACCCTGGTCGGCACGTTCAACAACGTCATGGGCGTCGTTCTGCTCGTGGGCCTGATCGTGACGGGAATCTCGCTCTTCGTGGGCGCGGTGGGCGTGATGAACATCATGTTCGTCTCCGTCACCGAACGAACGCGGGAGATCGGCGTTCGAAAGGCGATCGGCGCCACCCAAAAGAGCATCCTGCTCCAATTCCTGTTCGAATCGTCGGCGATCTGTCTCGTGGGCGGCCTCATCGGGATCGTTCTGGCCGCGCTCCTGACGGCCGTGATCAACGCGACCCTGATGCCGGCGAGCATCTCGATCCCCATTCTGATCGTGGCGGTCGTCGTCTCGGTCCTGGTGGGCGTCCTCTCGGGCGTTGCCCCCGCCTATCGTGGGGCGCGGCTCGACCCCATCGAATCCCTTCGCTATGAATAGCTCCCTCTCGACGAACGGTCGCCATGCAGCCGCTTGACTCCTTCTTCATGTCCCTGGGGGCGATCCTCAGCAACAAACTGCGTTCGGTCCTGACGCTCGTCGGAATCGTGGCGGGCGTCGCGTCGATCATCGCGGTCATGACGGCGATCTCCGTGATCCAGTCCACCATGGAGAAGGAGATGAGCGTCCTGGGCACCCAGACGTTCCAGGTGCAGAAGTGGCCCGCGGGCGGGTTCCACTCGGACGCGGACCGGCGGCGCGCGATGCGCCGCCCGCCCTTGACCCTGGAGAACGCGCGAGCGATCCGGGAGAAGGTCGAGACGGTCGACCTGGTCGGATCCGAGATCTGGGATTTTGGGTTCGTGGTGGACTACAAGGGCGAGAAGACGAACCCCAACGTCTCCATCGTCGGCGGAACCCCCGAGTATCCTCAGAACAACACGCACTACGTGGGGCTGGGTCGGAACATCTCCCAGATGGACGTCAAGGCCGGACGGAAGGTCGCCGTCATCGGATATGGAATCGGGAAGAAGCTCTTCCCTTTCATCGATCCGATCGGCAAGGTAGTCCGCGTCGACGGTCGGAAGTACACGGTCGTCGGCGTCTTCGATGAAAAGAAGTCGGCGTTCGGAGGAGGCTACGACAATTACGTCCTCATTCCGGTCTCGACCTTCCTCGGCACGTACGGAATGACCGGCCGCGACGGCTTCTCCCGTTCGGTGAACATCACCGTTCGAGCGAAGACCCCGGAACTCGTCAACGACGCCATCGAACAGACCCGCCAGGTGCTCCGACGCGATCGCGGCGTGAAGGCGGGCGAAGAGGACAACTTCGAGTTCTTCAACAGCGAAAGCCTGATCACGCAATTCAACAAGATGAGCATGGGCATCAAGATCGCCGGCTTTGTGATCGGCATCGTCGCCCTGGTCGTCGCGGGAATCGGCATCATGAACATCATGCTGGTGGCCGTGACCGAGCGCACGCGCGAGATCGGGATTCGCAAGGCCCTCGGCGCGAAGCCGGTCAGCATCCTGACCCAATTCCTGCTGGAAGCGATCATCCTCTGCAACATCGGAGGCGTCGTCGGCGTGCTCGTGGGGTTCGGCCTGGGGAACGTGTTCACGCTCTTCTCTCGATTCGAAGCCACCGTGCCCATGGAATGGGCCGTCATCGGCCTCCTCTTCTGTTCCGCCGTGGGGATCACCTTCGGCCTCCTGCCCGCGATCCGGGCATCTCAGCTCCATCCCATCGAGGCTCTTCGGCACGAGTAGGGAGGGGCATCGGCCCCGGCCACATCGGGATACGCGCCTGTCCCTCCCCCCGCGTCCCCTGTACGCGCCGGAACGCGGGCCCTTCTTTGGCCCCGGCTCCCTCCGTGTGATCCCGTACCCGTAGCCGGTTGGCGTGCACACCATTGGGGCGGTCCCCGGCCACAGGGCATGCCCGTGGCACGTGCGATGCAGTGACCCGGGGCAGCCGAACTCGGGGGGAGGCGGCGCTACCGCTCCGGGCACCCGCCCGGCGAATCGGAGGAGGGAACGACATCATGAGCGCGAAGGAA
>Ga0070695_100001872_pt1 | contig 11885 bp, 12 predicted proteins | sample KBSK1252metaG_FD_65471 | JGI IMG/M metagenome (GOLD analysis project Ga0070695, IMG submission 65471) | Corn, switchgrass and miscanthus rhizosphere microbial communities from Kellogg Biological Station, Michigan, USA - KBS K1-25-2 metaG | ecosystem: Host-associated > Plants > Roots >...
AGCACCGTCGATCTCGTAGTTGCTCGTGTCGCCCGCACCCTGGTCAGACGTGACCGAGGAATGGTTGATCACCGAGCAAGCCGCGGCATCCACCTCAGCCTGCGTCACCGTGTGCTGCGCTGTACAGGTCTCGTGCGCACCGACGGCCAGCGTGCTTGAGGGACACGACGGGGCCGCATCGGTGTTGTCATCCGTCACCGAGATCCCGGTCAACGCCACGTTCCCGGTGTTGGTCACCAGGTAGCTGTAGTGCAGGACATCACCGGCCGAGTCGAACGTCGTATCCGAGGACGACTTCACGATCGAGACACCCGGGCTCGCTACGAAGTGGTTCGCGTACGTACACGTCCACTGCTCGCCCTCGTTCATGTTGATCGTGGCGGTTCTCGAGCTTATGGAGGACGTGCCTCCGTTGTCCGCTGCGTCCGCGCAACTCACGCTGTCGAACGCCCAGGGAAGGGTCGGGGCGTTTTCGCTGACCGTGTAGGTCTGGAAGGTCGTGATGTTGTCGAAGAAGCAGGCCGCTGCTCCAGGCCCACCACCGGTGCCGCCGCTCGTGGTGATCGAGCAGTTGGCCAAGGGGCTCGGGCTCGCTGTGAAACCGAAGGTCGAGTCCCCGCCCGTCGTGTTCTTCACGACGTGGATGAAGCCCGGGAAGATGACAGCCGCGGCCGAGAGCGAGCGGTCCTGGTTTCCGCCGGATCCGTCGAGGTCGATCAGACGGGTGTGGTACGGCGAGCCGGAAATGGCGACCGCGGAGTTACTATTGCCCCAATCCTTCCGAGTGGCGATGTGGCCGCCCCACGCGAGTACGGGGTTCGCGACGCTCGCCGTGAAGTTGATCGTGATGGCGGCCGACTTGTCGCCGCTGAAGCCTGTGCCGGTCGAGTAGCAGTAGCTACCCGCGCTGTTCGCATTGGTACAGGACGTGTTGCCGACCGCGCTCGGCCTGGTGAGACTCGTGATCGTCCCGCCGTAGAGCCTGAAGTTGCCGGCAATCGGTGTCACCCCGGCTCCGCTCACCTGCGGATCGACGGGGATCGCGCCGTCGGTTGAGAAGCTTAGGGGGTTACATCCGCTGACGCCGAGGCACGGGTTCGCATCGGTGACCGACTGGTTGAAGGTGTCGATGTAGTCGATCGCGTGCTTGCCGCTCTTGGTCGTGTCCCACTCGATCGTGACCGCGTGCGGCGCCGAGATCGAGAGGCTGCTGAAAGTGAGCCGATACGGGATCGAGTCACCCTCGCGGTATGCGGACTTGCTGGATCCCAGGTTGCCGTTCACCCAGTCGGCCGCCAGGGTGTTGCATCCGCTCGAGGCAGTCGCAAGATCGGAGCCGTTCGCGCACTGGTCCAGGTTCGCGGCCGGGTTCGCCGCAAAGCTGATCCCAGGCACGAGGGCGAAGACAAGCGCGACCGCAAAGAGGGCCGCGCCGAGCAGCCACCGGGAACCGCGCGTATGACCGCGTGTCCTACTGGCCATGGTGACCCCCGTTCGTACATGTTGGCATCGACAACTGCCCTATCAGGAACCGCCGCATTGCTGTACCTCCCCTTGACCGCATAGACGACCGCATAAGAAACCAGCCGAAAGCCTGAGCGGTCTGGGGACTTTTCACAAGGGCTTGAGGCCGTTTGGGCGCTCGGAGTTCCCAGCGCTTTCCACAGCCTGCGGCCCCGGAAATGGGCGGAAATGGGGCCACCAGTGGAAAACCAGCAGCTCTACCTCGAGGCTAGGCTCGAAGGCCGCACGGTTTAACGCCGCGTTGGAAGCGGCGTTCTTTTAGGCGTCAGCCGGCAGTCGTCTGGCGAAAGAGCGCCACGGCCTCGTCGCGGTCGGCTGCGCCGAGCTTGTGGACCAGAGCCGAAATATGGGCACGGACGCCGCTCGGCTTGATCTGCAGCCGCCGCGAGATCTCCCGGGTCGAAAGGCCCTCCGACAGGGCGGCGAGCACGTCCCACTCACGGCTCGTCAGCCGCGGGCCGAGCTCCGTGGATACAGCCGTCGTGCGGAACCGAGGCTCGTTCGTGTGGAACTGCTTGACCATGCGCGTGACGAGCGCGCGCGGAATTGCCGCCTTGCCGTCGGCGACGTCCCGCAGCGCCCGCGGCAGGCGACGCAGATCGAGGTCCTTGACGAGGTAGCCGACCGCGCCGGCGCGCAGGGCGCTGAAGAGATCCGTGTCCTCGTCCGACACCGAAAGCATCACGACCTTCGTCGTCGGCAGGCGCGCGGCGATCTCCCACGCCGCCGCGACCCCACCGCCGGGCATCCGGACGTCGAGCAGGCAGATGTCGGGGCTCGTCTCGAGCGCCAGCTGCACCGCATGCGCGGCGTCGGACGCCTCCGCACAGACCGACAGGCCACCCTGCGTCAGAGCCCAGCGGAGATCCTCGCGTGTCGGCGCGTGGTCGTCCGCCAGCAGCACCCGCAGCTCCCGGATCTCCTCGGCGGCACTCACAGCTCGAGCTCCACCTTCGTGCCGCCGCCGCGGCGAGAGTCGACGCGGAGCTTGCCTCCCAGGGCCTCGGCACGGTCCTTCATCGTGACCAGCCCGAAGCCGCGCTTCGGCTCCTCTTCGTCGAAGCCCTCGCCGTCGTCGACGATCCCGAGCCGCATTCCCGCGTCGACGCGCTCGAGATACAGGCGCAGCGTTTCGGCGCCGCTGTGCTGAGCCGCGTTCGCCACGGCCTCGGATGCGATCCGCACGACGCCCTCCCGCTGCCGTGGCGATAGCGCGATGCCGCTCGCCAGCTCCATGTCGAGGGCCGCGCCGTAACGCCGGGCCGCATCCAGCGCCGCCTCGGCGAGTGCCTGCTCGAGGGGCTCGTCGGCGTTCGACGCGAGCGCGCCGACCACCCGCCGGGACTCCTCCTGCGCACGCGCGACACCGCGCATGATCCGCTCGACAAGCTGGGGCTCCGCGCCCTGCTCCCGGAGGAGCCGGACGTTCCGCGCGATGAACGCGATCTCCTGGGCGAGCCCGTCGTGCACGTCGCGCGCAAGCCGACGCCGTTCCTCGAACGAGGCGGCTGCAACGACGCTCGTCCAGTAAGAAGCGACCTCGCGTGCGGCGCCGATCAGGAGTGCGAGGTAGAAGCCGAGACGGAAGACGTCGCCCGTGTAGACCCAGTTCGAATGGATCGACGGATGGAAGTAGTAGTTGACGCGACTCGCGCCGGCGAGGATGCACGCGATCGCGAGCCAGCCGCTGAGCTCGTCGGCGGTGAGACGGCTGCGGCGGGCGAAGCCGAACGCAGCGAGGATGTAGAGCAGCGCGAGCGCGAGCTGGAAGGCGCTGACGGTCGGGTGCCCGGCGCCGGCCGGAAGCGAAGCCGTGACGTCGTGGGGCAGCAAGCTGGGACTGACGGCCATCGGCACGGTTCCGGCGGCGGCGAAGACAAACGTGCTGCCGAAGACCACGAGCGGCCAGCGTCTGCCTGCACCAAGCCGGCGCTGCGGCAGCAGCGCCGCCACGCAAATGAAGAGCGCCGCGAGGGCGCCGGTGTAGAACGTGGCCCAGACCGAAGCGCGATCCTTCTGCAGGTCGAAGACCGCCGGCAGCGCGGCGAACACGAGGTTCGAAAGGGCGAGCAGCGACAGCCCGGCGGCGAGGATCAGCTCGTCCAGGAAGCCGGTGCGCCAGAAGCGTCCGAGGATCAGGAACGCTGCCGCAGAGGCGGTGATCGCGGCAGTCGTCTCGAGCGCGACGTGCAATCCTGGAGCCCGATACGCGAAGTCCAGCCTCGCAACGAGGGCGATCGCAGTGGTCGCGCCGGCAGACCCGAGCGCGCATCCAACCGCAAGCCTCCGCAGCCGCAGCACGACACCTCAACTTCACTCTGAACGGGGGGCAAACGAACACACTTTGGTCTGGACCCCACCCCCGCATCGGCTACGCCTCGAACGGCGTTCGAGAAGCGGAACCGGGAAGAACACGGCGAAGTAAGGGATTTGCTCTTGACCACCTCCCAGCCTGCACACGACGAGCAGCTCTCCCCCGAGCTCGTTCTCGTCCTTCCACCTGAGGAGCGTGCCCAGGCGCTGGCTGCCCTCGGGCCGCCGGTCTGGCCGCTGCCGCGGTTACGCGTCGTCGCTCGCCCAACGCCTGCCGACGAGCCGCCCCCGCCCGTGCCATCGCTCAAGAGGCTCGTCGCGGCGCGCCTCGTCTCTCTTGGGGTCATCTTCATCGCCGCGACCGTCCTGACCCTCACCTTGTCCCTTGTGGCACATGCCCTTCGCACGCCGTAAACACGGCCAGTCGATCAGGCGGCGGGCACTGGCCCTTCGTGCCGTTCGCGACTCTGCGGCCCTGGGGTACATAGAAAACGTATGGACGCCCGCCTGACTCAGCGGCGCCTCCTCCTTTTCGCCCTGGCGATCGTGGCCCTCGCGTCGGTGACGAGCGCGTGCGGGGGCGGCAGCGATGCGCATGGGGCGCCGAAGGATCCGCCGCTCGCGCAGTACACGGGCTCCGGCCTCAGCTTCAGCTATCCGGCGGCGTGGACGGCGTCCAAGCCGCCCTTGCCAACGGTCTCGCTGCACTTCAATCCGCTCGTCTACCTGAGCACGCAGCCGGTGCACGCTCCGTGCTCGACGAAGGGGACCACGACGAGCTGCGGCTTCCCCATCGATCACCTCGAGCCCGGCGGCGTGCTGGTCACCTGGGAGACCAACGGCCTGCTCGCCATGGGGCTCGGGCCCGGCACGCAGATCCAGGTCGGCGGCCATCCCGCCTCTCGTCAGGAGAAGACCGGCGGAGAATGTCGCACGATCGACGCCGACCGGACGATCGACGTCGCAATCGCGACGAGCACCCTGCCGTCGGCGCTCACCTACTTCACGGCGTGCCTGCGCGGGCCCGGCCTCGCGGAAGCAGAGAAGAGCGTCGACGCGCTGCTCGCGTCGACGACGTTCACCTCGCAGTAGCTACGTGGGCATGGCCGGCGGCTGGAACGGATCGTGGCCGGCGTCGTCGTCCGAGCTCGCGGGCGCTGACGACGGCTCCGCGATCTTGGCGTTGAGCTCGCGGATCTTCGCCGCCGACGCGTCGAGGCCCGCGTGCGAGAGCTCACCGGACTCGATCAGCGCGAACGCGGTCTTGCCGAGATCGCCGTAGGCCTGGCTCAGCTCGCGCTTCTGCTGGACGTCCTCGACGCCCTCCTGCACCTTCGCCGCGGCCTGCTCGGCCGCCTGCTTCGCCTTGTTGAAGAAACTCACGGTCGGTACCTCCTATTCGATGATCTTGCCCAGCAGCCCGGCGACGCCCGACTCGCCCTGACCGCCGCCGGCGGCGGCGAGCACACGCCGCGCCGTGCGGGTGAAGGGCAGCGTCTGAAGGGTCACGTGCCCCGGGCCGGTCATGTGCACGAGAAAGAGGCCCTCGCCCCCGAAGAGGCTCTTCGCGACCCCGCCCTGGAGCTTCACCTCGTATTTCACGGTCGGCTCGATCATGACCATACAGCCGGTGTCCACGATCAGCCCCTGTCCCGGAGCGAGGTCGAAGTCGAGGAAGTCGCCGCCGCCGTGAAGCCAGACGGTGCCATTTCCCTTCAGCCGCTGCAGGAAGAAACCCTCACCGCCGCCGTGGAAGCCCATCCCGAGCTTCTGGGCAAAGGCGCTCTCGATCTCGACGTCCCCGAAATGGCCGAGGTACGCATGCTTCTCGCAGATGATCTCGCCGTCGAGCTCGTGCTGGCGGATCGAGCCCGGGAACGGGCCGGTGAGCCCAACGGAACCCGCGCCGTTCGCCTTGTAGTGGGTCACGAAGAGGCTCTCACCGGCGAGCAGCTTGCGCTTCAGCCCACCGCCGAGGCCGCCCGGCATCTCCACCTCCATGCCGATGTCGCCCGAGACGAACGTCATCGCTCCGGCCTCCGACGTGAGCTGCTCGCCCGCCTGCAGCGACACGATCACCGCCGGCGCCTGCCCTTCGCGAATCTGCGCCTCCATCCGCTTAGCCGCTCGCTACTGCGGCCGGGGCCGCCTCGCCCTCCTTCTTCGCGTGAGTCCTCCACGCATAGTGGGCGAGCCGGCCGGACAGGCCGAGCAGGAGAAGCGCGTTGACCGGGTGGAACATGCCGATGCCCCAGTGCTTATAGCCCTCCGTCGCGAGGATCGACTGCACGAACGCGAGCACAGCCAGCAGGATCCAGGCTCCGAGCAGCTTGCGCGGCTTCGGCCACGCGAGCAGCACGAGGATCAGAATCAGGATGGCACCGAAGTCCGAGAGGATGAACCCGAGACCGCGGTGAGCGTCGAGGCTTTTCGCGTTGTCGATCGTCGCCCCCGTGTCCTTCCCGTGCTTCATGTCGAACAGGCCGTAGCCGACCAGGAAGAACTGCACGATGACCCCCACGAAGAACAGCGAGGTCACGTACTTCAATCCCACCCACGCTCCGCGCCGAACTGCCTCCATGGTGTGACTCCCTTCCCCCGGGTTGCCCGCAACCGGTGCGAGGCTACTACGAAGCCATGACGGACGCGATCGTCGTCGGCGCAGGCCCGAACGGACTCGCAGCAGCGATCGAGCTGGCGCGGGCGGGGCTTTCGGTGCGCGTCCTCGAGGCGGCCGACACCGTCGGCGGCGGCGCGCGCTCGGCCGAGCTGACGCTGCCGGGGTTCGTGCACGACGTCTGCTCGGCGATCCATCCGCTCGGGGTCGCGTCGCCGTTCCTTCGGTCGCTTCCCCTTGAAGCTCACGGGCTCGAGTGGGTCGAGTCGCCCGCGGCGCTCGCGCATCCGTTCGACGACGGAACCGCGGTTCTCCTGGAGCGGTCGCCGGAGGCGGCTGTGCAGACGCTCGGCGAGGACGACGCGCGCTGGCGGCGAGTCTTCGCGCCGCTCGCTCGCGACGCCGGCTCGCTGCTCGAGGATGTCCTTGCCCCGCCGCACGTGCCGGCGCATCCGCTACCGCTGGCCCGGTTCGGCCTGCGGGCGATGTTGCCGGCGACGACAGTGGCCCGGCACTCGTTTCGCGGCGCGAGGGCGCGCGGCCTCTTCGCGGGCCTCGCCGCGCACTCGATGCTGCCGCTCGAACGGCCGCCCAGCGCGGCGTTCGGGCTCATGCTCGGGCTCCTTGGCCACGCGGTCGGGTGGCCGTTCCCCCGCGGTGGATCGCAGACGATCGCCGACAGCCTCGCCTCCTACCTCCGCTCGCTCGGCGGCGAGATCGAGACCGGCCGGCGTGTCGAGTCGATCGCCGAGCTGGGAGAGCCACGTCTCGCGCTCCTCGATGTGACGCCGCGCGGCCTCCTCGGGCTGAGCGGCGACCGGCTTCCCGCCCGCTACCGTCGCCGGCTCGAGCGCTACCGCTACGGGCCGGGAGTGTTCAAGCTCGACTGGGCGCTCGACGGGCCGATCCCGTGGCGCGCCGAGGAGTGCAGCCGCGCGGCCACCGTCCATCTGGGCGCCACGCTCGAGGAGATCGCCGCGTCGGAGGCGGCGCCGGCACAGGGCCGGCTCGCGGAACGGCCCTTCGTGCTCCTCGCCCAGCAGAGCCTCTTCGACCCCACCCGCGCGCCGGCCGGCCGGCACACCGCCTGGGCGTACTGCCACGTCCCGAACGGGTCAACCGCCGACATGACGGAGCCGATCGAAACGCAGGTCGAGCGCTTCGCTCCGGGCTTCCGCGACCGCATCCTCGCGCGCTCGGCGCGCGGGCCGTTGGATCTCGAGCGCGAGAACCCGAACTACGTCGGCGGGGACATCAACGGCGGTCTCGCCGATCTGCGCCAGCTGCTCACGCGACCAGTCGCGCGCCGGTCGCCGTACTCGACGCCGCTGCCGGGCGTCTTCCTCTGCTCCGCCTCGACGCCTCCGGGCGGCGGCGTGCACGGGATGTGCGGCTACCACGCTGCGCGGGCTGCCCTTCGGTACCTCCTCAGCCCGGCCGTCCCTCCTCTTGGATCGCTTGCACGGCCGCGGTCTCGAACTGGTCGAGGGCGACCTTCGTCCCAGCGCCGCTAGACCACGCGAGAGCCGGGTGAAGCTTGCGAGCGGCGGAGATCGCCCCGCGTTGGCGCGTGCGCTCCAGGAGCGTCTCGTAGAGGGTCCGTGCCTCGCGGTCCGAGAGTTCGAGGATTTCGCCGTCAGTCAGTTCTATCCGCATTACGCCACTGCCTGACATGTCCGGACGCGCATCTCCTTACTCGGCAGCACTGATCGTTGCTTACTCGCCTCTGGCTAGAACGGAAGGAAGGATCTCGCAGAAGATCGCTTCGGAGGCTTTGTTGTCTCCGTAGACGTCCACCCTTACTTTCTTTCCGCGCCAGGCCTGAAGGCTCGGACTATCCGCGCCCGTGATGGTGCGAGTAATCGAACAGACCCTTTGCCGGCGGTGGTGGCGAACACGCGGCGGAAGAAAGGCGCCACGGCCGTACGCGTCGAAGGCGCTCGCCTTCAGGCGGTCCGCGATGTAATCGACCACGCCTGTTGGTCCGGACACCCGGACATAGAGATCCGCTGAGAGGAGATTCACCGACCGCAGAACCTCGCGCTTCGGTTTGTTGCCGGCCCCGCAGCCACAGATGACGAGCGCGAGACCCGCGACGACCAGCAGAAGCGCAATTCGTCCGACCTCGACGCGGCCCGTTTGGGGTCGTTGATCTGTCGACAGGCGCATGGAAGAAGATTCGCACTCGAGCGCGATCGCAACAACCGCGCGAGCGTCCCCCCGAACGAGGGACTTGTGCATAGCTCTCCGAACCATTAGCTTCCGACGGCTTCTCTTTGTCGTCCAGTAAGGAGGCGTGATGCGTAGGCGCTATCTCTGCGTCGCCGTCGTGGGGGTTCTCGCCACAGCCGTTGCACTCTCGGCCACGGGAGGCGCGGCCTCGAGCGTGAGGCATGGTCCGAATCACAGGATCACGAATTCGACGAGCACGAACTGGTCGGGGTATGCAGTGACAGGCGGTCGCTACACGCAGGTGTCCTCGTCGTGGACCGTGCCGTCGGTGTCTTGCGCGGGAACGGCCTATTCGAGCTTCTGGGTCGGACTCGACGGCGACACATCTGGCACTGTCGAGCAGACCGGCACGGACTCTGACTGCTCTGGCTCGACGCCCCAGTACTACGCCTGGTACGAGATGTATCCGAAGTTCCCGGTCAACTTCAGCAATCCCGTGCAGGCCGGGGACAAAATGTCCGCGTCGGTGACGACCAATGGCTCGGGCACCTTCACCCTGACGATCTCGGACACCACCCGCGGGTGGACGAACACGACGAACGCCAGGCTCAAGCGCGCTTCTCTCGCCTCGGCCGAGATCATCGCCGAGGCTCCGTCGAGCAGTGGCGGAGTCCTACCGCTCGCGAACTTCGGCACCGTGAGCTTCTCCGGCGCCACGGCCAACGGCGCCCTGCTCACCAGCTCGACCCCCGGCATCGATCCGATCACGATGCAGTCGGGCTCGACGGTGAAGGCCCAGCCCGGCTCGATCGGCTCGGGCGCCTTCTCCGTCACCTGGAAGCACTCCTAGGCACGGCCGGTGGAGGATCCCCGCCTCGCGGCGGATCCTCCACCTCCCTCCCCTCCGTCGCGCGAGGACTTGTGCGCGGCCGGCCGAACTTCTAGCCTCCGGGACTCTCTTAGTCGTCCAGCAAGGAGGCGTAATGAGGAGGCGCTATCTCTGTGGCGCCATCGTTGGGGTGCTCGCCGTAGCCGGAGTCTTGACGGCCGGTCTCACGGCATCGGCAGCCCAGTCGAGCGGTCAAACACCCGCCAAGCGGTCGATCATGCGTCCGCTCGGCTTCAAGCCCGTGCAGCACGCGAAGCCGACAAGACCCAGGCGCACGAACAACCTGCAGTACGGCGGCGGTGTCGCAGGGATCGGCGTCGAGACCGCGCCCACGGTCTACCTCGTCCTTTGGGGCTCGCAGTGGACGGGCAACGATCCGCAGGGCGAAGAAGCGCTCCTCGCGAGTTTCTTCGGCAATGCCGGCGGTAGCTCCTGGCTGAGGAGCGTCACGCAGTATTGCCAAGGCGTCACGAGCGGCACGGTCTTCTGCAACGGCGCGGGCACGGCGGCCGGCGGAGAAGTCTCCTTCTCGTCGACCGCGTCGGTCTGGTACGACAACGCCTCGGCGGCGCCCGCGTCGCCCTCCCAGTCGCAGCTCGCGGGCGAAGCCATCAGAGCGGCGCAGCACTTCGGCAACACAGCGAGCGGCTCGAACTCGACGACCCAGTACGTCGTCGCGACCGCAACCCACAACAACGCTGGGGGCTTCGGAACCTCGTATTGCGCCTGGCACAGCTCGACCTCGTCCTCATACGGCTACATCGCCTACACGAACCTGCCTTACATCACGGACGCCGGCGGCTCGTGCGGAGCGAACTTCAACAACCTCGGCCCGAAGGCCGGCATCACGATCGTCGAGGGCCACGAGATGGCAGAGACGATCACCGACCAGTACCCGAATGGAGGCTGGCTCGACGGAAGCGGCGCTGAGAACGGCGACAAGTGCGCCTGGATCTCGACGGGCAACCAGGGCGCATCGGCCAGCGTCTCCCTGAACGGCACGCCGTTCCCCGTCCAGTCGCTCTGGAGCAACGCCTTCAACAACAACAGCGGCGGCTGCGTCCTCTCCTACTGAGCAATTCGGTCGGGCGCCGGCTGATGACCGGCGCCCGACCCCTCCTGTCGATTAGCCGTCGCGCGACGTAAAGTTGTGGCGTGGAAGTCGCCGCCGACCTCCCCGCACGCAGCGACAAGATCGGACGGCTACTGCGCGAGATCGAGGCGCTGATCGCCGACGACGAGGCCGCCGACCGGCAAGTCACCGGAGGCTGGAAGACGTTCGGCGACATTCTCGCGGCCGCACATGTCCACACCTGGGACGCGTACAGCGTCGACCTCTCGACCGATGCCGAGAGCTTCCGGCGGCTCTCCGGCCGGCAGCAGGAGGCGGTGAAGCGGATCTTCGGGACGATCTACTGCGCGGAATCGATCGTCGACGACTGGATGGGCCGGATCGTCGCGGCCGTGCCACAGAGGCCGGAGTACGAGGCGATGCGCGCGGCGCTCATGACGCAGGAGCACGACGAGCGGATGCATCGCGGCAGCCTGCTCCGGGTCGCGACCGAGGTTCTCGGGATAGCCGCTGCCGAGGTCGACCAGATGGCGAAGAAATACAACAACTTCGTCGCCGCGATCCTCTTCGACCGCTTCGAAGACGAGATGCGAGATCTCCTCCGCCCGAACCGGCCCCTCGAGGATCTCTACACGGCGATCTTCATCTACGGCGTGCTCAGCGAAGACGTCGTCGCGAACAGCGACGTCGTGATCCGCCGCGCCAAGGGCAATGCGCTCTACGACGCCTACGACCTCCCGGGGATGAAGGAAGGACAGACGAACGTCCGCCGCGACGAGGGCAGGCACGTCCGCATCGCCGTCCTCGCGACGCACCGCTTCCTCGAGGAGTTCGAAGGGGCCGCCGAGCGGCTCCTCGCCGTGTGCAACGAACACATGGATCTCGCCGACCGGATGGTGCGGCGCGCCAAGGCGTCGCATGGCCTCATCGACGCGCATCTGGCGGAGTCGTACGGCCCGGACGTCGACTCGCTCTTCTACTACGTGATGGCCATGAAGCGCTTCGCCGTGCGGCTGGACGAGCTGGGGCTCCGCGAGGGCGTGCTCGAGGTGAAGCGCCGCGTCGACGCGGCGATCGCGGAGCTGAGCGGCGAGGACGGCGAGCCGATCGTCGAGACGCCCAACCGGTTCCTGCGCCTCGTCGGGCCGCGGGTGCTGCGCATCGCCGGCGCGTCTCGCCTAGCCGGCTAGAACGCGCCCGTAGCACTCCGCAAGCCGGCGGGCGAGCATCGGCCACGCGTATTCGCTCTCCGCACGTTCGCGCGCAGTGCGCCCCCGCTCGAGCCGCGCGGGCTCGTC
>Ga0070695_100001876_pt1 | contig 11879 bp, 11 predicted proteins | sample KBSK1252metaG_FD_65471 | JGI IMG/M metagenome (GOLD analysis project Ga0070695, IMG submission 65471) | Corn, switchgrass and miscanthus rhizosphere microbial communities from Kellogg Biological Station, Michigan, USA - KBS K1-25-2 metaG | ecosystem: Host-associated > Plants > Roots >...
GGACGAGGTGCGGGCGATGGTCGAGGAGTTCCGCGTGCGCCGCAACCTGATCGTGGAAGGTCTCAACCAGCTGCCCGGCGTCACCTGCTTCAAGCCGAGCGGCGCGTTCTACGCGTTCCCGAACATCAGCGGCACCGGCATCCCGAGCGCCGAGCTGGCGAAGCTGATGCTCGAGGAGGCGGGGGTGGCCTGTCTCTCGGGCACCGCGTTCGGCGCCGCCGGCGAGGGCTACCTGCGTTTCTCCTACGCCAACTCCGCCGAGAACATCCGGACGGCACTGGGCTGGATGGGCGAGCTCCTGAGCGTGCGCGCCCGATAGGGAGTCGGCATGCGCGGTTCATCGCTCGCGATCCGCCTCGCGCGGATCGCGGGCATCGTCGCCATGATGGCGTGGCCCGGGAGCGCTCCCGGAACCGAAGCCGTGACGGCATGGCCACCCGCCGCGCGGGACTCGCTGCAGCGCTCGGCATTGCCGGCCGACGTCTGGTCCGCGCGCGATTCGATCCACCGCATGCTCACGTTCCATCGCGGCATGACCGTGCGTCGCGCCAGCGGGAGCTTCGAGGATCCCTGGGGCGGCCGCCTCACCACCTGCCGGCTGATGATTCACGGAACGTTCCGCGACAAGCCGCCCTACGACGACGCGATCAAGCTGCTCGAGCAGTACTTCGAGCGCGCGGGATGGAAGAGCGACGAGGAATGCTCGGCCGATGGTCCCGACGGTACGGTCTGGGGCGTACGCCGCGGCGGCGTGCGCTGCCTGGTCGAGGGTCGATGGGAGGGCGGCGACGACTCCGACACGACCGCTGTCCCGAGCCCCGAGTACGACGTCACCGTCGACTGCCTTCCCGACCGCAAGGACATCTGCCCGCACTAGTGGCACGCGCGGTGCTGTAACCCCGCACCGCGCTCCCGTCCTGCGTCTCGCCCCCGCATGGGTGAACCATGCGTCTTGGTCCGATGGGCCTGTGCCTCCTGTTCGCGCTCCCCCTGCATCTCCCCGCGGCCGCCACGCCCGCGTGCGCCGATCCGGCGCTGCGATTGAACGAGATCATGGCCGGTCCCGCGCGCGATTGGGACGGGAGCGGGACCTTCTCGTCGCGTGACGACGAGTGGGTCGAAGTCGTCAACACCGGCGCCACGTCGCTGGCACTGGCCGGGTTCTTCATCGCCGACGGTGACTCGCTGCCGCGCTACGCGCTCTCGGGCACCCTGGCGGCGGGCGAGCACCTCCTCGTGACCGGGCGCCAGGCGTTCGAATGGGAGCAGGCGACCGGCAATCCGGCCTTCGGGCTCTCGCTCGGGAACAGCGGCGACACCGCGATGCTGTGGCAGATCACGGGTCCCGATACGGTGCTGATCGACAGCTACACCTACAAGAGCCACGAGGCCGCAGCCGACCGCGCGATCGGCCGCTTCCCCGACGGCAGCGGGCCCTGGGTGCTCTTCGACTCTCTCAATCCCTACACCGGCACCACCCTGCCGCACGGCAACGGCTGCGCCCCAACGCCCGGAGCTACGAACGTGTGCGCGAGCACCCCCGTGCGACGTGCGACATGGGGAGCGGTGAAGTCGATCTATCGATAACGGGAGGCACGGCGACGAACCATGTGCGCGCCGGGGAGACTCCGAGGCCCGCGGAGCCATCGATAGACCCGGAGGCACGGCGACGGGCAACGTGCGCGAAGGGGAGACTCCGCAGGCCCGCGGAGCCAGGATGGCGGAGCGGGTCCGAGGACGAGCATCGGCTTCGCCAGGAAGGCGAAGCCCAGCGGTCTCCCCTTCGCGCACGTTGCCCGTCGCCGTGCCGGCGCCCGCGCGACCGCACCGGCGTTGCCTAGCAAATGGCCGTTCGTGTAACCTTCGGCGTCCCCGTGCAGTGGTCCTCGCCGCCCCCGGAGGAGCGTTGAGCCTCAACGCCTTGTCGGCCAACGATATCTCGGCTGGCCACGCGCCCGGCCGCCTGGCCTGGCCGGCGGAGAAGCTCGAGGCCACCGCGCTGCACATCCGGCGCGACATCGTCACCCTTCTCGCCAAGTCGCAGACCGGACACTCGGGCGGGCCGCTGTCGTCGGCGGACTTCGGGACCGCGCTCTTCTTCCACGAGCTCAACATCGATCCGGGTCATCCGCAGTGGCCGGAGCGCGACTTCTGGCACTTCTCGATCGGCCACGTGACGCCGGTCATCTACTCGCTGATGGCCGAGCGCGGCTACTTCCCGCTGCGCGATCTCATGAAGTTCCGCGCTTTCGACGGGCACGCGCAGGGCCATCCGTCCAAGCACGACACGCCCGGCATCGAGGTGTCGGCCGGCTCGCTGGGCCAGGGGCTCTCGGTGTGCTGCGGCGTGGCGATGGCCGCCCGCATGGACCGGCACCCGCGCCGGGTCTACTGCGTGATGGGCGACGGCGAGCAGCAGGAGGGGCAGATCTGGGAGGCGTCGATGTTCGCCGCCCACTACAAGCTCGACAACCTGTGCGGGATCATCGACTACAACCGCAAGCAGATCGACGGCGACGTGCAGGACATCATGGGCATCAAGCCGCTCGCCGACAAATGGCGCTCGTTCAACTGGAACGTGATCGAGTGCGACGGCCACGCCATCCCGGACATCCTGAAGGCACTCGCGGCCGCACGCGAGCATCGTGGGGCGCCGAGCGTGATCCTCGCCCACACGGTGATGGGCCAGGGCGTCTCGTTCATGGCCGACGACTATCGCTGGCACGGCAAGCCCCCCAAGATGGACCAGGCGGAGACGGCGCTGAAGGAGCTCGGCACCTCCTACGCGGAATGGTCCGCGCGGTTGCTGGCGGGCTGATGGCGACCAAGCCCGCCACGCTCAAACCCGCGCCCGGCGCGGACACCACGCTCGCCGAGGGCGCGAGCAACGATCCGCGCGCCGACGCCTCGATCGCCCTGCCCGAGAAGGTCGAGATGAAGAAGACGCGCGAGGGCTTCGGCCGCGCGCTGGTCGACCTGGGCGAGCAGGACCCGCGCATCGTGGTGATGGTCGGCGACCTCAGCGAGTCCACGATGGTGCACTTCTTCGCCGAGCGCTTCCCCGAGCGGTTCATCCAGGTCGGCATCGCCGAGCAGAACATGATGTGCATCGCCGGCGGGCTCGCGGCGATGGGCAAGATCCCGTTCCTCGCCACCTACGGCGCGTTTGCCTCGTGCCGCTCCGCCGACCAGATGCGGGTCACGGTCGCCTACTCCAACCTGAACGTGAAGATCGGCGGCGCCCACGGCGGCATCTCGGTGGGTCCGGACGGCGCCACGCATCAGGCCATGGAGGAGATCAGCATCGTTCGCTCGATCCCCAACATGAGTATGGTCGTGCCGTGCGACTACTGGGAGACCTACAAGGCGACGATCGCGGCGGCCCGGCACGAAGGCCCGGTCTACATCCGCTTCGGCCGCGAGGACGTGCCGGTCGTGACCGGCAAGGACACGCCCTTCACGTTCGGCAAGGGCGAGATCTTCGCCGAGGGGCGCGATCTCAGCATCATCGCCTGTGGCGTCATGGTCTACGAGGCGCTGCGCGCCCGCGAGGCCCTGGCCGCGCGCGGCATCACTGCCCGCGTCGTCGACCTCCACACGCCCAAGCCGCTCGATCGCGCGCTCATCACCGCCTGCGCGCGCGAGACTGGCGCCATCGTCACCGCCGAGGAGCACCAGGTCAACGGCGGCCTCGGCGGCGCGGTCGCGGAGGTCGTGGTGCAGACCGCACCCGTGCCCATGGAGCTGGTCGCGGTGCACGACCGGTTCGGTCAGTCGGGCAAGCCCGCCGAGCTGATGGACGCCTTCGGCCTGCGCGCGAAGGACATCATCGCCGCGGCCGAGCGGGTGCTGGAGCGCAAGCGCGCGCGCGTCTGAGCCGCGCGTGACGGGCGGGATGGCACCCCGGCGCGGCGTCCTCGGCGCGCAGAAGCCCGCAGCCGGTCCGCCGTGCCGCCCCGTGCGTTGACCCCTCCGGGGCGACCCCGTATATTCCCCGCCCGGTCCTGTGCGGAAGTGGCGGAACTGGCAGACGCACTAGATTCAGGGTCTAGCGCCCGCAAGGGTGTGGGGGTTCAAATCCCCCCTTCCGCACCATGTCTCATCTCGGCAATCGCGGGGCGACCTCGATCCCGCCCCCGGGGCCCCGGACCCCACTGCTCATATGCCCCGCGAACCTGAGGTCCCCGAGCGGCTGATCGCGCAGAATCGCCGGGCGAGCCACGACTACTTCATCCTCGAGACGGTGGAGGCGGGCCTGGTGCTCGCAGGAACCGAAGTGAAGAGCCTGCGCCACGGCCGCGCCAGCCTCGCCGAGGCCTACGCCGTGGTCGAGAACGGCGAGGCCTGGGTGCTCCAGCTCCACATCCCGCCCTACGAGCAGGGCAACCGCTGGAACCTGGAGCCGACCCGCAAGCGCAAGCTGCTGCTCCACCACTCCGAGATCGTGAAGCTCGAGAAGGCCGTGGCCCAGAAGGGCCAGGCGATCATCCCGCTCAAGCTCTACTTCGCGCGCGGCTACGCCAAGCTCCTGCTGGGCGTCGCCAAGGGCAAGAAGACGTACGACAAGCGCCAGTCGATCGCCGAGCGCGACGCCCGGCGCGAGATCCAGCGCGCCCAGCGCGCCGGGGAACGCGGCGGGTGAGCGGCGCGATACGCCGCGCCCGTCTCGCCGCCGCCTCCGCGCTGGCGGCGATGCTGCTCGCCGGCGCCGACTGGCGCACGCTGCCGCGCGGCGAGGGCCCGGACGCGGTGCCGGTGCGCCGCATCGACGGGGCGCCCTACGTCGCGGTGAACGATCTCGCGCGCCTGCTCGACGCCACCAAGTTCTGGCACGGCGACGTGCGCAAGCTGCAGCTGCGGAGCGGGCGCCACAGCATCACGTTCACGGTCGACAATCCGTTCGTGGTGGTCGACGACGCCACGCTCTGGCTCCCGTCGCCCGTGCGCTCCGTGCGCGGCGAGCTGCAGATCCCCGCGGCACTCGTGGACTCGCTGCCCCGGGATCCCGCGCTCGCGCGCCTCTTCTTCGACGCGCGCCGATCGCGGGTCATCGTGCTGCCGACCAGCGGCACGATCGGGAGCCCCACGGTGACCGCGAGCGGGGGCGTCACGCGGGTGAGCTTCCCGGCCGATGATCCCGACGCGGCGGTCGTGGTGGCGCGCTCGCGTGCCCACCTGCGCGTGCGCTTCGGCGGGCTGTTCACGGGAGCGGTGCCGGACAGCCTCCCCTCGGGCGGCCTGCTGCGCGCGATGCGGCCCATCGCCGCGGCGGGCGGGAGCGCCTTCGAGTGCGAGATCGCGCACGAAGCGTCCGGGTTCCGTCTCGGACCCGACGCCTCGAGACGGCGGGTGGTGCTCGAGTTGTTCCGCGAGGCGGTGGCGGGCACCGAGCAGTTCGCGCCCGAAGGTCCGCGTGGCCCGCGCGTGCTCCGCACGATCGTGCTCGACCCGGGGCACGGCGGGGACGATCCGGGGGTCATGGCCGGCGGCGCGGTCGAGAAGGACCTGACGCTGGCGCTGGCCCGCGTGCTGCGCACCGAGCTCGAGCACCGGATCCCGGCGCGCGTGGTGCTCACCCGCGACGACGATCGCGGCCTCACGGCGGATCAGCGCGCCGAGGTCGCCAACCACGCGCGCGCCGACGTCGTGATCGCGCTGCACTTCGACGGGCTGCCCGCGGCGGACGCGCGCGGGGCCACGGCCTACTGTCCGCCCGCGACGTTCACCGAGGCGGGCGACGCCGAGACGTCGCGCGGCGGGTCGTTCCAGCTGCTGCCGTGGCGTGACGTCGCGGTGCGCCAGGCGGTGCCGAGCCGCTCGCTCGCCGAGGCGGTGCTCTCGGCGCTCGAGCTGCGCGGCGAAGGGCCGACGCGGCTCCGCGACCGGTTGCCGTGCGCGCTGCTCGGCGTCAACGCGCCCGGGATGCTGCTCGAGTGCGCGGTGCTCACGTCGCCCGCCGACCGCGAGCGCGTTCAGCAGGCGGAGGGCCTGCGCCAGCTGGCCGCCACCATCGCCGAGGGCGTGGTCGCATGGCAGAGGAACGAATGATGCGCCGCGTGGTGGTGGGACTGCTGGTGGTGGCCGCCCTGGCGTGGGCGGGTTGGCGCTGGCTGAGGCCCGCCCCGCCCGCCCCGACCGAGAGCGCCGCCGCCGACTCGTCGGGCGCCGGCGTGCGCTCGGCCCGGCTCTACTTCGCCGCGCGCTCGGGCGACAGCCTGGTGGCCGAGCCGCGCGAGCTGGTCGAGGCGGCGAGCCTGCACGAGCGCGTCGCGACGCTGGTCGCCGAGCTGGACCACGGACCGCGCGGCGGCGGGGTCGCGGCCCTGCCGGCCGGCACGTCGGTGCTCCACGTGTTCTACGACGACCACGGCCTGCTGACGCTCGACCTCTCGCGCGCGTTCCAGCAGGGATTCCGGGGCGGCACCGGGGCCGAGTACCTCGCGATCGCGTCGCTGGTGCGCACGCTGGGCGCCAACCTGCCCGAGGTGCACCGGATTCTGATCGTGTGCGGCGGGGAGCCGATCGCGACACTGGGTGGACACCTGCCGCTCGACCAGCCGCTCGACGTGTCCGACTGGCCCTGACGGCTGGTCGGGGCGCCTTGCATCGCGGACATTCCCCCCGCATGCTGCGCTCCATGCCCGCGACCCACGATCCTCGTCCCATCGGCGTCTTCGACTCCGGCCTCGGCGGCCTGACCGCCGTGCGCGAGCTGTTCCGCGTCATGCCGCAGGAGTCGGTGGTGTACTTCGGCGACACGGCGCGGCTCCCCTACGGCTCCAAGTCGCGCGAAACGGTGACGCACTTCAGCCTCCAGATCGCCGCGTTCCTGCTGCGCCAGAACGTCAAGTGCCTGCTGGTGGCATGCAACACCGCCTCGTCGTACGCGCTCGACACGCTCCGGGCCCGCCTCGAGATCCCGGTGACGGGGGTGATCGACGCGGCGGCGCGCGCCGCGGTGGCCGCGAGCCCGCACGGGCGCATCGGCGTGATCGGCACCTACGGCACGGTCGGCAGCGGCGCCTATCCGGCCGCGATCGCGCGCGAGGTCCCGGGGGCGGCGGTGCTCTCGCGCGCCTGCCCGCTGTTCGTGCCGCTGATCGAAGAGGGCTGGATCGATCATCCGGTGACGCGCCAGGTGGCCGAGGAGTACCTGCTCGAGCTGCGCGGCGCCGGGCTCGAGAGCCTCATCCTCGGCTGCACTCACTACCCGCTCATCACCCCGCTGCTCGCGGCGCTGATGCCGGGGGTGACGCTGGTGGACTCGGGAGCCGAGGCGGCGCGCGCGGTCGGGGCGACGCTGCGCGAGCGCGGCCAGCTGGCGCCCGCGGGCGAGGCCCGGCACCGCTTCTTCCTCAGCGACGAGCCGCGCAACTTCCCGCGCATCGCCGAGGCGTTCCTCGGGCGCCCGCTGCCGCCGCCCACCATCGTCGACGAGACCGAAGCCTCGTGGCTCGAGCGCGTGCAACGGGCCCCGGCGCTCGAGGGAGGCGCACGATGACCCGCAAGCCCCAGGCGATCCGCGAGCGCGAGGCGAGGGCGCCGGAGCCCGCGGCCCACGAGCGTCCCGATGGCCGCACCCCGCGCCAGCTGCGGCCGCTCAAGTTCGAGCGCGGCGTGCTCGCGCACGCCGAAGGCTCGGCGCTGGTGAGCCTGGGCCGGACGCGCGTGATGTGCACGGCCACGGTCGAGGAGCGCGTGCCCGGTTGGATCCGCGGCCAGGGCCGCGGCTGGGTCACCGCCGAGTACGGCATGCTGCCGCGCTCGACCGGCGAGCGCACGGCGCGCACGGCGCAGACCGGCGGGCGCGCGCAGGAGATCCAGCGCCTCATCGGCCGCTCGCTGCGCGCGGTCACCAACCTCACGGCGTTCGGCGAGCGCACGATCATCCTCGACTGCGACGTGCTCGAGGCCGACGGCGGCACGCGCACCGCGGCGATCGACGGCGCCCTCGTGGCGCTGCACGACGCCTTCGTGACGCTCTCGAACCGGGGCAAGCTCACCGGACCACCCCTGCGCGACACGCTGGCCGCGGTCTCCGTGGGCCTGGTCGCCGGCACCCCGTGCCTCGACCTCAACTACACCGAGGACTCGGGCGCCCAGGTCGACATGAACGTGGTCATGACCGGCAACGGTCGCTTCGTCGAGGTCCAGGGCACGGGCGAGTCGGTGTCGTTCAGCGAGGCCGAGCTGCGCGCGCTGCTCCGACTCGCGCGCACCGGCATCGGGCGCATCGTCGCCGCGCAGCGGCGCCTGCTCGGCGACTCGGGCCTGCTGCCCGCCGGGTGAGCCGGTGGATTTCGTTCTCGCCACCTTCAACCCGGGCAAGTCGCGCGAGCTGCGGTCCCTGCTCGCGGCCCCCGGCCGCACGCTCCACGATCTGAGCGAGTTCCCGGGCGCCACCGCGCCGCACGAGACCGGCGACACGCTGATCGAGAACGCGCGCCTCAAGGCGCGCGCCGCCGCCCGCCTCACCGCGCTTCCGTCGATCGCCGACGACACGGGGCTCGAGGTGGACGCCCTCGACGGAGCCCCGGGCCCCCGCGCCGCGCGTTTCGCCGGACCGGACGCGCGCGCGGCCGAGAACGTGACGCTGCTGCTCGAGCGCCTGCGCGGCGTGCCGCGCGTGCGACGCGGGGCGCGCTTCCGCACCGTGTGCATCGCGTGCTTTCCCGGAGGGCGCGAGCTGATGAGCGAGGGGATCCTCGAGGGCGTCATCACCGAGGGGCCGCGCGGCGCGGGCGGGTTCGGCTACGACCCCGTGTTCGAGGTCCCGGAGCTCGGGCGCACGCTCGCCGAGCTCGACGAGGCCACGAAGAACGCGATGTCGCACCGCGCCCGCGCGGCGGCGGCCCTGGCCGACCTGCTGTCCTGAGGCCCGGCCGCCCGGTTTTTCCAGTGGCGGGCGGCACGGAATCGTTCCAGAGTGCTTGGCGCGGGGCCGCCCGCGCGCTACCGACCGGCGCGCGCCGGGGGTCCGGCCCGGCCATGCGGGAGCGCTGATGCCGCGTACCGCGGCGACCCACGACGCGAACACGCCCGCCCCACCCCGCCGCCTCTGGCCGTGGGTCGCGGGGCCGATCGTGACGCTCGCCACCCTGCTCGGGCTGCTGGCCATCGCCCCGACGCCGTGGCGGATCTCGAACCCCGCGATCGTCTACTTCATCCCGCTCATCTACTCGGCCTACGTGGGCGGGCTCGGCCCCGGCATGGTCAGCGCCGCGCTGACCCTCGCGTTCGCGGCGCTGTTCTTCTCGCGGCCGGGACACCCGTTCGAGTACCGCGACGAAGACCTGAGCCGGCTGGTGATGCTGGCCATCACCACGCCCGTGGTCACGCTGATGGTCGGCCTGCTGCAGCGCCGCGTGCAGCAGCGTGTCAGCGCCGAGGCCGCCGCCGCGGCCGGCGAGCGCTACCGCAACCTGGTCGAGGACATCGACGCCATGGTGTGGGAGGCCGACACCTCGGTCGAGCCGCACCGCTTCACGTTCGTGAGCCGCCGCGCCGAGGCCGTGCTCGGCTACCCGGTCTCGCGCTGGCTGGAAGAGCCCGGCTTCTGGCTCGGTCGCATCGTTCCCGACGACCGCAAGCGGGTGCTCGACTTCGTGATCGACTCGGCCCGGCACGGCACCCAGCGATCGATCGTCTACCGCGCGATGGCCGCCGACGGACGCACGCTCTGGCTGCGCGACCGCGTGCACGGCGTGTTCGATGAGCACGGGCCGACCGGCATCCTGCGCGGCGTGATGGTCGACATCACCGACCAGCGTACGGCCGAGGAGGGACGGCAGGCGAGCGAGGCGCTGAAAGGCGCGATCGTCGAGGCGGCGCTGGACTGCATCGTCTCCATCGATCACCGCGGCCTCGTGACCGATTTCAACCCGGCCGCGGAGCGCACCTTCGGCTACCGGCGCGAGGACACGATCGGCCGGCCCATGGCCGACCTGATCGTCCCACCCTCCCTGCGCGACCAGCATCGCGACGGTCTGGCACGCCACCTGGCGACCGGGGAGACGCGGGTGCTGGGCCGGCACATCGAGCTGACCGCCATGCGCTCCGATGGCAGCGAGTTCCCGGTCGAGCTGAGCATCACCCGCACGCTCGGCAGCGATCCGCCGGCGTTCACCGGGTTCATCCGCGACATCACCGGTCGCCGCCGCGCCGGGGACGAGCTGCGCGCCACGCTGTCGCTGCTGACGGCCACGCTGGAATCCACCACCGACGGCATCCTGGTGGTCGACCGGGAGGGCCGGATCGTGAGCCACAACCGGAGATTCGCGTCGATGTGGCGACTCCCCCAGGCCGTCATCGATGCGCGCGACGACGACGAGGCGATCGGATTCGTGCTGAGCCAGCTGCGCGATCCCGACGTGTTCGTCTCCAAGGTGCGCGAGCTCTACGCGCAGCCCGAGGCCGAGAGCTTCGACGTGCTCGAGTTCAAGGACGGGCGCGTGTTCGAGCGCTACTCCATGCCGCAGCGGGTCGAGGGGGTGAGTGTCGGGCGGGTGTGGAGCTTCCGCGACGTCAGCGAGCGCCGCCGCGCCGAATCGGCGCTGCGCGACAGCGAGGAGCAGCTGCGCCAGTCGCAGAAGATGGACGCCATCGGCCGGCTGGCCGGCGGCGTCGCGCACGACTTCAACAACCTGCTCACCGTGATCCTCGGCTACAGCGAGCACATGCTGGAGGAGCTGGGCGCCGACACGCCGCAGGGTCGCGCCGCCGCCGAGATCCAGGCCGCGGCCGAGCGCGCGGCCGGGCTCACGCGGCAGCTCCTCGCCTTCAGCCGCAAGCAGATGCTCGAGCCCAAGGAGCTGGACCTCAACGTCACGCTGGCCGGCACGATCCGTTTGCTGCGGCGGCTGATCGGCGAGGACGTCTCGCTCGAGGTCAAGCTCGACCCCGACCTGGGGCGCGTGCTGGCCGACGAGAACCAGATCCAGCAGGTGGTGATGAACCTGGCGATCAACGCGCGCGACGCGATGCCCGAAGGCGGCCGGCTCGTGCTCACCACCGCCAACGCCGACCTCGACGCCGCCTACAGCGAGCAGCACCTGCCGCTGGCGCCCGGGCGCTATGTGATGCTGATGGTGAGCGACACCGGCGTGGGAATGGACGCCGACACGAAGGCGCGCGTGTTCGAGCCGTTCTTCACCACCAAGGAGCGCGGCAAAGGCACCGGGCTCGGCCTCGCCACCGTGTACGGGATCGTCAAGCAGACCGGCGGCTACATCTGGCTCTACAGCGAGCCGGGACGGGGCACGGTCTTCAAGATCTACCTGCCGCGCATCGACGGGTCCGGATCGGGCGAGGCCGATGCCGCGGCCGGGGCGCGCGCCAGGGGCAACGAGACCGTGCTGCTGGTGGAGGACGAAGCGATGGTGCGCAACCTCCTGGGCGCGAGGTTGGAGCAGCACGGCTACCGCGTGCTGGCCGCGGGCTCGGGCGAGGAGGCCGTGGAGGTGGCGGCGCGGCACCGCGAACCGCTGCACGTCATGGTGACCGACGTCGTCATGCCCGGCATGGGCGGCCCCGAGCTGGCGACACGCCTCGCGGCGCTCCACCCGGAGCTGCGCGTGCTCTACATCTCCGGCTACACCGACGACGCCGTGCTGCGCCACGGCGTGCGCGAGGGCGTGACGTCGTTCCTGCAGAAGCCGTTCACGCTCGAGGCCCTGGCGCGCAAGATCCGCGACGTGCTCGACGCGCCGCGGCAGGAGACGCCGGCGTCGTAGGCGCCTGTCCGGGAGCGCGGCGCTCGATCCGGCGGCGAGCCGGGGCCGTGCGCGGTTCGGGAGACCGCTGGGCTTCGCCATCCTGGCGAAGCCGACGCTCGTCCTCGGACCCGCTCCGCCATCCTGGCTCCGCGGGCCTCGGAGTCT
>Ga0070695_100001878_pt1 | contig 11876 bp, 11 predicted proteins | sample KBSK1252metaG_FD_65471 | JGI IMG/M metagenome (GOLD analysis project Ga0070695, IMG submission 65471) | Corn, switchgrass and miscanthus rhizosphere microbial communities from Kellogg Biological Station, Michigan, USA - KBS K1-25-2 metaG | ecosystem: Host-associated > Plants > Roots >...
TCCCGCTCGAGAGCCGCCCGGTCGACGACGTGGACTTCCGCCAGCCGTGGACGCTCAGCCTCGCCTACTCGTATTCGGGCGGCTACGGGTCGGGCCTGGCATGGAGCAGCAACCAGGTGATGAACGGCGTGGCGCACTATGGATTCACGCGCGCGTGGCGGCTCGACTACGCCGCGTCGTTCGACGTGACCCACCACGACGTGCTCACCCAGCGCTTCGGCCTCACCCGCGACCTGCACTGCTGGGAGGCCAGCTTCACGCGCACCTTCAATCCCGGCGCGGAAGCCGAGTACTATTTCCGGCTTTCGATCAAGGATCAGAAGGAGATCTACTACGAGCGCGGCACGCGCGAGACGACGTTCGGCGGCATCCGCTGACGCCGGACCGCGCGACGACCGCGCGGCGCCGACTCCCGCGGTGCACCCGTGCCGCGAGCCCGCGCCGGACGAGAAAAGCGTTGACACCCGCGCCGCGAGTGCCAATGTGTCGCCGAGCCACAGCCACCCGTGCTGGTCCCGGAGGGACCTGTGAGGAGGGAACCGGATGAACAAGGGTGAGTTGACGCGGGGGTTTTCGCGTCGCACGGGTCTGTCGCTGCGCCAGGCCAAGCGCGCGATCGACTCTCTGTTCGGGGTCGAGGGCAAGATGGTGGGACTCATTCCCGCCAGCCTCGCGCAAGGGAAGTCCGTCCGCCTCGCCGGGTTCGGCACGTTCGAGACCCGGCGGCGCGCCGCGCGCCCCGGTCGCAACCCGCGCACGGGCGAGCCACTCGTCATCCAGGCCGCGCGGCTGCCGGCATTCCGCGCCGGCCGCGCGCTGAAGGACAAGGTCCGCAAGTAACCGGTCATACACGCGCGGGGGCGGGGGCGAGGCGACTCATCGCCCCCGCCCGTCGCGTGTCCGGGCGCCACGCCGGACTCCGGGGGATGCGTTCCATGCCGCGCTGGCGAGTGACGTGCGATGCGTGCGGGGTGGGGGCGTGGATCGGCCCCGGGACCGCGGCGCGCGGCGCTGCGGGCGCCTGGTGCGAAGGTTGCCAGAGCCCGCACCCCGTCGGCGGCGACGATCGCAGCGCCCCCACGTGCCCGCGGTGCGGCACGACCCTCACGCTCGGCGAGCCGCGCTTCGAGGAGCTGCTGGGCGAGGCGCGCCACATCGCGGCGGTGCTGAGCGCCTGGTGCGGCGATCCCGAGCCGCTCGGCGCGGTGCTGCCCGACCGGCCGCGTCTCCTCACCGACCTCGATCCGCCCGCGCCGCGTGACGGCGATCCGCCGGCGGCGCGCGCGGGGCTCGAGGCGCTGGCGCGCGGCCAGTTCGCGCGCGCACGCGAAGCGCTCGCGCGCGCGATCCCGCCGCGGGGCGCCGTGAACCACCTGTGGCGTGGGCTCGGCGCGGCGGCGCAGCGGCTTGGCGACGACGCCCTGGCCGCGCGCGCCTTCTCCCGTGCGCTCGAGGCCGAGCCTCACGACACCGCGTCGCGTCTCAACCGGGGCGCCCTGTATGCCCGCCGCGGCGACCTTGCGGCGGCGCGGGCGGACTTCGAGATGGCCGGCGATCGCCGCGAGGCGCGCTGGAACCGGGCGGCGCTGCGGGTCATGGAGCGCGTGGCGGCAGCCCCCGGCATGCCCGAGGCCGCCACACTCCGGGGTGCCCGCGACGAAGCGGGGGAACCCTCGTCGTACTGGAGCGACCACACGGTGGGCCGGCTGCTCTGGACGCTCCTGGTGGAGCGAGCCCTCGCCCGTGCCGATGAGGATGGAACGGTCCTGAGGGCCGCCGAGCACGAGTTGGAGTTCGACACCTTCTGGGATCGGGCTCTGATCGTGCACGGCTACGCCCGGTTGGGCATGAAAGCGGACGCGGGTGCCGCGGCCCGGAGGCTCGCGAGCGACCAGCTCGCGCGCCTCGGGGCGGAGCCGTTCGCGAGCGGCCCCGCGGGGGCGTGGCTGGCGTCGACGCTCGCGCGAACCGGCGACGCCGTCCGGGATGGGCGGCCGGGCGACGCGCGCGCGGCGCTCGAGGACGTGCTGCAACGCCCGGAGGTCGGGCGCTATCGGGTGCCCTGTGCCGCGTGCGGACGGGGCTCGATCGGTGTGGAAGCCTATGAGGATGGCGATGCGGAGGCTTGACCGCGCGTTTACAGTGGCAGGGTGAGCGCCTCCCGGCACGCGCGTCGCGACCGCAGGAGTCGCATCGAAGGAGGGAGCGGAGGCGCATGCCCGTCATCCCCATCACCGAAGTGAAACCCGAGCCGGCCCGGAAGCCCGGCGCCCGGACGCCCCGCCCCGCGGGGCCGCCGCCGGTCGACCTACGCATCTCCGGGATGCACTGCGCCTCCTGCGTCGCCACGGTCGAGCGGGCGCTGGGCACGGTGCCCGGCGTGGCGGAGGCCAGCGTCAACCTGGCGACCGAGCGCGCCCACGTGCGCCTGGCGGCGCCGGTCGGCGCGGACGATCTCGCCGCGGCCGTGCGCGCCGCGGGCTACGACGCCCACGCCGTGACGGGGCCGGTGCCGGGCGATGCGGAGCAGCGCGAGCGCGCCGCGGAGCTGGCCGATCTCGGGCGCCGGTTCGCGATCGCCGCGGTGCTGGGGCTGCCGGTCGTGGTGCTCGCCAATCTCGGATGGCTCCCGGTCTTCCAGTCGCTCGATGCCGCGACACAGAACCGCATCCAGCTCCTGTGCGCCACACCGGTCCAGTGGTGGGCGGGTTGGCCCTTCGTGCGCGGGGCGTGGAACGGGGTTCGCCGCCGCACCGCCGACATGAACCTGCTGATCGGCGTGGGCACGCTCAGCGCCTACCTCTATTCGCTCGTCGCCACCCTGGCCCCCGGCGTGTTCGAGGCCGCGGGGGCCGAGGCGCACGTCTACTTCGACACCGCGGTGGTGATCGTGGTGCTCATCCTGCTCGGCCGCCTGCTCGAGGCGCGGGCGCGCGCCGGCACCTCGCAGGCGATGCGGCGCCTGCTCGACCTGCGCCCCAAGCTGGCCCGTCGCGTCGAGGGCGGCGAGACGCGCGAGGTGCTGCTCGAGGAGGTCCAGCCCGGCGACCTGCTGATGGTGCGCCCGGGCGAGCGCATCCCCGTCGACGGACGCGTCGTCGAGGGCCACAGCAGTGTCGACCGCTCGATGCTCACCGGCGAGTCGATTCCGGTCGAGGTCGGCCCCGGCGACGCGGTCGTGGGGGCCACCGTGAGCCAGACCGGGGCGCTGCAGATGCGGGCCGAGAACGTGGGCGCGGACTCCGTGCTGATGCAGATCGTGCGGATGGTGCAGGAAGCGCAGGGGAGCAAGGCGCACGTCGCGCGCCTGGCCGACCGCATTGCCGCCGTGTTCGTGCCGATCGTCATCACCGTGGCGATCGCGACGTTCGTGCTGTGGTTCGACTTCGGCCCCGCGCCCCGTCTCGCCCACGCCATGCTGGCCTCGGTCGCCGTGCTCATCATCGCCTGCCCGTGCTCGCTGGGGCTCGCGACCCCGACCGCGCTGATGGTGGGCGCCGGCCGCGCCGCCGAGCTGGGCGTTCTGATCCGCGGCGCGGAGGCGCTCGAGTGCGCCGACGGCGTGGACACGATCGTCTTCGACAAGACCGGCACGCTCACCAGCGGCAAGCCGTCGCTGGTCGACATCCTGCCCGCCGATGGCGTCGACCCGCAGCGGCTGCTGCACGTCGCGGCCTCGGTCGAGCAGCACAGCGAGCATCCGCTCGCGGGCGCCATCGTCATCGGCGCGCGCGTTCGCGGCGCCGCGATGGGCGAGCCGGAGCAGCTGCGCGCCATCGCGGGGCGCGGCATCACCGCGATGCTGGACGGCCGCAAGGTCGTGCTGGGCACGCCGGCCCTGCTCGCGGAGCACCACGTGGCGCTCGCGTTCCAGGAGGCGGACCGCGCCACGCTCGAGTCCGAGGCCAAGACGGTGGTGGCCGTGGCCGAGGACAACATGGCGCTGGGGCTCCTGGGCGTGAGCGATCGCCTCAAGCCCGATGCCGCGAGCACGGTGGAAGCGCTCGAGAAGGCCGGCCTGACCGTGTGGATGGTGACGGGCGACAACGACCTCACCGCGCACGCGATCGCCAGGGAGGCCGGCATCGCTCCCGAGCGCGTGCGCGCCGAGGTGATGCCCGAGGCGAAGCGCGGCGTCATCGTGGAGCTGCAGCGCAGCGGGCGCCGCGTGGCGATGGTGGGCGACGGCATCAACGACGCGCCGGCGCTGGCGCAGGCCGACCTCGGCGTGGCGATGGGCGCCGGCACCGACATCGCGATGGAGGCGAGCGACATCACGCTGGTGCGCGGAGACCTGTCCGGCGTGCCGGTGGCGCTGCGGCTCGCGCGCCGCACGATGCAGGTGATCCGGCAGAATCTCTTCTGGGCGTTCGCCTACAACACCCTCGGGATTCCGGTCGCGGCCGGGCTGCTGTACGTTGCCCTGCGTCCGGGCGGCCCGGTGGGCCCCGTGCTCGGGTGGGAGGGAACGCTCAATCCGATGCTCGCCTCGCTGGCGATGGCGCTCTCGAGCGTCTCGGTGGTGAGCTCCTCGTTGCGGCTCAGGGGATTCAAGTGATGGACCCGCTGGCGATCGGCGTGACCGTGGGCGGCGTCGTGCTCGCGATCGCGGTCAACCTCTACTTCTTCACGCCCCGGCGCGCCACGGTGGCGACCGCGCCGCCGCCCGCGACCCCGCCGCACGGCCTGGAGGCCGCGCCGGCCGCCGTGCGACCGATGGAGGTGCCTCCCGAGGCGGGCGCCGCGATCGCCGCGCCCGAGGCACCGCCGGTGGCGCCCGAGGCGCAGGAAGTCCGCATCCACGTGCGCGACGGCTACGATCCCTCGGTCATCGAGGTGCGCGCCGGCCAGCCGGTGCGCATCATCTTCCACCGCGAGGAGGTCGAGGGCTGCTCGGACACGGTGCTCATGCCCGAGTGGGGCATCGTGCAGCGGCTGCCGGCCTACCAGGACACGGTCGTGGAGTTCACTCCGACCGAGCCGGGGCAGTTCGAGTTCACCTGCGGCATGCGCATGCTGCGCGGCAAGGTCGTGGTGCGCTAGCGGTCACCGCGCCGCGTGAGTCCCGGCGCCGCCGTCAGGCGAGTCCCCACTGGTCGAGGTCGTCCTCGTCCAGTCCCAGCAGGTGGCCCACCTCGTGCTGGACGGTGATCCGCACCTCGCGCGCCAGGTCCTCGCGGTCGGGGCAGACGCGCAGCAGGTTCCGGCGGAAGAGATAGATGACGCCGGGTGCTCCGGGCAGGTCGGAGCTCGTGCGCTCGAGCAGATGGCGCCCGACGAACAGGCCCAGCACGTCGGGCGAGATCGCGGGCTTCTCGGCCGTCAGCACCTCGCGGGACGGAAACGCCTCGACCATCACCGGCAGCTCCTCGAGATGCTTGCGCACCTCGGCCGGCAGCTCGAGCAGGCTGGTCTCGACCAGCGTATCGAATTCCTCGTCGCTCACCTCGAGCGGCATCGGAAAGCGCTCGGGGTCGATTTCGCGGGCGATCGAAGCGTGCTGGTTCGCGGCCTCGGCGTCGCCCAGGAACTCGAGCGTCTTGGCGAGCAGGGCGTGGGTCTCGGCGATCTCGGGGTTCACGGCCAGCGCGCGGTAGCCGTCTTCGCGTGCCGACTCCAGCTCCACGAGCTCGTAGTGCGCGGCGGCGCGCAGGTGGAAGAAGAGCGAGGGATCGGCGGAGCGCTCGGCGCCCTGCAGGGCGATGAGCGCGCGCTCCGCCTCGCCCTCGTCCAGCGCCACCGCGGCGTCGGTGATGCGCAGGTCGGGGTGCCCGGGGCGGTGCGCGAGGAGTCCGTCGAGCTCGGCCCGCGCCCCCTCGATCTTCCCCTCGTCGAGCAGATTCCAGATGCGCTCGACACCGTCCCACTCGGCTTCGGTGAGCGTTTCGTAGCTCATGCCGCGCCTCCTCGTCGCGGCAGCCTAGCGCGGAAAGGGAGCGGGCGCACGCGGCGACTCTGATAGAGTCGCGGCGGTCTCCACCCCGTCCATGGAGAGATCGACATGACCCAGACCCAGATGCTCAAGAAGCTCCAGCGCGCCCACTGGCGGACGCTCCGGAATCATCTCAAACGGGCGTTCCAGGAGGGCTACGACGCCGGGCTGGCGCGGGCGCACGGGCAGGGAAGGCGCGGCCGCACGATTCGCGCCGACGCCACCGTGAACGGCCTCGTGCGGCTGATCGAGCGCCACTTCGGCCTGCGCCGCTACGGGTTCGAGGTGCGCGTCGTGCACGTCGCGTCCGGCCGCCGCGTTCCGGGCGTCGACCTGCTGCAGAAGTACCGGCTCAGCGACCGCGTCGCTTGACGCCCGCACCGCGCCAAACGTAGACTCTGCGCGCTTTCCCACGTCCGCGCATGCCGCGCGCGGGCCTCGCAGACCGAGGGATCTCGCTCCGATGAAAACCCTGGCAGCCCGAATCCTCGCCAGTACCGTCCTCGCGATCCTCGCCTGGCTCGTCCTGGCTGGTGCCACCGCCAGCAAGAGCTCCGGCAAGGAGCCCGACAAGCTCGTCATCCTCTCCACCGCCGACGTGAAGGGGAAGACGAGCCCCTGTGGCTGACACACGCCCAAGGGGGGCCTGGCCCGGCGGGCCAGTTTCGTCGACAGCATGAAGGCGGGATACGGCCAGGTCCTCCTGGTCGACTCGGGTAATTTCTTCCCCGAGAACGACGACCCGGCGTATGGGGACGTCGCCGGATTCCTCATGGACGCGATGAAGATCCTGGGGACCGACGCCGTGGGCGTGGGCGAGCACGAGTTGCGCTTCGGCTACTCGTTCGTCCGGGCCAACATGGAGCGCAGCGGCCTGCCGATGGTGTGCGCCAACATCACCCTGAAGGCGAGCGGCAAGCCGGCGTTCACGCCCTACATCATCAAGAAGGTGGGCTCGGTCAAGGTCGGCATCTTCGGCCTGATGAGCGACAAGGTCTCGTACGGCCCCTCGGCGGACTCGCTCAAGCTCGAGGAGCCGACCGCGGCCGCGCGGCGCGTGATCGCGGAGATGAAGAAGAAGGGTGCCACCGTGACGGTGCTGCTCTCGCAGCTCGGCAAGATCGAGAGCGAGGACCTCGCGGCCGCGGTGCCGGGCATCGACGCGATGATCATCGGGCACGCGAGCACGCTGCTGATGAAGGGCCGGATGATCAAGAACACCGTCGCCTGCTACGGCGGCGAGCAGGGCCAGTATCTGGGCCGCACGATCCTCACGCTCAACGCGGCCCGCGCCCAGACCACCGGCGAATGCGACGCGTTCATGCTCGGGCCCGAGGTGGGCGAGCGCCCCGAGGTGGCCAAGCTCGTGAAGTCGTTCGAAGACGGCTTCAACGAGAAGATGCGCAAGCTCGACAAGGAGAAGGCGGTCAGGGCGGATTCGTTGAAGTCGAAGGAGAGCCCCGACCGGTTCCTGGGCGCCGAGCTTTGCGTCCGTTGCCACGTCGACGAGGGCGAGCAGTGGAAGACCACGGCGCACTCGATCGCCTGGAAGACGCTGGTCGACGCGAAGAAGGACGCGACCCCGGAGTGCATCACCTGCCACGTGGTGGGCTACCGCAAGCCGGGCGGCTTCTCGACCTCCGCGGACTCGACCAAGCTCGGCAACGTGCAGTGCGAGAACTGCCACGGCATGGGCACCATGCACGAGGCGTTCGCCAACCCGCACAAGACGGTGACCGAGCAGGTGTGCATCACCTGCCACCAGGGCGAGAACGACCCCGAGTGGAACTGGTCCAAGAAGCGGCCGCTCATCGTGCACTCGAACATGTCGGGCGAGAGCATGAAGACCCTGCAGCGCAACAAGGGCATGATGAAGGGGTCGGGCTCGAAGTAATCCGATTCGCTCCACCGCGCCGCCCCGCATCCGCCTCGCCTTGACGGCCCGGGTGCGCCCTCACTAGAGTTTCCGCCGGCCCACAGCATGCGGCCTTCCGTGCCTCACGGCGCTCCTGGAAGGCGCGCCGGCCCCGTCCCCACGCCGAGCGCGCCGCCCCACGCCCAGGAGCCCCTGCCCCGTGAGCACCCGACCCGCTTCTCCGGCCACCGCCCCCGCGAGCCCGATGCTCGAGGGCGTGGACTACCACGAGAGCATCCTCGAGACGATCGGCCACACCCCGCTGGTGCGCCTGCGCGCGCTGGCGCGGGACTGCCCGTGCCCGGTGCTCGCCAAGATGGAGAGCTTCAATCCCGGCGGCAGCGTCAAGGACCGCATCGGCATCGCCATGGTCGAGGCGGCCGAGCGCGAGGGCCGGCTCAAGCCCGGCGGTACCATCGTCGAGTGCACCTCGGGCAACACCGGGCTCGGGCTCGCGATGGTGGCCGCGATCAAGGGCTACCGCGCGGTGCTGTGCATGCCCGACAAGGTCTCGAGCGAGAAGGTGAACCTGCTCAAGGCCTTCGGCGCCGAGGTGCTGCTGAGCCCCACCGCGGTGGCGCCCGAATCGCCCGAGTCCTACTACTCGGTCGCGCGCCGCGTGGCCTCGGAGCGGCCCGGCAGCTTCTTCGCGAACCAGTACTACAACGCGGCCAACCCGGAGGCGCACTACCGGAGCACCGGCCCCGAGCTGTGGAAGCAGACCGCCGGCAAGATCACCCACTTCGTCGCGGGCATGGGCACCGGCGGCACGATCAGCGGCACGGGGCGTTACCTCAAGGAGCAGAACCCGCGCGTGCGGGTCATCGGCGCCGATCCGGTGGGCTCGATCCTCAAGCACTACCACGAGACCCGGGAGATGTCGGAGCCGCACACCTACAAGATCGAGGGCGTCGGCGAGGACTTCATCCCCGGCGCGACCGATTTCTCGGTGGTCGACCAGGTGATCGCCTGCAACGACCGCGACGGGCTCAATACCGCGCGCCGGCTGGCCCGCGACGAGGCGCTCTTCACCGGCGGATCGGGCGGCATGGCCGTGTGGGTGGCGCTGCAGGCCGCGCGCGAGCTGCCGGCCGAGGCTCTCCTGGTGGTGATCGTGCCCGACACCGGCGAGCGCTATCTGAGCAAGGTGCACAACGACGAGTGGATGCGCGACAACCACCTGCTCGATCCGACCTCGGCGTCGGCCCGGGACATCGTGGGTTTCAAGTCGCGCCGCATGCCGGCGCTCATGTCGGTGCAGGTGGGCGAGCCGCTCAAGCGCGCGCTGGCGCTGGTCGAGCAGCACGACGTGACGCAGATCCCGGTGTTCAAGGGTGGCGAGCTGGTCGGGACGCTCTACGACAGTGACATCCTGCGCGCCGCCCTCGGGGACACGGCGGCGCTCGAGAAGCCGGTCGAGGGCTGGATGGCGGAGCCGCTCCCGGTGGTGGCCAGCGGCGAGCCGCTGGATCGGGTGACCAAGCTGCTCGCGGCCCGCAATCCCGCGGTGCTGGTCAAGGAGAACGGTGCCGTGGTCGGCATTCTCACCCGCTTCGACATGCTCCAGTTCATCGCGGGAGGCGAGTGATGGCCGGCGATTCCTCGCTTCCGCCCGACGCGGGCTTCAGCACCCGCGCGATCCACGCCGGCCAGGAGCCGGATCCCGGCACCGGTGCTGTGACCGTGCCGATCTATCAGACCTCGACCTACGTCCAGGAGGCGCTGGGGAAGAATAAGGGCTACGAGTACGCGCGCACGCACAACCTCACGCGCGCCTCGCTCGAGCGCAACCTCGCGGCCCTCGAGGGCGGGCGCTTCGGGCTCTGCTTCGCCTCGGGCCTGGCCGCCACCAGCACGCTGCTGCAGTGCTTCTCGGCCGGCGACCATGTCGTGGCCGGGCACAACCTCTACGGCGGCAGCTACCGGCTGATGGAAAAGGTGTACAAACGGCTCGGGCTCACCTTCACCTTCGTGCCGACGGACGATCCGGACGTGGTCGAGCGCGCGTTCCAGCCGGCGACGCGGATGCTGTTCGTCGAGACGCCGACCAATCCCATGATGCAGCTGACCGACATCGCAGCGGTCAGCGAGCGCGCCCACCGGCGCGGGATCACGGTCGTGGTCGACAACACCTTCATGACCCCGTTCTTCCAGCGGCCCCTGGCCCTCGGGGCCGACGTGGCCCTGCACTCCGTGACCAAGTACCTCAATGGTCACAGCGACATGGTGGGCGGGGCGCTGGTGACGAGCGACGACACGCTGGCCGAGACGCTGCGGTATCTGCAAAACGCGGCGGGAGGGGTGCCCGGCCCCATGGACTGCTGGCTGGCGCTGCGAGGCACCAAGACGCTCGCGGTGCGCATGAAGCGTCACGAGGAGAACGCCATGGTCCTGGCCCGCTTCCTCGCCGGCCACAAGCGCGTGAGCGGCGTCTTCTATCCCGGACTGCCGAGCCACCCCCAGCACGCCCTGGCGAGCCGGCAGGCCTCGGGATTCGGCGGGATGATCTCCTTCATCCCCGGTGACGGCAGCCTCGAGGCGGGGCGGTGCGTCTTCGACCGATTCCGTCTCTTCGCCCGGGCCGAGAGCCTCGGCGGCGTCGAGAGCCTGGTGTGTCACCCCGCCTCGATGACGCACGCCTCGGTGCCTCGCGACGCCCGGCTGGCCATGGGCTTCGCGGACGGCCTGTTGCGCCTCTCGGTCGGCCTCGAGGATGTGGCCGATCTGGTCGCGGATCTGGAGCAGGCCCTGCAAGGCTAGCCGCCGCATCGTGTTATGGCCATGTGGCCGACGCCCATCGGGTAAAAAACGGGATTGACAACCCGGGGTCGCGACCCTAGCCTACCGCGGCGTTTGTCGGTGTCGGCGCGGGTGCCCGCGCCGGCCTCCGGACGAAGCCCGACATGACGAATCCCCACTCTGACGCAGGGACGCTGCCAGCCGAGACACCGCCTTCGCGTGGTGTTTTTCGTCTATTGATTCCAACTGAGATTGAGCGCCGTGCCCGGGGCTTCACTCCGGAGCGGCCGTACTGAGAGGAGGTGAAGAGACAATGCGGAAGTTTCTCGCACTGACGATGGTTGCCCTCCTGGCGCTGACTCTGGCTCTCGCCGTCGCGAGCTGTGGCGGACAGAAGGCGGAAGACACGAGCAGCAGCACGACGCCGTCGACGACTCCTGCCGAGACCATGCCCGAGAGCACGATGGCTGACACCAGCATGGGGCACTGAGCCACCGCTGACCTTCAGCCTTCCATACGCACCAGGGGAGGGAAGGAACCGAGTCTGCTCGGGGACTTCCCTCCTTGCTGTTGATGGACGGCCCGCTCCCGGGCCGGAGACGGGCCCGGATCGGGGGTCCGGACGCGTCCGGATCCCCGATTTCGCGCAACCCGAAGCCCCTTGTGCCCGTACTCGTTCCGTCCCAAGGAGGGTTTCGAACGTGAGATGGGGGGTATTGGCCCTGGCGGTGGTGCTGGCCTCGCCGGCATGGGCGGACGAGGACGTCTGGCGGGAGCAGAGCCAGAAGGTCGTCGAGGTGCGCGGCTTCTCGTCCCTCGAGATCAGCAACTCGCGCGGCCGGGTCGATCTGCTGCCGAGCGCGGACGGCAAGCTGCACATCAGCGCGCTCAAGATCGTCCGATCCGGACGCCACGAGCGCGCCCAGGCGCTGGCCCGCGGCATCGTGGTCGAGGCCGGGCCGCGGGGCGACCGGTACAACGTCGAGGTCCACTACCAGCAGCGGCGCAACATTCAGATCGGCTGGATGGACCTCTTCCACTTCGACAGCCGCACGTTCCCCCACTACGAGGTGAGGATCACGGCCGAGGTTCCGGCCGGGCTGCCGGTCCTCGTGCGCGAGTCGAGCGGCGACATCCGCTCGGAGGGTCTCCTCGGTCCGCAGACGCTCAAGAGCACGAGTGGCGACATCGAGGTGCGGTCCGCCGGCGATCGGCTCGAAGCCTCGAGCACCAGCGGCGACGTCAAGGCCGAGGGGCTGCGGCGCGCGCGCGTGAGCAGCGTCAGCGGTG
>Ga0070695_100001879_pt1 | contig 11875 bp, 9 predicted proteins | sample KBSK1252metaG_FD_65471 | JGI IMG/M metagenome (GOLD analysis project Ga0070695, IMG submission 65471) | Corn, switchgrass and miscanthus rhizosphere microbial communities from Kellogg Biological Station, Michigan, USA - KBS K1-25-2 metaG | ecosystem: Host-associated > Plants > Roots >...
CGGAAACACCGGTATTTCTCGCGCCGCGACGTCAGCGCATTGGCATTGTCGAGCGCGTGGGAGCTGACGGTCACGTCATCGAACCGCTCGATCAGGAGGGCGTGCGCAAGGCTATTGGGCTTCTAGTCGAGCACCACCGGATCGAGGCTCTGGCCGTCTGCTATCTGTTCTCGTTCCGTAATCCATCGCATGAGCGGCGCACCCGCGAAATTGCAGCGGCCGTGGCACCCCAATTGCCGGTTTCGCTTTCGTGTGAAATCGATCCTCAATTTCGGGAGTACGAGCGGACGTGTGTCACTGCTTTTGATGCCTACGTGCGTCCGGTCATGTCAGGGTACCTCAAGCGATTAGGAGCAGTCCTCGCGCGCGTGGGAATTGAAGCACCAGTCGAGATGATGCAGTCGCGAGGGGCGGTCGCGAGTGCGGCGCGGATCCTTGAGCGGCCGGTCGTATCCTTGCTCTCGGGTCCTGCGGGAGGTGCGCTCGGCGGCGCCGTCGTGGGGGTACGGGCGGGTTATCCAGATTGCGTGACCCTGGATATGGGTGGCACCAGCGCCGACATAGCGGTGATCCACGGCGGTCTGATGGTGCCGACCCGAGAAGGGCGCATTGGCGGCTATCCCCTGCGCGTGCAAATGGTCGATGTGCATACCATCGGTGCCGGCGGTGGCAGTATCGCGCGGCTGGACGATGGTGGCGCTTTGAAGGTGGGGCCAGACAGTGCCGAGGCGGACCCGGGTCCCGCCTGCTATGGTCGCGGCGGCACTGCGCCAACGGTGACTGACGCCAGTCTGGCCCTGGGTTTGCTCGACGCTCAGAGCTTTGCCGGCGGCATCCGGCTCGAGCGCTCCCGCGCCGAGGCGGCGCTCGACAGCATCGCGCGCCGATTGGGCTCCCGGCAGCGCGCGGCACACGGCGTCCTCACGGTTTGTAACGAGGCGATGGCCGAGGCCATCCGCGCCGTGACCGTGCGACGCGGCATCGATCCTAGAGGGTTTGCGCTGATCGCCCTCGGCGGTGCCGGGCCGGTGCACGCAGGTCGCATTGCCTGGGCACTTGGGATAAGAACCGTGGTGGTCCCGCTCCGGCCCGGTGTGCTCGCGGCAGAGGGGCTTCTCTATGCTGCCATTGAGGAGGCACGGCACACCACCTTCTTCCGGCCGGCGGTTGCGGCAACTGCGGGGACGCTGCGTTCCACGTTGGAGAGATTGGCGGCTGAAGCGTGCGCCAAGCTCTCAGAAACGATTGCGGGCGGAGCGGCAGAATATATCCGCCACGCGGCTGACATGCGCTATATCGGGCAGGCCTACGAGTTGGAAGTTGCCGTCGATCTTGCCGCCGCGGACCCCGTGCTGCGCGCTGTCGCGAGCTTTCATGCCGCGCATCGGACCGCATACGGGCGAGCCCAGGAGGCCGCGGCGGTTGAATTCGTCAATTTGCGCGCCGTAGCAGGCCGCTCACGGCAAGTGCCACCCGAGGAAGGCACACTTCGGTCCGCCCGGGGCAGCCCGCCCGCTAGGTTTCGGCAGGTGTCGTTTTCCGCTGACGCCGCGCCGATGCAAACGCCCGTGTTTTCACGCTCTGCGCTGGTGGCCGGCTGGGAAATGGCCGGGCCAGCAGTCATCGAGCAGAACGATACCACGACGGTCGTCTATCCCGGACAGACGTGCCGCTCAAATGCCTCCGGGGAGCTCATTCTGACCTGGGCAGAGCGCGCATGAGGGACACCGTCGACCCCGTCACACTTGAGGTTTTACGTAATCGCTTCGATGCGATTGCGGCCGAGATCCAGTCCACGCTTCTGCGTGTCGCCTTTTCAGTGATCCTGAAGGAGGGCGAGGACTGCTCTGCCGCAATCTTCAACACGCGCGGGGAGATCATTGCACAATCGACTGCACTGCCCCAACACATGGGCGCCTTTATCCCGGCGCTGGCGCGAATTGTGACAGAATATCCGCTCCAGACAATGCGCGCGGGTGATGTCTATACCATGAACGATCCGCACGACGGCGGCACGCACCTACCGGACCTGATCGTCGCTGCGCCAGCGGTGGTTAACGGGCACATCGTCGCCTTCAGCGTTTGCTTGGCGCATCAGGAAGATTTCGGCGGGAAGGTAGCGGGCAGCATGCCGACCGACTCGACCGAGATCTACCAGGAAGGCCTGATCGTGCCGCCGCTCAAGTTGTACAATGCCGGACGGCCGGACGCGACCCTGTTCAAGATGATCGAGAGGAACGTGCGGCTGCCGCGGCAGGTGCTGGGTGACATCGAAGCGCAGGTTTCTGCCGTGACTGTTGGCTGCCAGCGTATCGTTGATCTCTGCCGTTCAGAGGGTACCGATCAGGTCTTGATCTATATGGACCACCTACTCGACTATGCCGAGCAGCGTACCCGAGCCTGCATTGCGGCCATTCCCGACGGGGTTTACCAGTTCACGGACTACATGGACAACGATGGGATTAGTCTCGATCGCCGGGTGCCGATCTCGGTTGCCATTACGATCAAGGGCAGCAACGCCATCGTCGATTACGCTGGAACGAGTGTTCAGGTTCAAGGTCCGATCAACGCACCAATTTCAGGCGCGCGCGCTTCCGTCTACTTCGCCTTCCGTTGCATCACAGACCCTGAGATCCCGAACAATCATGGCTGCTATCGACCCATCGAGGTGGCGGTGCCGAAAGGCTTGCTGCTTAATCCGTCGCTCGGTGCTCCTGTCGCCATCCGTGCCCACACTCTGAAGCGCGCCGCCGACACGGTGTTCGGCGCTCTGGTGCAGGCTGTGCCCGGCCGGGTGCCGGCAGCCCCGGCCGGCAGCATCAGCTGCGTCTCGTTCGGAGGTTCACATGCTGGTGCGCGTTATGGTTTGTCGGACCTCATCGCAGGTGGCGGCGGTGCTCGCCCGCAGCTGGACGGCATCGAGGCGGTGGATACCGATGTTTCCAATTGCATGAACGTGCCCGCGGAGGCGATCGAGATGAGTTATCCGCTGCGCGTCCTCTACTATCGGCTGCGCTGCGATGGTGGCGGCGCTGGCAAGATGCGCGGCGGCACGGGGGTCGAGCGTGCCTTGCTGCTGACGGACGGAGAGGCGGTGGCCTCTTATCGCTCAGAGCGCCACTATACCTCGCCCTGGGGACTCTTTGGTGGACGCGCCGCGCCGCGCTGGCAGACAAGCGTACAGCGCCGGGACGGCGACGTAGAACAGGTGCCATCGAAGGCGCGATTGCTACTCGCCGCCGGCGATATTCTGCGTGTGCTAACCGGCGGCGGTGGCGGCTATGGTGACCCGTTCGATCGTCCGCCCGAGACGGTCCTGTCCGATGTCTTAGACGGCAAGGTTTCGCGCCAGGCGGCGCGCGAGAGCTATGGGGTCGTCATCGACGCCGAGACCATAGATGAGGCACAAACGCGCCGCTTGCGGTCCGCACGGAGGATTGGTGCAGCGGCGAGTTTGACCTATGATCTTGACGAGCCAATCCAGCGGCGGCGAACGGATGATCAATCGGCGGGCAGTGGTAGGAGAGACGAGCGTGACCCAACTTCTCAGGAACAGGCGTAACCGCAAAATAGAGCACGCGGCACTGACACGCCGTCGCTTTATGGCACTCGCAGCCGGGACGACGACGCTATGCTTGGCTCCGGGCATCGGGCGCGCCCAGTCAGGTGGTACGATCAAAGTCGGTCACATCCAACCGCTTACAGGACCATCAGCCGCCTACGGGATTCGCGCGCGTGATGGTGCAATCATCGCCATCGAGGAGATTAATGCGGCGGGAGGGTGGACCGACGCCAAAGGCGCCAAATACCAGTTCGAGATGGCGGTTGGCGATATGGCGAACGATCCAAAGCAGGCAATCACCTTGTTTCGGCAATTCGCGACCGATGCACAGGTGATCGCGTCGCTTGGGCCCACGAACTCGGTGGGATATGTGCCGCTGGTGCCCGTGGCGGCGCAGATCAAGCTGCCCCTGATAGGCAACGGCTCGGGCGCGCCGATCAAGGAGTGGAATACCTACGCCTACCGCGTCAATCCGGTCTCAACGCTCGCGGTTCCGATCCTGGTAAAAAAGGTTGCCGCGAAACTGAATATCAAGCGCCTGGCCGTGATCTACGACCAGACACAGGACGCGCAGGCGGGTGACGCGGAAGTCTGCAAGCAACTCGCCGGGGCGGTCGGTTACGAAATCGTCGCGTTCGAAGCTTTCCGCGCCGGTGATCAAGATTTCTCGCCGCAGATCGCCAAGATCCGCAGCCTGCGTCCCGATGCCATCTATGTCGCGGCCGCGACAGGCGACGGCATCAAAGTTGTTTCGCAGGTCCGTGAAACTGGCATCGACAAGCCACTAATCACCGGCTTCGGGTCCTTTCAGGATCCGGTCTACTGGGACGGCACGAAGGGAGCCGTCAAGGGAGACTACACCTGGCTGGCGCAAGATCTGAGCTCCCCCAGCGCGCAGCTCAAGGGCTTTCTGGATAAATACAACGGTCGCTTCCCGCAGCAGGAGGCAACGTCTTTCTCCACCTTCGGCTACGACAGTATCCAGGTGCTCATGGCGGCCCTGAAAAAGGCTGGAGAAGCCGATCGCGAGAAGCTTGCTGCAGTCTTGGCGGGTCTCGATGTAACCTCGCCCATCGGCTCGCGGATCACGTTCAAGAACCCACCGGACGGCAACAACGTCAATCCCTCCGTCGTTATCGTGCAGATCAATGGCCGCGGCACCTACGTTGCGGTGTAAGACCTTATGCTGCGCGTCGAGAGCCTGACCAAACGCTTCGGAGGGCTGGTCGCCGTCAACAACGTGAGTTTTGCCGTACCGTCCGGGCGGGTGATGTCTATTGTTGGACCCAACGGCGCCGGCAAAACCACGATGTTCAATCTGATCACGGGACTGGAGGCGCCGGACCGGGGGGAAGTCTGGTTTGAGGAGCGGCGGGTTACGGGTTGGCCTCCGCACCGTTTGGCGGCAAGTGGGATCGGGCGAACGTTTCAGAACATCCGCCTGTTCCAGCATCTCAATGCGCTTGAGAACGTTATGGTTGGCCGCACAGCGCGCACGCGCGCCGGTCTCTTTGATGCGCTAGGCTGGACGCGACTCGACCGCGATGAGCGCCAGGCCACGATCGAGCATGCTGAGTTGCTCCTGGACTGGGTCGGTGTGGGGGAAAACCGCTTTCGGATGCCGAGCGAGCTCCCCTACGGGGACCAGCGCCGCGTCGAAATTGCCCGCGCGCTCGCCGTCGAGCCGCGTCTGTTGATCCTCGACGAGCCAACGGCCGGCATGGTGGCACAGGAAGCGCACGGCGTGATCGACTTGATCGGCCGCTTGCGCGAGGCGGGCGTCACCCTTTTACTTATCGAGCACAACATGAATGTTGTGATGGCGGCGTCCGATCGGATCGCCGTCATCAACTTCGGAGAGAAGATCGCCGAGGGGACATCGGCCGAAATTCGGGCCGATCCGAGGGTGATCGAGGCCTATCTGGGGTCCGAGGAATGAGCGAGCTGCTCAGGGTCACGGATCTCGCCGTATCGTACGGGTCCGTGCCGGCCGTCGACGGGGTGTCGCTGACGATCGAACCTGGCGAACTGCGGGTGATCCTAGGTGCGAACGGCGCTGGTAAGACGACAATTATCAAGACGCTACTCGGCCTACTACGACCGCGCGCGGGACAGATCCGTCTCGACGGGCAGACCGACCTGCTGCGGCTGAGGCCGCACGAGATCCATCGGCTGGGGATCGCCTGGGTACCAGAAGGTCGGCAGCTTTGGAACACGCTAACGGTGGTGGACAACCTGCGTCTCGGAGGCTTTGCGGAGCCCGACAAGGCACTGGTAGACCGTCGTATAGCGGCGATGTTCGAGCGCTTCCCACGTCTGCGCGAACGTCAGGACCAGATCGCAGGTTCGCTTAGTGGAGGCGAGCAGCAGATGGTGGCAATCGCCCGCGCACTGATATCGGCGCCGCGACTGTTGTTGATGGACGAACCATCGCTTGGCCTCGCACCTAAAGTGGTGCGCGACGTGTTTGGCCTCGTGCGCGAAATCAATAAAATGGGAATTGCGATCCTGATGGTCGAACAAAATGCGCGGCAGGCGCTCAGAGTCGCCAATTGGGCCTATCTTCTGGAGACGGGTCAAATCGTCGAGAGCGGGCAGGCAGATGAGATCGGGCGTAAGGAGAGCGTTCAAGCCGTATTCCTGGGCGGGCACGCGTGACCGGAAGTATAGCATGGAACTATTTCTACAGCAGCTCGCCAACGGGCTCGTGATCGGCAGCACCTATTCCGTCGTGGCGATCGGCTTTGCGCTCGCCTTTACGGTGCTGCGCGTCATTAACTTCGCACATCCCGACATCTTCATGGTCGGAATGTTTGCAGGGCTCGCCGCCACGGCGCAATGGCCAGCTTTCGGACTCCTCGTCGCCATGGTCGCAGGTGCCGCGGGTGCCGGCGTCGTGGGATTCGTCCTGGAGCGCACGGTCATTGCGCCGCTGCGCGGGCGCGACGTGCTGATGACATTGATCGGCACGCTTGGTGTGGCGATCGTGCTGCAGAATGGCATGGCGCTCATCGTTGGCCCCGACCCCGTCGCCTACCCGGCGCTATTGCCACGCCGCTTCATCGATATCGGCCCCGTTGCGCTGACGGTGCGACAGGTCGCCAACTTCGCGATCTGCCTGCTGCTGCTGGGGCTCGTCAGTCTCTATGTGCGGGGGACATCCTACGGTCGCGCGACCCGCGCCATTGCCGAGCGCCCCGATGTCGCCGCCGCATTCGGCGTCAATGTGGCACGCATCTGCCAAATCACGATCCTGCTGGCTTCGATGATGGCCGGGGTTGCAGCGGTCTCAGTGGGAATGCTGTACGGTTCGGCATCAGCCTTCGTCGGGCTTCTCTACGGCCTCAAGGCCTTCATCTGCATGCTGGTGGCGGGAAACCGCTATTTCGAGGGTGTCATGGTGGTGGGCCTCGCCATCGGCATCATTGAGGCTCTGGTGACGGGTTATCTTTCATCTAGCTTACGAGACGCAGCGGCCTTCTTCGTTCTGATTGGGGTTCTGTACTTCCGACCGAACGGACTGTTCGGCTCGTACAACGCATGAGACACCGACGATGAATTTCGCAGCCTTTGAGCCCGTCGTTATTTTCACTCTACTGAACGTGGTGATGGCGCTTGGCCTCTATATCACGGCCCTGTCGGGCCAGCTTTCGATGGCAACCGCGGCGATCGCCGGTGTTGGTGGCTACACTTCGGCCGTCTTGACGGTCAAGTTAGGTTGGCCGTTCCTGCCGGCGGTGGTGGCAGCCGCGCTTGCAGGTGCCCTAGTCGGTACCCTCCTTGCACTCATCACGCTCAAAATGCGCGACTTCATCCTCAAGCTCACGACGTTAGCGTTCGGTGAGGCCCTCGCCGTCCTCGCGTTCAATTTTGACTACATCGGCGGTGCAAACAGCTTCACCGGGATTGGCCTCAAGACCACGATTTGGACAGCGCTTCTGGCGACAGCGATCGCGCTCTACGTTGCCTGGAGGTTCGATGCCTCGCGCCTCGGCCTCGCCTCCCGCGCGGTTCGCGACGATCCGGGCGCGGCGAGCGCCATGGGGATATCCATTGCATTCATGCGAGCCATAACCTTTGCGGTCGGCGGCGCCTTGGTCGCAATGGGCGGAGCAATTCAAGGCCATTATATGCTGGTCATCAGTCCGCATGACTTGGGCTTCTTTGTCTCGCTGAACTTCATTATCTTCCTCCTGTTTGGCGGTCTGCAAACCCTATGGGGGCCGGTGTTCGGCGCCGTACTCCTTACGGCATTGCCAGAGATGCTCCGCTTTACCAACGAGTATCGGCTGATCCTCTACGGCCTCATCATCGTCCTGGTCGTGTTGTTGCGCCCAGATGGACTTCTGACGCGCACACCGACCGGGCGCGCCATTCGTATACTGGGGTATACGCTCGTCCCGGCGCGCCCAGTCGCGTCGCGCGCGAGCGAATTGAGCGCGCGGCCGCTGCCCGCATATCTTCTCAGGCGGCAGGCAGCGGAGTAATCACTCAATAGGTAGCGAAAATGCGTTGGATGTCGCTGATCTCGGCAGTGCGGGTAAGCGCGAGCATGAGCAGGATCCGTGCCTTCTGCGGGTTGAGGTTGTCGGCAGCGACCATGCCGCGCTCGCGCAGGTAACGGCGAGGCGCAACCCGCCCGCTACCGGCACGGCTCGCCTGCACGATGACGAGGCCGGCCGTGGCCGCGCGCTCAAGCGCCTTGCGCTCGAGCGGTGCCGGAATGCCGGGCGCCAACCCCGCCGAGACGATGCCCCGTGCCCCGGCGGCGACCAGGGCATCGACGACGGTACCGTCAGCACCGCCGTAGGAATAGGCGATGTCTACGCGCGGCAGGGGGCTGATTTGGCTGACTTCGAACTCCGTATTGGGTGCATGGCGCCGCGTGGGTCGCCGATAGATCTGAATGCCGTCACCATCGATGTGGCCAAGGGCTCCAAAATCGGGCGAGCGAAAGGTCTGCAAGCGATAGGTCGAGGTTTTCGTCGCCTCGCGTGCCGACTGAATCTCGTCATTGAGGGCCACCAGTACGCCCAAGCCGCGCGCCGCCGGGTCGATGGCGACGCGCACCGCGCCGAGAAAGTTCATATCGGCATCCGTGCCGAGCGCGCTCGCCGGCCGCTGTGCGCCGACCAGCACGACGCTCTTGTCAGTCTTGAGAACGAGGTGCAGGAAGTAGGCCGTCTCCTCCAATGTCGCAGTGCCATGCGGCACCACAAAACCAGAGATCTCAGGTCGCTTGGCGGCAAGGTGATGGATTGTGGCGGCGAGCTCGAGCCATTCGGGTGGGCCGATAGCCGTGCTGCCAACGCTGCGAAACGCCACGGGCATTACCTCGGCAATGGTGGCAACTTCGGCAACGCGCCCGATGACGTCCTCGATCGGAAGTTTACTGCCGAACTCCGGATAGTCGAGCACATCTGTGGCATGCTGGCCCAGCGACGAGATCGTGCCGCCGCAGCCGATGGCGGCGATGAGTGGTTTGCTGGACACGCTTCCTCCCCGTGCTCAGGCTGCGCGTGCCTCGAGCTTCTTGCGCATCAGGTCACCGGCACGGACCGGCTCGTAGCGCGCTGGGTTCCCGGGTCCCGAGCAAGTGGGCAGACAGGCGATCTCGGCATCGTAGTTGGGATGCAGGAAATACCCGATCGACATCCGCCGGCTGCCCGAGCGCTGCTCGACCGCAGGATTGACAACGCGATGCAGATTAGACAGCCAGCGATCATTGGTCCAACGCTGCATCATGTCGCCGATGTTGACGATAAATTGACCGCGCTCGGCAGTCACATCCAACCAGGTGCCGTCCCTGAGCTTTACTTGCAAGCCACCGGCTGCATCACTGATGGCAAGAATGGTCAAACTGCCGAAATCAGTGTGCTCACCCGCTCTGACCTGGTTGGGGAGCGGATCAGCCTTGGGCTCGGGATAGTGGTTGGCCGGCAGCGTTGAGAAGTGCCGATCGATCTTGTCATCGAAGAAGGTCTCAGGCATGCTGAGCGAAAGCGCAAAGATGCGCATCAGCGAATGGCCGAGTGATTCCAGCGCTTCGTAATATGTCGTGAACACGGAACGATAGTTGGCTGGTGTGTGCGGCCATATGTTGTCCGCATAAAGCTCTGCTGCAGCCGGAATGTGCGCAAACTCTGGGGCGCGACTGACCAGCGGGCCGATGTAGAACTGCTCGCGCAAGTCGGCAGGATTGTCATAGCCTAAAGTCTTGGCAAGGTTCTTGGTCGCAAGGGCGTGATAGCCGCGAGCCGAGGCACTGCGTGCCGGACGAAACCGATCCTTGACCGAGGCGGGTTGCGCGAAGAAGGTGTGAGCGGTCGCGAACGCATCGTCAACCACCGTCTGCTGCACCCCGTGACCGACCACCTTGAAGAAGCCGATGCAGTGCTCGCAGGCATCGGCGATGCCGCTGGCGACCGCCGCCCTTGCTTGCTGGTCGCCGACGAAATATTGAGATAAGTCGATGACGGGCACGGCATTGGTCATGGTGAACTCCTTGAAGTCATGTGGCGCGGCAAATAGCGCGCCATCCCTCTAGCAGACGGCCCACGTTAGGGATGTCGGTGATGCCGATGAGATCGCGCCAGGCGGTGGTGGCAGCATCCCCCCAGCTTGCCTCGGTCAGCGCGGCAAACTTTGCCTCGAGGATGCCAGACGGAAGGGGCCGATCGCTCTCGCCCAGAATCCGCTCGCTCGACACGGCGTGCGTTCTGCTGTCGCGCATTACGACCCGCATTTGCGTGGGCTGGCGCTCGGGGTAAGCCGCCGTTGCAGCCTTATCCTCGGACACAAACACTCGGGTCGCAAGTGCACGCACTGCCGGATCGGCAAAGGCGTGCGTACCGTCATCGGTGAGAGGGATCGAGCCATGGGCGATGCGTTGTGCAACGAGCATCGGGATGGAGAAGCGACAACCGAACGGCGTGCGCACACTTTGCTGCCCCATGGTTGCTGCCAGGAAGAAGGTCTCAATGTCGATGCGCTCAATGAGTTCGGGCGCAAGTCGGCTGCCCAGTTGGGCGGCGAGGTCATCAACGAGGTCGAGCGCTCCATGTGCGTAGCGTCCGGCAGGAAAGCGCTTGAAGTAGTTTCGTCGGATCCACCAAGTCGAGTTGAGATCCGCCGTCACGGCAGCGGGGTCGAATGCGCTACCGTAGATCTTGCCGAGCACGGAAGCAGCGGCGTCTGCTTCGCCGGTGAAACCGGCGTCTCGCAGGGCCAGCGCCTGGAAGCCGGCACGGCCGCTGTGGCCGCTGTAGATATTGCGTACAGTCGCGCCGTCGTTGAGCGTGTTGCGGCTCGCTGCGATGCCAAGCGTCATGGCAATGTTCGCGGCCGCTTCGATTGCAGAGGGACCGTCGCCGCGCAGCTTGGCGAGTGCGAAGGTGGCAGCCAAGGGGCCGTACGTCCCATGCGGATGGACCGCGAGGCGGCTCTGAGTCGCTCGCCACAGCCGGGCGCTGGCCTCATAGGCCAAGATGATGGCTTCGAGTAGCCGGGGACCGGTGAGGCTACGTGCTTCCGCTTCGGCGAGAGCGGCCGGAGCGATTTGTATGGCCGCGTGCGTACGTGTGCTGAGGTTTCCCTCGTCAAGGTCATGCCAGGTACCCGCCGTACCGTTCACATACGCCGCAGCATCCGTGGTCAGCCGCACGTGAGTACCGAGCGCACTCGCAGACGGCTCGCCGCGACCCGCCTCCACCGCCAGCAAGCGCCGTACTTCGGGTGCGCCGCTACCAGCTACCATGCACCCTACGCAGTCGGCCAGGATGAGGCTACCGCGCGCGACCACATCGGCGGGTAGATCGGCAAGACGTGTCGTCGCAATGAATTCCGACAGTGCGCGCGTTGCAGTCATCGTCAAACTGTAGCAGAAAGCTGCGACCTAGTCTCACATGGTGCTCTCTTGAGTCCGCCCGCGCACCGCATTCGTGTCGCTTGCAAATATGCGTCGCAACCAATTTGGAGGACGACACCAACGCGTCGGAGGGCCGACGAGAGCCGCGAATAAATGCGCATTCGGTATGCTTACGCGCGATGGTCTGACACTGGCGCTGTTGTGGACATTTGTGATGCTCTGTGCGGTGCAGATCGCTCCTGCCCCTTTCGAGATTGTGTCAGCCCTCAGCTATCGAGCAACGCCACGGCACGGATGGGGCTTGCTGTGCCGCCACGGATTCGCAAAGGAAAGCCTATGAACCGGAAGCGGCCCCTGCCCACCAGCTTCTCGAGGTTCCAGAGGCATTCTATGTGGGTAATCCCGCGCTGTGCACAGGCAAGATGAGCCTTGAAGTTGGGCTCGCC
>Ga0070695_100001882_pt1 | contig 11865 bp, 13 predicted proteins | sample KBSK1252metaG_FD_65471 | JGI IMG/M metagenome (GOLD analysis project Ga0070695, IMG submission 65471) | Corn, switchgrass and miscanthus rhizosphere microbial communities from Kellogg Biological Station, Michigan, USA - KBS K1-25-2 metaG | ecosystem: Host-associated > Plants > Roots >...
AGGTCCTAAGTTAGCACAAGTTATTGCCATGGCTGACAAGACGCGGCGGACACAAGGGGCCAACTAGGCGCGGCACCTCTGTCGATCAGCGCAACGGCCGAACTCGGTCTCGTCTGCCATTGCATGAGGCGATGATCGGGTCAAAATCTGGTGGCAGCGAAAGCGACCTGGCTTTTTCGCAAATAGGTCTCGGCTCAATGCTGCCGCAGACCAGCGAGAGTTGCGAAACCGCCGAGGCCTGATGCGGTGCGCCCGCAGCGCCCACCTGTACCGGAGAAGAGGACGGTTGCTGCTTGTGAACAACAGCGTTACCGCGAACGGGCTAGGCCGGAACGCGATCGATTGCTGCAGCCAGCGTTTAAGCCTAGGGTCCGCCGTTCAGGAAGCACCTGAGAGGAGGACACCGATGAAGAGATTGCTGCCCTGGCTAGGTGCCGTCGCGGTCGCAGCGGGCCTCACATTTGCCTCCGCGCCGAGCAGCGAAGCGGCTCCAGCGCAATCGATCCTGCCAAGCCTGGAGAGCATCGATGATGGGGCGATCACGCCGATCCATTGCCGAAGATACCGCCACTGCCATGACCGCTGCGTGCGGCGCTGGGCCGGCATCTGCCGCAAACGCGTGACAGAGTATTGTCATCGCTGCTAGCGTGCCTACCAGGCATGCCCAACCTCGCGGGCGGCACTCGCTGCCCGCTTCTCGCCGGCGCTAGCGAGCGTGCGCAGCTGCCGGCTCTTTCTCGACTCGCGCTGGCTTGATAGCATTGGCCACCCCACAGCAGCACTGACGCGTTAGTGGTCGCCCGTTTGACATAGCGCCGGGTGCCTGGGTGCCCAGACAGCGTCGTCACCCTGGCTATGTCGTGACCTCGATCACACCCATCATACCTTTGTCCTCGTGATCCACGGCGTGACAGTGGTAAACGAAACGCCCGACGATCACCGGATCGGTAAACGGGATGACCACTTTCAATACGCTTGGTCCGTCAACCGTCGCGGGTAACATCGAATAGGTGTCCCGCAGGCTGTCCTCGTTCTGGGGGATTCCGTTTACCTCTGAAACCAGGAAGCCAGTCTGGTGAATGTGAAAGCTGTGATACTGCTGATCGGTGTTGATAACCGTCCACTCCTCGGTATCGCCCAGCTTCACCGTCTGATCGACGCGGTTCTCATCCATGACACGACCATTGATCATGAAGACGCGGCGGTCTGGCGTTCGCGAGTACACGAGCGTGCGCCGGTGGGCGATCGGGGTTGACCGCACTTCATCGAACCAACGAGCTCTTGCTACACGCTGATTGAGCAGCTCCGTTTCGGCTTGTGCCTGCGCTTGCGCCTCGGGTTCGTCGCAGAGGATGGTCGCCAAAAGCTGCGGCGGATCGGGTTTTTTCCAGGCCTGGTTTTGAAATGAAATGGTGCCCATAGCGTATTCGCCAGGTTGCGGACCGATCGCAATGGCATCGAGGCGCTGGCCTGGCCCAATAAAGAACTCCGTGGCGCGGTCGGGGCGCGACCGGGGGTGCCCATCGATTGCCAGGATATAGAGCGGCATGCCTTCGATCTTGAACTTGATGAAGAGTGTGGCGCCAATGTTGGCGATCCGCCAGAACTGCATTTCCCCTGGTCGGATTTTCACGACGGGGTTCAGCTGGCCATTGATCGAGATGATTTCGCGGTCGCCGCCAGGCTCCGCATGCTTGATGAGGAAGAACTGCTCCGGCAAGCTCTGCACGATTGGAAAGAGTTCTTCGAAGCCATCTACGACGAGTCCGCCCGACATGCCGCCCAGGATCTGCTTTGCCGCAAAGCCATGGGCGTGCGGATGATACCAGAACAGACCAGGCCGCTGCCGGCCTTTGGCGGGGATTTGCACCTCATAGTCGAACTGATGCCCGGGATGGAGGTGAATGAACACGTTGTCACTATGGCCCTGCGGGGACACCGCCATACCGTGGAAATGCAAGTTGGAAGGATCATCGAGCAAATCGTTTTTGAAGGTGATTCGCATGGTGTCGCCGACTCTGGTTCTCAGTAATGGCGGCAGATACGATCCGTTATAGAGGAAGCCATCAAACACAACCTCGCCCAGGCGGAACTGGCTCGGCGCGGCCGCAAGCGTTGCGCGGAGAACACCGTTCTCGCTGCGAATGTCCTGCGGTTGCATCAGAGGCTGCCAGGTTCCAGGGTCGCTGCGGCTGGCTTGAGCCGCTCCGGATGCTCCAAGCGACGCTCCCCGCGGCAGAGCAATGCTGGCGAGCCCAGCGCCGGCGGCCGATGTCAGGAAATATCGCCTGCTCCGGCATCGGCGCAGGCCGCCCATTTGCGGGGATTTGGCGGCTGACAGGGCAAGTCTCCAGAGAAAAAAAGCACGGCTGACCTGTCGCCCGAGGGTCGCTCACATCGGGTTTTGACACCGTAGCGCGTTTGAACAGCCGCCAGAACCAGAGTTAACCCTGACTGGTCCATGCGCAATGCTGGATGAGACCCATCGCGTCAGCATAGAGTGCGCGGCACGGGTCGCGGATGTCTGCGGGCGGAAAGACCGCGAGAGCTGGGGAAACCCAAGAGCCCGTTGCCAAGTCGCCCACCTCGTCCCGGTTTGCCCGTCGGCGACTTGAGCGATCCAACCCTGCCGCAATAAAGTGCGAGCTCAGGCGTGCTCCTCAGCCGAGGCGGCGAAATTGTACGCGAGACGATCGCTGCGACGGTTTCTTCTTACCTTGGGTTGATCCTCGCCTACGTGTTTTTCCGGATGCGTGCCGGGTGCTTTTCAGGAGGCCCTTGCACCTGTAGTCACTGCAGATTGTACATTCAAGATCTGACGTCTGCTCCGAATGGCGTCAGCGTTCCCAGGCCTCGATGCAGCCTGCCGTCGAGGCCTTTTTTATTTTTGCCAAGGTATTGCCAGGCCGACGCCGCTTCTGCGATCGTCCGCACCTCCTTTTGACACCATTCCAGGCCAAACAAGTTAGCGGGACCTACGTTCTGCGTGACGGTTGGGTCTGCAAACGCCATCCCATTTCCATCTAAGGTCACACAAAAAATACTGCGGTGTGGCTTGCAGCAGCTTGCCCTATCGGGGCATCCAGGTGGGCCAGCCGCCGAGCCACGGACTCTCGGCGGGCGTCTCGACGATGGCCGCTTTGTCAGCCTCGGGCAACTTCTCGGCAACCGGAGCCTTGCCCAGCGTCGACGGGGTCGCGGCGATGGGCGACTTGCCGGGTGCAGGCAACTCAGTTTTAACATCCTTCTTTTGCTTGGGAGGCGCTGCCTCAACGACGGCTGGTCGAGGCAACGTCTTGCGGGTCAGTTCACCGGCCCTCGTCACATCGTCGACGGCGCGGACGTAATCGCCTTTGCTGACGTAGGCACGACCACGACGGTCATATGCAGGTGCGTAATTCGGATCCGCCACGATGGCTTTGGTATAATCCGAAATTGCTCGGTCGACCTCACCCTTGAGCGCGTATGCCTCGCCGCGATTGTGAAGGGCAACGGCGTCCTTGGCATTGCGCTCGATCAACGCCGAACAGCTCTTAATGCGCAGATCGTGATCCTCGCTGTCCACACATTTGCTCTTGTCATCAGCCAGTGCGACCGTTGACACGAGCACAAAGCTCGCGGCCGCGGTAGTACGCCACATGCTCCTATCCCCCTCCGCTGTGCATGCGACACCATAAAAGAGAGCTTCGGCGATGGACCCCACCGTTAGGCTTGCCAGCACGGCAGAACCAGGTCGGCGGCGGCCACGCCAAAGGCAGACCCTCTCGGTGATTGCTTCGCCTTTGCGGGCAAAATGCTTAGCCGAACCAATGGGCGCGGCAGCGTGCGGGGCCGCCGCGCTCGGATTGGAAAATCGCCGACAAAAGTGACGGAGAAAGGGCCGTCCATCTTGGTCGGCGGCCATTATCAACGTTTCCTGCCGGAGCGGCAGGATACTATCATTGTGGAGCGTTCTGTGACGGGGGGTGCCTTTGCGAAAGGGCCCGTCTTCTGCGGCCCGTCGGCGCGGCGCGATGCTTCGAACGGCACCGCAGCAAACCCGGGGGCGGCCCGGGTGCGTGCAAAGCCCCCGCGCCCGCAAAGAATTTCGGCTTAAATTCCCTCTTAGGGCCTCCAAACAGTCAGGCCTTCATGGACCGATTGCCCGTTCTAGAGAGCCGGGGCTGGGTGCAAGCACTGACAGTGGCAGCCCCGAGCACGGGATAGTTAGGCAGCGCTCGTCCGTTTTCGCAATGCCGTTTGAAGAAAAACTGTTACGACGAAAAGGGTCTTGAAAAACGCTGCAAACTTTCCGATTCGCCCGCAGCTCTAATACTCGCTTCAAGGCCACCGCCGAGCACCCGTGCACCAGCGACCTTCATCTGCTGGCTTTTCGCCGTGATGATGCTGTCGATCACGCCGCGCGGCCAAGCGTCTCGGCGGCGACGCGCGTAGTTTGCGATCCGCTTACGGGCGGTCGAGGCGCCACCTCTATTGGCTCGGCGATCTGCCGACAGCTTAAGTCGCGATAGACCATCGCCCTTGCTGGGCTCCAGGCGCTGGGTCTCGGTCGGCGGCTCACGCGTAGCTGGGCGGCGCATCAGTGCAAGATTTTGCGGGGGAGTGCGCCGACCACTGCATCGGCATTGTGAACGGCACTCTTCCCTCGTTATTCTCTCACACAGGAACGTGAACTGGACTTGACTGGACCGTTGTGATGGGCCGGGTAAAGTTTCCGGTATCCTGAGGAATGCCCTTGCACTACTGGCCTCGACGCTGGCTGCCATTACGCGCAATGCCATGGTCGAGGCCTCTTTAGCAGGCTTGCATCTGTAGCTGTTCCAAAAACGTGCAAACCTCCAGCAAGCGACGGGGGTAATTATGCTGCAGTTCCTCGCCTCTTGGCCGGTGCTGTTGGGAGCGGCCATAATTCTCATGGCGCTCGCCTTGCTGATTGAACCCGCAGTCCCAGCCCGCCCGGACGGTCCGCTAACCGAGGTCGCCGAGCTGACGTTTTAGGACGTTACCGGCCGACGGCTTTCGCCCACCTAGCGACGACTGAGGTTTGGGGCAGCGGCGGCCAGGCGACAACGCCGAGCATTTATCACCGATCGCTGCGTTGAGGCGCGGGCCATGTGTCGGCGAAGCCGCCTGGAGGACTGGGGCGCCCCTGAAGCAGGAGCCTGGATTTTCTGGGGTCGCCTGGTCGCCGACCGGGTGTGGGGCGTTTGCTCGCCAAATAGGTCGACCGTACGCTGCGGCAAGACGCCTTCGCCGGTCCATGAGAGAATTCACGGTCAGTCTTGTTGGTTGCATACGAGCTGACCTTCGGCGGCACGGCAGTTCGTCGGCCTGCTGCCGATGCAAAATGCGATTGACGCGGCGCGCGAGACCAACCTGCGCTTGCCCAGCTCATACCTTGGTATGAACCCGGAGCGCGGCACCAGCGGGGGGTTCCCATGTGCACTGCGTTCACGAACTTAGCGCTTCGAGTGCTGTCTATCTGCGCAGATGCGGGGACAGAGGGCCCACTTGGGGAGCGGACCGCTGATAGGGAAGTGGGGTCTATGCACACAATCCAACTCAGACGGGCTCCGCCTCAGGTGCGGACGTGTTCCTTTTGAGGATCGAGCTTGTCCCTGTACGAAAGTGTGAACGAACGAACCGCACGCACAATTGGCCGGCAGCTCGGGTCGCAGCATCCTGATGGTGCATGAGGTTGGCGAGCTGATGGAGGCGTGCCCCGTGTCGCAAGCCTGGACTGTTAGGGATAGGGAGGGCAATCTGTTGCCCTGTTTCACGGCGGCCTCGCGTCTTGAAGTGGAACGGAGGGTTGTGCCCACCCACTACGATGCGTTTCGACTCCACGTGTCGTCATCCTATCGGGAAATCTTTGCCCGCGACGTTGCAAGGGTGCTCGCACACAAGGATTGGCAAGTCGTTCGAATTCGCGGCAAGCCTCCGCGGCGGCCGGCGAGGGCGAACCGGAGCCAACGCGAATTGACGCTGAACTAGGGCGTGAGCTTAGCTCGACCTGGCCGGAACAAAGTTGTGGCCTCGCCCGGCCTCGGCCGATCAAGATTGCGAAGGATGCGCAACTAGGAGATCGATGGTGACTGCACGGTATCTGGAAGACTACGCAGTCGGGCAGATATTCGGCTCGGGACGCTTGCGAGTTGAGGCTCAGCGCATCAAATCGTTTGCCGCCGAGTTCGACCCTCAGCCATTCCATTTGGATGAAACGCTGGCAGGAGACTCCATTTTTCGTGGTCTCGCGGCCAGCGGGTGGCACACGGCCGCGATGACCATGCGACTTCTGGTCGACGGAGATCTCAAGCCCGCCGGAGGGATCATTGGTACAGGGTTTGACGAGTTCGGATGGCCGCATCCGGTGCGACCTGGCGACGAGCTCCATATTGAGAGCGAAGTGCTGGACGTTCGGCCATCTAGATCGCGCCCTGACCAGGGCCTCATCAAGGTGCGGACGACGACCTTCAACCAGCACAAGGAGATCGTTCAAGTCCAGATCGGTAACCTTCTCGTGCCGCGCAAATCCGGCTAGCAACTCGCTTCGGCCACGATGGTTCAATCGACCAGGTTGCAGTTCACAGCGTTGCGAATTCTAAGGTCGACAGGGCGCGCCTGGCGCAAGATGACCATCCCCTACTTTGGGCCGCCCCGGGCCCTAGGGCTCGTCGGTTCGGGTTGGTCACTTGCCCAGGAAGTTGGGAGCACGGTCCTCCGCCTCTGCGCGCCGACCCTCCTTGAAGTCTTCGGTGGCATAGAGCGAGCGGTATTGGCTTTCGAGACGAGAGAACGCCTCCCCTTCCGAAGAGCCGATCGCCAGATGGGCGGATGCAAGCGTGGCCTTGATGCCGAGCGGGCCGCAGGCGGCGATTCTTTCTGCCGTCTCGACGCCGGCTCGCAGCGCCTCCGCGGGAGTGGGGAGAATCTTCTGCACGACCCCCATGCGAAAAGCATCGTCCGCACCCCAGTGCTCTGCCGTGAGCATGTAGCGCATGGCGTTGGCCCAACCTGCCTCGCGCACAAACCGCACAGTCGCACCACCACCGGGAAACCGGCCCCGGGCATTCTCGTCCTGGCCGAAGCGGGTGTCGGCTGAGGCGATCCTAATATCGGCGACCAGATGCAGCTCATGCCCCATATTCCAAGTGTCGCCGTGCACGACGACGACCAAGGGCTTCGATAGCCCAGTGCCCCGCGTCGCCAATGGGTCGATGGTGTTGGCCTCGGTCATGAACGAGCGCCCCGACGCCACCAGCGCCTGATAGGCATCGACATCAATGCCCCTTGAGAAGTTGTTGCCGTGCCCGAACAAAACGGCGGCCCGCAATGACGGGTCGTTGTCGTATTGGTAGAAAGCCTTGCCTAAGCCGCTAAAGGTCTCGGGATCAATGCGGTTGTGAATTTGGGGTCGATTGAGGCCAATGAGTACGATTGGCCCCCTGCGCTGGACCGTCACTTTCGTTGTGGGCGTCGGTGGCAAATCGGTCATTTGCAACTCCTGCAACTGCCCCTCGGTGGGGCGTCTTTCGTCACCGGCCCCGGCGATCGCCGTTGGTGAGACGGCAAGCGCCAGGCTGGCCGCGGCTTGCAAGAAGCCGCGGCGCCTAATGACCGGGTGCGCTGGAGGATGACCTCTGCTCACGGACATGTCGTCGACCGCCGCAGCCGGGTCAAATAGCCTCGAGCGCCAAGGCGATGCCCTGGCCGCCACCGATGCAGAGCGTGACCATGCCACGACGCACGGCGTCGCGACGCATGGAATGCAGCAGCCGGGTGGTCAACACAGCACCGGTTGCGCCGATGGGGTGACCATGTGCGATGGCTCCGCCTTCAACATTGATGATATCCTCCGGCAAGCCGAGCTCTTGAGCGATGGCGAGAGGTACGGCTGCGAACGCTTCGTTGATCTCGAAGCGCTCGACGTCGCCGAGCCGCCAGCCGGCGCGCGCCAAAGCCTTCTTCACCGCGGGTACAGGACCCAAACCGAACATCCCCGGCTCGACGGCGGCGATGCCGTATGCGACCAGGCGCGCCATGGGCGCAACCGACTGCGCCTCGGCAAAGGCGCGGTCGGCGACGATCATCGCGGCGGCGCCGCTGTTTAGGCCGGGGGCGCTGCCGGCTGTGATGGTGCCGTCTTGACGAAAGGCCGGACGCAGCTTGGCGAGGTCTTCCAGGGTCGTATCGGGCCTCGGCGCCTCGTCCGCCCGGAACGACTCGACCCCCTTCCTGCCCCGAACCTCGACCGCGACGATTTCCTCGGCGAACTTGCCTGCCTTCTGCGCCTTGCTGAAACGCTGCTGCGAGCGTTCGGCAAAGCGATCTTGCGCCTCGCGCGTCAGTTGCGCCTGCGTAACGAGGTCTTCGGTGTGCCAGCCCGAATGCTTACCCGAAAAGGCGTCATCGAGGCCGTCGCGAAGCATGCTGTCATGGATCTCGGCCGGGCCCATGCGGTAGCCCCAGCGGCCGCCGTCCATCAGGTACGGCGCGCGATCCATATTCTCCATGCCGCCCGCGATCGCCGCGTCAATCTCTTCGCTGGCGATCTGCTGCGCCGCCGTCACAATGGCTTGCGCGCCCGAGCCACATACGCGGTTCAGTGTCATGGCCGGAACCGAGACCGGCACTCCACCACCGATCGCGGCCTGGCGGGCGGGATTCATTTTGTTGCCGGCCTGGATAACGTTGCCCATCACCACGCTGCCGATTTGGGCCGCGTCGACGCCGGCTCGCCTCAGCGTTTCACGAACCACCGCGGCACCAAGGTCGGTGGCCGCAACAGCCTTGAGCGACCCATTGAACGCGCCGATGGCCGTTCGCACCGGTTTGCAGAGGACGATTTCCCGTGAACTCATGGGCCGCTCCTTTGTGACAGCGGGACGCTCCAATTGTCTCACGGGAGTGTTCCGCGATCGACCGGGGGCAGCGTCCGTTGCAAATACGTGTATATGCGCCTATTTAATGGAACCGCGGCCAACTTCAAGAAGGGCAACGAAATGGCTGGGAAGCTCGGTGCCGCCTCGATCGGGCCTCCAGACTGTCACTGTCTTGCCCTGCGCCAGGCGGCACGTCGCGTGACTCGCTTCTACGATGACGTCCTTGCACCTGCAGGCTTGCGCACCACACAGTTCTCCATCTTGGCCAGACTGCATCGCTTGGGCCCGATGCCGATCAACACTCTCGCCGATGTGCTGGCGTTGGACCGCACCACGTTGGGACGCAATCTCCTACCTCTGCGGCGCAAGGGTCTGATTGTCGCGTCCCGAAGAGGCGAAGATCGCCGAAGCAAACCGGTTCAGGTGACGCGAGCCGGCCTGGCAAGGCTCAAAGCGGCGGCGCAGCTATGGGGCGAAGCGCAAGCTCGCTTTGAGGCTGCGTTTGGGGCGCCGCGCCTTCATGCCCTGCGAGCGTTACTGGACGAACTCGCCCGCGCAGGGCGACGTCTGGCGCGCGATGAGGACGTGAAGACGGCTAAGCTGTCGGGGCGAAAGAGCACTGCGGCGATCAGCGGGACCTTAGGCACGCGCTAGCCCGTTGGCTGAGGCCTTCGCGGGCAGCGACAAGGCACGTATCGGATCTTGCCAGCATCGTGTTGGGGGTGCGCCGCGTTGCCATTGCCAGCGCAATGGAACCGGCAGGCCCGCCGGTAGCGTCGTTGTCCGGCGCGGATGACTTCGGCGGCGCGGGGTCGGCGCGAGGGGTTGCTTTGGCCTGCGCCGTTCTCAAGTCGCCTGGGCTAAAAACCGATCAGTCGCTGGGCTAAAAACCGATCAAGGGTGGGACCTATAGCCAACGTCGCACCCGCGAGCGATAGCTGCGGTAGACGTCACCGAATTTGCGTTCGAGATAGGCTTCCTCGCGAGCAACAACGCCGTAGCGGATGACGATCGCGAACAGCACCAGCATGGCCAATAGCCAAAAATTATCGAGCGCGACAGTTAAGCCGATCAAAGCCAGAAACATGCCGAGGTAGATGGGATTGCGCGTGAAACGGTAGGGTCCTCGCTCGACAATGGTGGTGGTCGGCAGGTTGGTGGGGACGTTCGAACCCGCTCTGGTCATGGTGGTGATTGCCCAGATCGCCAGCGCTAGCCCGACGGCAAACGCTACCGCGCCGAGCCAGAGCGCCGGCAGGTCGGGTGGCAGAAACGACAAGGGCACGAACCGGTTGAGCGCAAGCCCTGCCATGATTGCGAGCAACAGCGCCAGCGGTGGCCGAATGATTACCGCAGCGGTATCTGACCTCATATCCATGGCGCGCTCGTAGACCCAGATCCTCAATCGATGTCCCCGCGCAGATTACTATGATTTAGCCCCACCGGCCGAGGACACCGTGACTTCGGCATCACGTGAGGACAGCACTCCAACATAGACGATCCGCATTTGCGGTCACTCCTTAGCAGCGTGCCGCCGCCAGCAACAGGGCTTGCCGACCTTGAGGGGATGCGCGCCAGTGCGCACTCAGCCCGGCTCGAAGGATCCCAGGGCATCGATAAACCCGGCATGCGCGCATAGCAAAGGAACCCGAGGACAGGAACGTAGCAAAGCAAGAGGCCAATTCGCGTGGCGCTCCAGGGCCTGTCTGTCCTGTGCAATTTCCCAGCCGACCACTACGGCCAACGCAACGAGATCGGTCGGCTGGAGCCCCGGCATCACCACATCCAGCGCCAACGACATGGAGCCCTGCGTAGCAATCCGAGGGAGGGTCTGACTGCAGCGATTTGCGAGGCAAGTTTCCAAGACCTCCCCCGTGCGGGTGAGCAAGCGTTTGCGTCCCGTTTGTATCAAGCCGCCGGGCGCGCGGCAGCTCTCGCTCCCACACTTGAGCCTTTCGCTGCGCCTGCCACGCCTTGGGGTCCCCGCGGAACCCTTGGGCGTGGCCGCGTCCGACCAGACCCCCATTTTACGCTCGCCTCTTGCGGGCGACCTTGGCTGCAGGCGACGGATCGGGCGCCTCTATCTTGGTGCCGGCGCCGTTTTATGTGGCATGACAACTTAAGCCTGCAGAGCGGGACGAGCCGCTGAAGCGGCCGATGCCGACACGGCATTTTCTTGCCGAGCCGCCTCGACGGCCGGCCGCGGAGCCAGAGGCGTGCTCGGCGCCCGTTCCCGAGATCCCCACCGATCCTGAAGCACGTCCCCGGGAAATCACGGGTTTTTGCGGATACCGGTGCCAGTCACGACCTCGCAGCATGCCGGTCACTGTGGGACCAAACTCACCCCAAAGGTCGACTTTTTCATGCAACCCATGTCTCGACGAAAATTCGTCGCCACCATGCCGCTGCTTGCAACGGCGATCTCGACGGCAGTCCGCGCCCAAGGCCCAAAGCCAGGGAATATCGCAACGCTATTTCAAGAGGTCCGCATCTTCGATGGTAGGAGCCACGCGTTAAGTACCGCGATGCACGTTCTCGTTCGGGGCGGCATAGTCGAGAAGATTTCGCAGGATCCGATACCGACAGACTCCAGCGTCAACCCCAGGATTATCGCGGGCGGCGGGCGCACGCTGATGCCAGGGCTGATCGATATGCACTGGCATGCGATGCTGGTGCGGCCGACAGCCGCCGCGCTCCTGAGCGGAGATATCGGGCACCTGAACCTGCAAGCCGGCGCGGAGGCGACGGCGACGCTGCTGCGCGGCTTCACGACCGTTCGTGACATGGGCGGGCCGGTATTCGGGCTCAAGCGTGCGATCGACGAGGGTGTGCTGCCGGGTCCGCGCGTCTACCCGTGCGGCGCCATGATTACGGTTACCAGCGGCCACGGCGATTTCCGGCAACCGTTCGAGGTGCCGCGCAAGGTGGGCGACCCGCAATCGCGAGCAGAGCAGATCGGCGCGGCGATGATCGCGGATTCTCC
>Ga0070695_100001883_pt1 | contig 11858 bp, 9 predicted proteins | sample KBSK1252metaG_FD_65471 | JGI IMG/M metagenome (GOLD analysis project Ga0070695, IMG submission 65471) | Corn, switchgrass and miscanthus rhizosphere microbial communities from Kellogg Biological Station, Michigan, USA - KBS K1-25-2 metaG | ecosystem: Host-associated > Plants > Roots >...
TGACAGACGGGAACTTTCTCGAACTCGCGTTCGTCCCACTCGGCTAATGTCGAGGCCTCTCGGGATCCTGGTGCGCGCGTGCGCTCTGTGTTCTGTCCTCGGCTGGGTCCCATCTCTCCACGCACAGGATGCTCCGGTGCGCGCCGTCACGATCGTCGGCGCGCGCGAGCTGTCCGAAGACACGATTCGCGGCGCGATCCCCGCAGAAGTCGGCCAGCCGCTGCGCGAACCGCTCGATCGCATTGCCGCCGCCGTCAAACGGCGCTACGAGGAGGACGGCTACACGTTCGCGCGGGCCGATGCGGTGTTCGATGAGTCGACCGGCCGACTCACCGTGACGATCGACGAGGGGGTCATCGACAGCGTCGAGTTCCAGGGCGTCGACGACGACAGCGTCGTGCGGAGGTTTCTCGACGAGTTCGCGCTGCGCGCCGGCGACGTATTCAACGGCAAACGCGCGATGCAGGCGCTCGAGGTCCTGCTCGCGCCGACGCGCGGCGCCATCCGGCCCGGCCGCCTCTACTTCCGCGACACACGCGACCTCGGCGAGCGCCGGGGCACGTTCGATCTCGTCGATCGCAACGGGCAGCGCGTGCTCCTCGTCGGCCTCCGGGAACCGGCCGGCCGCTTCCGGCTCGTGCCGGATCTGGGAGAACGCGAGGACTGGTTCACGCCGGTCGACGGCTTCGTGCCGTCGCTCGGCTTCGGCGCGGCGGTCTTCGATCATCGCGAGTTCAATCACGCCTACGTCCACGGTCATCTCTCGTTCAAGACGGCGCCGGATCGCGCCGGCTACGCGCTCGGGTTCGAGCGGCCAATCTTCCGCACGAGAAAGCTGTACCTCGGCGGCGAACTGCGCGATCTGACGGCGACCGAGGATCACTGGCGGATCTCGTCGAACGAGGAGAGCCTTGCGGCGTTCGGCCCGCGCAAGACCTTCCGCGATTACTACCGCCAGCGCGGCGTGCAGATCGGCGGAGCGCTGCGCGTGCATCCGCAGGCCGAGCTGCTCTTCGCGTGGCGCAGAGAGCGCCAGGAATCTCTCGGCGTGGAGAGCGATTTCAGTTTGTGGAATGACGATGAGCCGTTCCGTCCGAATCTGGCCGCACAGAACGGTGTTCTCGGCGCCATCGTCATCGGCGGATCGATTGACGGGGACATCTTCGATCACGAGTCGCTGGACGCGACCTACCGCCGTCACCAGCTCGACCGACCGTTCGGCGAATACCTCGTGTACCCGGATCGCCGGCAGATTTCATCGATCTGGCGCATCGACTGGACCTCCGAGATCTCGACGCCCGACGCTCTCCGCAGCGACTTCGACTTCACGCGCCACATCCTCAGCGGCCGCGCGCGCGTGCCGTTGACCGAGCACCAGGACTTCGGCGTCCGCGTCATCGGCGGCTGGTCGAGCGGCGTGCTGCCGCCGCAGCGCCAGTTCGCGATCGGCGGTCTCGGCTCGGTGCACGGCTACGCGTTCAAGGAAGCGGTAGGCGACACGCTCGCGCTGATCAACCTCGAATACGGCCTTGGCTGGCGCAACGCCTTCCAGATCGTGGGATTCTTCGATGCCGGTCGAGTGTCGCCCCTGCCAGGCCAGAGTGTCGAAGCATCATGGCTCAACGGAACCGGCTTCGGCATCGCGGTCGGCAGTGCGCGCCTCGATTTCGGCTACAAGCTCGACGACATCCCGGGCTCGCTCAGAGTGACGCTTCGTCTCGGCCGTACCTTCTGATCATGACGTCCTGGCCGCGCGCGCTGATCGCGTTCGTCTGCGTGATCGTCGCGGCGCCGGCATCGGCTCTCGACCTCGTCATCAGAGACATCCACACACCCGCATCGACGGTCACCGCGAACATCGAAGTTCGTGACGTGCTTCCCGATCGATTCCGGAGAATGCTCGACGATGGAGAGATGCTGCATCTGCGGGTCGAAGCGGAGCTCTGGGAAAGCCGGCCGGTCTGGGATCGCCTCGTCTATCCGGCGATCGTTCGCATGTTCCGGCTGGGCCGTGCGGGATCGGGTCGCGAGATATCGGTCAGCGATTCAGGGGGATCGACGAGCACGTATCCGACGCCGCCAAATCCGCTTCCGGTGACGATCGAGCTCGGGAACCGCACGCGCATCACCGCATCCGCCCGCTACTACTTGCATGTGATGGCGACGCTCGGCACGCTCGCGGAGAAGGAAGCCGACGAAGTGGGCGATGCGGTGTTCGGGCGCGAATCGGAATCGAACGGCCTCGGCTCGCTCGGCCGCCGCGTCTTCCGCACGGTCATCAAGCTCAACGACTATCTGCAGAGCGTGTCCACGGAAACAACGACGAAGAAAACGCAGGGCGGCGACATCCTGCGCCCCTAGCGTGTCGCTCGAATCACGGGCTCCCGGTCCACGAGGAACGCAAAGGACGCCAAGAGCGGTCTTCGCGGCCTTTGCGTTCTTCTTTCTCATTCATCGCGTAGCGCGACGAGCGGATCGACGCGGCTGGCGCGCAGCGCGGGGACGAGGCTCGCCGCGGTCGCGATGACGGTGAGCAGCGTGGCGGCGCCGGCGAACGTCGCGACGTCGGTCGGGCTCGTGCCGAAGAGCAGCGCCGACATCAACCGCGTGACGGCGAGCGCGAGAGCGAGCCCGATCGCCATGCCAAGCCCTGCGAGCCTGAGTCCCTGACCGAGAATGTCGGCGATGACGTCGCGTCCCGTCGCGCCGAGCGCGATGCGGACGCCGATCTCCCGGCGCCGCTGCGAGACGACGAACGCGAGCACGCCGTACAGTCCGACGGCGGCGAGCAGAACCGCCGTCGTGCCGAACACGCTCAGCAGCGTCACGCTGAATCGGCGGCGCATCAACGAGTGCGACAGCCGCTCGTCCATCGTCAACAGCGCGCCGAGCGGTTGATCTTTGTCGACGCTCCAGACCGCGGCGCGGACCGGGTTCGTCATGGCCGAAGCGCCGAGCGGCGTTTTGATCACGAATGTCATGAACGGAAACGCGTCCTGCCGGTACGGCACGTACACGGTCGGCTGCGGCGCCGATTCGAGCGAGGCCGAATGCACGTCGCCCACCACGCCGACGACGGTGATCTCCGGTCCTGGCACGTTGATTTGGAAATGCTGCCCGATCGGATCGCGGCCAGGCCAGAACCGTTGAGCCGCGGAGCTGCTGACGACGGCGACCGGTGGGCGATCTTCGCGATCGGCATCGGTGAACGCGCGCCCGCGCAGAACGGGAATGCTCATGACGCTGAAGTAGTCCGGGGACGCGGTGCGATAGTCGGCAGTCGGCTGCGCCTCGGCCGGCAGATCGCGGATCGCGAGGCCACGCGTGCTGTTGCCCGGCAGCAGCGGCAGCCGGCTGGTCGCGGCCGCCAGCTGAACGCCGGGTGTTTCGCGGAGCGCCGTCAGCATCCGGTCCCAGAACTCGGCGCGCAATGCCTGCGTGCCGTACCGCGCGGCGGGCGGCGAGATGCTGACCGTCAGCACGCGATCCGGGTCGAATCCGCTCGGGACGCGCTGCAGTTGGATGAAGCTGCGAACGGTGAGACCGGCCGCGACGAGCAGCACGAGCGAGAGCGCGATTTCACCGGCAACCAGGATCGCGCGCACGCGCCGCTGCCGCACGCCCGATCCGCCGCGCGCCGACTGCTTCAAATCCTCGTTCACGTTCAACGCGCTCAACTGTCGCGCCGGCGCCAGACCGAACAGCAGTCCGGTCAGCGTCGACAGCGCGAGACCGAAGACGAGGACGTAGCGATCGACCGTCACGTCGCCCGCCACCGTGAGATCCGCGGGGCTGAGGAGCACCAGCGCCGGCACGAGCCACATCGCGAGCAGCACGCCGGCCGCGCCGCCGGCGAGCGCGAGCAGCACGCTCTCGGTGAGCAACTGCGTGACGATCCGGGTCCGCGTGGCGCCGAGCGCGACGCGCAGCGCCATTTCCTGATGCCGCGCGGTCGCCCTCGCCATCAGCAGACCCGAGACGTTCGCCGTGGCGATCAGGAGCAGCAGCCCGACCGCGCCGAACAGCAGCAGCGTGGTCGATCGCACGTCGTCGACGACGAGGTCGTCGCGGAGCCGGAGGATTTCGGCGCCGACGTTCCGGTTCACGTTCGGAAAGTCACGCTCGAGTCCCGCCGTAACCGCCGTCATGTCGGCGGCCGCCGCCTCGAACGTGACGCCGGGTTTCAACCGCGCGACGACGAAGAAGTACCCGTGATCGCGGTTCGTCGACGGGTCCTGTGATGGCGGCAGCAGCGGATCGTCCGGGACCGGCCAGTGCGGAGGAATCCAGACCTGGGCTTTGCCGGGATAGTCGACGCGCGAAGGGGCGACGCCGACGATCGTGTAGCGTTCGCCGTCGAACCGCGCCTCCTGACCGATGACGTCGGCGCGGCCGCCGAACCGCTCGCGCCACACCGCGTCGCTGATCACCGCGACGCGATCGGCGCCGTGGACCTCGTCCGATGGCAGGAACGCGCGGCCGAGGGCCGGGCGCACCTGCAGCACGTCGAAGAAGTTCGCGTTCACCATCGCCGCCGACAACCGCTCGGGATGATCGCCCGAGGTCAGCGTGACGCCCGCCTCGCGGAACCCCGCCATGCCGGTGAAGCTGCGATTCCGCGCGCGCCAGTCGAGGAAGTTCGCCGCGTTCGCGTTGTTGAACGATTGCCGCGTCTGTCGGTTCGTCTGGCTGACGAGCACGAGCTCGTGACCGCGGGGGAATGGGAGCGGGCGCAGCAGCGTCGCGTTGACGACGCTGAAGATCGCGGTGTTCGCGCCGACGCCGATCGCGATCGTGACGACCGCGAGTACCACGAAGCCGGGCGTGCGGACGAACGTCCGAATGGCGTAACGCAAGTCCTGTTTCAACGAGTCGATCATCTGTGCTCCCGGCTCACTGGTATCGCAGCGCTTCCACCGGCGTGATGCGCGCGGCGCGGCGTGCGGGCAGGTAGCTCGCGAAGAGGGCGACCGCGCCCAGCACCGCGACGACGGCGGTGAAGGTGATCGGATCGGTGCTCGGCGTCTCGTAGAGCAGCGCCGTCAACGTCCGGCTCAACGCGAGCGCCAGCAGGACGCCGATGAGGAGGCCGAGCACGGCCATCCGCATCGCGCTGCCGACGATCATCGACAGGATGTCGCGCCGGTTCGCGCCGAGCGCGAGGCGGATGCCGATCTCCGGCGTCCGCTGTCCAACGACGTACGACATCACGCCGTAGATGCCGATCGCGGCGAGCAGCATCGCGAGCGCGGCGAACGTCGCGAGCAGCGTCGAGCTGAAGCGCGCCTGCGCCAGAGACCTCGACACCCACTGACTCATCGTCCGGACGTCCGCGACCGGTTGATCCTTGTCGAGCGTGCGGATGGCACGTTCGACGGCCGGCGCGAGCGGCAACGGGTCCGTCGCGGTGCGGATCGTCAGCGTCATGCCGCTGTAGGCGAGCTGCGGATGCGGCCAGTACGTTGTCGGCCGCGGAGCCGTCGTGAAATTCTGGAATTTGATGTCGCCCACGACGCCGATGATTTCGGTGGGCACGTTCGGCGATGTCATGTTGATCGTCAAGCGCTTGCCGATCGGATCCTCGTTCGGGAAATAGGTCCGCACGAGCGATTCGCTGACGAGCACCACGTTGGAGCGCTCGCGCATCTCGCGATCGGTGAACAATCGCCCGCGAACGAGCGGAACGTTCATCGTGCGCAGGAAGCCGTTGTCGCAGACGCTGACGTTGGTCACGTGATTCTGACCGGGCGGCGGCGGCGGTTGCCCTTCGATCGTGAAGCCGGTGCCGGCGCCAAGGCCCGTGAGCGGAAGATAGCTGACGGCGCCGACGGCCTGGACACCCGGAAGCTCCTGAATGCGCGCGGTCGCGTCCTGAAAGAAGCGGATACGCTGCTGATCGTTCGTGTACTTCGCGCCCGGCAATTGAAGCCGCATTGTCAGGATGTTCGTCGTCGAGTAGCCGGGGTTCACCTGACGCAGCGAGCTGAAGCTTCGCAGCATCAAACCTGCGCCGATGAGGAGCACCGACGCGAGCGCGATTTCCGACACGACGAACGCCTGCCGCATGCGCCGGTGACGAAGGCCACCGCCGACCTGACGCGCGCCATCCTTGAGCGTCTCCTGCACGTCGGTGCGCGATCCTTCGAATGCCGGCGCGAGACCGCAGACGATCGCGGTCACCAGCGACACTGTTGCGGTGAAGGCGAGCACCGGCCCGCTCAAACGGACCTGGGCGAGCGTCGTGAGATCGACGGGGCTGAGAGCCAGGAGGATCTGGAGCCCCCATTGCGCGACGATCAGGCCGACGGCGCCGCCGAGCACGGCGAGCACGATGCTCTCGGTCAGCAACTGCCGGATCACGCGGCCGCGGGCCGCGCCGAGCGCCGCTCGAATGGCGATTTCGCGCTGCCGTGCGGCGCCGCGCGCGAGCAGCAGATTGGCGACGTTGGCGCACGCGATCAGCAGCACGAATGCGACGGCGCCGGCCAGTATCAGCAGCGCGCGTCGATAGTCACCCGACAGTTCGTCGTGCAGCGGGATGACGCGCGCGCCCCAGTTCGTGTTCCGCTCCGGCGTCTCGGTCGCCAGCGCGCTTGCGATGGCGGTCAGTTCGCTCTGCGCCTGCGCGACGGTCACGCCCGGCTTCAGCCGGCCGATCGCTTCGAGAAACCGTCCGCCGAAGTTGCGCGCGGTCGCCGGCAGCACGTACGGCGCCCACATGTCGGCCGGCTTGCCCGACTGCGATCCCTGTCTGATGAGCAATCGAAATGCGGGCGGCATGACGCCGACGACGGTCTGCGGCCGGGCGTTCAACTGAATCGTTCGTCCGACGACGTTCGGATCGCCGCCGAAGCGCCGCTGCCAGAAGTCAGAGCTGAGAATCACGACCGCCGATTGCGGGTCGGCGTTCTCGGCGTCGGTGAACGAACGGCCGATGAGCGGCGACACGCCGAGGATCGGGAAGAACGACGCCGTCACGTTCTGCACCGTGACTTCTTCAGGCTCGTCGTTCCCCGTGAGATTCGCACGCGCGTCGACGAGCGCCGCCATGCGCTCCAGCGACGTGCTCCGCTCGCCCCATCTGATGAACTGCGAGGGGCCCACGACGTTGCTTTGGCCAGGCCGGCGCGACGACTCCTCCCACAGCACGACGATGCCGTCGGGATCGCGGAACGGCAGCCGTTCGAGCAGCACCGCGTTGACGATCGTGAAGATGGCGGTGTTGGCTCCGATGCCGAGTGCCAGCGCAAGCACGGCGATGGCCGTGAAGCCGGGCGTGCGGACGCACACCCGAATCGCATACCGAAGGTCCTGCAGCAGTGAATCCATGAAGGGCTTAGAGCAGGGGACCGCCCCTATTGGTTGTCAGACTCGAAATCGGCACCGCCGACCAGCCGAAGTGCATGTGCATCGAGCCGACCTTCACGTCGACCTCGACGCCGAGCGCGCGCGCCCGCGACTCCGCGATCGCGGCCGCATCGAGCCGAAAGAACACCGGGGTGATGGCGATCGAAAACGGCCCGTCGGCGGGTGCGGTGAGGCCAACCGAAACGAGCGCGGTGGACAGGATCACGAATCCCGTCACGATCCGGGTCAGCCATGTGCGAAGAGGCACGGCTCCGCCAAGGCCAATCCCATGCCAGGACTGGGCGCCAAGAGGTCGCGTTTTTCGAGGAAAAACGAGCCGCGCGAGCGGCACGGCTCATCGTCTGTTCGGTTGTGGGATTGGTCCGTTCGGAAGCGGAAGACCACCGACGAACGTCAGGATCCGCGAGACCGCAAGCGCAAATTTCTTCGCGGTCTTTGCGTTCTTCGTTAGCTGCCCTCGCGCAGGCCGGGCCGCACCTGGATGCTGACGGTTGCCGCCGCGAGCGCCTTGCTGCCGCGCTTCAAGCGGAACATCACCTTGTATGCGCCGGTGCGGAAGATGTGCTCGACCGTGAAGCGTCGCTTGATCTCGCTCTTGCCCGCCTCGTACGGCTGGCAATCGGTCGTCGACTCGGACTGCGTGCCGTCGCCCCAACTCCATTCGACCGTCGGGCAGTAATACTCTTCGAAGTCGTTGGCCCCACCGACGAGCTCGGCCGTCAGCACGACTCGCGACGGCGCCATGCTGATCGTCGGCTGCGCCTTCAGCGTGATCTTCGGCCGCCGCGAATCGGCGTCCTTGTCCTTCAGCGCTTTATCCTGTGGCGTGGCCGCGACCGCGGTTAGAAGACACGTCGCGCCGACCGACGCAAAAAGCCGCATGCGGTTCATGGCAAAGGCCCTCGTGTAGGGAGCTGGCTGCACGGGATTGTACCGCCCGATCCGAGCGCCGGCAAGCGCCTTTCAGCGATAATACCGGGCATGCCGACGGCTCCGACGTCCACCTCCATCAACGCGACCCGCGAGTCGCTTGCCAGCATCGAGACCGACCTCGTCGTTGTGCCCTGGTTTGAGGACGATGCGCCCGATGCCGTTGCAGGCCTCGACAAGGCCAGCGGCGGCGAGCTGGCTCGAGCGCTGGCCGCCAAGGAATTCCAGGCCAAGGCCTACGAACTATTCGTCACGCCGACGACCGAGCGCGGCTGGAAGCCGCGGCGCATCGCGGTCATCGGCGCCGGCCGCCGTGCGGAATGCGGCCGCGACGTCATTCGGAAGGTGGCGGTCACTGCCGGGATCGCCGCGCGTCAAAAGCGAGTCCCGCGTGTCGCCTTCGTCCTGCGCGGCCAGGGCGATCTCACCGATCTCGCGCAGGCTGCCGCCGAGGGCCTGACGCTGTCCGAGTTCAACGCCGGCAGTTACAAGACCGCCGAGCCCTCGCCTCCGCCCCAATCGACGTGGACGATCGCGGCGCCGTCGAGCACGCCCGACGTGCTGTCGCGGGTCAACGAATCAGTCGCGCGCGGACGGATTCTGGGCGAGTCGAGCAACCTGGCGCGGGAGCTCGCGAACGAGCCGGGAAACACGCTCACGCCGCGCGAGTTCGCGAAGCGCGCGGCCGCCATTGCGAGCGAAGCCGGCGTCCGCGTGGAGATTCTCGACGAGCACAAGATCGCCGAGCTCGGCATGGGCCTGCTTCTCGGCGTCGCACGCGGCAGCAGCGAGCCGCCGCGCCTCATCGTGTTCCGCTACGATCCGCCCGGCGCGCCGGAGAAGCCGGTGCTCGGGCTGGTGGGCAAAGGGATCACGTTCGACACGGGCGGCATCTCGATCAAGCCGGCCGAGGGCATGGAGCGGATGAAGGACGACATGGCCGGCGGCGCCGCCGTCGCGTGCGCGATGCGCGCCATCGCGCTGCTTCAGGCGCCGATGCGCGTCATCGGCGTCGTGCCGACGACCGAGAACATGCCGGGGGGACGCGCGATCAAGCCGGGCGACATCCTCACGAGCGCGGCCGGAAAAACCGTCGAAGTGATCAACACCGACGCCGAGGGCCGGCTGATTCTCGGCGACGGTCTGTGGTACGCGCGCCAGCTCGGCGCGACGCATCTCGTCGATGTCGCAACGCTGACCGGCGCCGTCGTCGTCGCGCTCGGCAAGACGACATCGGGGTTGTTCGGAGCGCCCGACGAGTGGGTGGAGCGAATAAGAAAGGTCGCCGAGCGCGCCGGCGATCGCGCCTGGCCGATGCCGCTCTACGACGACTACCGAGAGCAGTTGAAGAGCGAGATCGCCGACATGATGAACACGGGCGGGCGGCCCGCCGGTTCGATCACGGCGGCAATGTTCCTGAAGGAATTCACCGACAACGTGCCGTGGGCGCACCTGGACATCGCCGGCACCGCGTGGGTCGACGAGGCCAAGCCGTTTCTGCCGAAAGGACCGAGCGGCGTCGCCGTTCGCACGCTCGCGGAGCTCGCGTTCGAGAAGTTTTGAACCTGCAGCAGAACCCGATCATCGTCAAGATCGTCGAGCCGCCGCACGATCCCACCGGGCTCGCCGACGTCCTCCTGGGATCGCTCGGCCTCACAGGCGTCATCGTCCTCGCCGCGGTGCTGATGGGCGCGCTGATGGCGGGCGTGCTGTTCTGGATGCGATCGCGAAATCCGCTTCACTGAAGCGCCACCGTCGTCGTGCTCTTCAACGAGCTCTGGTACTTCCGGATTGCGTTGAAGAGCGCCTCGGCGATGCGCTGCCGGTACGTCGTCCCCTTGAGCAGCTTCGCTTCCTGGGCGTTGGTCACGAATGAAATTTCCGCCAGCACGCTCGGCATCGCGGCGCCGATGAGGACGACGAACGGCGCCTGCTTCACTCCAAGGTCCTTGACCGTTTTGTTCGACGGACGGAGACGCTCGATCATGGCCTTCTGGACCTGCGACGCGAAGTCTTTCGATTCGTCGAGCTTGTTGTGGAGCGCGATCGCCTTCACGAGATCGGGCAGCGAGCCCATCGCCTGACCCGATGCGGCGTTCTCGCGGGCCGCGACGGCCGCGGCGCTCAGGTTGTTGGCGAAGTTCAGGAAGTAGGTCTCGATGCCGCGCGCCGTGGCATTGGGGCTCGCGTTCGCGTGAATCGAGAGGAACAGATCCGCGCCTTCGCGATTGGCGATCGCCGTGCGCTCCTGCAATGGGATGAAGTCGTCGGTCCGGCGCGTCAGAATCACCTCGACGCCAGCGGCTTTCTGCAGCAGCTTCTCCAGACGCAATGCGACGTCGAGCACGAGCTCGGCTTCGGTGACGCCTTTGCCTTTGGCGCCCGGATCGTAGCCGCCATGGCCCGGATCGATCACGATGCGCGAGACGCCGAGGCCGAGCTGACGCGCGATGGAGAATCCGCCGTTCATGTTCTTTGCGGGCGGCGCTGCCGGCGTCGTCGGCCCGATCGGCGCGACGGCGGCGAGGTCGGGAATCTTCGGCGCGTGATTGATTGCGGCGACGGGCGGCAGTGGAACAGCAGGGACGCCGACGGCCGGACCCGCGGCATTGCTTACCGGACTTGCGGGGCCGACGCTCGGTGTGGAGGCTTCCGAGCGAAGCGCGGGACGAACGCAATCGATCACGAGCCGGAACGGACTGTACAGCGGATAGACGCTGTAGCTGGTGACGCCCGCGGCATCGAGGACGACGCGGGTCGTGTGATTCGGATGCCGGCCGATTCGGATCTGCCGGACGATATCGTTGTCGCCGTCGAAGCGGATGGTCTGGTCGACGAGCGACGGCGCGGCGCGGGTGCCGGGCAGATCGACGAACACGCGCCACGGGTCGGGGATGCGTTCTTCATGAAAGGACACTTCCGCGTCGAGCTCGATCGTCACCCGCACGGCGTCGGGCAACACCGCGCGCCGGATTTCTTTGATCGTGGCCAGCGGCCCCGCCGCGGCCGCGCGCGCCGCCGGGAGCGCGGGCGCCGCCGCCGGCGAAGCGTCGTCGGCGCTGTCGACGCGTGCGAGCTCGTCCGGCACCCGCTTCGCGAGCGTGCTCGTGACATAGACCGCGGCGAGCTTGCGAAGCAGGCGCACGCCGGTGGCCTGGTCCTGTGGTTGACTGAATTTCGCAAACGCATCCAGCGCCAGCCGTCCGCCCTGCCACAACGCGTTGTCGGCGTAGCCGCTCGCCGGATACCGCTTCACGACGGCTTCATACGCGCTGATGACCGCGCGCACATCAATCAGGACGGCCGGCGTGGCCTCGGCTCCGTTCAGCAGAACACGAACTTCCTGCTCGCGTGTCAACGCATCCGTGTACATCGTGCGCGCGGGCGGAGCCGCGGACGCTGCGGTGGCGAGAAGAACGCAAAGACCGCCAAGCAGAATTCTTCTTGCGGGCGCCGCGACCCCTGCGGTCCACGTGACTGTTTGCTTCGCCATATCGTTACCTGAGTTGTGCGTCGACCTCGTCGAAGTACCCCTTGTCGACCAGCACCTCGCGCGGCTT
>Ga0070695_100001887_pt1 | contig 11848 bp, 11 predicted proteins | sample KBSK1252metaG_FD_65471 | JGI IMG/M metagenome (GOLD analysis project Ga0070695, IMG submission 65471) | Corn, switchgrass and miscanthus rhizosphere microbial communities from Kellogg Biological Station, Michigan, USA - KBS K1-25-2 metaG | ecosystem: Host-associated > Plants > Roots >...
GCCATCACCGACGAGCGGATCGCACGGCGTCCGGATCTCGACGTGATCGCAGCAGCGTTGGCCGTGGGCGGGGGAACGGAGCTCGCGTTCCACGCCCGCGGTCACAAGCTCACCGGTCTGGAGCATTTCGATCTCGCCGGCCGTCTGGCCGTCCGGCCGCCCGGCCGTCTTTTCGTAAACGATCGCCTCGATGTCGCGCTCGCTGTCCCCACCGCCGGCGTTCAACTCGGCCATGGCAGCCTGCCAGTCAGCGCCGCGCGCGCGCTCAACCCCCTGTGGTGGATCGGCAAGTCGGTTCACGACTTGGCGGAGGCCGAAGCCGCAAGGACGGAAGGGGCCGACTATCTTGTTGTAGGGCCGGTTTTCGCCACCGCCTCGCACCCCGGACGCACGCCGTTGGGCCTGCAACGCCTCACGGCAATCGCGGCGGCGGTTGACGGACTTCCGGTCATTGCGATCGGCGGCATCACGGCCGATCGGGTGCGCGAGGTAAAAAACAGCGGAGCCTACGGCGTCGCGGCGATTCGGGCCCTGTGGGACGACGTCGAGCCGGCCGAGGCTGCGCGGAGGATGCGGGAGTGGATGTCGTAATCAACGGAGAACACAAGCGTGTCACCCCCGGGGCATCGTTGCTCGATGTGCTGAGCCAGCTCGAGCTGGATCCGCGCGCGGTGGTCGTCGAGCACAACCGCCGGATCGTGCGCAGACCCGCATTGGGCGACGTGACAGTGAACGAAGGCGACGCAATCGAGCTCGTTCACTTCGTGGGAGGCGGATGACAACCGCAGTCGAAACAGTTCGCGACGAGCCGCTGACGATTAGCGGTCGCACGTTCCAGTCGCGCCTCATGGTCGGCACGGGGAAGTACCCCGACATGGACACGATGGTGCGCGCGATCGAAGCGTCGGGTGCCGAGGTCGTGACGGTCGCCGTGCGGCGCGTGAACCTCGACCGCTCGAAGGAATCGAGCGTCCTGCACTTCCTCGATCCCAAGAAGATCTTCCTGCTCGCCAACACCGCTGGCTGCTACACCGCCGCCGACGCGATTCGCTACGCGCGACTCGCGCGCGAGGCAGGCTTCAACGACTTCGTGAAGCTCGAAGTGATCGGCGACGAAGAGACGTTGCTCCCCGACGTCGCCGGTCTGCTCGAGGCGGCGAAGGTGCTGGTCCAGGAAGGCTTCAAGGTGCTCGCCTACACGAATGAAGACCTCATCACCGCACTGCGGCTCGAGGACGCGGGCTGCGCGGCGGTGATGCCGCTCGCCTCGCCGATCGGCAGCGGGCTCGGCCTGCTGAATCCGTTCAGCGTGCGCACGATCAAGCGGCGGCTGCATGTGCCGGTGATTGTCGATGCCGGCGTGGGCACCGCGTCCGACGCGTGCCTCACGATGGAGCAGGGTGTGGACGGGATCTTGATGAACACCGCGATCGCCGCCGCGCAGGATCCGGTCGCCATGGCGCAGGCGATGCGTCTCGCCACGATCGCCGGCCGGGCGGCCTTTCTCGCCGGCCGCATGCCGCGCCGTGAAGTCGCGATGCCGTCATCTCCCACGCGGGGGATGCTGGATTAAGGAAGCAACCGCCGCTCGCCGGGCGGCTCTGGAGATTCTCCGCGACGTACGCGCGGGCGCGCCCCTGAGCGATGCGCGAGACCGCCACCTCCAAGGACTCGCCGAGCGTGACCGCCGGCTCGCCTACGAACTGTCGGCGGGCGTGCTCCGCCGCCAGCGGGAGCTCGACACCGCGCTCGAGCTCGACCGTGCCGATCCCCGCCTTCACGACGTCCTGCGCCTCGGTGCCTACCAGCTGCGCTGGCTGACGCGCGTGCCGTCGCATGCGGCGGTGTCGACGTCCGTCGAACTGGCCCGAGAGACCGTCGGCGAGGCTAGCACAGGTTATGTCAATCGATCTTTGAGAAGGCTATCGGCTACCGGCTATCGGCTATCGGGTAACAGCCAAACCCACCCTGACTGGCTCGTTGATCGATGGAGATCACGATTCGGTTCGGATGAGACCGCGCGCCTGATCGAATGGAACGACACGAAGCCTGAACTGATTCTCCAGCCCGCCCGTTGGAATCAGGCCACTCTGTTGCAGCGATTTCGCGAAGCCGGCATTGAAGCCGCCGACGCACCGTTTGGCACCGGAATCCGCCTTTACCCGATAGCCGATAGCCGATACCCGATAGCCAGTAGCCTGCCAGGGTACTCAGAGGGCGCGTTCATCGTGCAAGACCCGGCGCATGCTCTCGTGGCGCGTTTTGCCGCGATCCCGCCAGGCGCTCAGGTGTACGACGCCTGCGCCGCACCCGGTGGGAAGGCCGTTGCCCTCGAGGCCCGCGGAGCGCGGGTTTTCGCGGGTGATGCACGCCACGAGCGGATGGGTCGGCTCGCCGACACGACACGGCGCGCGGGAGTGGAAATTCATTGCGTCGCCGCCGATCTTGAGGCGGCGCCGATAGGTCCGGGCGGCGTCGATGCGGTCCTGGTGGACGCGCCGTGCAGCGCAACCGGCACCATGCGGCGCCACCCCGATGCGCGGTGGCGGCTCGACCCCGGAGTTTTTGCGCGTGCTGCGTCGCGTCAGGCGAGACTGCTGGCGGCTGCGGCACCGCTCGTTCGCTTCAGCGGGCTGCTCATCTACGCAACGTGCTCGCTCGAACCCGAGGAGAATGAACGCATCGTGGAAGGTTTCTTGACCAAGAACCCGGAATTCGCGCGGGCGCCGCACGGTGACGCGTCGCTTCCCGCCGAGCTGCTCACGGAGGCTGGTGACTTCCAGACGCTCCCGCAGCGACACGGCATCGACGGCGCGTACGCGGCGCGGCTGGTGCGAGTGAGCTGATGCGCATCCGGCGCCGCTTCGAGTCGTTTCAGGACGTCAAGATCACCCCGAAATTCTGGAGGTGGTTGGGCGTCGGCTTCGGGATGGTGCTCGCGGGCTACCTCACCGCCTACCTCATCATTTTCCCCGCGCCGATCCTGCCCGGCCACCAGGCGGTGCCGCGCGTGTTGGGACTTACGGTTCCCGAAGCGCAGGCGGAGATACAGAGATCGAAGCTGCAGGTCACCGAAGGCGGGGCGGAGCCGCACCCCACCGCGCCCGCCGGCATCGTCATCTGGCAGGATCCACCGCCCGGCGTCACCGCGCCGGAAGGAACGAAGGTCACCCTCGTGTCGAGCGCCGGCCCGCCCAAGATCCCGGTTCCGGATGTCTCCGGTCTCGACGCGACGCTCGCGCAATCGCTCGTCGCCGCCGCGGGACTTGTCGTGAGCCAGGTGGAGTCGGTGCAGGCGGCCGCACCAACGGGGCTCGCGATGCTGACGCGGCCGCCGGCGGGAACCGCGCTGGCGCCGGGCAGCGGGCTGGCGATCGTCGTCAGTCGCGGCGCGCCGACCATTTCGATTCCCGATCTCCTCGGCATGGCGTCGGGCGATGCGCGCACCAGACTCGAAACGGAAGGACTGCAACTCGGCACGGTGACCCGGCGCCGCACCGCCGACGCGTCGCCCGGCACGGTCGTGGGCCAACGGCCGGCAGCCGGGACGCTCGCCGCACCGGGTACCGTGGTGGACATCGTCGTGGCGCGGAGTCCGCAATGACGCCGAACGGCATCCGCATCGCACCCAGCGTCCTCTCCGCCGATCTGGCGCGCCTGACGGATCAGGTGGAGAGCGTCCTGGACGCCGGAGCCGACTGGCTGCATGTGGACGTCATGGACGGGCGGTTCGTCCCCAACATCACGTTCGGCGCGAACATGATCGAGACGCTGCGCAAGCTGACCGACAAGCCGATCGACGTGCATCTCATGGTGGTCGAACCGGAGGAGTACATCGAATCGTTTGCCGGAGCCGGCGCCTCGGTGTTCACGTTTCATCCAGAGGCCACGATTCACGCCCAACGGCACCTGGAGAGTGTGAAAAAGCACGGGATGATGGCCGGGTTAGCCTTGAATCCGAGCACGCCGCTCGCGCATGCGGAAGAAGTCGTACGCGATCTCGATCTGTTGCTGATCATGACCGTGAACCCCGGCTTTGGCGGCCAGAGCTACCTTCCGGGGTCGACGGAAAAAATCCAGCGAGCCCACGCACTACGCACCACGCACCACGGACGTTTTTTCTTGGAAGTCGATGGGGGAATCACGAAGCAAACGATTGCCGCGGCACACCAGGCCGGCGCCGACACGTTCGTGGCGGGCCACGCCATCTTCGCGAGCGCCGATCCTGGACGTGAGGTTCAGGAGCTGCGCCGGCGCTGCATGGTGACGGTATGACGAACCGGCAACAGTGGACGCTGATCGCCAGCCTCGTGACCACGGCCGTGTTCGGCGTGGCTCTGGCCATCAAGCTTAGGCCGCAGCTCAACCCCGTCGAAATCGGGTCCAACGCGCCGGGGTTCGCCGCCACCGATCTGCGCGCGAACAAGCCGAGCTCACTCGCCGCCTATCGCGGCAAGGTTGTCCTGGTCAACATCTGGGCCACGTGGTGCATGCCGTGCCGCGCCGAGATGCCTTCGATGGAAAAGCTGTACAAGAAGCTCGCGGGCACCGACTTCCGGATTGCCGCAGTGAGTGTGGATGGCGACCCATTTCATCTGGAGGGGTCGGAGGATCAAAAGGGCATCATGGCGTTTGCGACCAACCTGGGTCTCACCTTTGACATCCTGCATGATCCCAGTGGCGCAATCCGGCAGGCGTACGACATTTTCGGAGTGCCTGAGAGTTACCTGATCGATCGCGATGGGATGATCGTGAAGCGTGTCATCGGCGCTGCCAACTGGGAGGAGCCGGTCAACGAGATGCTGATCCGGCGGCTGCTCAATGAAAAGTAGCCTGTGGCAGCTGATCACCCGGAACTGGCCGATCAAGGGCGCGGCGCTGTTTCTCGCGCTGATGCTCTACGTCGCCGTGCAGCTGCAGCAGCCGGTCACGACGAGCTTCGACGTAACGCTCACCGTGCTGCTGCCGCCCGGGCGCGCGCTGGTCCATAAGCCGCCGAAAGTCCGCGTGCAAATTTCCGGTAAGGGCAGCCAGATCCTCAAGCTGCGCTCGCTGGCGGGGGACATCACGCGCCGCGTCCCCGACACGTTGACCTCGTCCACGTATTCGATCCGGCTCGACCCGGACGAAGTGGAGCTCGCGCTTCCCAAAGGCGCCGACGTCCGCGTGATGGAAGTCCGGCCCAGCGAGATCACCCTGGCCCTCGACAGCGTCGCGCGCAAGGAAGTGAAGATCGTCTCGCTCGTGAGTGTGACCCCCGATTCCGGACAGGTACTGCACGGCGGGCTTTCGATGACGCCGACCACGGTGCGGCTCGTCGGTCCCGAAAAGAGTCTCACAGCGATCGACTCTGTGACCACGGTGCCGATGGAGATCACCAACGTCTCGGGTGAGTTCACGCGCAATGTGCCGATCGATACGATGCCGCTCGGCATCGTGCGGCTCTCGCCCAAGCAGGTGACCGTCACGGGCGACATGGGCCGCATTGCGGAGCGTTCGTTCGCCGGGATTCCGGTGGAAAGCGGTGGGGGGGCGATCACGAGCTTCATCGTCACGCCGTCGCGCGTCTCAGTCAACATCCGCGGCCCCGAAGAGCGGGTCCAGGCGATCACGCGCGATTCGCTGCGCGTCGTCGCGCACATCACGGGCACGAGTGGGGGCGTCGCCAGAATCACCGTCATCGCGCCGCGCGGCATCACCGCCCGCGCCATTCCCGACTCGGTCACGCTGCGGCGTCGCGGTCCCCCGCCCCCTGCAACCCGTCGTGGCTGACGCAGTCCTCGGCATCGAGACGTCGTGTGACGAGACTTCGGCCGCCGTGCTCGTGAACGGCGAGCTGGCGAGCCTCGTCATTCTCTCCCAGGACATCCACAAGGTTTTCGGCGGCGTCGTCCCCGAGCTGGCGAGCCGAGCGCATCTCGCGGCGCTCCCAGCGGTCGTCGATCGGGCGCTCGCGGAGGCAGGCCTCGCGCCCTCCGCCATCGACGCGGTCGCCGTAACCGCTGGGCCCGGCCTGGCCGGCGCGTTGCTCGTCGGCGTCGTCTACGCCAAGTCGTTCGCCTTTGCCGGCGATCGCGCCCTGATCGGCGTGCACCATATGGAAGGGCACCTGTTCGCGCCGGCGATCGAGGATCGCGATCTCGCGCCGCCGTTCGTGGCGCTGCTCGTGTCCGGCGGCCACACGTTGCTGCTCGACGTGCCCGCCTGGGGCCGGTACCGACTGCTCGGCGAGACCCGTGATGACGCCGCAGGCGAGGCGTTCGACAAGGTGGCGACGCTCCTCGGCCTCGCGTATCCGGGCGGCCCCGAGATCGAGAGGTTGGCGCGAGACGGCGATCCGACCCGCTTTAGCTTCCCGCGTCCGATGATCGCGGACGGATTCGAGTTCTCGTTTTCCGGATTGAAGACCGCGGTGCTCCATGCCGTGCGGGCCTCGGACGACCTGGAGCGCGATCGCGCCCATCTCGCCCGCGGGTTTCAGGACGCCGTGCTCGACGTGCTCGTGACGAAGCTGGAGCGTGCCGTCCGAGCGACCGGCTATGCGACGGCGGTGCTCGGCGGCGGCGTCGCTTGCAGTCGCGCGCTCACGGCGCGCGCGGCGGAGCGCCTGAAGGGAGTCGCTCGCGTCGCCGTGGCGAGTCCGCGCCTCAACGCCGACAACGCCGCGATGATCGCGCGCGCCGGCTGGCACCGGCTGCGCCTCGGTGAGCGCAGCGACTGGACGCTCGACGCCCGCGCTGACCTGCCACTCCCGGGACTCGAGGTCGACGAACCCACGCACCACGCACCACGCACCACGGACTCACGATGACCGTCTATCCGTTCACGCTCCACCTCGGGCCACTGGAGCTCACCGGCTACGGGCTGATGATGATGGTGGCGTTCTTGATGGCGGGGTGGGCGATTCAGCTCGACCTGCGCGCGCGCGGGCTCGACGAAGACTACGCCGCCGACATCATCATCGCCGGCGTCATCGGCGGTTTGGTCGGCGCCAAGCTGTGGTACGTGCTGCTCACGCACGACGCGAACATGCTCTTCCGCCGCGGGGGATTCGTCTGGTACGGCGGCTTCCTCGGCGCGACGGCCGGCATTCTCCTGAACGGGTGGCGGCGGCGCGTGCCCGCACGATTCACCGCGGAGATCTGCGCGGCGCCACTGGCCCTCGGCTATGCGCTGGGACGCGTCGGGTGCTTTCTCGTGAACGACGATTACGGCATCCCCACCAACTTGCCGTGGGCGATGAAGTTTCCGAACGGGTTGCCGCCGACGACCGTCGGGGAGCTGCAGCGGATGGGAGTCCATTTTCCCGCGCTGACCGACCCGAGTACGCTGGTCGCGGTGCATCCAACCCAGATCTACGAGACGATCGCGATGCTGCTCGTGTTCTGGTGGCTGTGGCGGCGCCGGGACCACGGTCATGCGATCGGCTGGCTATTCGCCTGCTACCTCGCGTTTGCCGGCGTCGAACGGTTTCTGGTCGAGCTCGTGCGTGCAAAGGACGACCGCAAGCTGGGGATGTTTACGCTGGCGCAGGGGATGAGCGTGCTGCTCGTTGTGGTTGGGGTATTGCTGATCCTCAAGTGGCGCGTCCCGTCGGGCCCGCAGCCGCTGCCGGAATCACTGCGACCGAAGCAGGTCCCGCTCCGCAGCAGTGCCTGACGGCTTGGCCTTGGACCGCATCGCCCAGATCGCGGCGACAATCGCCAGTACGAGCAGCAGTCCCTGTACGATCAACGACTCCACGGTCGGGTAGATGCCGAACACCGGAATGCGCGGCGCGCCTTCGATCACGGTCAACGGAAGGATCGCCGCGCCTTGCAGCTCCGCGATGCCCTTCCCCGCGAACACGAACGCCATGTAGTAGAGCATCACGCCAGTCACCGCGAAGAACGGCTTCATCGCCACGCGCAGTCCCAGCTGATTGACGAGCAGATAGATGGCCACGAGTCCGATTGCGCCGGCCGCGATGCCGCCGACGACCGGTACGGTGCTCGCGCCCGCCGACGTGAACAGCGCCTTATAGAACAGGATCGTCTCGAACCCCTCGCGATACACGGCGAGGAACGCGACCGCACTCAGCGCCAGGCCGGAGCCGGAGGACAGCGCGCTCTGCATCTTGCCGCGCACGAAGGCGGTCCACTTGTCGGCTTCGATCTTGGAGAGAAGCCAGTAGCTCACGTAGAAGAGGACGGCAGCGGCGAGCAGCATCGTGACGCCCTCGATCGTCTCACGTTGCCCCGGCGTCACCTGAACCAGCAGCTCGACCAGCACCCAGGTAATGACGCTCGCCCCCACCGCCGCCCAGGCACCGCGGGCCACCTCGCGCCGGCGCTCCGACGCTCCCGCCTTCGCGAGGAACGTCATCAGCGCGGCGACGATGAGGATCGCTTCGAACCCTTCGCGGACGAGCAGGAAGAACGAGGCCACGAAAAGACTCATCCCCGACGGCCGATCGGCGACGACGCGCTCCGCACGCTCGAGGCCGGCCAGCAGGCGCTCGCGAATCGTGTTCCGCTCCGCGTCGTCCGCTTTCGCCACGCGCGTGCGCAGCCACGCGAAGTTGCCTTCCAGCTCGCTCGCGAGCCCACCGTTCTTCGCCCGAATCGCCGTCTCGACCTGCTCGAACGTCATGTACGCGTCGACCGCGATCTTGTCCGAGCGCCGCGCGAGCGCGGAATCGATCTGGTGCCGCACCGCGGCGAAGATGGCGGCCGTCGCCGATCCGCCGTACTGCATCGCGGCGACGTACGACGCGACCGCCCAGCGGTCTTCCGCCGAAAGGTCTTCAGCGAACTCCGGCATGGCGGTCCCCGGCGTACCGACCGCGATCCGCCGGAAGATGTCGAGCAGCGACTTGTTGCCCATCACCGCCGGATCCGCGAGGTTCGCCGGCGGTGGGCCCTTCAGCGATTTCGCCTTCGGTCCGTCACCGCGTCCCGATTCCCCGTGACATGGCGTGCACTGCTCGCGGTAAACGACCGCACCGCGCTCGAGCGACGGTGGCCGGGCGGGCAACGGTTCCACCACCTTGGGCCCACCGGCGGCTGCCGTGATAAGCGCCACCAGACTGTCGGTGGCGCGATTGATTGAATCGGGGGGCGCCAGCGCGTCGAGCAGCTGCGCGATGTGGGCCAGCGCGTGCTGAGATTTTGCCCGGGCCGGCAGTGGCAGCCCCGGGACGTCGAATTGGGCCTGCTGGATGAAGAGCTTGGCCTCGTCCACTTCCTCGGGCTGGGTGATCTGTCCCCCGGCCGGGACTACGCCGAGGGCGTACTCCTTGGCTGCAAGGGACGCGGCCGCAACCACGCGCCGCGCCAGGGCCAGAGAGTCATTCGCCTGCCCCGCGAGTGGCTGAGCAAGGCAGGCGCTGATCAAGAGGAGAGTTTTGGACAACCGCACGACAAATACTAGAGTAATTTTGTCGGAATTTCAATCTGTTGATAGCACTGCGATTGCGACCGCGGCCTCGTGCGTATGGGAGAGGGACAGCAGCACCCGTTTCACCCGTAGCTCCTTCGCGCGCCGGTCGGCGAGCCCGGTGAGCGAGACGTCCGGACGACCGTCGGCCGCGCGGGTCACCTCGATGTCGCGCCACCCGATGCCGCGTGCCGCGTCACTCCCCTGCAGCGCCTTGTAGACGGCCTCCTTGGCGGCCAGCCGGACCGCGACGTGCTCGGCGGGGTCGGGCCGGGAGCGACAGTACTCCGCTTCGGCCGGCGTGAGGAGGCGATCGAACACGTGCGCGCCCTTGTCCGCGAGCATCGAGCGCGCGCGCGAAACCTCGACCAGATCGACGCCGACGCCGACCGCGCTCACGGGGTTGGACGCGCCACGAACAGGCGCCGCCGGTAGTGGTGCCCGTCTACGTCTACGACGATGATGTACGCGCCATTCACCACGCGCCGCGCTCCTCCACCAATGGTGAGGTCCCAAACATATTCGTTCGTCAGCGCCGGCACCGTGGTCTGATACAACCGCTCTCCGAGAAAGCTGAACACCGCCAACGTAGCGTTGCCGGTCGCGGCGGGCCACGAAATCACGACCTGATTGCTCCGGACCGGGTTCTCGGATACTTCTGCCCCCGCGGTGGCGGCGAGCTGCAGGAACGCCGTGCTGGCATCGGTCGCGAACCCGACGGCATCCACCCACCACGTGAAGTCCTTAGCGATGAAACGCACCCGCGCGCCACGCCGGCCCTGGGCCTGCGGCAGATCAACGCGCAGTGGATACCAGCTCGGCCCGTCGCCGACGATCATGGCGACGTCACTCCAGGTCGCGCCGGAGTCTGCCGAGAACTGAATGATGCCGCGGTGGGTCGGCGTGAACGACGAGCCGTAGTGCCGGGTCCACAGATGCAGCCACACCTGGGTCCGGCCGCGCAGATCGACGACGGGCGACGTCAGCGTGTCGGTCCCAGAAATCCACCAAGAGTGTTGGCCCGCCACGTGCGCCGTGTCTTGCCGCCAGCCGCGCCACCCCGCATCGAGCGGCTCGGCACCCGCGAGCGAGATCAGCTCGGCGCTGATCGGCGTGCCATCGACGCGCACCGCGCCGACGGCGTCGAGGTGGAGATCGGAGCGCCACACCGTGCGGAGCGTGCCGCGACTGAGCGAATCGGTCTGTGCGCCGCGAGGGACCAGCGCGCCGGTTCCGGTCCGCAGCGTCAGCTGCGGCTGGACTGCGGCCGCATCGAGGCTCAACCACGTGTCCGGCCACAGCGACAAGAATCGCTCCGGCGCGGGCACGGCGCCCGTCACCCCCGGAGCGTGCGCCAAATCGCCCGATGCGACGATCAACGCGCGCGCAAATGGCAAATTGTCCCGGAATACGCGTTCGACCATCGCGCTGTCGTCCGGGAATACAAAGCCGTAGTACGTGCTGTCGACACAGCAGCCGCTCGTCAGCTCCGCCGTGAACGCGATCGTGCCATACGTGCGGTATGCCCAATCGGTGTATTCGCCGTTTGTCGTGTAGAGATTCCAGCCGGGGCCGGGGTGATAATGATCGAGCGTCGATTCGGGCACGCTGTCGGTGACCGCGGGAACGACATCGGTGCCGGCGAGCGCCTGAAAGCGCGGCAGGTCGGGCGGCAAGGCGCCGGCGCGAAATCCCCAGGGAAAGAGGATGAGCCCGGTGTAGCTGTGATACGACACGGAGACCACCGGCGGGTGCGCGGCATGAAACGCTATGACCGCCTGGGTCTCTGGCTCCGAGCCGGGGCTCGTGCCGCGATACGTCTCGGCGTTCTGAATGCTGCTCGAACCGACTTCATCGACGCCCCAGAAGGCGGGGTAGTTGCGGTTCGGATCCACGCCGACGCTGCCGTCGGCATTGGGGCGCCGATTCTTTCGCCAGAGTCGGTCGACTGTGAACGTGTACTGGTAGCCGTCCGGATTTTCGACCGGCATCACCCACACGTCGTGCGAGCTGGTCAACGCGGCGCCGGAATCGGCGAGCCACCGAATCAGCTTCATCGCCACGGCGGTCGAAATCCACTCGCGCGCGTGGTGCGTTCCCATGAACAGCACGTTGGGCCGGTTGGGCGCGTCGCCCGGCGGTCCGATCTTAACGGCGAGAATCGGCCGGCCTTCGTAGGACGCCCCCACCGAATCGAGATGAATCTGGGTATCGGCCGCGGCCCAGGCGGTGAGTGTCGCGCGAATGCCGTCGCCCGGTCTGTCGAACGAATGGTACATGCGGAACGTGTCGGCCGTCGCGCCGGTGATCACGCGCGCGATGCTCGGCGCCGCAACTCTGAAGCCGTGCCGGCCGAGCTGCGTTTCCGTCTCCGGCGACACGACAATGACCGCCCGCAACGTGCCGCCGATCGACCGTACGTCCGCGACTT
>Ga0070695_100001888_pt1 | contig 11844 bp, 9 predicted proteins | sample KBSK1252metaG_FD_65471 | JGI IMG/M metagenome (GOLD analysis project Ga0070695, IMG submission 65471) | Corn, switchgrass and miscanthus rhizosphere microbial communities from Kellogg Biological Station, Michigan, USA - KBS K1-25-2 metaG | ecosystem: Host-associated > Plants > Roots >...
GAACACGTCGGTCAGGCGCTGCGTGTAATCGGCCAAGTGCTCGACCGGCACCGCGCAATCCTCGATGAAGCTCACCGGCTTCCCGTCGCCCTTCATCGACATCATGATGTTGAGTCCGGCCTTCCTCACCTCCCAGAGCTCGCGCTGCGGGCCGGGCTCGATCATCTCGACGACGCTGCCGGGCAGGCCGAGATCGCCCATGAGCTCGACGAGCTTCTTCAAGCGCGCGATTTGTTCCGCACGATCCTCGCCGGCGAACTCGGTCAAGAGCAACGCCTCGGGCTTGCCGATCAGTGCCGCATCGACGATGGGGCGGAAGGCCGGATTCACGCGCGCGAGATCGATCATCGTGCGGTCGACGAGCTCGACCGCCGTCGGCGCCAGCTTCACGATGTGCCGCGTCAGCTCCATCGCGCGATAGAAGCTCGCGAAATTCACGATGCCGAGCACCTTGTGCTTCGGCAACGGCGCCAACTTCAACGTGACTTGCCGCGAGTACGCAAGCGTGCCTTCGGAGCCCACCAGCAAATGCGCGAGGTTGATCGAGCCGTCGTCGGTGTAGGGCCGCTCGCTCTGCGGATGGAAGATATCGAGATTGTAGCCGCCGACGCGCCGCAAGACCTTGGGATACATGCGCTCGATCTCGGCGCGCTCGCGGAGCGCGATCGCCTCGATGCGCGCGGCCACCGGCGCCAGCACGTTGCTTTTACGCGCCTCGTCCAGCGGCCCGAAGCGCGCCTCGCTGCCGTCGGCGAGGATCGCGTCGACGCCCAGAACATTGTGGACCATGTTGCCGTAGGCGATCGAGCGCGCGCCGCACGAATTGTTGCCGGTCATGCCGCCGATCGTGGCCTGCGCCGAGGTCGAGACGTCGACCGGAAACCAGAGCCCCTGCGGCTTCAGCCATGCATTCAAATGATCGAGCACGATGCCAGGCTCGACCGTGACGGTGCGCGCCGCTTTGTCGAACGCGATGACCTTGTTGAGGTACTTGCTGCCGTCGATGACCAGCGCCGCGCCGACCGTCTGCCCGCATTGCGAAGTGCCGGCGCCGCGCGGCAGCACCGGAATGCGCTCCTCGCGCGCAATGGCAATCGCCGCGCGCACGTCGTCGTCATTCTTCGGGACGACGACGCCGATCGGCTCGATCTGATAGATCGACGCGTCGGTGCTGTAGCGCCCGCGCGTGCCGGCATCGAACAGCACTTCGCCTTGGATCGCGCGGCGCAGGCGCGCGGCGACGCCGCTTTCGCCCGGCGCGGCTCGGTTCGCAGCTGCGATATCGATATTCACGCGCACTTTCCTCGGCGCTCGTTACCTGTTGTATATAGCGCCGCGCCAAGGAGAACCGCCATGCCGCAATCGAGGGCCGGAGGCCGGCATTTCCTGCAGATTCCGGGCCCGACCAACGTGCCCGACCGCATCCTGCGCGCGATCGACCGGCCGACGATCGATCATCGCGGGCCGGACTTCGCCAAGCTGGGGAAGCGCGTGCTGTCGGGCATGCAGTGGGTGTTCCGCTGCAAAGGGCCGGTGTTCATCTATCCTTCGTCGGGCACCGGCGCGTGGGAAGCGGCGCTGGTCAACACGCTTTCGCCCGGCGACCGCGTGCTGATGTACGAGACCGGACATTTCGCGACGCTCTGGAAAAACATCGCGACCAAGCTTGGGCTCCAGCCCGAATTCATCGCCAGCGATTGGCGGCGCGGCGCCGATGCCGGCCAGATCGAGGCGCGGCTCAAGGCCGACAGGGCGCATGCGATCAAGGCCGTCTGCGTCGTCCACAACGAGACCTCGACCGGCTGCGTCTCCAACATCGCCGCGGTGCGCAAGGCCATCGACGCCGCCAAGCATCCGGCCCTGCTGATGGTCGACACGATCTCGTCGCTCGCCTCGATCGAGTACCGCCACGACGAATGGGGCGTCGACGTTACCGTCGGCGGCTCGCAGAAGGGGCTGATGCTGCCGCCCGGCCTCGCCTTCAACGCGGTGAGCGTGAAGGCGCTGGCCGTCTCAAAGCACGCCAAGCTGCCGCGCTCCTATTGGTCGTGGGAGGAGATGGCGGGCCCGAACGCCACCGGCTATTTCCCTTACACGCCCTCGACCAATCTCCTCTTTGGTCTCGCGGAAGCGATCACGATGCTGGAGGAGATCGGTATCGAGAACGTGTTCGCGCGGCATGCACGGCACGGCGAGGCGACGCGGCGCGCGGTCCGCGCCTGGGGCCTGGAGCTGCTCTGCGTCGATCCCAGCGATTGTTCCAGCTCGCTCACCGCCGTGCTGATGCCGGCGGGCCACGACGCCGACGCGTTCCGGAAAGTCGTGCTCGAGAATTTCGACATGTCGCTCGGCAACGGGCTTTCGAAGGTGGCCGGCAAAGTGTTTCGCATCGGCCACCTCGGCGATTTCAACGACCTCATGCTGGCGGGCACGCTCTCCGGCATCGAAATGGGGCTCGCGCTCGCGGGCGTGCCGCACAAGAAGGGCGGCGTGCAGGCGGCGCTCGACTATCTCGCGGGCGCGCGGCAGAGTGCCGAGCCGAAGAAAGTCGCGGCACGCTCGTAAGAGCGGCCGACTAAGTAAAAACCGATATTCGGGAGGAAGTCATGAAGGCAAAGTGGTTGCTGACCGCAGTGCTTGTTTCCGTGCTGCCGGCGGCACTGGCTTGGCCAGTGCTTGCCGAAACCGAGCTGAAATTCGGCCATGTCGGCGAGCCGGGCTCGCTGTTCGAGCTTTCGGCCAACGAGTTCGCGAAGCGCGTCAACGCCAAGATGGCCGGGAAGGTGAAGGTTTCGGCCTTCGGCTCGTCGCAGCTCGGCAAGGACGAAGATCTGGTCAAGAAGCTGAAGCTCGGCACCGTCGATTTCGCGCTGCCCTCGACGGTGATGTCGAGCGTGTCGCCCGAGTTCGGGCTGTTCGAGATGCCCTATCTGATCAAGAACCGCGACCACATGAGGAAGGTGGAAGCCGCGATCGTCTGGCCCTGGCTCGAGCCGGCGGCCGAGGCCCGGGGCTACAAGATCCTCGCCGTGTGGGAGAACGGCTTCCGCCACATCACCAACAACAAGAAGCCGATCGTAAAGCCCGAGGACCTGGCGGGGGTAAAGCTGCGCGTGCCGGGTGGCCAGTGGCGGGTCAAGATGTTCAAGGCCTATGGCGCCAATCCTTCGCCGATGGCGTTCTCGGAGGTGTTCACGGCGCTCAAGACCGGCGTCATGGACGCGCAGGAGAATCCGCTGATCCAGATCTACAGCGCGAAATTCCAAGAGGTGCAGAAGTACCTTTCGCTCACCAACCACGTCTACACGCCGGCTTACGTCGTGGTCGGCAAAGAGAAGTGGGAGAAGATGCCGAAAGACCAGCGCGACCAGATCGAGGCGATCGCCAAGGAGACGCAGGCCTACGTGTACGAGCAGGCGGCGAAGTTCGACACCGATCTGCTCGGCAAGTTGAAGGCCGCGGGCATGCAGGTTAACGATCCCGACCGCGCCGCCTTCGTGGCCGCGAGCAAGGCGATTTACGACGAATTCTCGAAGGCCGTGCCGCGCGCCAAGGAGATGATCGACAAGGCGCTGTCGCTCGCCTCGGGCAGCTGATCGATCCGGCCCTCCGCTTCGCGGCGGAGGGCCTCTCCCTTTCTCCCGCCATCCCGCATTCGCCGCCGACCGATGACCGTGCTCGCCGCCTGCCGCAAGGCGCTCGATCGGCTGCTGCAATTCATCCTGCTCGCGCTGATGCTCGCGATCACGCTGATCGTGGTCTACTCGGTCATCATGCGCACGAGCGGCAACGCGCCCTCGTGGTATGACGAGATCGCGGCGATCATTCTCTGCTGGGTGACCTATTTCGGCTCCGCCTATGCGGCCTTGAAGCGCGGGCACATCGGCTTCGAGGGCCTCATCAACGTGATGCCGCCGGCCCTGCGCGTCGCCGCGGTGTTCTTCGGCGAGATTCTCGTCATCACCTTCTTCGTGCTGCTCGGCTGGATGGGCATGCGCGTGCTGCGCGTGCTCGAGGGCGACGGGCTCGTAAGCCTGCCCTGGGTTCCGCTCCAGCTCGTGCATTCGATCATTCCGATCGGCGCCGCGCTATTCATCCTGGCGCAGCTTCTGAGCCTGCCCGACTACTGGGCCCAGGCGCGCGCCGGCATGCTCGGCAAGAAGGATGGCGACGAGGAGATCAAGGAGAAGCTGGAATGATCGTCCTCCTGCTTCTCGCGATTCTCGTTCTGCTGACGGCGATCAACGTGCCGATCGCAGTGGGGCTCGGCATCGTCGCAGTGGGCGCCATCCTGGTGTCGCAGGGGCCGCAGATGCTGCCCAACCTCGCGCTGGTGATGTACGAGGGCGCCACGAATTTCCCGCTGCTGGCGATCCCGCTGTTCATCTTCGCCGGCGCGATCATGAACGCATCGTCGATCTCGCGCCGGCTCATCGCGCTCTGCCTCGCGATGGTGGGCTTCATCCGCGGCGCGCTCGCCATCGTCACCGTCGGCGTCAACATGTTCTACGCCGAGATCTCGGGGTCGGCCGTGGCCGACGTCGCCGCGACCGGCTCCATTCTCATTCCGGCGATGAAGAAGCGCGGCTACCCCAAGGCCTTTGCCGCGGCGGTGTGCTCCTCGGCGGCGACGCTCGCGATCATCATCCCGCCCTCGATCCCCATGATCATCTACGGCGCGATGGCGAACGCCTCGATCGTGCAGCTTTTCGTGGCCGGAATCATTCCCGGCATCGGCGGCGGCCTCGCGCTGATGGCCACCGCCTATTGGATCGCGCGGCGCAACGGCTGGCCGGTCGAGGAACTGTTCTCGTGGAAGAAACTTTGGCACGCGTTCCTCGACGCGTTCTGGGCACTTTTCCTGCCGGTCATCATCCTGGGTTCGATCTTCGGCGGCTTCGTCACCGCCACCGAAGGCGCCGGCACGGCGGTGGTGGCGGCGTTCTTGATCGGCGCCTTCGTCTATCGCGACGTACGCTGGAAGGAGTTGGCCAAGTCCGCGATCGAGGGCGCCTCGCACACCGCCGTCGTCATGCTGCTCGTCGCCTCCTCGGCGCTCGTCGGCGTCTATCTCACCGAGCAGAAGGTGCCGCAGCAGATGGCCGAAAGCATCCTCGCGCTCACCAGCAACAAATATCTCGTCCTTGCCATCCTCAATGTGCTGTTCCTCTTGCTCGGCATGTTCCTGCACTCGGCCGCCGCGATCATCCTCGTCGTTCCGGTGGTGATGCCGCTCGTCACCGCGGTCGGCATCGATCCCGTGCATTTCGGCCTCATCGTCACGATCAATCTCGGCATCGGCCAGCAGACGCCGCCGGTGGCGAGCGTGCTCATGGTCGCCTGCTCGATCGCCAAGGCGAATGTGTGGGAAGTGACGAAGGTGAACATGAAGTTCATCTATGTGCTGCTGGCCGTGCTGCTGATCGTGACCTACGTTCCCGAGATACCGATGAGCCTCGTCCATTTCTTCTATCGCTAGCGGAGGCGCGTTCCCGTGGCCGAGCCCATTCTCGTTGCGCGCGAGGGCGCCGTCGCGACCCTGCTCCTGAACCGGCCCGACAAGCTCAACGCGATGTCGAAGCCGATGTGGCGCCAACTCGGCGAGAGCGTGGCGGCGCTCGCGGCCGACGATGCCGTGCGCTGCATCGTGCTGCGCGGCGCCGGTGACAAGGCGTTCTCGCCCGGCAACGACATCTCCGAGTTCGAGACCGAGCGCTCGAACCCTGCGCAGGCCAAGGAATACGGCAAACTGATGCACACGGCGCTCGGCGCCTTGCGCGATTGCCGCACGCCGACCGTGGCCGCGATCCAGGGCATCTGCGTCGGCGGCGGCATGGAGATCGCGGCGCTGTGCGATCTCCGCATCTGCGGGCGCGGCAGCCGCTTCGGCGCGCCGATCAAGAATCTCGGCCTCGTCATGGCCTACCCCGAGATCGGCGCGCTGATCGACCTCGTCGGGCGCACCGTGGCGCTCGAGATCCTGCTCGAGGGCCGCATCTTCGGCGCGGAAGAGGCGAAGGAAAAAGGCATCGTGACGCGCATCGTCGACGACGCGACCGTGATCGACGAAGCCTATGCCGCCGCGCGCCGCATCGCCGAGGGCGCGCCGCTGGTGGCGCGCTGGCACAAGAAATTCGCGAAGCGCCTGGCCGATCCGAGACCGCTCACGGAGGCCGAGCTCGAGGAGGGTTACGCCTGCTTCGGCACCGAGGATTTCCGCATCGGCTACAAGGCGTTTCTCGCGAAGCAGAAACCCGAGTTCAAGGGAAAGTAATGAACAGCGCGGTGCGCACCGGTCCGCTGGCGGGCATGCGCGTGTTGGAATTGGCGCACGTGATGGCTGGGCCGACCTGCGGCCTCATGCTGGCCGACCTCGGCGCCGACGTGATCAAGGTCGAGCGCGTGCCGGGCGGCGACGACACGCGGCGCTCGGTCCCGCCCGAAGTCGGCGGCGAATCCGCCGCCTTCTTGATGATGAACCGCAACAAGCGCGGGATCGCGCTCGATTTGAAGCATCCGAGTGCGCGCGAGATTTTGCTGCGGCTCATGCGCAAGACCGACGTGCTGATCGAGAACTACCGCCGCGACACGATGGCGAAACTCGGCCTCGGCTACGACGCATTGAAAGCCGAGAACCCGGCGCTGATCTATTGCGAGATCTCGGGCTTCGGCCGCACGGGCCCCTACGCCGATCGCGGCGGCTTCGATCTCATCGCGCAGGGCATGAGCGGCCTCATGTCGATCACCGGCGAGGGGCCGGGCCGCCCGCCGGTGAAAGTCGGCGCGCCGGTCACCGACATCACCGCCGGAATCCTGGGCGCGCTCGGTTGCGTCTCGGCCTATGTCGAGCGCCTGCGCACGGGCAAAGGCCAGCGCGTCGACACGTCTCTGTTCGAAGCCGGCATCACCCACACCTATTGGCAATCCGCGATCGCGTTCGCGACCGGGATCGCGCCCGGCCCGATGGGCTCGGCGCATCCGCTGAACGCGCCCTACCAGGCGTTCGCCACCGCCGACGGCTGGATCAACATCGGCGCCGCCAACCAGGCGAATTGGGACCGCTTCACGCGCGTGATCGGCGCGCCACAGCTGCGCGACGACCCGCGCTTCAAAGACAATCGCGGCCGCATGGCGAACCTTGCGCTGCTGGTGGAAACGCTCGCGCCCTATCTCGCGAAGCGCACGAGCGCCGATTGGCTCGCGCGCTTCGAGGAGGCGGGTTTGCCCGCCGGACCCGTCCTCTCCGTCAGCGAGATGCACGCAGATCCACAGGCGCAGGCGCGCGCGATGGTCGTGGAAACCACGCACCCCAAGGCCGGCCGCACGAAGGCCATCGGCCTACCGATCAAGCTCTCCGAAACCCCTGGCGGCATCGTCCGCCCCGCGCCCGTCTTCGGCCAGCACACGCGTGAAGTACTTGAAGAGGCGGGCTATTCTGCCTCTGAAATCAGTGACTTGGCTGCGTCCGGGGCTGTGGTATGCAGTTGAGAGCCGGAGACTCAGCTAGGCCAAATGCCGCGAAATAAAATTGCGCGCGGCATTGACACAGCCCGTTTCATCGCTATGTTGCACCGCACATAGATTCCTCGCGATCGCGCGAATGCGCCCGGCCGGCCCGATAGGCCACTCAGCCAGCGGCGCACTTTCCCGAAGAATTCCCTTACCGACATAAGCAGTCCCAACGCGCGTGGGGCTTCGTACCGCGCCGCAAGGCGGCCGCACGATACCCGTGCGGGCCCGTGTCTTGCCGCGCATATAAAGGACTGAACTTGACGAACTCGTTTGCTTCGCTCGGCATCGCCGAGCCGATTCTCCGCGCTCTTACGGCGGAGAAGTACGAAACGCCCACCCCCATCCAGGATCAGGCCATTCCGGCGCTTCTCGCCGGCAAGGATCTGCTCGGCATCGCCCAGACCGGCACCGGCAAGACCGCGGCCTTCGCCATTCCCATCCTCCAACACCTTTCCGCCAATCGCGCGCACCCGGTGCCGAAGAGCCCGCGCGCGCTGATCCTGGCGCCGACGCGCGAGCTCGCGATCCAGATCGGCGATGCGTTCCGTGCCTACGGCCGCTTCCTCGGCCTGCGCCACACCGTCGTCGTCGGCGGCGTCGGCTATCCGCAGCAGATCCAGGCGCTCCACCGCGGCGTCGACATCCTCGTGGCGACTCCGGGCCGGCTCATGGATCACATGCAGTCGGGCCAGGTGCGCCTCGATCGCGTGACGCACCTCGTCCTCGACGAGGCCGACCGCATGCTCGACATGGGCTTCGTGCGCGACGTGCGCAAGATCGTGGCGGCGCTGCCGAAGCGCCGGCAGTCGATGTTCTTCTCGGCGACGATGCCGCCCGAAGTGGCGCGCCTCGCCGGCGAGATGCTGTTGCAGCCCATGCGCGTCGAGGTGTCGCCCAAGGTGATCACCGTCGACAAGGTCACGCAGAACGTCCACTTCGTGCATGCCGCCGACAAGCGCACGCACCTCATCAAGCTGCTCGGCGATCCGGCGCTGTCGCGCGTGATCGTGTTCACGCGCACCAAGCACGGCGCCAACAAGGTGGCCGATTCGCTCGATCGCGCGCGCATTCCGGCCGAGGCCATTCACGGCAACAAGTCGCAGAACGCGCGCCAGCGTGCGCTCGAGCGCTTCCGCTCGGGCGACGCGCGCGTGCTGGTGGCGACCGACATCGCCGCGCGCGGCATCGACGTCGACGGCATCACCCATGTCGTGAATTTCGAGCTGCCGAACGTGCCCGAGACCTATGTCCACCGCATCGGCCGCACCGCGCGCGCCGGCGCCGCGGGCGTGGCGATCTCGCTCTGCGACGGCAGCGAGCGCGCCTTTCTCCGCGACATCGAGCGCTTGACCAAGCGTACGATCGCCGTCGTGGGCGGCCAGCCGGCGCCGCTCGCCGAGCGGCCGAAACAGCAACAGCAGCAGCACCACCAGCCCAATCGCCACGGGCCGGCCAAGCACTGGCAGCGCCGCCGCTTCTCGCAGCGCGCAGCGTAGACGACAAATGCGTTGGGGGCGGGTTTTAAGCCCGCCCTCTTCGCACTAACCGGACGTTGAACTGTGGAACCTCTGCCGACGCGGACTCTTGCGTCGGCTGGGCGGGTCTCTGACCCGCCCCTATCTTTTCGCCGCTATCCGCGTTTCATGCGATCGAACGCGTCCGCGTTGGGGCAGAACGCGCGGTAGCCCTCGCGCGCGCCCGACGCGAGCCAGCGCTCGCAGCGCCGGCTTTCGCTGCAGAAGAGGCAGCGCCGGCGCGGACCGAACAGCGCCGTGAACCCCGTGCGAGCCGATGACGCGCGCTCGGCGCCGATGCCGACGCGGCGCGTCATAGCGGCGTAGCGCCGGGCCGAACCCGGATAACGCTGCAGCAGCGCGGGTATTGCCGGGCGCGCCAAGCCGAGATTGGCCAAGGAGCCATCGAGCTCGCCGGCCTGTTCCAGGCAGCGCAGCTCGTGGTCCAAGTCGGCGCGCAGACGCGCATCGTCGCGCGCCGTGGCGAGCCGCTTTTTCCACCGATTCCAGATCGCGGCGAGGCGATGGATGGTGCCGGTCCGCGGCAGGGCTTGGCTATAGGTGTTCATGGCCGTTTCCTCGCAATGTCGGCGCGGGCGCATTGACCCTAAGTTGCATAATCCTGCGAGACGGGCTTGGGCGCCTTGACCCAGATCAAAAATCGTGAATTGTCCGCGCGGGGCACTCCGCCGGCCGCCACGATGCCGCCGCGCGCAATCCGGCTAGCTTTTCATGCAGTCCCGCCGCGTCCTTCTGCTTTGGCTCGATGGCTATGATCCGGCCGCGGGCGACGCCCTCATGGCCGAGGGCCGCCTGCCGGAGCTGAAGCGCTTGCGCGCCGAAAGCGCGCGCTTCGCGCTCGAGCACGGCCCGGCGCGCTGGACCGGCCTTGCGGGCGAGCACCTCAGCACCGGAATCTCGCCCGACGACGGCGGGCGGCGCTCGCCGCTCCATTTCGATTCCGCGCGCTACACGATATGGCAGGAAGGGACTTCGACGGCGCCCTTTCCGGCCGCGTTGCAGGCGCGAACCGTCGTGTTCGACCCCACCTATTTCGACCTCGAGCGCGCGCCCGCGGTGCGCGGCATCGTGCATTGGGGTGCCCACGATCCCGGCGGGAAAGCCGCGTCGCGGCCGGCGGAGCTGCGCGCGGAGATCGAAGCGCGCTTCGGGCGCTATCCGACCGAATGGATTTACGGCTATGTCTGGCCTTCGCCCGGGCGCGCAAGAGCCATGGGCGAGGCGCTGGTCAGCGGCCTCGCCAAGCGCACCGATGCGGCGTGCTGGTTGCTGGGCGAGCGGTGCCCGGATTGGGATCTCGCGATTGTCGTCGCCGGCGAACTGCATTCCGCCGCCGAGTCGCTTTGGCACGGCCACGACCGGCGCCATCCGCTGCACGCGATGGCTTCGGCGGCGGCGGCGCGCACTGCGTTCATCGCGGCCTATGAAGCGGCGGACCGCATGGTCGGGCGTCTGCGCGCTGCGTTCCCCGACGCGGCCTTCATCGTCTGCGCGATGCACGGCATGGGGCCAAACAATTCCGACGTTCCGAGCATGGTGCTGCTGCCGGAACTTTTGTTCCGCCATCACTTCGGGGCGGCGCTGCTGAAAGGCCGTACGGATTGGGTCGCGGACCGGGAGACCGTGCCGCCGGTGGCGGAGACGGAGACATGGTGGCCCGGCGTCGTGAAGCAGGGTTTCACGGCGCCCGAGGATTGGAGCGCCGCGCTTCAGAGGCGCGCGCGACCCGAAGAGGCCGATCCAAGACCGGCCTGGCCCGAAGACGGCTCGACCGCGGCGCGGATTTCGGTCGATGCCATCGCGGCGACTTGGTATCGGCGCTTCTGGCCGGCGATGCGCGCCTTCGCCATTCCGTCCTATTACGATGGGCGCATCCGCATCAATCTCGCGGGCCGCGAAGCGAACGGCCGCGTGCCGCGCTGGGCCTATGGCTTCGCGCTCAATGCGCTGGAGCGCTTGGTGCGCGGCTGCCGCAATATCCGCACCGGCGAGCCGGTCGTCGCCTCGGTCGAGCGGATAGCGCGCAACGATCCCTATGCGCTCGAACCCACCAGTGCCGATCTCCACGTCATCTGGCGCAATTCGCCGATCGGCTTCGAGCACAAGCGCCTCGGCCGCATCGGCCCGGTGCCGTATCAGCGGCCGGGCGGACACACCGGCGGCCACGGCGTGACGTTTCTCGCGGGCGCCGGCCTCGCGCCCGGCGATTACGGCCTGCGCAGCTCATTCGACGTCGTGCCGACCGTCGTCGAGCTGCTCGGCGCGGCGAAGCCGGCGCGGATGAGCGGCCGATCGCTGTTCGCCGGCGCAAATGCAACACCGCAGCGCATGGCGGCCGAATAGCGCGCGCCAGCGTCGCGCTTTCCCTTGGGAAACCATGTTTCGGCGCGATCCGGTATTTTTCGATCGGTGCGTAGCGTCAACGGCGCCGCCGCCGTGCTAGGATGCCTCTCAATCGCGACGCGCCGCGCTGTTGCGGAGAGACGTCGAACGCCGATTTCGGGAGGAGAGCATGACGCCACCGGATGCGGTCGCCGCCAAAACACCCAAGGCCGGCGCTGTCACGTTGCCCTACACGGGCCGCGAATATCTCGAGAGCCTCGACGACGGCCGCGAGATCTGGATTTACGGCGAGCGCGTCAAGAAGATCACCGAGCATCCCGCATTCCAGAATTGCGCGCGCATGATCGCGCGCCTCTATGACGCGCTGCATGCCGACAACAAGAGCGGCAAGAACATCTTGACCATGCCGACCGAATGGGGCGGCTTCACGCACCGCTACTTCAAGGCGCCGACC
>Ga0070695_100001889_pt1 | contig 11843 bp, 10 predicted proteins | sample KBSK1252metaG_FD_65471 | JGI IMG/M metagenome (GOLD analysis project Ga0070695, IMG submission 65471) | Corn, switchgrass and miscanthus rhizosphere microbial communities from Kellogg Biological Station, Michigan, USA - KBS K1-25-2 metaG | ecosystem: Host-associated > Plants > Roots >...
CTGATGCTGCCGGGGTTGGACGGCTATCGCGTGCTGCGCCAGCTGCGCCAAGAAGGTTTGAACATGCCGGTCGTCATCCTGACGGCGCGCACTGAGGAAGCCGACAAGGTCCGCGGATTCAGACTTGGCGCCGACGACTACGTCACCAAACCGTTCGGTGTTCTCGAGCTGATGGCGCGAGTCGAAGCGTTGCTCCGTCGAAGCGGCGTCGGCTCATCATCGATGCGGGCGATTCCAGATCGATTCGGCGATGTCACCGTCGATCTTGCGACGCGTACTGTTCGAAAGGCGGGCCATACGGTCTCGCTCACGCCGATGGAATTCAATCTGCTGCTCGCGCTGCTCCATCGTCGAGGCGCCGTGGTGTCGCGCCTAGATCTGTTGAAAGAAGTCTGGGGACATTCGTCGAGCGTCCTCACACGTACTGTCGATACACACGTCGCCGAGCTGCGGCGCAAGCTCGAAGATGACGCGTCGCGCCCGCGCCACATCCTCACGGCGCGCAAAGCTGGCTATCGTCTGCAGCGCGAAGACGAGTAGATTGCCGCAAAACCTCGAACGGCGAGCGCCAGTCGCTGGCCGATTCAACCGACACTCGCGCACTCAATGCCTTCCGTGCCTGCTGCGTGTTGTCATGTAGATGTCGTTCTGCCCGAAGCCACCGTCGCGATTCGACGTGAAGACGAGCGTTTCGCCATCCGGCGAAATGGCTCCCAGGAAATCGTTGGCGATGGTGTTCACGTCGGTCCCTAACGTTTCAGGTTCAGACCAGGGTTCGAGCACGCTCTTGCGCACCGCCATGAACATGTCGAATCCCGCCGTGCCCGCCCGGTTTGAATGGAAGAAGATCTCCAGTCCGTTCGCCGTAATCGAAGGCCGCGCGTCCGTCGCTGTGCTGTTCAGCCCCGGCACCAGAACGCCTGTCCCGAATGCTTCCGCGACGTAGATGTCGACCGCGCCGACTCCGTCCGGCCTCACGCTGTGGAAGAAGAGCTGCGGCAACCCGCGTTTCCGGTTCTCGAAGTAGCTCGGACCCTGTTCCGGCGCGGACGTATTGACACCCGGTCCGAGGGGAACCGGCGTCTCCCAACCGGACTCGCCGACGTCTGCGTGGACGTTCTTGCGATAAGAAACCCAGATATTTCCAGGGGATCGCACGAAAAACAGATGGTGTTCGTTCCGCGACAGCGCAGTGAACCCCTCGAAGAGGGCCGTGTTGATCTTGTCCCCCAGGTTAACTGGTTGATCCCATGGGAGTTCGACGCTCTCGCGCTTCGCGACGTAGAGGTCACCCTGCGGCTCGTCGCGGTTGGAATTGAAATACAGCGTGAGGCCGTCCCTGGAAATTGTCGGGGACGAATCGATATATGGCGTGTTGATGCCTGGCCCGAGGTTCACGGGTGGTGACCACTCTGGCCACTTCGGATTCCGGGACGCGTCAGCAGAGGGCATGAATGCCACGCCCAGCGACAACGCGGCGCACATGGTGATCAACTGTCGGTTCATCTTGAGTCTCCTTCACGAATGCGGACTCGATTGCCCGCTGATAGGTAAAGGCGGAAAACAGGGCGAGAACCGACAACTCCGTGCTCGAACGGCGGGCTGCGGTTGCGGCGGTGGCCGTGTGGTAGCCTAAGGCCCCTCGCTTCAAGACTTTGAAAATGAGCGACTTCGACAACGGAATGTCGCCATCGGATACGCCGTCTTCATCGGCGGCCGAAGTCACCGCGCTGCTCCAGGCGTGGACTGCCGGCGACGGGCACGCCCGCGATCGGCTGATCCCGCTCGTCTACAAGGAACTTCACGGATTGGCGCATCACTACATGGCGGGCGAGCAGTCAGACGCCACCCTTCAAACCACCGCTCTCGTCAACGAGCTGTACGTGCGACTGGTCGACATTCGGCGAATGGGCTGGGCGGGTCGGACCCATTTCTTCGCGGTCTGCGCCCAACTGATGCGGCGAGTCCTGGTTGACGTGGCTCGAGCGCGGAGAGCGGCAAAGCGCGGAGGACAGGCCGTGCGCGTGCCGATGGACGAACAGGTGTTCGCGAGTCCTGAACCGCCGGTCGACATCCTCGCGCTGGACGACGCCCTCGACCGTCTCGCGGCCTTCGACGCCCGGAAGAGTCGCGTCGTGGAGCTGCGTTTCTTTGGCGGTCTTGATGTCGAGGAAACCGCTGCCGCCCTCGACGTGTCGCCGCAGACGGTGCAGCGCGACTGGAGGCTCGCGAAGGTCTGGCTGTTCCGCGAATTGCGTGGAGGCGATCCCGGTGGAGCCTGAACGCTGGCGTCAGCTCGAGCGCCTTTACGAGTCGGCGCTCGAGCAACCGGAAAGCGACCGCGTCGCGTTTCTGCAACGCGAATGCGGAGACGAGGATCTTCGCCGCGAAGTCGCGTCGTTGCTCGCGCACCGGGAAGCCGCCGACAGTTTCATCGAAGTCCCGGCGATGAAGATCGATCGAGCGTTCGCGGCGCACGACCAGGAACCTGCAACGGAGACCGTTGAAGACGCGGCCGACACCATCGGTCACACGTTCGCGCACTATCGCGTCGTAACCAGACTCGGCGGCGGCGGAATGGGCGTGGTCTACGCGGCTGAAGATGTCAGACTCGATCGCTCCGTCGCGCTCAAATTCCTGCCAGAGCGGTTTCAGCGAGACCATGCTGCCCTCGAGCGGTTCCGACGCGAGGCTCGCGCGGCCTCATCTCTGAATCACTCCAACATCTGCACGATCTTCGATATCGGCGAGCAGGATGGCCGGCCGTTCATTGTCATGGAGCGGCTCGAGGGACAGACGCTCAAGCACCGAATCCAGGGCGAGCCGCTCCCGATGGAGGATGTCCTCACATTCGGCAGAGAGGTTCTCAGCGCTCTCGAGGCCGCCCATGCCAAGGGCATCGTGCACCGCGATATCAAGCCGGCCAACATCTTCATCAGCGATCGTGGCCAGGCAAAGGTGCTCGATTTCGGTCTCGCCAAGCTTGTCGCGGACGTGGAATCCGTCGAAATCACGTCTGCAAGGACAGCAACGGCGATTGGCGAGCACACACTGACACAACCAGGCGTGGCTCTCGGAACGCTTTCCTACATGTCGCCTGAACAGGCGCGCGCCAAACAGGTAGACGCCCGGAGCGACCTGTTCTCGTTTGGCGCTGTCCTGTACGAGATGGCGACGGGGAAGCGGGCGTTTCCGAAGTCAATGGACTGGACGCCGCCTCCAGCACCACACGAACTGAATCGCGAGCTGTGTCGAATTGTTCTGAAACTAGTCGAAGCCGACCCGCAGCTGCGATACCAGCGCGCGTCAGATGTCTTGTCAGATTTGGAGAGGCTTCAGACGCGGCTCCGATCGGCCGGCTCTCGGCGCTTGTGGCTGATCGCTGCGGCGTCGGTTGTCGCGGCCGTGGTCGCCTCAGTAATTTTGTGGCCGCGAGCCGATTCGACGTTGCAGGCGGTCGAACTGACGCGCGTGACCTCCGACTCGGGCTTGACGGCATATCCCACGCTCTCGCGCGATGGGAAATTGGTCGCCTTCGCATCGGATCGCGCCGGCGGAGTCATGAATCTGTGGGTACAGCAGGCGGCGGGCGGCGATTCGGTCCGTGTGACAAACGGGCCGGTCGACGACACCGAGCCCGCGTTTTCGCCGGACGGCGCCTCAATCGTCTTCCGGTCGGAGCGCGACGGAGGTGGCGTCTACACGGTTCCAGCACTCGGAGGTGCGCCGCGACGCATTGCCGACCAGGGACGCAGGCCACGTTTTTCGCCAGACGGTCAGTGGATCGCGTACTGGGTTGGCGAGAGGCACCAGTTCGCGAGGAATGCCGCATACATCGTTCGCGCGTCCGGCGGCGAACCTCGCCGAATCGCCCCGACGTTTTTTTCAGCTGACGATCCCGTCTGGTCGCCCGACGGCCAGCACATCCTCTTTCTAGGCGCCGAGGACGACAAGAAGCCGGTGGCGGATCGTTACGATTGGTGGGTGATGCCGTTGGCCCGTGGAGCACCAATCGCGACAGGTGCCTTGTCGGCACTTCGCAGCAAAGGCGTATTCCCGGTGTGGCGCGAGCCGTCCGATTGGGTTCACGATTCGATCGTCTTCGCGGCGTCGACGGGGCAATACGCCGCCGTCCTCAGCACCGGGACGATCAATCAGTCGGGCATCTGGAGCGTGCGTCTCGGCTCCCATCCGTGGCGCATCGAGGGCGAACCGCAGCAACTAACCATCGCTTCCGGCGCAGAGGCGCAGCCGTCGGTGGCGCCCGTCGCAGATGGCACGGTCAGACTTGCGCTCACAACCGCCACGACACCAGGCAACATGGATATTTGGGGCTTACCGATCGAGGCGAATACCGGTAGGGTGACCGGCGAGATGCAACGTCTGACGTCTACCGTTGTTGACAAGACGTACGCAACTATTTCGCGCGACGGCAGCACGCTGGTGTTCTCAACGGACCGGCAACGGAATCAGGACATTTCGCTCATCGATTTGCGAAGCGGTGTTGAAAAGGCGTTGACGGCGACGGAGGACAACGAGTTCAGCGCCATACCGAGTGTCGACAACTCAAAGGTTCTCTATTACTCCTTTCATCCGGACAGGAAGCCTTCTTTCAGCTTCTGGATCGTGAGTGCAACGGGCGGCGTTCCGCGTCAGGTGTGTTCGGACTGCGACGGTCCGTTATACGGGTGGTCGAACGATGCGATGAAAGTGATCTGGCGTGAAGAGCCCCAAGGTCGGCCCGGGCGCGTTCGAATGCGGAACATCGAATCGGGTCGTGACGATGTCCTCGTTGAGCACGTGCAGTACACCGTCACGGCGCCGCATCTGTCGCCGGACGAGCGCTGGATCCTGTTCCAGACGGTTGTGACTCAGACGCAACGCCAAATTTTTATCGCGCCGGTGACCGGCACGCTACCCGCTCCGCAATCGACGTGGATTTCGATCACCGATGGCCGCACGCCTGACCGCAACGCGATCTGGTCGCCAGATGGCAGTCTTCTTTATTTCCTGTCAGAACGCGACGGATTCCGCTGCTTCTGGGCACAACGGCTGGACGCCGTCACCAAGCACCCGCAAGACGAACCGTTCGCAGTGCAACACTTCCATCAGGCCCGGCGAAGCTTTGACGCGCGCGACTTCAACGGGCTGCACTTGTCCGTCGGACCCGACAAGCTGATCTTCACGACCCGGGAACGCACAGGCAATATTTGGTTAGCGACTCTGGGGACGCGCTGAACAAGATTTCAGCGGTGCCGGATCGCCTCGGCCGGGCGGCGGGCCCCTCGACTTCGAGGCGCGTCAGCGCAAACACGGCAGTTCATCGCAGTATCCGGTTTCGTTTCAGGCCGGGCTGATCGACTCGAGCTCCTCGTCCTCGATCAGCCCCAGATGGTTACTCCTCACGCAGTGCTTCGACGGGCGCTACTCTCGACGCGCGCAGCGCCGGAAGCAATGACGCCGCGAGCACCGTCGCAAGAGATGTGGCTGCGGCGATCAGCAGCGTTCGGGGATCACTAGGGGCGATGCCGTAGAGTTGTGCCCGTACGAGCCGCGCGGCGGCCCACGCGCACGGAGCGCCGAGGAGCACACCGGGCACCGCGATCGCCAGACCGTCCTGCGCGATCATCCAGACGACTGTCCCGCGCGCGGCGCCAAGCGCCTGGCGCACACCGATTTCTCGAACCCGCGCCGTGACGGAGTAGGCGAGCAGCCCGTACACGCCCATGCAGGCCAGCAGGCTGGTGACTGCGGCAGCGAATGCGGCGAGGCCCGCCGTGAAACGCTGCTGCAACAGCGCGCGGTCCACCCATTCCGATGACGTGATGAAAAAAGGGCGCAGCGACCGATGACCCAGCGTTTTGATCACCCGCGTGTATCCGTCGCGCACGGTCGCGAGGTCGCCGCTCGCGCGGACGTACGCCATCGGAAACTGCGACCTCGCCATGTCCTGCAGAATCGGCCGGAAGACGACGAACGGCCGCGGGTCGTCGAGCTTGCCGTACGGCGCATCGGCGACGACGCCGATCACTTCGATGTCGCGGCGCTCGGGTCCGGTGAGCCGAATGTGCTGGCCGACGGCGTCGCCTGCCGGGAACAGCGCGCGGGCCAGGGACGCCGAGACGAGCGCAACAAAGGGCTTCCCCGGGCCGTCGTCCCACGTGAAGTCGCGGCCCTGCAACCGCGGCAGCCGGAACAGATCGAAGAAACCGGGCGACACGCACTCCGGCAGCGCCGCCACTTCAGGTGCTGCGACGTCGTCGACCCGCGTGTAATGCTCCGTCGGGATCGGCCCGGTGACCCCGAAGTACGTCGGGTAATACACCGACAGCGCAGCCGCGTCGGCGCCCGGCATGTGGCCGAGGTCGGAGACGAGCGTCTGGTAGTACTCGGGCGTCAACAGCTGACGATCTCCGGGCTCACGATACGCGCGGGAGAAGACGATGCGCTGCGACTGGAGCGACGTATCGTTCGCGCGCAAGCGAGCCAGTGTGGCCGTGAAAAGTCCGGCCCCTGCGAGACACGTCATCGACAACGCGACCTGTGCGACGAGGAGGCCGCGCCCGAAGCGCCCGAGCGAGCCGATGCTCCCCCGGCCGGGGCGCAGGCATTCGTCCACACGGGCCGCAACCGACCGCGACGCGGAGACGACGCCCATGGCGAGGCCAATCAAAACGGTCAGCAGCGCCGCCGCGGCGAGCACGCGGGCATCAGGCGTCACCGTCGGAAACTTCGCAAGGCCGACCGTGAGGGACGCCCTCACGGCTCGGACGATCCCCCACGCCAGCGGGACCGCAACGGCAAACGCCACGGCCGACAGCAGGATTCCGTCGATCAGCAGCTGCCAGAACACGCGCAGCGGGCTTCCACCCAGCGCGAGACGAATCGCGACCTGGTGACGCCGCGTCAGGGAGCGCGCCAGGGTGAGGCCCGCGAGGTTGGCGCACGCGACCGCCAGGAGCATTCCCATCATGCCCAGGAGCATCCCGAGCGTGGTGCCGAACCGGGTGCGGAGAGCCGAAAAGCCTGACGCGAGCGGCGTCACGTCCACCCGCTGACGGAGCAGCGCCTCGCGCTCGGGTCCCGGTAATGTCGTGGGCAGCGTCGCCGACTGAATCGACGGCCACAGCGCCACCAGTTCCGCGCGCGCCGCGCCGATCGACACGCCGGGCGCAAGACGTCCCACCACGTTGGCGGATCGAGCCGGCCTGGACGGGTTGTCGCCGGTCGCTCGCATCAGCGCGAACGGCGCGACGAGGTCGGTCGTCCCGTCGGATTGCAGACCGTCGAAGCTGTCCGCCGCGACGCCGATCACCGTCGCCGGCACCGCGTCGACCGTGATCGTCTCGCCGACGGCGGGAGCATTCCCGAAGATGCGCCGGCGGAACCCCTCGCTGATTACGACGACCAAGTCGTCTGAGTCGGTGAAGAACCGTCCCGCCGACAGCCGCGCGCCGACGATGTCGAAATAGGTCGGCGAGACGGATTCCGTCGACGCGTCGAACACACCACCAGGCGTCTCGACGCGCCGGAGTCCTCCGCCGGAGTACATCGACATCTGCGCGAAGGATCGCTGGGCGCTACGGTAGGCCTTGAACGTGTCGGCGTAGAAGTAGCCCGACACGTTCGCCCGCGGATCAAGGGCCGACAGGGCCACGAGCTGCTCGGGACTGGGAACCGCGAGTGTTCGCAAAACGAGTGCGTTGAGCAGGCTGCCTACTGCCGTGGTCGCGCCAACAGCCAGCGCCAGCGTAACGATGACGATCAAGGAGAAAGTCGGAGCCCGTTGCAGACTGCGGAAGGAATGCCGAACGTCAAGGCGTAGGGCGTCCCACATGCAAGAAGTCTAGCAGCGCCGCGTGCGCTCCAAGTGAAGTTCCTTGCCTATTTTTCTTCCGCGTGCGCTGCGGATGACTCCTTGAAAGTTGCCCAGTGTGGATCTATTCGATGGGCCGCCGAGGACGCCGTGTCCCGCGTCGGCCATTTATGAGATGCGTTCTAGTTCTTCGATAGGATGGTTTTGACTCTTCCCTTTATGTTCTCGCGAACGCTCGACAGCTTGTTTTTGGCGGGCTTCGTCAGAAGCGCCGTGTTCGCCACCGCATCCCTGATCGGCTTGTACTCGTTCGCGTCCCTTGAGAGGGCGGCCTCCTTGAGGGCGTCTTTCGCCTTGTCCACGAGGTAAGCGAGGTCATCCATGGTCAGGACGAGGTTCGGTTGTTCATCGGGGCGGGTCGCCAATCGGAAATCCGTCCCGCGGACCTCGTCAGGGCGATCGCAAACGAGGCCGGTGTCAGATCGTCAGCGCTCGGGGCGATTGAAATCCGCGACCGCTTCTCGTTGATCGACGTGCCGGCAGCCGCGGCAGATCAGAGTGTGCAGACGATGCGCAGGGCTACGCTCCGCGGTCAAAATGTGCAGATCCGACGGGATCGGGAGCGCGCCTAAGCCCGGCCGCCAAGAATCGTCGTCGCGTCGTATCGAGAAATCACGCCTCAGCAGGAACGGGAAGCGCCGCATGATGTATACTTGCGCATCGGATCTTGCCGCGTGCTGTGCTGATTCTCGGCGTTACGAGTCTCTCCTGACTCGCTCCTCCTTGACTTCCTAGCTACGAGACGAAATTCCGGACCACGGATCGTCCCTTCGAGGCCGTGGAACTGTGCGCCGCCTAGGCGGCGTTGATGTCGCGTTTCGCGGCAGAGGAGTCAGATCATGGGTCGAAAGTTGTATGTCGGAAATTTCCCGTATGAAACCGGAGAAGCGGAGCTCCAGGAGCTGTTCGCCCGCGCCGGCACGGTGGAAACGGTGAAAGTGATGCGCGACATGGCCACGGGGCGCGCGCGTGGGTTTGCGTTCGTTGAGATGAGCACCGAGGACGAGGCGCAGAAGGCGATCACAGAGTTGAATGAATATCAGCTCGGGGGCCGCAGTCTTTCCGTCAACGAAGCGCGGCCGAAGCCCGCGTATGGGGGCGGCGGCGAATCGCGGCGTCGCTCTGAGCCGCGTTGGTAAGCAACTACTCCAAGGCCGTAGGGGGACAGGGCGCCAGCCTTGTCCCCTTCACCGCGAGTGCTGCGTACCTGCCACTCGGCGGCAGAAGTGCGGCGAACATCAAACACCAGAAATCGGAGAGGCATACATGACTGGAACAATTCGGACGCTACGAGTAGACAAGGGCTTTGGGTTCATCAAGAGTGAGGCGGGCCAAGACTATTTCTTTCACCAAACTGCTATCTATGGTGAGGGCATTGCCGATCTGCGCGAGGGTGATGGAGTCGAGTTCGAGGTGACCGATAGCCCGAAGGGTCCGCGGGCGGTCGACGTCAAGCGCACCACGACGTAAGAGACGGGGCGCGCGGACCGGGCGCGGAAAGGGGCTCGGTGTTCGAGCAACTGCGCGAAGGCCAACCGGTCGTCTTCGATGCCGGCCTCGGCGACAAGGGACTGCGCGCGGAGAACGTGCGGGTCTCCTGAGTAGGGCGAATCGGCGCACAAGAAACGCGCCGCTCACCCTACGTGTCGGAGCCCATCAATGCGTCTGAGTCATTGCGAATCTGTTACAACTCGCGAATGTTTGTGATCACCGGCGTTCATGGTGGCTCGGTCGGTCGGATACGTCATCACCCGCGATATGACCCTCGGTCGAATACATACGGTGGCAGTACACTCGTTCGATGACTGCAACGACGATCGATCGACCGGGACGCAACGAGCCGTGCCATTGCGGCTCGGGCCGCAAGTACAAACACTGCTGCCTCGAGAAGGACAACGCGGAAGCGAGCGCCGCACGGAAGGTGGCGGCGGAAGCGGTTGAACAATCTTCCGCCGTATCCGAGACACCGGACGCGGCCACAAAAAGAACGGTACGATTGCCAAAGCCTCAGAGCCATCAGCCGTGGAAGGCGGCGGCTAATACCCGTGGCTTCGGTGACCGCACGCGTACGCCGCGCAAAGCCGGGGGAGCTCGCAAGGCCGGCAGCGCGTAAACGCGAGCGTCTTTACCTCAATCGCGTCCATTAACGCTATAATCCGACTTCCTGCTTTTCTGAGCTCTTTGGCCGCTTGCCTGAGCCCTCACCAAAGCCTGCTGTGAGGGACAAAAACTGTGATCCAACGCCCATCTGACATCGGGAAGTTTCAATTTGTGGTGCTGGCCTCCCTGCGCGCCGTGCAATTAACGCGTGGGTGTACGCCTCGCGTCACGGGCATCCATAAGCGCACGACGATGGCGCAGCTCGAGGTGGCGCAAGGCAAGGTGGTTGAAGATTTGACACCGGCGTCGCCTCCCGGGGTGGTCTGAGCGGCGATGAAAGACGTGCACCGGTTGGCGGCTGAATCACGCGCCACTTAGCACGCCCAGCCTGATCGGTCGCCGGTCCTGACCGGCACGCGGGCGGACGATCCTGATCATGCCGCGGAGATGCGATCGAGGCGGCCGCGTAGAATCGCTCGCCAGCGATCATCACGATGACCTCTTCCGCGCAAGACCACCACGCTATCGATTCGGCGAGTGCGCGCCAGGGCAACGCAGTACGCTCAAGAGCCACCAGCTCGCGCCGACCGCGTTCCTGATCGACTGGTGTCAACAATTCAGAAGGTGAAAGAGAGTACTAGATGGCCTCCACCACAACGCAGGCGACTCGAGAGTCGAAGAAGCGGCTGAAAGCAAAGCCGAAGACCGAGCACAAGGCGTGGCAGACGCGGAACGCGGCGCGCAAGGAGAAGCAGGCGGCATACGCGGCGAAGCTGCCGGCGGCCGAGTGATGACGATCGATCTTGACAGCTCGCTGAGGACGCAGCACGCCACCCACGGCTCGTAAAGCGTGCGAAGTGAGTGAGAACGAGCGCGGGCGGCGAGGTCTTCCGCTACGCCCGCGACGGCGAGGTTCGCATCTATAGCCTCCGTGTCGTCGCGGGCGGGACGGAACTCTGGCGAGTCACGGTTGTGCCGCATGACGATCATACCGTCGCGACGCGGTTCGCTCCGAGACCCGAATCCCCAGGGCGGATAACTTGTTCACGCGAGCATTCAGCAAACGCAGCGGTACCTGAACGTGACCGACGAAGAACTGAGGAGAGGACTGAAGGTGAGCTGGAACAACACAAAAGGCCGACCGTTACATCTCCTGTCCGCCTGACGGCGGACACATGTAGGGGAGCTCGAAATGCTCAACCGCTACAAGGAGGAACGATCGGCCCAACGCGTTGTCCCATAGTTGTCACACGGGACGTTCGCGAGCCTCAGAATTTGGTTGCGGGGGCTCGCAAGCAGCGGTACTTGCAGCTGTGGCGGGCGGCGGCGTAGGCAGCGGCGAGCTGGGAATAAGCGGCTCAGCACCCGTAACATCCTTCGCTGCAGCGATGGTTCCCACTACGTCGGTCATACCCAATGATCTCGCCGCGCGAATCGCCAGACATGAGCACCGCAGGATGCGTTGGCAACAAACCCAGCCGCAGGCGGTGACGCAGGTGTATAACTGGGTCGATCTAGGACCCCAAAAACCCTGGCGAGGAGAACTTCATGGACCCGAAGCGGTCGGAACGGGTCGAAGAGGTCTATTACGCAGCTATTGTGCGCGCGCCGGGAGAACGGGCTGCGTTTCTTGATGCGGCCTGCTTCGGCGACGACGCCTTGCGGCGCGAGGTTGAGGCGCTGCTGGCACAGGAAGGCGCTGCGAGCAGATTTCTGGCGGCGCCGGCCGTGGAGGCAGCAGCACGGTTATTGAGTCAGAACCTCGGTTCGTCCATCGTCGGCCGCCAGCTCGGGCCGTATCGCGTCACGGACCTCCTCGGGGCAGGAGGAATGGGCGAAGTCTATCGCGCGCGCGACACGAAGCTGG
>Ga0070695_100001890_pt1 | contig 11843 bp, 15 predicted proteins | sample KBSK1252metaG_FD_65471 | JGI IMG/M metagenome (GOLD analysis project Ga0070695, IMG submission 65471) | Corn, switchgrass and miscanthus rhizosphere microbial communities from Kellogg Biological Station, Michigan, USA - KBS K1-25-2 metaG | ecosystem: Host-associated > Plants > Roots >...
GCCCAGTCGGCCTGTGCGCGCGTCAGCGTCGACGCGTCCAGGAACCCCAGCTCCACCAGGCGCGGTCCGCCCGTCTCCACGTAGGCGGCCGCCCAGCGCCACACGAAGTCGGCCGGGGTGGCGGTGTCGATGAGCGGCTCCATGTGCTCGACGCGCAGGCCGTTGGCGCGGAAGGCGGCGGGGAGGCGCAGCCCCACGTCGGCGTCCCCCCCGTGCGCGCGCCAGCTCTCCACCACGGCGTCCACCATGCGGTCGTGGGCGGGGGAGCGCGGGGCCAGGCGCCAGGTGCGGTAGTCGCCGTACTCGTGGAGCACGAAGGCGCCGCCGGGGCGCAGGAACGGCGCCACCCGCGCCACCACGCCCTCGGGATCGGGGGTGAAGATCAGCAGCCACCGGCACCACACGACGTCCACCGAGCCGTGGAGGAGGCGGAGGTCGTTCACGTCGGACTCGACGATCTCGATGTTGGCGAAGCCGCGCGCGGCCGCCGCGCGCTCCAGGGCCGCCAGGAAGCGGTGGGAGCGGTCGACCGCGATCACCTTCCCCGCCGGCCCCACGATCTCGGCGAGATCGAGCGTGGCCCAGCCCGGCCCGCACCCCAGGTCCACCACGGTCTTCCCGCGCTGCACGCCGGCGCGTCTCCAGGCACCGAGGGCGCGCTCCCGCCAGACCGCGTGCTGGAGTCCCAGGCGGGTGATTTCGGGGTCCCCGGTGCCCAGGACGTAGTCGCGCTCGCTCGCTCCCATGGGGGGAAGTCTAGCCGCGATGGCGTCGTGCCATATCGCGGCGTCGCAAAACTTTCCGTGCAATCCCTGCCGGGGTTGAGCGTAGGATCGCGACACTTTTCGTCTCGAAGGTCTCCCGTGGAGGAGACCGCGGAGGAGGGGATATGACGCAGAGGTCCGTGGGCTGGAAGGTGACTCTCGCCCTGGTTGCCCTGACGTTCGTCCTGGCGGGATCCGCGTTCGCGGCGAGCACGTTCGATCGGAAGCCGTACGCGGAAGCGCCGATGACGGTGCAGACGGAAGGCGCCACCGTGGGCGAGTTGCTGCAAGCGCAGACCCAGATGGCCGACTGGCTGGCTTCCGAGCGGCCCTCGGCGGTGGATCGTCCGACGCGTATCGATCTGACGCCGCAGGATCTGGCTCTGGTGAACCAGCCCCCGCGATCCGGCGAGCCGCTGAAGATCGGTCTCGTGAAGGGGTTCGGCCCCTCCATCGAGGTGACCGGTCTGGCCACAACCGACGTGCGCGGCCCCAACCGCGGCAGCTCCACCTTCGTCCAGCCCACGGCGGACGGCGGCTACGTCTGGTCCACCACCGTGGAGGTCCCGGGCGCCAGCGGCCTCCGGCTCCACGTGGAGAACATGTCGCTGCCCCCCAACGCCGCGCTGTACGTCTACAGTCCGTCTGGGGAGGCCTACGGCCCCTGGTCCGCGACCGGTCCCAATGGCATCGGTGAGTTCTGGACGACGTCGTTGTTCGGTGAGCAGGTCGTCCTCCAGCTTCGCCTGACCTCCCCTGCGACGCCGCGCGACCTGGCGGCCGTCGGCTTCAGCGTCCGCGAGGTCGGCGTGATCGCAGGTCGGGGCGCGGACACCGTGGCCCCGCAGGCCACGCTCGCGTTCTGCGGGAACGCGGCCTGCATCGTGGACGCGACCTGCTACGGCACGCCGCAGGCCAACGCCGCGAAGCTCGCGGTGGCCAAGATGGAGTGGGTCTCGGGCGCATTCCTCTATACCTGCACCGGTGGCCTGCTCACCGACAACAACCCCTCGCAGAGCAACTTCTTCCTGACCGCCAACCACTGTCTGAGCAAGAACAACGCGGCGGGGAACGTCAACTTCTACTGGCGGTTCGCCAGCTCGACCTGCAACGGGAGCTGCCCCAGCAACAGCGGGTGGCCCTACAAGACCGTGGGGTCGACGATCTCGGCCACCAACCGCACGGGCGACTTCACGCTCCTCCACCTGAACGCGAACCCGCCTGCGGGGTCCGTGTTCCTGGGCTGGACGAACGCCCCCATCGCCAACACGAACGGGGCCGCTCTCTTCCGGGTCAGCAACCCCGACTTCGGGCCCCAGGTGTACTCCGAGCACACCGTGGACACGACCGCGCCCCAGTGCCAGGGCTGGCCGCGCGGCGAGCGGATCTATAGCCGGGACACCCTGGGTGCGACGGACGGCGGCAGCAGCGGCTCTCCGGTGCTGAACGCGTCCTCCCAGGTCGTGGGGCAGCTCAGCGGCGGCTGCGGCACCAACGTCAACAACGTCTGCGATGCCGTGCACAACGCCACCGTGGACGGCGCCTTCGCGAACTACTACTCGAGGATCCAGGCCATCATCAATCCCTAGTCGACGTCGGCCCCCGGCCCCACCCGGGGCCGGGGGCGGGGGGACAGGCACCAATAAGAATTGGTGGCTGGGAATCCTGAGGCGCTGCCTCCTTCACAGCATCTCCCCCAGGTTCGGGTCCCCCTCCGCGAAGCGCTCCGGCCGCAGCGGCCGCACGTCGAGCGCGCGCGCCTTCCCTTCCAGGATGATCTCGGCCAGGAGCTGTCCCAGCGCGGGCGCGTGCATCACCCCGTGCCCCGACGCTCCGCAGATCAGGTAGAGGTTCGCGAAGCCGGGCGCGCGGCCGAGCAGGGCATGCCGGTCCGGCGACATCTCGTAGAGTCCGGCCCAGCAGGACCCGGGATCGATGGGCACGTGGCGCAGGGGAGGGACGCGGGCGTGCGCCTCCGCGCTCACGGAGGCCACCCAGGCGGGATCGAGGGTGGTGCCGAACGGGTCGTCCTCGGCTCCGGGCGAGGCGCGCAGCAGCAGCACGCGGCCGTCGCGGACGCGGAGGTGGAAGCCGTCGTCCACGAAGATCGTCATGGGCATCGTGGCGGGGAGGACCTCGGTGGGCACGGTCGCCGCCACCTGCCGCCGGAGCGGGATCACCGGCACGTCGGTCAACGTCCCCGCCCACGCGCCCGCCGCGTTGACGAAGACGCCGGCGGCGTGACGGCCGGAGGCGGTGACTGCGGCGGTGATCTCGCCGCTCTCCGCCCGCTCCAGCGCGCACACCTCCTCGCCCCAGGCGAAGCGCACGCCGAGGCGCGAAGCGGAGGCCACGTAGCCCTCCAGCAGCCCCATGGGGGACAGGAAGCCGTCGCTGGGGCAGAACGCGCCGCCCCGGAGTCCTTCCATGGCAAGCGCCGGGTTCAGCCTCGCGATGTCCTCCCCCGAGACCTCGACGGCCTCGTGCAGTCCCTCGCGGTGCTGGACGGCGCGGGCGGCGCGCAGCGCCGCCAGATCGGCCTCGGCGGTGGCGAGCCACAGATAGCCGGCGGGCAGGTAGCGGGCATCGCCCCCGGTCTCTTCACGGAAGCGCAGGAGCTTGCTGCGCGAGAGCAGGGACAGGCGCACGTGGATGGCGGTCCCGAACTGGGCGCGGAAGCCGCCGGTGGCGCGTGCGGTGCTGCCGCTTCCCGGCCTGTCCCCTCGGTCCAGCACCACGACGTTCCTGCAGCCGGCCTGGGCCAGGTGATGGGCGACGCTCGCGCCCATCACGCCGCCGCCGACGACGAGAACGGAGGGCGCCGGCATCGTCAAGCTTCGGGGCGGGGAGGTCCCGGGGAGCCGGCGGGGAGCTGCGACGGCAGGGCAGACATCGCGGCGCCACCTTATCCCATCGGCGCGGGAGGCTCCGCACGGCCGGAGCCTCCCCGCCCGAAGCCGATCACTCCGTCTTGGCGGTGATCGCCGTCTCGAACCGGATGGCGTCCCGGCGGCCGGCGCTCACGATCCGGCTCAGCTCCCGGCCGCCCTGACCGTCGAGATGGAACACGACGGCGTCCTGGGAGGCGGCCCTGTCCAGGACCACCTTGGTGCCGGTGGCGCGGGCCACCACGTTCCGGCCGCTGAGCACGGTCACCTCGATCCCGGGTGCTCCCTCGTCCTTCCACTGGAGGGTGTAGATCCCGGCCGGGATGACGTTCCCCTGGAGCTTCACGTCGTGGTTCAACCGGACCTCGCGGTGCGCTGCCAGGGCGGGCGCCGCGGAAAGCAGGGCGGCGGCGAGCAAAGTGACGATTCTCATCGGGTTCTCCTTTCCGGATTGCCTAACCGTCAAAAGCATGATTGCAAGTTATCCTGGGGTGTCTAACTTGTCAAGAGCATTTTGACGGTTAAAATGAGCCACGTGAGCCAGGCCACCAAGACCTTCGACCTGAGCGGCGGGCACCTCAGCCTCGACTTCGCGAACACGGCCCGCTACGTGGGGACCTCGCGGGAGGACCTTCCGAGCTACGGGGCGCTGGTGGCCTTCGCGGAGCAGTCGGGGATCGTGACCCGCGCCGATGCCCGCGCCCTGCTCGCCGCCGCGGAGAAGAAGCCGGAGGCCGCCGCCCGGGTGCTGGCGCACGCACTGGAGCTGCGCGGCGCCATTTACCGCGCCTTCTCCGCGCTGGCCGGCGGGCGGCGCGTGCGCGCGGACGACCTGGCCGTCGTCGACCGCGTGGCCACGGAGGCCGCGGCCCACGCGCACCTCATTCCGCACGACGGGGGCTTCCGCTGGCAGATGGCCCCCGCCGCCCTTCGCGAGCTCCGGGGACCGCTGTGGCCGGTGGCGCGCTCGGCCGCCGACCTCCTCACCTCCGGCCAGACCGGGGCCGTGCGCGAGTGTGCGCTGGAGACGTGCTCCTGGCTCTTCCTCGACCACAGCAAGAACCAGAAGCGCCGCTGGTGCGACATGAAGATCTGCGGAAACCGGAGCAAGGCACGCCGCCACTATGCGCGCACGAAGGGGAGCGCCTGAGGCTTCGCTACCGGGGGCCGTACGCCTGGGAGCCCATGCTCGCCTTCCTGGCGGCGCGGGCGGTGGAGGGCGTGGAGCAGGTGACCGGCGGGCGCTACCGCCGGAATCTTCCAGCGGGGTGGATCGAGGTGGGGCACCTTCCTGACGAGGGCTGCCTGCTCCTCGCTGGAACCGATCCCGAGGCGGAGGCTCCTCGCGTCCGGGCCCTGTTCGATCTCGAGGCCGACGTGGAGAGGAGTGCCGCGCACCTGGCGGGCGACCCCATGCTGGCCCCCCTGATCGCGGCCCGGCCCGGACTGCGCGTGCCCGGAGGCTGGGACGGCTTCGAGGTGGCCATGCGGGCGGTGCTCGGACAGCAGGTCACCGTGGCGGCGGCGCGCCGCCTCCTGGGAGCGCTGGTGCGCCTGTGCGGGAGCCATGGGTTCCCCACGGCGGCCCAGGTGCACGCGGCGGATCTCGGCGCCCTGGGCATGCCCGGCGCCCGCCGCGCCACCCTCAAGGCCGTGGCGGCCGCCGCCCTCGAGGACCCGCTCCTCTTCGCACGCAAGGACACCGTGGAGGCCACGGTCTCCCGCTTGCGGGTGATCCCCGGCGTGGGGGAGTGGACGGCGCAGTACATCGCGCTGCGCGGCGTGCGCGAGCCGGACGCCTTCCCGTCCGGCGACCTGGGGCTGTTGCGCGGCGCGGCGGGTTCCGGCAAGCGACCCACTCCCGCAGAGCTCCTCACCCGGGCGGAGCGGTGGCGCCCCTACCGGGCGTACGCCGCCCAGCACCTCTGGACCGAGGACGTCCAGCGCATGCGTTCATGACAAGGGGTTCTGGCGTAAGCTCCCGCGCGCATCACCACCGTGCTCGAGCGCGGTGCCTTCCGGGCCCCAGGCGGGCCCGTGTGCTGGGGAGCGTCCATGAAGAGGCTGCGGTTCGCGATCGCGCTGTTCGCTCTCGTCGCCGGGGTGGCGGCGTACGTCTCTGCGGTGCCCGACACCAAGGCGGTCAGCGGACCGCACGCGTGCACCTACTACTCGAGCGCCACCTACAAGAAGGCCGTGGGCGGGTTTGCCGTGGGCTGCTGCGGCGAGCAGACGAGCTGGGGACAGACGACCGTCTACGTCAAGTGCCAGCAGCTCTGGTGCACCGACGTGACCTGCGGTGACATTTGAGTTTTTCCTAGGGGGATCCCGATGAAGACGCTACGCATCGTGGTGGCTCTGCTCGCTCTCGTGCTCGGGGTGGCGGCCTACGTGTCGTCCGTGCCGGACGCCGGCGCCGTCATCATCGCCGGGCCGGGCGTGTGCACGTACTACTCCGGCCCGAACTTCAAGACCGTGGTGGGCGCGCGCGGCACCGGCTGCTGCGGCGCGGTGATCAGCTGGGGCGTGACCTCGGCCTACGTGAGGTGCGAGCGCCTCTACTGCACGGACCAGATCTGCCCGAACTGAGCCCTGCTTCCTAGACGACCTTGCCTTCCGACAGGGTCAGGACGCGATGCGGGATAGCCGCCCAGGCGGCGGGGGTGTGCGTGGAGGCGAGTGCCAGGCCGCCTCCGGCGACGGTGCGGCCCACCCACTCCACGATGCGCGCCCGCATGGGCGCGTCCATCGCCTCCAGGGGCTCGTCCAGGAGCAGCACCGGGGGATCGCCGATCCAGCTCGCGGCCAGCAGGGCGCGCCGGCGCTGGCCGTGCGACAGCTCGCGGATGCCGTGGCGGTCCAGGCCGGAGAGTCCCGCCGCCGCGAGGACCGCGTCCATTCGCGGGAGCGGCTCTCCCCGGAGGCGGCAGACCAGGCGCAGCAGGTCGCGCACGCTCGCGTAGGGGCTGACGTCGGGGTGCTCGGGGACGTAAGCCAGGCGGCGGCGCGCTTCCACCTCGTCCCGGGCGAGGTCGAGGCCGTCCACCTCCACCGTCCCCTCGTGCGGGCGCTCGACGCCCGCGGCCAGACGCAGGAGCGTGCTCTTCCCCGACCCGTTCGCCCCCGTGAGCAGCGTGAGGCCCGGCCCGACGGTGAGGTCGAGCCGGGCCAGGACGGGCCGCCCGGCGCGGTAGCCGAAGCGGACGCCGTGGAAGCGGAGCGAGGTCACTCCTCGCTCTCGCCCTCCGCACCGCCGGGGCCGCGCCCGCCGCGCTCTCCGCGCTGCTGCCGCAGCTCGGCCGCCTTCTGCCGCTGCTCCGGCGTGAGGATGCGGTCCATCTCGATCGCCATGCGGTGCCGCTCCACGGCCACGAAGGCCTCATGCGAGGCCACGCTCCGTGCCGCGTCCTGCACCTGCACGTCCGTCGCCTTCACGTCGTGGATCGCCGCGCGCAGGTCGGCCCGCGACTGGCGGAGATCGCGCATGTGATCTCCCAGCGCGCCGGCCCGGTACTTGTCGTGGATCGCGCGCATCTGCGATCGTTGCTCGGGGGACAGGCCGAGCTCCTCGGCCAGCCGCTCGCCCCGGGCATGCCGGCCGCCCTCGCCGCGCGCCGCGAGCGAGGCAGGCACCACCGCCAGCGCGCCCAGCGCCAGCCCCGTTCCCACCAACCAGCGGAACCACGTACCACGCTTCATCGCATGACTCCTACCCCTCGGGAGAGAGACGACCCCACCGACCGGTTCGTGTCAGCCCGCCCCCCCCTCGTCCCAGGCCAGGGAGTCGGCCCCGGGAAGATGGTCTCTCTCCTGCCAGGTGTGCGGGGAAAGGGCCTGATCCGCGAGCACCGCGTTCCGGAACGCCCACGGGCACAGCGCCGCGATGGCGGCCGCGAGCCAGGGGAGAAGGGCGATCCAGGCGGAAAGAAAGGCCCCCTCGGCGAGTCCGCGGCGCCGCTGCCGGATGGCGCCGGCCCCACGCAGCGCGAGCCACGGGACGGCGAGCAGGACCGGCCCCCAGGAGCGGACTTGGCCATCGAGCCAGGCCGCGACCGCGACCGCGGGGAGGGCCGCGCCCGCCAGCATCGCGGCATCCCAGAGGACCCGGGCGCGCGCCCCCTGCGGGAGAGAGCGGGCCCAGGCCCAGGGCGGCCGGCGGTTTGCCAGTGCCGCCGCCAGGGACGTGGTGATCAGGGTCCCCGCCAGCCCGCCACCCAGGCGCACCGCCCCCTGAACGACCGACGGGGAGAGGGCCCAGGGGGTGTTGTGGCGAAGGAAGGCGGCGCCCGCGAGCAGCGGCAGCATCCCGGCCATCCAGGCCCCGGGAAGGTCCCGGCCTGCGGCGCGCAGCGCGATGGCGAGGGGGACCGGGAGCGGGAGGTGCTGGAGACGCCGTGCTCGCGGGGGCTGCAGGCGACCCCCGAGCGCATCGGCGGCGGCGAGGATCCCGGCTCCGGCAAAGGTCAGCTCCCAGGATCCCCAGGCACCGAGCGCCGCGGCGCCGCAGGCGAGCGCGCGCGCGGCGGGCCGGACGGGGAGCACGGCGAGGGCGCAGGCCACGACGGCGACCGCCGCCCCGGCCAGCCGACTCGTGGAGGAGGGCGTGCGCAGGGCGAGGGCGGTCACCCCGACGAGAACGAGCAGCGGCGCCTGCCCGAGCGCGATCGCCAGGGCAAGCGCGCGCCGCTGCGCTGCGGCCGTGCAGGGGAGGTGCACGCTCCATCCCGTCGCTCCCGCTGCCGCCCGTGCGCCCGCCCAGGAGGCGAAGGCCAGGGCGGCGACGAGCAGGAGGGCGGCGCGCGCCGGCCCCGGCGGCCCCGCCAGGATGTCCGCCACTCCCCGCATCGCGGCGGCGGGCGAGAGGGCGAGTCCGCAGACCACGACGATCGCGGCCACGGCGGGGACCGCCGCGCGCAGCGCCAGCCGCGCTCCCGCCGCCGCGTGAAAGGCGAGGAGCGAGCGGAAGCCGCCGCGCTGGAGTACGCTGCCGGTACTCCCACCCATCGAGAGGAGTCTTGCATGGACGGCATCTCCTGGGGCCACGATCTCGACGCGGCCACGAAGAGCGCGCGGGCACACCAGCGCCTCGTGCTCCTGGACTTCAGCGCCGCCCCCCTGTGAAGCGGATGCGCTCGGCTGGATGCCGAGGTCTATCCCAGCTTTCAGGTGCAGCGGTTCGTGCAGGAGCACTTCGAGCCCGTGCGCGTGCACGTCAAGGAGCAGGCGGACGCCTTCCGCGCCCTGGGTGACCGCTACGACGCCCACTGGACCCCGACCACCCTCGTCCTCGACGGGGACGGGGCGGAGCGCCACCGCATCGAGGGATTCCTTCCCGCCGACGACTTCCTTCCCCAGCTCGCCCTGGGGGTGGCCAAGGCGGCGTTCTCGCAGGAGCGTTTCACCGAGGCCGAGGAGGGGTTCCGCGGGGTGGTGGCCCGCCATCCCGACACCGAGGCCGCGGCCGAAGCCCAGTACTGGGCCGGGGTCGCCCGCTACAAGGCGACCGGCGACGCCGGGGCGCTGGCCGACACCGCGCGCCGCTTCCGCGAGCGCTACGCGGGCACGAGCTGGGCGAAGAAGGCCTCGGTCTGGGGCTGATCAGGCACCGGTGGGCGAGCCCTCGAGCAGGAAGTCCATGGGGACGGTGCGCGGGCCCGCAGCGTCGCAGACCGCGTAGGCCACGTCCTTCTCGCCGTACAGCGCCACCCCCGCGTGCTGTCCCGTCCTGCTCAGGACGTAGAACTTGAGCTGGAAGGCGGGCTTGCCGCGCGCGTTCAGGAGGCGCTTTTCCACCGTGTTGGCCACGATGCGCCGCACGGCGGTCAGGGCGGCGTCCTTGGGGTGCGCGCCGCGGCGCATCTCCTCGACGATGAGGAACGAGGCCAGGCTGAACAGGTTGGCCTCGCCCCGTCCCGTGGAGCCCGCCGCTCCCACGTCGTTGTCCACGTAGTTGCCCGCCCCCAGGATGGGGGAGTCTCCCACCCGGCCGGGGATCTTCCAGGCCAGCCCGCTGGTGGTGGTCACCCCCGCGATCTCCCCGCGCGCGGTGACGCCGTTGCAGTGGATGGTCCCGTAGGCGCGCGGTACCGGCACGGGGTAGTGGGCGGGATCGGTCTGCTGCTTCCACTTGAGCCACTCGGCCCGCGAGTGCTCGGTGTTGAGGTCGGGCTCGATCGTGAACCCCATCTGGCGCGCGAAGCGCTGGGCCCCCTCGCCCACCAGCAGGTGGTGGTCCGTGGAGTCCATCACCGCCCGCGCCACCAGCGACGGCGTGCGCACCCCCTCCAGGGCGGCCACCGCTCCCGCCCGCTTCCTGGGCCCGTGCATGACGGAGGCGTCGAGCTGCACCACCCCCTCGGCATTGGGGAGCCCGCCGTACCCCACGCTGTCCTCCGAGGGATCCAGCTCGAGGATGTTGACCCCGGCCAGCAGCGCATCCAGGACGTCCTCCCCCCGGGTCACACGCTCGAAGGCCTCCTGCACGCAGGTGCGGGGACCTCCGTTCTTGAACTTGTTCCCGTTGGCCGAGGAGACGACCACCGGGCGCGAGGGGGTCCGCTCCAGGATCGTGGGGGCATGGACTTCCTCCGTGGCGGACACGGAGGAGGCGAGCACGGTGCCGATCCCCGCGGCGGCCCCGGCGCGCACGAACTGGCGGCGGGTCCAGCGGCTCCGCGGTGGCTTCATCGGCGAAGCCTACTATGATCGGGAGTACGGGAAGGGCGGGCGAGGAGAAGATCGCCATGCCCGAGAAAGAGACGCTGGAAAGGGCCCACCGGGACAAGCGGGAAGGAAAGTCGCCGAGCACGCAGGCCGGCGAGTTCGTCCGCGAAGAGATCCACCACATCCGGGAAGGCAAGCACGGCGCCCGTTCCGCCGAGCAGGCCATCGCCATCGGCCTGTCCAAGGCCCGGCGGGCGGGCGTGGAGCTTCCGCCGCGCAAGGGAGAGGCACCGAAGAAAGGGAAGCCCTCCCCCAGGCGCTCGCGGGCCATGCGGGACCGCCTGAAGAAGGAGGGGAAGAGTGCCGCCAGCAAGGGCGCGCTGGCGACACACGCCAGGAAGGCAGCCCGCACGCGCGCGGGCCGCTGATCGAAAAGAAGGCGGCGGGAGGACGGATCTCCCGCCGCATCGCGAGGAGGAGGAGGTTCAGGCCATCAGGACGCGGGGGAAGAGGACGTTGTTTTCCAGGTGGATGTGCTCCATCAGCTCGCGCTCCAGGGTGGCGAGCCCGAGGTAGAGGGCGCGCCAGGTGGTGCACGCCTCGGGCGGGAGGACCAGGTCGCCGGCCAGTGCGCGCATGCGCGCGAGGTTCTCGCCGTGATCGGTGTGCTCCGCCTCCATCACCTGGATGGGGCCGCCGCACATGGCGCCGCGGCCGGAGAGGATCGCGGGGAAGAGGATCGTCTCCTCCTTGGCGAGGTGATCGAGGACGGCGGCGTGCATCGCCCGCAGGTGGGACGCCAGCCCGGCGGGGACGGTGGGCTTGTCCGCATGGCGGGCCTCGACCTTGTCGGCCATGGCGATCAGCGCCGGGAGGTCCTGCCGTAGCCGCGCGTGGTAGCGGGTGAGGATGTGGCCGATCAGCGCGGGAACCGGCTGCGTGCTCCACGCCGCGAGGTCGTCGTCGGACCCGGGCATGGCCTCGATCTCGGCCAGGATCCCGTTCGGATCGAGCCCCTTCTCGGCGCACGCCTGGGAGAGCGGACGCCGTCCCTTGCAGCAGAAGTCCAGGCCGTGGCTCAGGAAGACCCGGGCGGCGGCGGGATGGTCGGTGGCCAGCTCGGCCAGGGTCGTGTGGGTCGTGTGCATCGTCGTCCTCCTCGTCCGGTCCCAAGGGCAAAGGCGGGGCCGGAAAGGATGCGTTGGCACGGCACGCTTTTTTTTCCTATGTTGTATCTCTCGCAACCGGGAGGCGTTGTGCAGCGGTCAACAGAGTTATCCAAGAGCCAACAGCTGGAGGCGCTGGAGGCGCTCCTGGAGATCGCGCGGGACCTGACCTCCTCGCTTGCCGCCCGCGACCGCTACGGCCGCCTGCTGGGAGCGGTCCGGCGGATCCTCCCCTGCGATGCCGCCTGCCTCCTGCGCCTCGAGGGAAACACGCTGGTGCCGCTCGCCGCCTACGGGCTCACGGAGGAGGCCACGCATCGGCGCTACGACGTACGCCAGCACCCGCGCCTCGACGTCATCCT
>Ga0070695_100001891_pt1 | contig 11838 bp, 12 predicted proteins | sample KBSK1252metaG_FD_65471 | JGI IMG/M metagenome (GOLD analysis project Ga0070695, IMG submission 65471) | Corn, switchgrass and miscanthus rhizosphere microbial communities from Kellogg Biological Station, Michigan, USA - KBS K1-25-2 metaG | ecosystem: Host-associated > Plants > Roots >...
TCGTGGTGGAGATGCACCGCCGCCTTCGGCCGCCCGGTCGAGCCCGAGGTGTAGAGCCACAGCGCCACGTCGTCGCGGCTCGTGTCGGCCGGGGCCAGCTCGGGCGAGGCCCCCTCCAGCAGCCGCTCGTACTCGAGCTCCCCCCGCCCATCCACGACGATCAGCGCCTGGAGGGCCGGGTGCCGCCCCTGGCCCTTCACGATCTTGGGGGCCGCGGCCTCGCATGCGATCACCGCGCGGGCGCGGCTGTCCTCCAGCATGAACGCGAGCTCGTCGGCGGGCAGCGCGTCGCCGACCGGCACCGGCACCGCCCCGATCTTCATGGCGCCCCAGAACGCCTCCGCGAACTCAGGCCGGTCCGGCAGGGCCAGGAGCACGCGCTGCTCCATCTGGACGCCGCGCGCGAGGAGCGCGTTGCCGAGCCGGTTGGCGCGCTGCGCGACCTCCCGGTAGGACACGGCGCGGCCGAGGAAGCGGAACGCGGTGCGGGCGCCGCGGCCCTCGGCGAGGTGGCGATCGACGAAGTGCGTGGCGGCGTTGAAGCGCTCGGGGACGTCGATGGCCGCCGTCATGCGGCCGATTCTAGCAGCAAAGGGTCGAGGGACCGCCAGCCCGGCGGTGTCGTCACCCGAGCAGGCGCATCTCGATCTGCCGCTTCCTGGGCCCCTCGAACTCCAGCAGTACCACACGCTGGAACTCCCCGAGCGCCAGCTTGCCGTCCTGCACCGGCACGTGAACGCTCGGGCCTACCAGGGCGCTGAGGAAGTGCGCCGCCACGTGCGCGGCTGAGTCATGCCGGTACGCGAGCTTCGGCGTCATCGACTGGAGGATGTCCATGATGTCCTCGGGGACCCCGGCCTCCCACGTCATGACCGTCAGCGCGGCCGTCGTGTGTCTCAGGTAGAGATGGCAGGTCCCGCCCGACGCCCCGCCCAGCACCGTGCCCACCCGCTCGGTGATGTCGATGACCTGCTTGGGCTTGCTCGTCTCGATCTCGATGGTCAACGGCGCGATCGCGCCCATCCGCTCGTCCCTCTCACCCGCTCCGGGTCGCTCGGGGTTCGACAGCACGAGGATCTTGTCACCAGACGGGTCCCCCTCGCCGACCGGCCGCCAGCCCAGCGACCGGTAGAAGCCATACGCTCGGGTGTCCTGGTCCGAGGAGGCGCCCAGCCAGATCCGCGGCGGCCCGAACGATCGCAGCCACTCGACCGCCAGGGACAGGAGGGTCTTGCCGATGCCCCGGCCCTCGAATTCGGGCAGCACCGCCAGCCCCAGGACCTTGCCGGCGTCGGATTCGACCATGCAGAAGCCCACGATCCGCGACTCGTACGAGCACACCCAGCCCTTGGTGGTCGCGGCCGCCAGGCTCTCGGCCACCGAGGCGGGCCTGATCCCCCTCGCGACCAGCCCCTCGCGGGAGATCGCGTTCTCCCTCGTGGCCCCTCTCACGTCGAAGAGCTCTTCGATGTCCCCTTCGCGCACCTCCCGAGAGATCACCGCCGCCCGGCCGTCCGAACCCTATCCACGCTTCCACAGCCCCTGCGATGGTATCCGCAGCGCGCGATTGAACTTGCTGGAGGCGTTCTCCCAGGCGATGGTCGCAGTCAGCTCCACGAGCGCGTCGTCGTCGTAGAAGCGGCGGAGCCGGGCAAAGAGGTCGTCCCCGACGTCGCGCCCGCTGATGGTCATGCAGTCGGCGTACTCGAGCGCGGCCCGCTCCGGCTCGTCGTAGAGCGGGCTGGTGGCGTAGTCGGCCAGGGCCAGGATCTTGTCGTCGGACACACCCAGCTTGCTGCCCACGGCAGCGTTGATGTCCTGTCAGAACTCGCAGCCGTTCAAGGCCGCGACCCGGCGGTTGAGCAGCGCCACCAGCTTGTGGTCGATCAGGCCGGAGATCTCCAGTCCGGTCCACATTCCCCGCACGCCGCGAAAGATCGACGGGCGCCGCGCGTAGGTCAGGTGGTTCAGGAGCGGCGCCCCCCAGGTCTTGGCCTGGGCGGCCAGGACCTTGGCCGCGTATTCGTCCGCCAGGTTCCACGGGTCGACGCCGTCAACGCGTTTCATCGGTGCTCGAGAATATACACCCACCGCAAGAACCGGCGAGTGCGGGCGCCGCTCCCACGGTCTACCATGAGCATCAGCCATGCCCGACCTCCTCGCCGCGCGCTCGCAGATGGCGATGTCGCTCGGCTTCCACATCATCTTCGCGATGGTGGGCATCGCGATGCCGGTGCTCATGGTGGTGGCGGAGCGGCGGTGGCAGCGCACCGGCGACCGGATCTATCTCGATCTTGCGCATCGCTGGGCCAAGGGCACCGCCATCCTCTTCGCGGTGGGCGCGGTGTCGGGCACCGTGCTGAGCTTCGAGCTGGGGCTGCTCTGGCCCACGTTCATGGAGCATGCCGGGCCCATCATCGGCATGCCCTTCTCCCTGGAAGGCTTCGCGTTCTTCACCGAGGCGGTGTTCCTCGGGCTCTACCTCTACGGCTGGGAGCGCATCTCCCCCCGCGCGCACCTGGCCGCGGGCTGGGCGGTGGCGGTGAGCGGCATGCTCTCGGGGGTCTTCGTGGTCATCGCCAATGCCTGGATGAACGCGCCCACCGGCCTCCGCTGGGTGGACGGGCGCGCCGTCGACATCGACCCCATCGCGGCCATGATGAGCCCGGCCGCCTTCCCCCAGGTGCTCCACATGACGCTCGCGGCCTACGCGGCCACCGGCCTGGTGGTGGCGGGCATCCACGCCCTGCCCCTGCTCCGCGACCCGCGCAACGCCTTCCACCGGCGGGCGCTCTCCGTGGCGCTGCTGATCGGCGCGCCGGCGGCCCTGCTCCAGCCGCTCTCCGGCGACCTGAGCGCGCGCTTCGTGGCCCACTGGCAGCCGGCCAAGCTGGCCGCGATGGAGGGGCAGTTCAAGACCGAGCGCGGCGCGCCGCTCCGGGTGGGCGGCTGGCCGGACGAGGCGGCGGGCGAGACGCGCTACGCGCTCGAGATCCCGCGCGGGCTGTCGCTGCTGGCCTTCAAGGACCCCGGCGCGGAGGTGAAGGGTCTCGAGGCCTTCCCGCGCCAGGACTGGCCGCCGGTCGCCATCGTCCACGTGGCCTTCCAGGTCATGGTCGGGCTCGGATCGTTCATGGCCCTGGTGAGCGCGGCCGCGCTCTGGCTGATGTGGCGCCAGCGCGAGCTGACGCGCCATCGCTGGCTGCTGCGGGCCCTGGTGCTGGCCGCCCCCATGGGGTTCATCTGCACCGAGGCGGGGTGGGTCGTCACCGAGGTGGGGCGCCAGCCCTGGGTCATCTACGGCCTCATGCGGACGGCCGAGGCGGTCACGCCCATGCCGGGCCTGATCGTCCCCTTCCTGGTCTTCACGAGCCTCTACGCCGTCCTCGGCGTGGTCGTGGCCTGGCTGCTCTACCAGCAGGTGCTCCGGAGCCCGCAGACGGCCGAGGAGGACGCGGCGTGACGGCCGGCCTGGGCCCGGCCGAGCTGGTGGCCGGCTGCGCGCTGGTGGCGCTCACCGCCTACGTGCTGCTGGGCGGGGCCGACTTCGGAGGCGGGGTCTGGGACCTCCTGGCCTCGGGGCCCCGCAAAGGGCGCCAGCGGGCGCTCGTGGCGGAGGCCATCGGTCCCATATGGGAAGCCAACCACGTCTGGCTTATCATCGTGGTCGTGCTCCTGTTCACGTGCTTCCCGGCAGCCTTCGCCCGGCTCGCGGTCACGCTGCACATCCCGCTCTCGCTCATGCTGATCGGCATCGTCCTGCGCGGCGCGGCCTTCACCTTCCGTAGCCACTACGGAGCCGGCCACGGCGAGGCCGGGGACGCCGGCGCCGGCACGACCGAGCGCTGGGGCCGGGTCTTCGCCATCGCGAGCGCGGGGACGCCGGTGCTGCTGGGGCTCTGCGTGGGGGCGCTGGCCGCCGGCGCGCTCCCGGTCCCCGGCCGCGCCGCCTTCCACGCCACCTTCGTGGCGCCCTGGCTCACCCCGTTCGGCCTGGGCGTGGGCCTCCTCACGCTGGCGCTCTTCGCCTTCCTGGCCGCGGTCTACCTGACCGTCGAGGCCCGCGACGACGATCTGCGCGAGGACTTCCGTCGCCGCGCCCTGGGCGCGGCCGCCGCGGTGTTCGTGGCCGCGTTCGGCACGCTCGGGCTCGCCCTGCTCGGCGCCCCGCTGATGGGCCGCGGGCTCACCACCGCCCCGTGGGCGCCGGCGCTCCACGCGGCCACCGGCGCGGCCGCGGTCACCGCGATCTGGGCGCTCTGGCGCCGCCGCTACCGTCTGGCCCGCGTGGCCGCGGCGGGCCAGGTCTCGCTGATCCTGTGGGGCTGGGCCCTCGCCCAGTATCCCTACCTGATCCCGCCCGACCTGACCATCCGCGCGGCCGCGGCGCCGCGCATCACGCTGGTCCTCGTCCTCTGGGCGCTCGCGGCCGGGGCGCTCGTGCTCTTCCCGTCGCTGATCTACCTTCTCCGCGTGTTCAAGCGCGAGCCGGCCCGCCCGTGAGCCTGGCCGTCTTCTCGGTGGCGGTGCTCTTCACCTCGCTGGGCGCGGGGGTGGTGGGCGCCATCCTGGGGCTTGGCGGCGGCATCCTGCTGGTGCCGATCCTCACCGTCTTCTACGGCGTCGATCTGCACTACGCGATGGGGGCCAGCATCATCTCGGTGATCGCCACCTCGAGCGGCGCCGCCGCGTCCTACCTGCGCACCGGGCTCAGCAACCTGCGCATCGGCCTGTTCCTGGTGGTGGCCACCATCGCGGGCGCGCTGACCGGGGCGTTCCTGGCCGGCGTGGTACCCACCCGCTGGCTCGAGCTGATCCTGGGGTTCGCGCTCTCCTACTCCGCCTACACCACGATCCGCCAGCTGGCCGACGAGCTGCCCGAGGACACCTCCACCGATCGCCTCGCGATCCGATTCGGCCTCGAGGGCGCCTATCATGACCTGCGGCTGCAGCGCCACGTCGCCTACCGGGCCCGCAACGTGGTCGGCGGCTTCGCCGCGATGTTCGGGGCCGGCGTGCTCTCCGGCATGCTCGGCATCGGCAGCGGCGCGTTCAAGGTGCTGGCCATGGACTACCTGATGCGCCTGCCCATGAAGGTCTCCACCGCCACCAGCAACTTCATGATCGGGCTCACCGCGGCCGCGAGCGCCGGCATCTACTTCAGCCGAGGCGACATCCACGTGCTGATCGTGGCCCCGGTGGCCATCGGGGTGATGGTCGGCGCTTACATCGGCACCCACCTGATCGCCTACATGCGCAACACCACGGTGCGGAAGCTCTTCCTGCCCATCGTGGTCTACCTCGCGCTCTCGATGATCCTCCGCGGGCTGGGCATCCACCTCCTGTGACCGAGCCCCGCCAGGTCCACACCGCCGTCGAGCACCTCGTGGCGCGGGTCCTGCTCGTGGGTGGGCTCGTCGGGCTGGTCCTGATCGGCGTCGGGCTCGGAATCTACGCCGCCGACGGCGGCTTCCACCACCAGGTGCTCGCCCTCAAGCGCGTGCCCGGGAGCGCGCCGCCCGGCGTCTTCACGTCCATGCGCCAGATCGTGGCCGGGCTGCGGCGGCGGCCGATCGACCCGCTCGCGGTGGGCGCGGTCGGACTGGTCGTGCTCATGCTCACGCCGGGCGTCGCGGTCACCGTGGCGCTCCCCTGCTTCCTGGCCGCCCGGGACTACCGCCACGCGACGATCGCGGCGGCGGTGCTCTCGATGCTGCTGGTGAGCCTGCTGCTGGCCGGCGCCGTGCACTAGCGGTCGCGCGGGAGGGTCTCGATGCAGGCCCCGAGCCGCGCGGCGGTGGTGCCCACGTGGCGCGTGATGCAGCCGAGGTGGTCGCCGGGCACCGCGTGCACCTCCACCCGCGGGCTCACCTGGGACCAGCCGAGATCGGGCCGTCTGTCCTCCGGGTACTCCGAGCGGAGCACCACGAGCCGGCCCGGATAGGGCGCGGGCAGGTACGCCTGGACGGCACGCCGGTAGCGGGCGGTGAGGGCCGGCAAGAGCGCCGTCGCTCGCTCCGCGCCCGCCGGCGGCGCGCGCCTCCCGCTCCGGCCGGCCAGCCGACGGCCGATCATCCGCCCCACGAGCACCGCGCGCGCCTCGAGATCGGCCCGGGCCAGCTCGCGCAGCCGGGCGCGGTAGTGGCGGAGCGACTCGCGAGCCGCCTCCTCGCGCTCGCGCCAGCGGACGAGCCGCTCGCGTCCCCGGTCGGCGGACAGGCCGCGCACCGCGTCGAGGACCGACGCGGCCCGGGCCACGAGCCGCAGGGCGCGCGAGGGCGCGAGCGCGTCCAGCAGCACCACCGCCCGGACCGTCGCGCCGCCGGCCGCGAGGCGCCGCGCCATCTCCAGCGCGACCAGCGCGCCGTCGCAGTAGCCGCCGAGGACGTACGGGCCCTCGGGCCGCGCGGCGCGCAGCGCGGGGAGCCGGTCCTCCGCCATCGCCTCGATCGAGGCCGGCACCGGCTCGCCGCCGAGCCCGTGCGGGTGGACCGCGTAGACCGGCTGCTCGGGCCCCAGGGCCCGCGCGAGCGCCCGGCTGTAGAAGCCACCGCCCGCGAAGTCGCCGTGCAGGAAGAACAGCGGCGGGCGCGGCCCGCCCGCGTTCAGCGCCACCAGCGGCGGCCCCGGGCGGCACTCGTCGCCGCGCAGCACGTGGGCCAGGCGCTCGATCGTGGGCGCCTCGAAGAGGGTGGTGAGCGGCACCGGCCGGCCGCTCGCCCGCTCCACCGCCTCCGCCATGCGGGCGGCCAGCAGCGAGTGACCGCCCAGGTCGAAGAAGTCGTCGCCGATGCCGACCGGCCGGACCCCCAGCACGTCCTCCCAGATGCCGACCAGGGTGTACTCGATGGCGTCGCGCGGCGGCGCGACCGCGGTGATCCTCCACCCGGACCGGGCGGGCGGCGGCAGCGCGCGGCGATCGACCTTGCCGTTGTCGTCGAGCGGCAGGCGGTCGAGCGGCACGAACGCGGACGGCACCATGAAGTCCGGCAGCCGGCCCGCGAGCGCCTGGCGCAGCTCGGTCGGCGACGGCAGCGGCGTCGCGGCCGGCACCAGGTAGGCGACGAGGCGGGCCTCCCCGGGCGTGTCCTCCCGCACCGTGACCGCCGCCGCCGCGACGCCCGGCACCGCCAGCAGTGCGCTCTCCACCTCCGCGGCCTCCACGCGCTGGCCGCGGATCTTGGCGAGGCCGTCCACGCGGCCGAGATGCTCTAGGACGCCGCCCGGCTGGAAGCGCCCGACGTCGCCGGTGCGGTAGAGGCGCGTCCCCGGCCGCTCCGGATCGTCGCGGAAGCGCTCCGCGGTCAGATCGGGCCGCCGCCAGTAGCCCGCCGCGAGATAGCGGCTGCGCACCGCGATCTCGCCGGTCTGGCCCTCCGGGACCGGCCCGCCCCCCTCCGCGAGCAGCACGATCTCCATGTCCACGACCGGCTCGCCGATCGGGGCCACCCGCACGGGCAGCGGGTGGCCGGGCGTGAAGAAGAACTGCCGCACCAGGCCGCACTCGGTGGCGCCGAGCCCGTTGACCAGCACGCAGTCGCGCGAGAAGTGGCGCTGGAAGGCCTCGAGATCGCGCACCGAGGCCTGATCGCCCTCCAGGCGGACGATCCGCAGCGCGGGGAGCGCGGACCGGTTTGCGACCACCTCGCGGAAGAGCACGGGCACCGAATGGTAGACCGTGATCGCCTCGTCGGCGAGCCAGGCCGCGATCCGGTTGGCACCCCCGCGCGGCACGTCGAACGGGAACGACGCGGCCCCGTTGAGCAGCGCGCCGAAGAGGCTCGACACCGCGCCGCTGAAGGACGGGCCCTGGAGCAGCGTGAGGCGGTCTCCGGATCCCAGGTGGAGCGTGTTGGTGTAGCGCATGACGTTGTGGAGCACGTTGCGGTGGGTGTCGAGCACGCCCTTGGGGCGACCGGTGGAGCCCGAGGTGTAGAAGATGTAGGCGCCCGCGTCGGGCGACACGGTCAGCCCGGGCCGCCGGTCGGGCGCGGCGGCCGCGGTCTCGATCTCCACGACCTGGCGACCCGGCGCGACGCGCCGGGCCAGGTCGACGTGCGCGGCGGCGGTCAGCACCAGGCGCGCGTCCGAGTCCCCGATCGCCTCGGCCAGCCGGGCCGGGGGCTGCGACGGGTCGAGCGGCACGTAGATCTTCCCGGCCTTGAGCGCGCCCAGGACGCTCTCGATCTGTCCGACGCTCTGCGGGAGCAGCAGGGCCACCGGCTCGTTGCCGGCGCCCAGCCGGTCCAGCAGGACGTGGGCGACGCGGTTCGCCGCCGCGTCGAGGGCGCGGTAGCTCCGCACCTCCGCGCCCATCTTCACCGCGAGGCGGTCGGGCCCGCGGCCGACCCGGGCCTCGAAGCGCGCGCCGATCGCCTGCTCGATCTCGGCGCGGTCGAACGGCTCGAACGGATTCGTGGGCCGCCCGTCGGGGCCGGGAGCGGAGCGCGGCGCCGCGGTCACTCGCTCTCGCCCGGGCGGCTCCGCCAGCGCTTCACGGCGGCGCGCTGCTTCTTGCCGGCCAGCCGGCGCCGCCGCGCCCCCGCGGAGGGCCGCGTCGCGACCCGCGGGCGCGGCGCGACGAGCGCGGCGCGGATCAGGTCGGCCACGCGGGCACGGGCGTCCTCCAGGTTCCGCGCCTGGTTGCGCGTCGCCTGGCTCGTCACGACCAGCCGCCCCTCGGCGTCCGCGCGGGATCGGGCCAGCGCGCGCAGGCGGGCCCGCGCCGCGTCGGACAGCCCCTCGATCGCGTCCAGATCCACCCGCAGGTCGATCTTGGTCGCGACCTTGTTCACGTTCTGGCCGCCGGGCCCGGAGGCGCGCACCGCGTGCACCGTCAGCGCGGCGGCGGGCACCCGCACCTCCCGCGTCACGACGATCGGGTCGGCCATGCGGTCGGCAGGCGCGCGGTCAGCGCGCGCACGAACTCGTCGGGATCGGTCGGCGAGAGCACCACCACCCCGCCCGCGGTCTCCAGGAACACGAGGTCGTCGGTGTTGGTGATCGCGAGGTAGTGCCAGCCGGTGCGCGGGTTCCATCGCGGGCCGTAGGAGCCGAAGAGCCCGTTGATGCCGACCGCGAGGAGCCCGCCGATCGGCCGGCGCCGGCGATCGCAGGCGTTGACGCGGTCGTAGGGGATGAGGCGCCGCAGCCAGCGCCGCTCGATGCGCACGCCGCGCTCCTCCAGGGTGTAGCCGCTCGGCGCCAGGCCCTGGATGGCCCACAGCGCCCCCAGGAACGGGAGCGGCAGGATCAGCGCGCTCGGGTCGCCGGTGGCCGCGACCAGCGCCACCGACACGAGGAAGGGCACCACGAAGCCGACCCCGACGCCCAGCACCCCGGCGAGCAGTCGCTGCCTCCGGCCGAGCGACGCCCGGAAGTGCACTCCCTACCTGGGGAAGATCTCGAGCGCGCCGAAGAAGTAGGGGATCTCGAAGGCGGCCGACTCGGGCGAGTCGGAGCCGTGGACCGCGTTGGCCTCGATGGACGACGCGAAGTCCTTCCGGATCGTCCCCGCGTCGGCCTTGGCCGGATCGGTGGCGCCCATCAGCTCGCGGAGGCGCGCGATCGCGTTCTCCCCTTCCAGCACGATCGGCATGCAGGGGCCCTGGGTCATGAAGGCGCAGAGGCTACTGTAGAATGGCCGCTCCTTGTGCACGACGTAGAAGCCGCCGGCCTGCGCCGCGCTCAGGTGGATGAGCTTGGCCGCCAGGAGCTTGAGGCCGGCCTTCTCGAACCGGGCGATGATCTGGCCCACGACGCCCTTGGCCACGGCGTCCGGCTTGATGATGGTGAGCGTGCGCTGGACGGCCATCGGGGACGGGTCCCTACCCTTTCTTGCCCACCACGCGGGCGACGGTCGCGCCCATGTCGGCGGGGCTCTTGACGGTGGTGATGCCGGCGGCTTCCATCGCGGCCATCTTCTCCGCGGCGGTGCCCTTGCCGCCCGCGATGATGGCGCCGGCGTGGCCCATGCGGCGGCCGGGCGGCGCGGTCTGGCCGCAGATGAAGCCGACGACCGGCTTGGTGACGTGGGCCTTGATGAAGGCGGCCGCCTCTTCCTCCGCGGTGCCGCCGATCTCGCCGATCATCATGATCGCGGTCGTGTCGGGATCGGCCTGGAAGAGCTTCAGCACGTCGATGAAGCTGGTGCCGTTGACCGGGTCGCCCCCGATGCCCACGCAGGACGACTGCCCGAGCCCGCGCTGGGTGAGCTGGTGGACGACCTCGTAGGTGAGCGTGCCGCTGCGGGAGACCACGCCCACGTTGCCGACCTTGTGGATGTGGCCCGGCATGATCCCGATCTTGGCCTGCCCGGGCGTGATCACGCCCGGGCAGTTGGGGCCGATCAGACGGCTCGAGGTCCGCGCGAGGAAGGCCTTCACCCGCACCATGTCCGCCACCGGCACGCCCTCGGTGATGCACACGATGAGCGGCATCCCCGCGTCGGCCGCCTCCATGATCGCGTCGGCCGCGGCGGGGGGCGGGACGAAGATCAGCGCGCAGTCGGCTCCGGTGGCCTTGACCGCGTCCTCCACCGTGTTCCAGACCGCGAAGCCCTCGTGGGTGAGGCCGCCCTTGCCCGGCGTGACGCCGCCCACCACCTGGGTGCCGTACTCCTTGCAGCGCGCGGCGTGGAAGGCGCCCTCCTTGCCGGTGATGCCCTGCACGAGGACGCGGGTCTTCTTGTCGACGAGGATGCTCATGCCTTCGCGCCTCGGGCCAGCGCGACGACCTTCTTCGCCCCGTCGCCCATGTCGTCGGCCATCACGAGCGAGAGGCCCGACTCGGCCAGCATCTTCTTGCCCTGCTCGACGTTCGTGCCCTCGGCGCGCAGCACCACCGGGAGCTTGAGGCCGAGCTTCTTGACCGCCGAGATCACGCCCTCCGCGAGCCGATCTACCCTGAGGATTCCTCCAAACACGTTGATGAACACCGCCTTCACGCTCGGATCCGAGGAGAGGATGCGGAAGGCGTTCTCGATCTGCTCGGGCGAGGCTCCGCCGCCCACGTCCAGGAAGTTGGCGGGCTCGCCGCCGGCCAGCTTGATGATGTCCATGGTGGCCATGGCGAGCCCGGCCCCGTTCACCATGCAGCCCACGTTGCCGTCGAGCTTGATGTAGTTGAGGCTGTACTTCGACGCCTCCACGTCGAGCGGGGTCTCCTCGTTGACGTCGCGCAGGGCCACGATCTCCTTGTGGCGGTAGAGCGCGTTGTCGTCGAAGTTGAGCTTTGCATCCAGGGCCAAGACTCGCCCATCGGTCGTGATAACTAGTGGATTGATCTCGGCGAGCGAGCAGTCCTTGGCGAGATAGGCGCGGAAGAGGTTGCCGATAAGCGCCACGCCCTGCTTGAACTGCTCGCCGGCGAGCCCGAGCCCGAAGGCCAGGGTGCGGGCCTGGAAGGCCTGCAGGCCCAGCGCCGGGTCCGTCCACTCCCGGATGATCTTCTCCGGGTGGGTGGCCGCGACCTCTTCGATCTCCATGCCGCCGGCCTGCGAGGCCATCACCACGTGGGTGCTACGGCCGCGGTCGAGCGTCATCGAGAGGTAGAGCTCGGTGGCAATCGGCGAGGCCTCCTCCACCAGGACCTTCAGCACCTGGATGCCCTCGGGCGGCGTCTGCGGCGTCTTCAGCATCATGCCGAGGATCTGTCCGGCCGCGGCTTCCGCGCCTGCCGGGTCGTCGGCCAGCTTCACCCCGCCCGCCTTGCCGCGCCCGCCCGCGTGCACCTGGGCCTTGACGACCACTCGCCCCCCCAGCCGCTCCGCGATCGCGCGAGCCTGGGCCGGGGTGTCGGCCACGTCCCCGCCGGGGACGGGCACTCCGAACTCCTTGA
>Ga0070695_100001892_pt1 | contig 11837 bp, 12 predicted proteins | sample KBSK1252metaG_FD_65471 | JGI IMG/M metagenome (GOLD analysis project Ga0070695, IMG submission 65471) | Corn, switchgrass and miscanthus rhizosphere microbial communities from Kellogg Biological Station, Michigan, USA - KBS K1-25-2 metaG | ecosystem: Host-associated > Plants > Roots >...
GAATAGCTGTCGATGCTTTTCCTCACCGAGCGGTCCTCGGTGCCGCGCACGGTCATGTCGAGCCCGATCGCGTAGCCGGCGACGTAGTCGAGCGCTTTCGCCGCGGGGATGGCGGAGCCGGTCTTGCCGATGACGACGGCGAGTTCGACCTCGTGATCGTTGCGGCGGTCGGGAAAGCGCAGCGACACGCCCTCACTCGGCCCCACCAGCGACGAATTCGCCTTCAAGAACGGCCCGGCCGTGCGAATGTTGAGCATATTCGACGATGGATTGGCGAACGCGGTCGGATTCTTCGTCGCCTCGTCTATGTGAAGCTGATAGTTCACCGGAGCGCCGATGATCTTCGACGGATTCGCGACCGGGCTCTTGAGCTTCACAGCGTTGAGCGGCTTCGGCGTTGCCGCGTGCCTGATCTCGTTGATGCGCGCCACGACCTTCGGAAGGTTGGCGACGAGGAGATCGCCCTGCGGCAGCGGCCAGGAGACTTTGGGCAGCGCGTCGAGCGCGCCGGTGACATCGAGCACGCGGTCACCCTCGACCACGCCCAGGCGATCATTGTCGAAGCGGCAGATCTTCATCGCAGCGTTCCCTCCTCGATGGAATTCTTGCCGGGCCGGTCGGCGTCAGGATTCGTCCGGCGGCAGCTCGGCGAGCAAGGCCAGCGCTTCCAAGAGCGCGGCGCGTTTTTCCCGCGGCACCGGCGCAAGGATCTCGTCCTGCACCGCCATCGCCGCGTCGACGCAGGCTTCGAGCGCCGCGATGCCGGCGCCGGTCGGCCACAGCGTGTTGACGCGCTGGTCGGCCGCATCGCGCTTCCGCTCGATGTAACCGCGCGCCACCATGCGATCGATCATGTCGGCGACCGTGCTGCGGTCGATGCCGGTCTTGTCGACGAGATGCGTCTGGTTGAGGCCGGGGTTCTGATAGACGGTCGTCAGCACCGCGAATTGCGGCGGCCGCAGGCCGTTCTCGCCCACGGCCTGGACGAAGAGATCGATCGCGCGCTGCTGCGCGCGGCGCAGCAAATGGCCGGGCGTGCGGCGAATGTCGATGAGATCGATCGCCCGCGGCGCCGCCTTCGCCCGTGCCGTTCCGCTTGCCATTTTCACGCTGACCTTGACCGTCGAGAATTAATCCGTATACTGATGAATTATGCCCGGCGCCGCGGCGCCGGTCCAGAAGAATCCGGCGAGGAGTGTCTTGATGCCTTCGGCCAACGTGCCGGAGTGCGAAAAAGGAGAAGGAGCGCGGGCCATGGAATTCGGCATCCAGTTTTTCCCCGATATCGGTCCCAAGGTAAAGTCGGCCCAGGCCTATTGGGACGATGCGCTCCGGCTCTGTGATCATTTCGATGCGCTCGGCTACACGCATGTGCGCACGGTCGAGCACTATTTCGAGCCCTACGGCGGCTATACGCCCAATCCGCACATCTTCCTCGTCGCCGCGTCGCAGCGCACCAAGAAGGCGCGCCTCGTCACCGGCGCCGTGCTCCCGGTCTTCAATCATCCGTTCAAGATCGCGGGCGAGATCGGCATGGTCGACGCCATCTCGAACGGGCGCTTGGAATGCGGCTTCGCGCGTGCGTTCCTGCCGCACGAATTCGCGCGCTTCGGCGTGCCCATCGACGAAAGCCGCGCGCGCTTCGATGAAGGCATGGAAGCGGTCCGGCGCCTCCTTGAGGAGGAGAACGTCACCTTCGAAGGCAAATTCCACAAATTCAAGAACGTGACCTCGCTGCCGCGGCCGACGCAAAAGCCGCGTCCGCCTTTCTGGGTGGCGGCCATCGGCACGCCGGAAAGCTTCGAGAAGGCGGGAAAGGCCGGCCACAGCGTGATGGCCATTCCGATGGCCGGCGGCAAGATGAAGGAGCTGCTCGGCCTCTACCGCAACGCCTGGCGCGCCGCGGGCCACAAGGGCAACGGCCGCGTGATGCTCGCGTTCCACATGTTCTGCCACGAGGACAACACCAAGGCGCGCGATATCGCGCGCGAGCCTCTGAACCGCTACTTGAAATCGCTGGTCAACGCCGCGTCGGACTGGACTAGCGGCACGAGCTCCAAGGACTATCCCGGCTACGACAAGATCATCGCCGGCCTTGCCAGCGAGAATTTCGACACGCAGACCGCCAAGGGCGCCGCGTGGGTCGGCAACCCCGATCACATCAAGAAGCAGATCGCGGACTTCGTCGAGCTCAACGGGGATTTCGAGATCGCGTCGATCCAAGTGAACTTCAACAACATTCCCTACGAAGAAGCGCTGCGCTCGATGACGCTGTTCTCGAAAGAAGTCATGCCGCATTTCGCGCGGATGAAGAAGGCGGCGGAATAGAAGCGCCGCGTGCCGCTGTGACCGCCATCACGATTGTCGCCGCGGATTCGCGCGGCCGGTTCAGGCCCGGTTCACGCGCTTTGCATTAGAGTCCGCGCCGTCGTTGGGCCGGGGTTTGCGACAGGAGCAAACCATGACCCGCACTTTTACGTTGCTCGCGGCTTTGGCCGTGACCGCGGCCAGCGCATTGCCGGCCTCGGCCTACACGCCGAATCCGGACGACGCCTACCGCTTGAAGAAACCGATTCCGTGCCTTCGATGCTCGGGGCTGGCGACGCCGGGCATCCGGTTCATCAACCCTGGCGACCGCGTCAGCCTGAACCCGCAGCCGCTGCCCCCCAAGGTTTACGGCAAGTTCGCGCGTTAACCCGGTGCGTACCTCCGGCAAGGGAGGGAGCGGGCCGCCGCGCTATCGCGCGCTTTCGAGCGCCTGCTTGACCGCCGCAATCTGGCGCTCGGCGTCGATCGCCATTTCCGACGCGATGTTGAGCCCGCGGTCTTCGTAGACGTTGGCGCGCGGCTTCTTCTTCTGCCATGCGGCGACGGCGTCGTCGCGGCGCTGGATCAGCCATTCGATCTGCGGGCGGAACAGCGGAAACATCGCGCTGATCCAGCGGTTCACCGGCCACGACGGGTGCGCCAAGTCGATCTCGAAGAAATCGAGCATGCGGATCACGTCGCTTGCGCGATACCAGCTTTCGTCGGTCACCCAGCGATTGGTGGTGAACAGCGAAACCGGCCGGCCGAAACGGTCCATGCCGATGGCGACGAGGTGCGAAAGCGCGGCGTTGGGCTCGGCCGGCGGCGCCAGGCCCGCGATCGGCAGCGGCTTCAATCCTTTCGGCATGCCGGCCGGCCGCAAGAACGTGTGGAAATGCCCGTGCTCGCCGGGGCGCTCGTGCTCGGGATGCGCGTGATAGTAATATTGTGCGTGCGTCGCGCGGTCGTAGACGTCCCCCTTGGGGTAGTGGTCCCATTCGTAGAAATTCGGCGCGTCGCGCAGCAGCTCGGCCACGACGTTGCCGCCGTCCTTGGCCAGCACGCGCATGCAGTTCGTGGCCTCGCGCCCGGCATCGAGCATCGCTTCGAGCCGCGCGCGGCCGAGGCTGGCGAAGCGGACGGCGGGCGCCGCGGCGTGCGGCTGCTTCTTGGCGCGCGGCGGCATGATCAGCGGACCCAGCCGCGCTCCTTGTAGAGTTTGGCGGCGCCGTCGTGCAGCGGCACGACGAGGCCGTCGCCGATCATGCGGCGGTGCTCGAGCCGAGCGAACACCGGATCCGCGCGCTGGAGCCGCGGGAGATTCTCGAACACGGTCTTGACGATCTCGTAGATCGCGCGCGCGTCGACCTTGCTCGTGCTGGCGGCGACCATGGCGAAGCCCACCGTCGGAACCTCGCGCGCGACGCCCTTGTAGAGACCGCCTGGAACCGGCGCGCGCAAGAGATAACGGTTCTCGCGGTCGAGCGCCTCGATCTCGCGCCCGGCGATGGGAACGAGCACGGTCTCGCACGCTTGCGCCGCCGCGCGCACGGCGGCATCGGGATTGGCGGCGAGATAGAGCACGGCGTCGACGCGGTTGCGGCAGAGCGCGTCGGCCTGGTCGGCGGGTTTCAGCTCGGCGGCGATGGCGAAATCGCGCAGCGTCAGGCCGAGCGCCGGCGCCAGGAGCTCGTACATGATGCGCCCGCCGCTGCCGGGCGGGCCGATGTTGACGCGCTTCCCTTTGAGGTCGGCGGGCGCCTTGATGCCCGAATCGGCGCGGGCGAGTACGGTGAAGGTCTCGATCTGCAGCGCGAAGAGCGCGCGCAGATCCTCGTTGACGCCGCCGCGGCGCTCGCGGCCGCTGCCGCGCACCGGTCCACGGTCGCGGAAGGGGCCGGTGCCGGCGGCCGCTTGCGACAGCCAATCCGCGCGGCCGAATGCAATCTGCACGTCGTCGCCGTCGAGAGCCTGGAGCGAAGCGACCGAGCCGGTGCTTTCCTTCACGTCGCAGGCGATGTTGTGCCGCTTCTGCTGCTGATTGACGAGCGCGCAGAGCTGCTGGGCGAAGACGAGCGCCGGCTCGCCCTTGGGGCCGGCGCTCAAGACGAGCTTTTGCGGCTCGGCGGCGCCGGCGGGCGCGGCAAGGCCGGCCAGCACGAGGGGCAGAATGGCGAAGGCGATACGTCTCGGCATGGCGATGCCCATGGCGGCGGTGCCGCTAGCGCAATTGCGGCGGCGCCGACAACAAAGCGCGCGCCGTGGCGCCGTCGGCGGCGGTCCGGCCGATCGCCGCGGCGTTGCGGCGCGCCTGCTCCACCAGCGCGGCGTTGCCGGGAGCGACGCGCCCGTCGCCGAGCAGGAGGTTGTTCTCGAATCCGACGCGACTATGCCCGCCCAGCACCGCGGCGGTCAACGCGACGGTGCCTTCCTTGGCGCCGAACGCGCACACCGCCCAATGCCAATCGCGCGCCGCGGCGGCGAGGAACGGCGCCAGGTCGAGCGGGTCTGAGGTCTGGTTGGCGCTATAGCGGCCGAGAACATAGAGCACGAAAGGCGCCGTTGCCGGGATCACGCCGCGCGCGCGGAGTTCGGCGAGGCGGCGCACGTCGTCGACAGTATAAAGGATGTATTGCGGGGTCACTTTCTCCACCGCCATCCACGCGAAAAAGGCTGCCGCCTCGCGCTCGGCGGCGGCATTGGGGATGAGCTCGCGGATCGCGACCGAGCACGCTTCGGGCTTGGCGTCGCGCACCATCGCCATCTGGTAGCCGGGCAGATAGATGCCGACCGATTCGGTCGTGATCTGGACGACGATGCCGTCGCCGGCCTCGCGGCGGATCGCGGCCGTCGTCGCGCGATAGGCCTCGGCGTCGAGCAGGTGCTTGCCGGCCTTGTCGCGAATGTGGAGGTGCATGAGCGCGGCGCCGGCGTCGCGGCAGGCGGCGGCCTCGCGCGCCAGCTCCTCCATCGTCATCGGCAAGGCGGGATGATCGGCCTTGGTCTTGCGCGCGCCGTTGGGCGCCACGGCGACGATGAACGGCGGCCAATTCATGCGTTGCGCGCCGTCTTGCCGGGCCCAGATCGTTCGCCTAGCTTCGAGCGCGACGCGAGCGAAGCTCGCTTTTCGAGGGGAAGTTTCGCGCCATGAATCTCAAGGACCATATCCGCCACGTGCCCGATTTTCCGAAGAAGGGCATCCTCTTCTACGATATATCGACGCTGCTCGCCCACAAGGATGCGTGGCGTGTCGCCGTCGATCAGCTGGCGAAGGCGATCCGGCCTTACAAGCCCACGATCCTCGCCGGCATCGAATCGCGCGGCTTCCTCGTGGCGGCGCCGGTGGCGCTCGAGCTCGGCTTGGGCTTCGTGATGCTGCGGAAGAAGGGCAAGCTGCCGGGCGAGACGATCCGCTACACCTATCAGCTCGAATACGGCACCGACACGATCGAGGTGCAGGAGAACGCGGTGAAGCCCGGCGACACGGTCGTGATCCTCGACGATCTGCTCGCGACCGGAGGCACCATGGCGGCCGCCATTCACCTCTTGCGCCTGGTCAAGGCCAAGGTGGCTGCGTGCTCGTTCCTGATCGAGCTCACCTTCTTGAAAGGGCGCGAGAAGATCGACGTGCCGGTGACGTCTTTGATGCAGTACGAGTCGTAGGCGTCACGGCGGGGCCGAGCGCGTCGCGCGCTTTCTTGGGTAGCGCCGCACGCACGAGGTCGTAGGCGCGGCGGAGATAAGCCACGAGATCTTTGTCCGGCAGCGCCGACAGCGGCTCGAGTTTCACCCATTGCGCGCGCGCCAGATGCGGCGCGGGCCGGAGCCCCGGCAGCTCGGTCAAGAGGCGGAAGCTCTCGTCGCTCGCCTTGAACGACACGGCAACGGGGACGTCCCGCAGCACCGCGAACATCTTGCCGCCGACCTTGAACACGCGCGCATCGCCCCACTGCATCGTCTCAGTGGCGCCGGAGAGGGAAAGGCAGAGCTTCCGGATCGCCGCCGGCGTCATCAACGGTTCCGCTCCTTCAGCACATCGGGCGAGAGCGCGTCGATCTCGCGGAGGATTTCGAGCAGCGTCGCGGCGGCCTCGGCGAGGAGCGCTTCGCCCTTGGCCGCGTCGGCGCGCGTGGCGTTGCCGACGGCGCCCGCGGGGTTGAGGTCCTGCGTCTGCCAGCCAAAGCTCGCCTTGCGTCCGTAAGGGCGAAGGTGGCGGAAGCGCTTGGCCATCTCGCCGGCGAGCGATTTGAAATCCTCGATCTTGCCGCGGCGCACGGTCTCGGCGGCGATCGCGAGCATGATCGAAGTTTCGGCCGCGCCGCCATGGATGCCGAGCGCCGCCTCCTCGGCGCCGAATTGCGCCTCCACGTTCCAATAGCGGTAGCCGTTCAGCGGGAAGACGAGAAGGCGGCATTCGCGCCGAAGCTTCTGCGCCGCGATGTCGAGCAGCTGCGGCTGGCCGCCATGGCTGTTGAGGATCGCGAGCTTCCGGATGCCGGCGGCGGCGACGCTGCGGCCCACGTCCATCAGCAGCGCGAGCATCGTCTCGGCCGAGAGCGAGAGCGTGCCCGGGAAATCCGCATGCTCGGGGCTGACGCCGAAATGCAGCATCGGCAGCACGCTCAACGGGAAGTCCTCGGGAAGCGCGTCCGCCAGGCGCTTCACGAGTGCCGCCGCGATGCGCGAATCGACCGAGAGCGGAAGATGCGGCCCGTGCTGCTCGGTGGCGCCGACGGGCAGCAGCGCGATCAAGCGCTGGCGGTCGAGCTCGGCGAACTCGGCCGTCGTGAGATCGATCCAGTAGCGGGCGACGGGCGGCATGGCGCGAAGATAGGCGGTGGATGCGCGGCGGCGAAAGGCCCAAATGCGTGCCCCGCAAAGCGAAGGGGGCGCCGTTTCCGGCGCCCCCCGCGGTTCGTCACGCTTCGAAGTGGGCGTCTAGCGCAGCGTGTAGGACACGCGGCGGTTACGCACTTCGCGGCGCTGGTCCTCGGTCGGGACCGCGAGCTCGGTCTTGCCCACGCCGCGGTAGGTGATGCGCGCCGGATTGACGCCGGCCTTCACCAGTTCGGCCCGGATGAGCACCGCGCGGCGCTCCGAGAGAGCCTGGTTGTAGCCGACCCCGCCCATCGTGTCGGTATGGCCCTTCAGCTGGACCGCCGAGTTGAGGTTGGAGTCCATGGCGTTGATCAGCGCGTCGAGCATCGCGGCGCCGGACGGAGCCGACGAACCGGTCTGCGGCTCGACGCCGCCCGGCCACAGGTCGGCACGGCTGCCCGGGAGGCGGCGCGGCTGATCGAAGCGGAAGTTGATGTCCTGCGCGGTCACGCACTGGATCGGGACCGGCACGCCCATCTCGTACATCGCGCAGAAGAACGCGTTGCGGCACTTCGCGATGTCTTCGGGCTGGTAGAGGTTCTCGGCCATACGGAACTTCGCCGAGAAGTCGCGCATCCAGACGTCCTCGTGCTCTTCCTCGACCCAGCAGTCGAACATCGCCTGGGCGCGGGCCGCGGCCGCCGGGCGGGCGGCGCGGTTCGCCGGCAGCACCTCGAGGAGCTTGCCGTGCCATTCGTAGAGCGGGGCGATGGCGCGGTGCGGCAGCCACCACGTGCGCGGATCTTCCGGCAGAACCTCGAGGCCATTGCCGGCTGCGAAGCCCTTGCGGATGAACATGTCGGCGTGCTGGTGATCGGACTCGGCCAGCGATTCCTCGCCGAGCGCGCCGTATTCGCGCTGGAGCGCCGCGTTGAAGGGAACCGCATGCGGCGGCTGCCCCTTGAGCATGCGCAGATTATCGGTTTGGAATGGCGTCATGAACGGCGCCGTCTGACCCATCGGCCAGAGGTAGCTCCACGCTTGAGCGCTGCCGGCAAACGCCGCGCTGGCCGCGCTCAGAACGACCGCGAGTGCTAGTTTTTTCATGCTCTTCCCCTCGTTAAAGGTCCACAGACGGAGTCGGAATGGGCCCCGAATCAATTCGATTCGAACCTTTGTACTTTGGCCCGCTTTGGGGCGTCAACAGATTGGACCCCCAGCGAATTCAGATTCTCCGCGAGTGTGGCATGAACGCCACTTGCCCATGCAAGGTTCCGTCTGGCAACCTAACCTCATGTCTTTGAAAGAGAAATTCAACCTTCGCTGCGGCGCCGTAAGGACTCTTTTAGGTGTAATCGCGGGGGTCCTGGCCGTCGCCGGCGGGGGTGCCGGCGCGGCGGCGCAAGACGCGCTTTCCTACCCCTATCTCGACGGCGGCGAGGCCGCGTTTCCCGCCTATCGCGCAGTGGCGGCGCGGGCGGCGCGCGCCTACGTGATGGTGACGCTGCTGGCGAAGCCCGATCCGGTCTCGCGCGAGGGCGGCGGCGAGCTCCACACCGGCAGCGGCATCGTGCTCAACCGCGACGGGTATATCCTGACGGCGGCGCACATCGCGCGCGGCCCGGAATTCGCCGTCCGCGTGCGCCTGGCCAACGGGCGCACGATGGCGGCCGAAGTGGTGAAGGTGAGCGCCAAGATGGAACTCGCGATCGTCAAGACCGGGCCCTTGCCCGACGCGGAGCCGCTGCCGTTCGCCGATTCGCGCAGCACGCGGAAAGGCGATCCGGTGCTGGCGCTCGGCAGCCCGCGCCGCGTCTGGGGCGTGGTCTCGGTCGGGCGCGTGCGCGTTCCCAACATCGGCGAGCGGCTCGACTACGGCAATTGGGGCTTCGACAACGCGATCGAGATCGGGATGGAGGTCGAATCGGGCCATTCGGGCGGCCCGGTCGTCAACGCCAAGGGCGAGCTCCTCGGCATGGTCGCCGGCTACGAGCTGGGCGACACCACGAAGCCGCAATACCGCTCGCCGCGCATTACCTACGCGGTGCCGAGCAACGACATCAAAAAGTGGCTGGGGTGGTGAGGGGGTGCCCTCTTTGCACCGACAAACACCGACATTCACCGACATCGCGGTGCTGCCGCGCTTCGCTCGTCGTTGCGTGCCTGACGCCCCCCGGGGGGTGTAAGCGTAGACAAACGTAGACAAGAGGGGACATTGGCGTGCGACATGCGCGGCGTCGTTTGCCCGCGCAAACGTGACCGGCGGGCCTCCGCGCCAAAAGCCGATAAAAGCCGAGATTTTTCACAAGATAGGCTTTCGTCGGCTTTTATCGGCTTTTGGGCCGTTCCGAATCGGCATTTATCGGCTTTTCGTGCGCGCCGATCTCATGGCAGCGCCACAACCTTAAGAGGAATTAATCGCGGCGCGGGCCCGGCGAGGGCGCGCGTGCGTCCGCATCGTTGCGGATGAGTGCGTGTGGATCAACAATGTCAAAGAGCGGCCGCTTCGCGTTGGAAAACGCGCTCGGCTTAGGCCCGCCTGAACCGGGCGGCGCATGCACTAGAACAAAATACGAACATTTGTCAAGACAAGAATGGTCGATGCGTGCCGGAACCTCATCGCGGTTTTGGCCCTATAGTGATTCCACCTAGCCTACGCTTCTCTAGTGTCCTTTGCGCGGCAGCACGCGCACGGCTTTCGCTTCGTAGCGCGGCAGCGTGCCTTCGGGGTGGCACTCGACCGGGACTTTCAAGCCAAGGCGGCTTTGGAGCGTGTGGGCGACGGCGCCGGCGAGATCGGCGGGCGCGCGATTGGCACCCTTCGACGCCTCGATCGCGACGGTCATGCCCTGCACCGTCTCGTCGACCTTCTCGACGTAGATCTGCCACGCCTCTTTCACGGTGCCGGGCGTGGCCGCGATCACGTCTTCGACCTGCGAGGGGAACACGATCACGCCGCGCACCTTCAGCATGTCGTCGGAGCGGCCGATGATGCGGCCCACGAGCGGCAGGCCGGCGCGTCCGCACGGGCAATCGTAGGGATGCGCGGCGAGGCGCACGAGGTCGCGCGTGCGCCAGCGCACGACCGGCGACGCGTCTTTGTCGAGCGTGGTGACGACGATCTCGCCGACCTCGCCGGGGCCGACCGGCTTCAAGGTCGCGGGGTCGAGGATCTCGGTCAGCACCGTGTCTTCGTTGACGAGGTGCATGCTGTCGCTGTCGTGCGAATAGGGGCAGGAGATCGCGACGTTGGGCCCGCCCGCCTCGGTCGTGCCGTAGACGTTGTGCGCCTGGAAGCCGGCCGGCATCGCGGCCTCGAGCTCGTCGCGGAACGCCTGGCTCACCGATTGGCCGCCGAGCGCCGCGAGCCTTATGCGCCAATCGCGCTTGGGGTCGATGCCGCGTTCGCGCGCCACGCGCGTGAGCGTCATGAGCCAAAGCGGCGACACGGCGGCGAAATCCCAGGCCTGGTCGCGCATCCATTCGACGACGAGCTCGCCGCGGCCGGGGCCGACCGGAAACGTCGTGGCGCCGAGATGATGCAGGCCCTGATCGAAGGCGGGCCCGCCGATCCAGAGGCCGTAGCCATAGCCCATGTAGGCGCGATCGCCGGCCTTCAGGCCGATGCAGGCGAGCTGGCGCGCGACCTGGCGGCCGACAAGCTCGAGATCGCGCTTGGTGAATCCGAACAGAACCGGAAGGCCGGTCGTGCCCGAGGTGGCGAAGAAGCGCGTGACGCTTTCGAGCGGCACGGTCAGGAACGGGTAGGGGTAGCGCTGGCGAAGATCGGCTTTCTCCAGCGTCGGCACCGCGGCAAGCGAAGCGTGATCGCGGAGATCGTGCGGCGCGAGGCCGGCGCGCTTGAAATGCGCGGTCCAGTCCGGGCTGCCGGCGAGCCGCGCGCCGAGCGCCGCGAGCTTCCGCGCCTGGAGCTTTTTCATGTCATCCCGGTCGAGCCGCTCGATCTCGGGATGAAGATAGGAAACCTGCTTCGTCATCGTCTCCTCCCGCCGGCGCTCTTGCGTCGCCCGGCGCTCTTAAGATGAATAGGAGGGGGGAGAAATCAGATTCGCCACGAAGACACGAAGGTCACGAAGCAATTCTCTTGCACGCCGAAGGCGCGCTTTTTTTCCTTCTTCGTGACCTTCGTGTCCTCGTGGCTCACATCTCACTTCTCCCCGCCTCCCCGTCTCCTGTTCACTTCATCTTGTTTCCGTCCGCACCGCGTCGGGGCCGCTGGGGTTGATGCGTTGATCGGGCGGGGCGTTGCGGCGGTCGCCGGTGAGCACGCGCGCGATGCCGTCGACGATCGCGTCGCGATCCTCATCGCGCAGGTCAAATGGATTCATGAACGCGACGCTGACGGCGAATGCCTCGCGCTGGTTCGAGGTGAGACGCGGAGCATCGATCATCCGATCGAGGTTCACGCGCCGCAGCGCCTGCGGCGCCAGGGCGACGTCGAGGCCAAGCAGCGATCCCGTCACGTGCCACGGCACGTTGGGCGCCACCTCCTGGCGCGGCTGCGCCCATGCGGTGCGGGCGCGGATCTCGCCGTCTTTCACGCCGAACCCGAAATCGTGCCGCCGCGACACATCGTCGGCCAGCAGGACGGTGCCCTCGGGATCGCCGAGCGCCACGGCGTAGGCGAACGACAACAGCGCGTGCGAGAGGAGCGTGTCGGATAGTTCGAGCAGCGGCTCACCGACGCGCGG
>Ga0070695_100001896_pt1 | contig 11829 bp, 9 predicted proteins | sample KBSK1252metaG_FD_65471 | JGI IMG/M metagenome (GOLD analysis project Ga0070695, IMG submission 65471) | Corn, switchgrass and miscanthus rhizosphere microbial communities from Kellogg Biological Station, Michigan, USA - KBS K1-25-2 metaG | ecosystem: Host-associated > Plants > Roots >...
CGGCAAGAAGTCGCTGCCGTCGGCGCCCGAATCGTCGGTCTATTTCGAAGGCAACGGTGCGAACGTCATTTATATCGACTGGGAGAACGACGTCGTCGCCGTCGTCCGCTGGATCAGCGGTCAGGGCGCGCTGAATGAGTTCGTCGGCAAGATTCTCTCCTCGTTGAAGCCGAGCTCGACTGCCGCGCAATAATTGATTCGTGCCCCGTCACACCGGATATGCGTCCTTGCCGCTGCACGGCGGCAAGGCGCCCGCGTGGCTCTTCGGCCGCATGGTGCGGCTGTCGCGCGAGATCGTCATCTACCTCGCCTCGGAGTACGGCACGCGCGACGTGCTGCGGCGGCTCTCCGATCCCTTCTGGTTTCAAGCCTTCGGCTGCGTCCTCGGCTTCGACTGGCATTCGAGCGGCGTGACGACGACGGTCTGCGGCGCGGTGAAGGAAGGCTTGAAGGACATCGATCGCGAGCTCGGGTTCTTCGCCGCGGGCGGCAAGGGCAAGACCTCGCGCAAGGCGCCGGCTGAAATCGCCGGCTGGTGCGAACGGCTCGGGCGCGATCCGCGGCCGCTCGTCTATGCCAGCCGGACCGCGGCGAAAGTCGACAGCGCGGCCGTGCAGGACGGTTATCAGCTCTACCACCACGTCTTCTTCTTCACCGCCGCCGGCGACTGGTGCGTGGTCCAGCAGGGCATGAACGACGAGACGAACATGGCGCGGCGGTATCACTGGCTGTCGGAGCACGTCGCGAGCTTCGTCGACGAACCGCACGAAGCGGTGTGCTGCGACGCGCGCGGCGACACGCTGAATCTCGTGGCGCACGAGAACGACGCGGTGCGGACGGGATCGGCGGCGCTCGCCGCCCAGCGCCCCGAGGTGACGCTGAAGGCGCTGGAAAAGCTGCCGGTGCTGACGATGCCGAGCCGGCACACGCTGTTTCCGGAGATCGACGTCGCGACGCCGTATCTCGAAAAAATCCTCGTGAAGACGTACGAGCGCGCGCCGGAGGACTTCGAGACGCTGCTCGGCATCGCCGGCGTCGGGCCGAAAACGCTGCGCGCGCTGGCGCTCGCCTCCGAGCTCGTGCACGGCACGGCAGCGACGCTGCGAGATCCGGCGCGGTTCTCGTTCGCGCACGGCGGCAAGGACGGCACGCCGTTCCCGGTGGACAAGATCACCTACGACAAGACGATCGAGATCCTGAACAAGGCGATCAATCGATCCGCGATCGATCGGTCGGAGAAGGTGGACGCCTTCAAGCGCCTCGCGAACTTCACCCAGCCTCGCTAGCTGGCATCGGCGTCCGACGCGAATCATCGGAACGATACGGCCGCGGCGTTTGCGGCACGGCGCGCGGGAATCGCCGCCGCTGCCGCGCAGACGAGCGTCAACAGCGCCGCGACGGCGGCGAGCGTCGCCGGATGCGATCGATCGAGACCGGCGATCCACCCGCGAGCGAAGGCGATCGCGACGGGCGCCGCAACGATTCCGATGACGGCGCCCGCCAGCGCCAGCCGCATCGCGTCTCCGACGACCATCCGCATCACACCCCAACGCGACGCGCCGAGCGCGAGGCGGATGCCGATCTCGCGGCTGCGTGCCGTGGTCAGATACGCCATGACTCCGTACACGCCAATCGCCGACAGGACGAGCGCGAGCACGGCGAACGAGCCAATCAGCCACGCGATCTCGCGCGAGCGCGCGAACGTCTCCGCACGAATATCGTCGAGCGTCTTTTCGTCGAACGTCGGCTGATCGGGATCCACCGCGCGCACCGCTTCGCGAAGCAGCGGCGCGGCGGCATATGGAGGGCCCACCGTGCGCGCGACCAGCGTCATGATCCGCGTCGGACTCTGGCTGTACGACAGGTAGAGCTGCGGATCGCCGGCACCCGGATCGCCGATGCCCTCTTCGCGTACGTCGCCCACAACTCCGACGATGGTGAGCGGCCGGCGAGTCTCGCGTGGGATCCAGAAGGCGTCGCTCTGCGGAAACAGCACCGTGATGCGCCGGCCGATCACGTCGGTGTGGGCGGCACCGGGCCAGAATCGTTGCGCCAGCCGCCGGCTGACGATGACGACGCCGTTGCCCTCGCGAGTATCGCCCGAAGTGAAGTCACGTCCCGCGACGATCGGAATTCCCACGGTCGCGAAATAGCGGGGCGCGACAATCCAGCACAGCGCCCGTGGTTCCTGACCCGGCACGTCGGACCGACCGTCGACGGCGATCGGAAACGAGGTGCCGACGACCGACAACGGCGGATAGTTCACGAGCGACGCCGCTTCGATGCCGGGCGCGGTAACCAACCGTGCGAGGACGGCATCGGCAAACTGCGTCAGCCGCGTCGTGTCGTCGTACCGCGGCGCGCTGAGCGACAGCTGCGCCGTCATGACGCGATCCGCATCGACGCCGCGATCCATCGTGTTCAACGACAGCGCGCTGCCCGTCAGCTCGAGCGCCGACGCGAGCAGCACGATCGACAGCGCCAGCTCGCCGACGACGAGCGCGCCGCGCAGGCGCCGATGTCCGACGCCGGCAGTCGCATTCGATGACTCTTTCAACGCGTCGACGACGTCGGCGTCCGCTGCCCTCCGCGCCGGCAGCAGCGCGAACACGAGCGCGTTCGCGAGGCCGAGACCCATGGTGAACGTGACGACCCAGCCGTCCACGCGAAACGGCTCGACGCGGTTGATGTCCTGGTAGCTGACCGAGCCGTTCAGGAAATCGACGATCCAGACGGCGAGCAGCACACCGGTCACCGCGCCCGCACCCGCGAGGATGAGCGTTTCGCGCGCCAGCTCCGTCGTCAGGCGCCATGGCGTGGCGCCGAGCGCGATCCGAACGGCGACGTCCTTGCGGCGGCCGGCGGCAACGGCGAGCACGAGATTCGCGATGTTCGCCGCGGCGATGCACATCACGAGGGCGACTGCGATCTGCAGCGCCTGAAGGATCGGCCGCTGACCGGCGGTGAAGCGCGTCGACAGACTCGCCACGTCGGTCGTCCATCCGTCGCGAAAGGCTTCGGCGGGCAGCGAGGCGTACGCGGCCGCCAGCTCCGCTCGCGCCGCGTCGAGCGTCACGCCCGGCCCGAGCTTCGCGTAGAGATTGATCGAGTGCTCGCGGTCGGTCGGATCGAACACGAACGGCCGCCAGACATCGAGCTCGCGATTGAGCACGCGGAAGAATTTGAAGCTGTCCGGAAGAACACCGACGACGATGCACGGTGTGCCGTCGACGGTCAGCGATCGGCCCACGATCCCGGGATCGCCGCCGAACTGACGGCGCCAGAAGCCGTGGCTGAGGAGCACGACCCGATCGTTTCCAGGACGCGCATCGTCATCGGCGAACGGCCGTCCGAGGGCGGGCGCGATCCCGAGCAGCGGAAAAAACGACGGCGAGGCGATGACGCCCTGAACGCGGGCCGGCGGATCGATCCGGCCCGACAGCGTGAAGTACACGAATCGCCACGGGGCGGTGGCTTCGAGCGAGGTGACGCGATCGCGCCAGGCGAAATAGTTCGCGGGAACCGCCGCCGAGTACGAGATGCCGCGCGACCGGTTGGCTTCGCCGACCAGGACGAGGCGCTCGGCGTCCGCAAAGGGCAGCGGACGCAACAGGACGGTGCGGGTCAGGCTGAAGATCGCGGCATTGACGGCGAAACCGATTGCCAGCGTCGCGATGGCGACGATCGTAAAACCGGGCCGGGCGGCCAGGGCGCGAACCGCGCCGGCGAGTTGCATCGCGGCATCATCTTAGCCTTGCAACCTTTTCGATCCCGCTGGCGTCAAAAACGCTACATAGGTCAGAATGCTACATATGTCCCGACTGCCCCTCCGGCCCACCCTGGTCGCCGTCCTCCAGGCGCTCGTCGCCGGGGCGCGCCACGGGTTCGACGTCATCACCGCCACCGGACTGCCGAGCGGCACGGTGTATCCCGCGCTGGCGCGCCTCGAGCACGAGGGCTTCGTGGAGTCGCGCTGGGAGGATCACAAGGTCGCGCAAAAGGAAAAACGGCCGCCGCGCCGCTACTACGAGGTCACGACCGCCGGCGAGAAGATCCTGGCGACCGCCGCCGCGGCGCTGAAGGAGCGCGAGCGTGCCGCGCGCGCGCGTCTCCGCGCGTTCCGGCCGGCGCGGGCAAAAGCATGAGGACGAACGCCAAGGCCGCAAAGGCCGCCAAGAAACGTTTTGCCGGCGTCGCGCAGGCGATCGTCGGCGCGGCGAGCGTGTTCGTCCCGAAATGGCGCCGAAACGACTGGCGCCGCGAATGGGACGCCGAGCTCTGGTACGCGCCGCGCGGTGCGGTGCGGCTCAGCGCCGGCGCCGTCCCTCACGCGCTGCGGCTGCTGCATCAGCACTGGAGCCTCGACATGATCGTGCAGGACATCCGCTATGGCTGCCGCATGCTGCGGCGCAACCCCGGGTTCGCGGTGGTGGCGTCGCTGACGCTCGCCATCGGCATCGGCGCCACCACCGCCGTCTTCAGCATCGTCAACGCCGTCCTGTGGCGCGACCTGCCCTATCGCGATCCCGAAAAGCTCGTGCAGCTCTGGGAGACCAATCCCGATCGCCACTGGACCGAAGCCGAGTGCGCCCCGGCCAACTTCGCCGACTGGAAACGCGAGAACCGTTCGTTCGACGACATGGCCGCCTATTGGGGATCGGCGCGCGACGCGTGGATCATGACGTACGCGCTCACCGGCGCCGGCGAACCGGAGCGGCTGAAGGGCATGACGGTCACCGCGAATTTCTTCTCGATCCTCGGCGTGCAGCCGGCGTTCGGCCGCGCGTTCGCCGCCGACGAAGATTGGCGCGGCAAGGACGACGTCGTCGTCATCAGCGCGGGCCTGTGGCAGCGGCGGTTCGGCGGCGATCCGTTGCTTGTCGGCCGCACGATTTCCCTCGATGGGCGCGCGCGCACCGTCGTCGGCATCCTGCCGGCGAGTTTCCGGTTCAACAACACGGCCATGGACATCTGGGTGCCGATGGGATGGACGCCCGAGAGCATCGCGAACACCAGGCGCGCGCACAACCTGCGCGTCATCGCGCGGTTGAACCCGGGCGTCGGCGTCGCGCAGGCGCAGGAGGACATCGACCGCATCGCGAAGGATCTGGAACGCCGCTATCCCGAGACGAACACGCACATGGGCGCTGGCGTCGGGCCGTTGCAGGAGTGGATCGTCGGTCCCTCGCGCACGGCGCTGCAGGTGTTCCTGGGCGCCGTGGCGTTCGTCCTGCTCGTCGCGTGCGCGAACGTGGCGAATCTCATGCTGGCGCGCGGCGCCGCCCGGGCGCGCGAGCTCGCGATTCGCTCGGCGCTCGGCGCCAGCTCCACGCGCCTCGTCCGCCAGATGCTCACCGAGAGCGTACTGCTCGCTTCCATCGGCGGCGCGCTCGGCCTGCTGCTTGCGTATACGGCCGTGCGCGCCGTCGTGGCGTCTGGTCCGACATCGTTGCCGCGCCTGCATGAGATTCACCTCGATCGTGCCGCGCTCGCCTTCACGATGATCGTGATCGTCGCCACTGGCATCGTCTTCGGCGTCGTCCCGGCGCGGCTGGGCCGCGTGCGCGACGTGACGCGATCGCTGCGAACCGGCGTCCGCGAAGGCGGCGGTTCCGGCGGCGGCCGAGTGCGTCACGCGCTCGTCGTCGCCGAGCTCGCGATGTCGCTCGCGCTGCTCGTCGGCGCCACGCTGCTCGCCCGAAGTTTCGTCAAGCTGAATTACGTGGATCTCGGGTTCGTGCCGGATCAGGCCGCGAGCGTCGAGATCGTCCTGGCGCGATCGACGTACAACACCGCGGAGCGGCAGTCGGCGTTCCTCGACCGCGTGCTCGAGCGCGTTCGTGCGACGCCCGGCGTCGTCGCGGCGGGCGCGGCCCAGCGCGGGCTCCTCGACGGATTTCTCTGGTCGTCCGATTTCACCGTCGATCATCGCCCGCCGGACGAGTTCGGCATCGAAGTACGGCACAACGAGCTGTCGCCCGGATACATCGAGGCCATCGGGGGTCGAATCCTCCGCGGCCGTGACTTCAACGAGAGCGATCGCACCGGCGCCCCGCGGACCGTGCTGGTCAACGATGCGCTGGTGCGCCGTTATTTCAGGAACGAGGATCCGATCGGGCAGCGGTTGAACTTCGATCGCCCCGGCGGCAAGTCGCCGTGGCGGACCATCGTGGGCGTCGTGCGCGATTACCGCGAAGAACAGGTCGGCGTCGAGCCGCGCCCGACGATCTACGAATCGCTCGCGGTGAACACCGATCTGATGTTCACGGTCGTGCTGCGGACGTCGATCGACGCGGCCGCGATCGCGCCGACCATCCGGAGCATCATCCACGACATCGATCCCAATCTGCCGGTTCCCGCCGTGGCGCCGCTCGCCGCGCGCGTCGGCGAAGCGCTCGCGCCGTACCGGTTTTCGACGACGCTGATGGCGGCGTTCGCGTTTGCGGGGGTCGTGCTCGCGACCGTCGGGCTGTACGGCGTGTTGTCGTATCTGGCGTCGCAGCGGACGCACGAGATCGGCGTGCGAATGGCGCTCGGCGCCTCGGGCGGCGACGTCGTCCGGCTCGTCGCGCGGCAGGCGCTCGTGCTGACCGCGATCGGGATGACGGCGGGTCTCGTGCTCGCGCTGCTCTCGGGACGGCTGATGTCGGGTCTCCTGTTCGGCGTCAACGCGTACGACCTGACGACCTACGTGCTCGTCGTCGCGCTGCTGTCGCTGGTCGCGATGGGCGCCGTCCTCGCGCCGGTCCGGAGGGCGCTGCGGGTGAGTCCGTTGCTGGCGCTGCGCGCGGAGTAGGTCGGGTGGGTCAGGTAGGTCGGGTGGGTCAGGTAGGTCGGGTGGGTCAGGTAGGTCGGGTGGGTCAGGTAGGTCGGGTGGGTCACGTAGGTCTGGTAGGTCTGGTAAGTTAAACCATACTCGTCACTCGTCCGACCGACCTGCCCTACGTGACCCATCCGACCTACCAGACCTCACCGCCCGGAATTCGAGCGCAAGAGTCGGATAGCGTGGCTTCACGGCGCGCGCGATACTCGCGCACATGACTGCAATGGCTGCCGTTCAACAGACAGAGAAGCTCAACGACACCGCGCGATGGGCGGCGGTCCTCGCGCGCAATCGCGACGCCGACGGCCTCTTCGTCTACGCGGTCCACTCCACCGGCGTCTATTGCCGGCCGTCGTGCCCCAGCCGCCGCCCGCGCCGCGAGCGCGTCTCGTTCTTCGACGCGACGGCCGAGGCGCGGCGCGCCGGCTTTCGCGCATGCCGCCGCTGCCGGCCCGACGCGACCGACGCCGCCGATCCGTGGGTCGACAAAATCCGCCGCGCGTGCGTCTATCTCGCGAACGTCGACGGTCATCCGTCGCTCGCGACGCTGGCCGCGCGCCTGGGCGGGAGTCCGTATCACCTGCAGCGCAACTTCAAGCGGCTGGTCGGCGTCACGCCCCGCGAGTATGCCGAGGCGGTCCGGTTCCGCAAAGTGAAGCGGCGGCTGCGCGCCGGCGAGGACGTGACGGGCGCGATGCTCGAGGCCGGCTACGGATCGAGCTCCCGGTTCTATGAGCGCGCGGTGCCGAAGCTCGGGATGTCGCCGTCAACCTATCGGCGCGGAGGTGCCGGGATGAGCATTCAGTACGCGATTGTCGATTCGCCGCTCGGGCGGCTGCTGGTGGCCGCGACGTCGCGAGGCGTGTGCGCGGTCGCCATGGCGTCGTCGGACGCCGAGCTCGAGCGCACGCTGGCGCGCGAGTATCCGGCCGCCACGATCGCGAACGATAGCGGCGCGCTCGCGACATGGACGACCGAGATCCTGGCGCACGTCTCGGGCCGCCAGCCGCGGCTCGACCTGCCGCTCGACGTGCAGGCGACGGCGTTTCAGTGGCAGGTCTGGCAGGCGCTGGCGGCGATTCCATACGGCGAGACGCGCACGTATCGCGAGATCGCCAAAACGATCGGCCGGCCAAGCGCCGTCCGAGCCGTCGCGCGGGCCTGCGCCACGAATCCGGTCGCGCTCGCGATCCCCTGTCATCGGGTTGTCGCATCTGACGGCACGACCGGCGGCTATCGGTGGGGCGCGGACCGGAAGAAGGCATTGCTCAAGCAAGAGCAGCGCTGAATCGTGTTCTCGACAGCTGCCGTGTCTTCCTTTTTCCATTGGCGTCGGGGCTTCGCCCCGCCGCGACCTTTCGCTGACACCGCGCCGCTCCCGCGGCGCGGTGTGGCTGCAGGCGCTTGTGACTGATCTACGCGTCGCCGACATGTTTGCCGATCTCGCTTGGCCCTCCATCGAGGCGTCGCTCGACGCGCAGGGTTTCGCGAAGCTCCCGCCGATCCTCGCGCCCGGCGAATGCGAATCGATTGCGGCGCTCTATCAAAATGACGCGCGGTTCCGCAGCCGCATCGACATGGCGCGGTTCCGGTTCGGCGTCGGCGAGTACAAGTATTTCGCCGCGCCGCTGCCCGCAATCGTGCAGACGCTGAGGGAGGATCTGTACGCGCGGCTCGCGCCGATCGCGAACAGGTGGTCCAGGGGCGATGCGTACCCTGCAACGCTCGACGGGTTCCTGCGCAGATGCCACGCCGCGGGACAGACGCGGCCGACGCCGCTCCTGCTGTCGTACTCAGCCGGCGGCTACAACTGCCTGCATCAGGACATCTACGGCGAGCTCGCGTTTCCGCTGCAGGTCGTCTTCGTCCTCAGCCGCCTCGGCGCCGACTACACCGGCGGCGAGTTCCTGCTCGTCGAGCAGCGTCCGCGCGCGCAGTCGCGCGGCCACGCGATTGCCGTCGAGCAGGGCGCGGCGGTCGTCTTCGCGACGCGCGAACGGCCCGTGACCGGCACGCGCGGGACCTACCGCGTCGTCATGCGCCACGGCGTGAGCACGCTGACGACCGGCGCGCGCATGTCGCTCGGCATCATTTTTCACGATGCGAAGTGACGCAGGTACAATGTCTCGCGCATGAAGCGTCTTCTCGCGGGACTTATTCTTGTCCCGCTCGTCATTGTTTCCGGGCACGCCCAGCCGCGGCCCCGCAAAATCTTCATTTCCGTCGACATGGAAGGCATCACCGGCGTCGTGCAGCCGGCACAGCTCGGGCCCGATGGGTTCGAATATCAACGCGCGCGCGAGTGGATGACCGGCGAGGTCAACGCGGCGATCGACGCGATTCGCGAGAGCGGGGCTGCCGAGATCGTCGTCTGCGACTCGCACGGCAACGGGCAGAGCGTGCTGATCGACAAGCTGCCGGACGACGTGCGGCTCGTGCGCGGATTTCCGCGGCCGCTGGAAATGATGCAGGGCATCGACGACACGTTCGCGGCTGCCCTGTTCATCGGCTATCACGGCAGCGAGTGGACGGCCGGCGCGGTGCGCAGCCACACGATTTCGAGCGCGCGGCTGCTCGGCATCAAGTTGAACGGCATGGAAGTCTCCGAAGGGATCTTCAACGCCGCGCTCGCCGGACACTTCGGCGTGCCGGTCGCGTTCGTGTCAGGCGATCGACTGGCGGTCGCGCAGCTGCAGAAAGTCGTCCCCAAGGCTGAAGGCGCCATCGTCAAGGAGCCGTACGGATATCACTCGGCGATGAGCGTGACGCCGGCGCGCGGGCAGGCGATGATCCGCGACGGCGTCAAGCGCGCGATGACGAAGCTCTCCTCGCTTCAGCCATATCGCGTCCCGGCGCCGATCGATCTCGAGGTGGGCTTCAAGCTGACGATCGACGCCGAGCGCGCCGCGTTCGTCCCCGGCCTGTCGCGGCCGGACGCCCACAGCGTCAAAGGCTCGTTCCGCGACATGGTTGAAATCACGAAGCTGCTCCAAGTGCTCACAAGTCTGGAAGCGCCATAAAACGTGATGCCCAAGACGAAATATGGACGTTCGCCCTGGCTCGACCAGTTTCCGCAATCGCGCGTGCCGTCCTATCCGCGTCATCGCGGCACGGCGCCGGTCGAGGTCGTCGTCATCGGCGGCGGATTGACCGGCTGCGCGACGGCGTACGCGTTCGCCTCGGCGGGCGTCAAGGTGGTGTTGCTGGAGGCCGGGCAGATCGGCCGCGGAACGACGGCGCTGTCGTCGGGATGGATTTCCGAGGATCCGGGCGTGCCGTTCGGCGATATCGAGAAGGCCATCGGGCGGCGAAACGCGCGGTACGCGTGGCAGGCCTGGCGGCGCGCGGCGCTCGATTTTGCCGCGCTGCTGCGGCGACTCGACATCAAGTGCCATCTCGAGGAGCGCGGCTCGGTCACGGGCGCCTTGACGCCCGAGCAGATGATCCGGCTCAAGCGCGATCAGAAATCGCGGCGCGAGGCGGGCGTCGACGCGCCGATGCTGAACGCGCGCACCATCAAGTCGGAATTCGGTCTCGAGGGACTGGCGGGACTCCGCAGCCGCGAAGGCGCGACGCTCGATCCCTATCGCGCCTGCGTCGGGCTCGCGGGCGCCGCGGTCGAACGCGATGCGGCGATCTTCGAGCGGTCACCTGTTCGCCGCATCACGTTCGGACGAAAGACTGCCGACGTTTTCACCGCCGGTGGATCGATGCGCGTGAAGCGCATCGTCGTGGCGACGGGCATGCCGACGACGGCATTGTTCAAATCGCTGAGGCGTCACTTCTGGTTCCACACGAGGTATCTTGTCCTTACGGACCCCGTGCCGGCGAAGATCCGATCGCAGCTCGGGCAGCGTGCGTCGATCGTCCGCGACTCTGCCGCTCCTCCGCACATCGTCCGCTGGGTGAACGACGACAGGCTGATGGTGTGCGGCGCCGACACTGAAGTGGCGCCGCCGCGGCAACTCGACAAGGTCATCGTGCAGAAGACGGGACAGCTGATGTACGAGCTCTCGACGTTGTATCCGGATATCTCCGGCATCCAGCCCGCGTACGGCTGGTCCGCCGACTACGCGCGGACGGCGGAAGGACTGCCGTACATCGGCGCGCATCGCAACTTCCCGCATCACCTCTTCGCGTTCGGCGACAGCAGTCACAGCGTGACCGGCGCGTACCTCGCGAGCCGCATCTTCCTTCGTCAGCACTTCGGTGAAATGGATCGCGCCGACGCCGCGTTCGGATTCCACCGGTAGCGCGCCATCCCGCAAGTTTTCGCGAGTTATACTCGCGTTCATGTTGAAAAGCGTTCTCCTCGCCCTCCTGGCGTCGGCGCTCGCCGCGCCGGCGATGGCGCAGTCGCAAGCCGCGAACGGATCGATCGAAGGAACCATCACCGATACGTCGGGCGGCGTGCTGCCCGGCGTCACCGTCACGATGACAAGCGCCGATACCGGCGCCGAACGCACCGTCGTCACCAACGAGCATGGCCTCTACCGCGCGCCGCTGCTGCCGCTCGGCACCTACCGCGTCGTCGCGGAGCTTCAGGGATTCAAGAAGTTCGAGCAGACCGACATCAAGCTCTCGGTCGGCCAGACGCAGGTCGTGAACGCGACGCTCTCGGTCGGCACGGTCAGCGAGACGATCATCGTCGTGTCGAGCGACACGCCGGCGCTCGACATCGCCCGCATCGACATCGGCCACACGATGACCGATCAGGAAGTGCACAACCTGCCGCTCGTCGCGCGCAATCCGTACAACTTCGCGCTCGTGCAGCCGGGCGTCACCGGCATCGAGAACGTCGAGTTCGGCGTGCCGCGCCTCGCCGCCAACGGCGCCGCGATGCGCATCAACTATCAGATCGACGGCAACACGAACACCGAGAAGGACCGCGCCGGACTGCGCCTGCTGCCGATGTCGGAGGTGATGATCCAGGAAGTGAAGGTCGTCACCACCGGGTTCGCGCCGGAGTTCGGCCAGACGATGGGGATGGTCTACAACGCGGTGAC
>Ga0070695_100001897_pt1 | contig 11828 bp, 8 predicted proteins | sample KBSK1252metaG_FD_65471 | JGI IMG/M metagenome (GOLD analysis project Ga0070695, IMG submission 65471) | Corn, switchgrass and miscanthus rhizosphere microbial communities from Kellogg Biological Station, Michigan, USA - KBS K1-25-2 metaG | ecosystem: Host-associated > Plants > Roots >...
GTGATGTCCTCGTCCCGGCGGTCGCCCGGCGCGGCCAGCACCACCAGGCGCCGGTTAGCCACCTCGAGCCGCTCGACCAGCTGGCACATCGCCTCGACCGCGTGCGGGTTGTGACCGTAGTCGAGGATCACCTTGAACGGATGCTCGTCGAAGATGTTCATCCGTCCCGGCGCCTGGAAGAACGTCGTGTCGAACGTGCGCAGCCCGTGGCGGACGTCCTCCAGCTTGAGCCCCATGCTGAACGCCATCGCGGCGGCGAACATCGCGTTCTGGACGTTGTGGAGCGCGCGGCCCTCGAGCGTCGCCGGGATCAGGTGCGTCCAGAGCAGCGGGATGTGGGCGCCGTGGTCGTAGAGCGTGATCATGTGCCCGTTGATGCCGGGCTCGAGCACCACCGCGCGCCCGCCGGCGCGGATGTGCTCCTTCACCAGCGGGTGCTCGATGCTCATGGTGACGTAGCAGAGGTGCGCGGCTCGGGTGTAGTCGGCCATGCGCAGGCAGTTGGGATCGTCGGCGTTCAGCACGGCGGTGTCCTTCGCCACCTCGATCACGACGCGCTTGATCTCGGCGAGCTGCTCGAGCGTGTCGACGCCCTTCAAGCCGAGATGGTCCGAGGCGATGTTGAGCACCGCGCCCACTGTGCACTTGCGATAGCCCAGGCCGCGGCGAATGATCCCGCCCCGGGCACTCTCGAGCACCGCCACGTCCACCGCCGGATCGCGCAGCACCATGCGCGCGGCGATCGGGCCGGTCATGTCGCCCTTCACGGTGAGCTGGCCGTCGATGTAGACGCCATCGGTGGTGCAGAGCCCCACCGTGCGGCCCGAGAGCTTGAGGATGTGCGCCACCATGCGCGCGGTGGTGGTCTTGCCGTTGGTGCCGGTGATGGTGGCGATCGGGATCCGCGCCGGCGTGTTGGGCGGGAACAGCATGTCCATCACCGGCCCGGCCACGTCGCGCGGCTTGCCTTCGCTCGGCGCCACGTGCATGCGGAACCCGGGTGCGGCGTTCACCTCGCAGATCGCACCGCCCACGTCGCGGTAGCTCTCGGCGATCTCGGGCGAGATGAAGTCCACGCCGCCCACGTCGAGCCCGACCGCCTTGATCGCGCGCACCGCCATCTCGGCGTTGTCGGGATGCACGGCGTCGGTCGCGTCGATCGCTGTGCCGCCGGTGGACAGATTGCCGGTCAGGCGCAGGCGCACGATCTCGCCCGCCGCCGGCACCGAGGTGCGCGTGTAGTTCTTCTCGCGCAGGCAGCGCTCGGCCTGATGGTCCAGCTCGAGCCGCGTGAGCACCTTCTCGTGCCCGATCCCACGGCGCGGATCACGGTTGGTCTCCTCGACCAGCTGCTCCACCGTGTGCGTGCCATCGCCCACCACGTGCCCGGGCACGCGCTCGGCCACCGCGATCAGCCGCCCGTCCACCACCAGCATGCGGAAGTCGCGCCCGGTGATGAACTGCTCCACCACCACCGCGCGGCTGTGCTCGCGCGCCTTGTGGAACGCCTCGCGCACGTGGGCCGCGTCCTTCAAGTCGAGCGAGACGCCGCGACCGTGATTGCCGTTGTAGGGTTTGACCACCACCGGGAAGCCGAGCTTCACCGCTTCCTTGGCGGCCTCCTCCTCGTTGTAGACCACGCGCTGCTGCGGCACCGGCAGGCCCAGGTCGCCCAGGATGCGGTTGGTCTCCTCCTTGTCGGAGGCGATCTCGACCGCGATGTGATGGGTCTGGCTCGTGATCGTGGCCTGGATGCGCTTCTGGAACCGCCCGTGCCCGAACTGGACCAGGCTGTGGTTGTTGAGGCGCAGCCACGGGATGTCGCGCTCCTCGGCCGCGCGCACGAGTGAGGCGGTGCTGGGCCCGAGCGCCCGGCGCTGCGAGAAGCGGATGAACTCGTCGCGCTGCGCGGCGAAGTCGAAGCCTGGCGGCACCGCGTCGGCCGGGCGCAGCGACTCGGGCAGGAGGGAGTGGAGCAGGGCCAGGGCCAGGCGCCCGGCTTCGAGGCCGACCTCGGCCTGCTCGTACTGGTAGACCACGTGGTAGTGCCCGGGCTCGCCCGCGGTGCGGGTCTTGCCGAAGGTGACGTGGGCGCCCGCCACGTTCTGCATCTCGATCGCGCAGTGCTCGAGCACGTGCCCGAGCCAGGTGCCTTCGTCCTCGGTGAGCCGGCGCACGAAGCCGCCCGGCGTCTCGTACGAGCAGCCGTGCTCGTTCAGGCCCGGGAGGGCGGCGAGCAGCGCGTCGACGAACGGGCGGCCGAGCTTCATGCTCGGCCACTCCTCCAGCGCCCCGAGATCCAGGTGGAAACGGATGACGGGGAAGTGGGCGTAGACGCTGGGGCCGAGATAGACGGAGGATTCGAGGAGCTTCATGGGGCGGCTCGCGCGGGAGGCTCCCTGCCTCGGTGGGTTCGTCCGTTACCGCGTCACAGCATAGCCCGCCGTGCAGCGTCAGACTACCAAAGGCGGTGGATGATTCTCCTAGGCAATAACGTCACCCACAAAGCGCCTTGCCTCGGCGAGTTCCGGATCGGTCCGGAGGTCTCTCTTCAAGGCTGCGTTCACCCAAGAAGGTCCGTGCGTTGGGATACTTCTCGCGAATCCCTCGAGCTCCCCATTCGGGACCACAAAGACTCTGATGGACGCCAGACACCGGAGAAGTCTTGAGCATGCGTTTCGTGGTTCGCCGTCTGGGATCGATTCTACGCCAAGTTCCTTCGCCCTCGCCCATGGGGGAAGCCTCCGCAGGACTCTCTTGATGTCATCAAGAGCATGTGCGGTAACAGCATTGCTGCCAAGCGGCGCCAAGATGTCCCTGATCTCTTCGCTGACTGCATCTGCGGGCGTCGTCGGGACCTGCGACGCGATCGCTCTGCTGACCAGTTGCCAGTCCCCCTGCATTTCGGCGAAATCGCCGCCCATTGATTCGACAATCCGCCTCAGCACTTCCTCTTCGCGCAGAACGTCGAAGTCGCAGATGACTCGAACTGGCACCGCAACCCTCGCAAGAGCCCCAACAATCGTGTGAATCCTCGATTTCCCACCTCCATGCACGAACATTTGGTCCGGGCGCTTGCTCCCCTTCGCGTCGTGGGCATCCGCGACGGCAGCATAGAATCTGCAATCAGCGTCGCTCTCGCAGACGATTACGCGCTCATGAAATAGACCATCAAGGATGTTCGAATACCTAAGAAGTGGATCGTTCCACAGTTGAGCTATCTCGGTAGGGTTGAGGATGCTCGCAACATTCTGGTTCTCGTTGCGAGTAAGGCGAATGATCTTTGTCGACGGTGAGCCCGCGTCGAGCACTCCTCGAAGCACGTCTCCGCTGTGGGTCGCCACGAACAACTGTCGGCCAGTTTTCTTTTCGGTGACCAGCATCTGCCCGATTAGTCTGGCCTGCGGAGGGTGTAGGAAGGCTTCGGGCTCATCAACCAACATGACGGACTCGCGGCCGACTGCCGTACTGAGCAACACCCCAGCGAAGCTCCTCATTCCATCCCCCTGCTGCTGGAGCCGATCGAGCCTTTCAAGAGCCTCGACGTAACCCTTGCTCAGGCGATCTTGCCCTTGGGCGGGCTCTGGTCGAACACCGACCATTAGGGGGATTTCGCCGCCTGCGGAGTGGTGAACAACTAGTTCCACTCCGAAGGCCCTTTGAAACTGGGCGCTAAGGCTCGCGGCGAGGTCATCATCACGATACAGATGGTGAATTGGGGTTGCGGGGGGGTCATCGAGAAAGCGAATTGTCTGTGCTGGGTTTGCCGCAGTGAGCCGGGCCTCAGCATTCATGAGTTGGCAGAACATCGGCAAGATTGCACCAAGGCCGTTGGACGGGGCATAGGCCCACAGCTGCCTCGAACTGCCCGCCGCGACACCCGCGCCCGACAAGTGATAGGCCCGATTTGGTGTATCTGCGGCGGTGATGTGTGCAGTTCGTTCTAGCCAGCTCTGAAAATCCTCGGGCGAACCCTCCGACGACATCCGCAGGGCGCCGACGACAGGGTTTCCATTCGCAGGATTACGAAGTTTGTCCTGTATCCCACGAAGCGTCGCACTCTTTCCAGAGTTGTTGGGCCCAACGATGACAACAACGTCGTCCGAGCCGAGCTCGAGCACTTGGCCCCCGCTCAGCGTTATTGCCCCAACCCAGATTCTCGGATCAGGCACCCCTTGCCCGCCCTATTCCTTGATGACTCGGGAGGAGCCCCCAACGGACCACGCGCAAGGGGTGGCCTACTCGTCCTCGAGCCCGGCCTCCTCGACCATCGCCTTGCGCGAGCCGAGGTCGTAGCGGGCACCGCGCAGCAGCACGTGCACGCGCAGGCCCACGATGCTCACCGGCTCGCCCGCCTTGGCGGCGTCGGCCGAGGAGTACTCGACCTCGGCGGGATCCACCACGGTGAGGGCGCCACTGCCCACCACCTCGAACGTGCCGTCGGGTCCGATGAAGGCCGAGGTGTCCTCGTCCAGGCCGAGGCCGACCGCGAACGGGTTGTAGGCGAGCGCCGTCATCAGACGGCCGAGGCGATCACGCTGGCGGAAGTGCTGGTCGACGAGCACCTGGTTGGTGAGCCCGAGCCCGGGCGAGAGCTGCACCGAGCCCGCGCGCGGCGTGCCGCCCTCCTCGCCGAAGGCGATCATGTGCTCGGGCAGGAACGCCGCACCCGCCGACGTGCCCGCGACGTGCACGCCGCGGGCGTTCATCGCGCGCAGCTGCCGGGCCACCGCGGTGCCGCCGATCGCGGTCGCGAGCCGGAGCTGGTTGCCGCCCGTCAGGAACACGCCGGTCGCCTTCTCGAGCACCGCCAGCTCCTCGGGGTCCTCGGCCTGCTTGCGGTTCTCGAACGGCAGCACCCACACCTTCTCGGCGCGCAGGCTGCGGAAGAGCTGCTCGTAGTCGCGGCCGGTGTGGGAGGCCTCGGAGGCGGCGGAGATGACCGCGATGCGCGCGTGGCGCCCGCCGCTCACGCGCACGAAGCGCTTGAGGATGGTCTCGCCGGTGGTCCGATCCTCGGCGCCGCCGATGGGGATGATGAGGCCGCGGGTGGCGCCCTCGGGCACGCGGGACGGGCTCACGCGGAACAGAGCCCCATGGGGACGGCGCGCTTCATGTCACGTTCTCCGTGGCACAAGCAATGGCCCGCCGCGTGGGCGGGCCCGACGGCGCGCACACTATCAGGAGCGGCGGCCGTTTCTCCAGTACGAATGCGGTTCGTCGACGCGATCGCCCGCACGCCCGGGCGCGTGCCCGACTCACGGTCCGGTGCTGAGCAGCTCGGGCTCGGGTCCCACGACGTGCGTGTCGGCGTTGGGCAGCTCGCGCACGTGCCAGGCGAACCAGTGGTTCAGGCTGCTGCCCGGGCGCCGGAACACGATGTGCAGCGGCGGCCCGTTGCGACGCCGGTCGAGGTAGGCGATGAGCTTGTCGAGATCGTCGAAGCGCTGGCCGTCGATGGTCTGGATGATGTCCATCTCCTCGATGTCCAGCGTGCTCGCCCTGGAGCCGTCCTCCACCGACTGCACCACCAGCCGCGCGGGATCGCCCAGCGCCGTCGAGTCCTCGCTCACGATCGGCGCGATCAGCGCGCCGTCCACGCTCACGCCGCGTCGCGCCACCACCGACGCACGGGGCGTCGGGTAAGCGCGGATCTCCATCTCCTTCCCGGCGCGCGCGATCCGCACCGGCACCGTGCCCACCCTGCCGCGCAGCGCGGTGATCAGGCTGCTGAGCGTGTGGACCGGCTCGCCGCCCTTGCCCACGGAGACGATGCGATCGCCGGGCTGGAACGGCCAGCGCGCCGGGTTGTAGGTGCATCCGACCTCGAGGGTGTGGCGCCCGTCGTCGTCGACGAGCAGGGAGAACTCCACCTGGGGCGGCTCGGGCGAGACGCCGGCGCGGAGCAGATCCAGGATGCGGCACACGTCCTTCATCGGCGTCGCGAAGTTCAGGCGATCGGACTTGTCGCCGCTCGTCATCGCCGTCGCGATGCCGACGATGCGGCCGTCGCGCAGCGAGATCACGGGACCGCCCGAGTTGCCGTGGTCCACCGTGGCGTCGATCTGGAGCAGGTCGTTCAGGAACTTGTCGGTCTTGCCCGACACGATGCCGCGGGTGCCGGTGAACGGCATGCCGAGCGGGTGCCCGAACGCGCCCACGCCTTCGCCGACCTCCGGCGCGTCGCACGAGATCGGCGCCACCGGGTGCACGTGCCCGTCGTTCGCGACCTCGATGATGGCGACGTCCGTGAACGAGTCCACGTAGATCTTGCGCGCCGGGCGGAAGACGCCGTCGGAGAACGCCGCCTGCACCACCGACGGCGAATGGCCGACCACGTGAGCGTTGGTCACCACCCAGCGCCGACGCGCATCGACCAGGAAGCCCGCGCCCTCGAACGCTCCGCGCTGGTCCTCGTAGAACGGCGTCGTGATCTGGGTGCGGATGCGCACCGTGTAGTTGCGGGCCTCGCGGAAGATGCTCTCGGTGCGCTCGTCCGCCGCGGCGTGTCCGGCCATCGTCGCGAGCGTCAGCATCCCGGCCGCCGCGGCGGCCGTCCGTGTCCATCTGCGCATGCCGGATCTCCTGAAGAGGGGCGAGCATCCCGTGCGGACGTGCCGGGAGTTATCGGCAGGCGCGGGGGCCGGCGTGAGGAGCTTGGCGGGGGGGCCGCGCGCGGCGGCGGGCAGCTAGTGCGCGTCGTCCCGGGCGGTCTTGCCCCACTGGGTCGTCTCCCAGTTGAAGCGCAGCCGGGGCGGCGGGAGCGGCGGGGGCAACGGCATCAGCAGCACGCGCGAGAGCTGGTCGGCGTAGGGCGTGTACAGGTCGCGCAGCTCGATCAGCTTGGCATCCGCCTCGGCGCCCTCGCGCAGCCGGATGCCGGCGGTGCCGAGCCATTTCCGCAGCTCGGCCAGCTCGACGTCGCTCAGGCGCAGGCGCTCCGCCGGCTCGGGCTTGAGCCGGAACGCCTGGCTCAGGTCCACCAGCGCGTGCCGCCCGATCGCGAACGTGAGCCGCGCCTGGAACGGATCGATCCCCTCGACGCCCACGATGACGAGCGCGCTCACGTCGAGGATCGCCACGAGCGAGGCCAGCCACGACTGGTTGTCGTGCTGCGAGCGGAAGAAGCACAGGATCGGATACGAGAGATGGCTCTCGAGGATCTCGGCCGAGGCGGCCTCCCAGTCCTTGAGCAGGGGCGTGATCACGTTGGGATCGCGGCTCTCGAAGCAGCGTCGCAGCATCACCGCCGCGGTCGGCGGCGAGCCGCCCCACTCGTCGAGCATGGTGATGCGCGCCTCGCGCCGCGCGAACGACTGGTAGAGCACGGGCACGTAGGCGATCACCAGCGCCAGGAAGCCGAAGCCGGTCCCGGCCTCGACCACCGTGATGAGACGGGAGGCCGGCGTCATCGGGTGCAGGTCGCCGAGGCCGAGCGTGAAGAAGGTGGTGCCGCTCATGTAGAGGTCGGCACCGAAGCCCGTGGTGCCGACGCCGCCCGCGGTGCCGATCATGCCCGCGAGCTGCGAGCCATCGGCCCAGTGGAGCGCGCCAAAGGCGACGATGAGCCCGATCGCCCAGATGATGAGCAGCCCGAGGATCGAGAGCAGGGCGTAGAAGCTGAGGAACGTCTCGCGCCGGCCGCGCTCGGTGATCGTGCGCGCGACCGCGGACCACACCGCCCACAGCCAGCTGAGCACGAAGCGCGAGATGCGCAGCCGCGCCGGGACGCGGCGCGTGAGCAGGATGGTTTCGAACGCGTCCCACAGCAGCCAGACGATCAGCAGCAGCGCGCCCGCGGCAACGAGGAGGTTCATCCGCGGGACCATAGACAGGGCCCCGCCATCGGTGCAAGGCTGCCGCGCATGACCACGGCCGCTTCAGCCGGCGCGCCGCATGCCGGCGTGCCCCGGTGGGTGTTCCTGGCACTCCTGGCGTTCGCGCTGCTGGTGCGCGTGGCGCTCGTGGTCGTGACGCCGTTCGGCCAATCCGTCGCCCATCGCATCGAGGGGCTCAACGACGAGCCCGCGCAGCTCAACTACGTGCGCTACCTGGCCGAGCATCACCGGCTCCCCGTCCAGCGGCATCACTACCTCGAGCCCGGCGCCTTCGAGCGCGGGGACTACGAGTACTTCCAGCCCCCTCTCTATTACATCGTCTGCGACCCGCTCGTGGCGGCCGCGCGCGCGTCGAGCGCGGCGCTCTTCGCGTGCCGCGCGGTCTCGTTCGCATGCGGGGCGCTGTCGCTGGTCGTGATCGGCCTCATCTTCGGCCGGCTCGGTACCTCGCCCTCGTGCCGCCGCCTCGGCGTTCTCTTCGTTGCCCTGCTTCCGACGCACGCCTACTTCTCGTCGCTGACCTCGAACGACAGTCTCTCCTGGCTGATCGCGCTGTTGATCGTGCACCAGATGCTCGTGCTGCTCGATCAGAGCCGCGGGGCGTCCGACGCCACTTTCGTCGGATTCGATCTGCGCCTCGGGTTCCTGCTCGCGTTGGGGCTGCTGACCAAGACGTCGATCGCCGTGTTCGCCCCGCTCGTGGTGCTCGCCTACCTGTGGGTGGCCTGGCGCGCCCGGGCGCCGCGCGCGGCGCTCGCGGCACTGATCCCGCTGGGCGTCGCGCTCGTGGTCGCCGGGCCATGGTACTGGCGCAACGTCGCGCTCTACGGCTCGCCCACGGCGTTCGCGGTCGGCTTCGGCCCACCCGAGTCGGGGCTCGTCAGCCTCCACGGGGTGGTCCACACGCTGCGGGCGTCCACGCGCTACTTCTGGTTCCCGATGCAGCACGTGCCCGGCGTTCCAGCCGTGCGCTACGGCGAGGCGGCGCTCACCGCGGGGCACTCCGTGGCAGCAGCACTCTTCCTCGCTCGCGCGCGGCGCGCGCGCGACCTCGCCATGGGGCTCGTGCTGGCGGCGGTCGCGTGCGGGCAGATCGTGATGGGGTTCATGTGGAGCAACGTGGAGGGGCGCTACCTGCTCCCCGCGCTGGCGCCGGTCGCGTACCTGATCGTGGCGCCGGTGTTCTCCTTCGCCTCACGATGGCGCGGCGGCGAGCGGCTCGCGTGGGCCTACGTGTGCCTGCTCGCGGTGCACGCGTGGGGGCTGCTCGCCTTCGCCTAGACGTGGGGCCGCGCGTATCCTTCCCATCGTGAGCTCGATCCGGATCGCGACGTTCAATGTGCTCTTCGCCCGCGGCGGAGACGGACCCGGTTCCTGGTCGGAGCGCGTGCCGCTGGTCGCTCGCGCGATCACGCGGGCCCGACCCGACGTCATCGGATGCCAGGAAGTCTTCCCGTCGATGCTCGACGGCCTGCGCCTCGCGCTCTGCGACCTGACGCTGGTCCCGGGCGCAACCAGCGGACCCGGTCGCTGGTTCGATCTCTCGGACGCCGGGGAGGTGGTGATGCGCGCGATTCGCTCCGGTGGTCTGCCTCCGCTGAGCGAGGCCGCCCGGCTCGCGTCCGAGCGCCGCGACGGTGAGCACCTGCCGATCGCGTACCGCTCCGATCGCCTGCGCGTCGTCGAGAGCGGAGCGTTCTGGATCTCGGCGACGCCGGACCGGCGCGGCTCGACGATGCGCTTCGCGTCCACGCCGTTCATGGTCCACTGGGCGCGTTTCGAGCGCGTGGATTCGGCGCGCCCGTTGATCGTCTTCAACGGACACCTCGGGCACGCGCCGTGGCGCTACGGGACGACCGCGCGCGTGGTGCACCAGCAGATCGCCCAGGCGACGGGCGTCAATGGCGCGTCGGCGCCCATCGATCACGCGCTGATCGGCGACTTCAACACCTGGCCGGGCAGCCCGCTCATTCGCGCGCTGACGTCGGATGCGAGGCTCGTCGATGCCGCGGCCATGACGCCGGAGCGCGCGGGCCCCGCGGAGACGTTCCACTGGGGCACGGGGTCGCGGCGATTCTCCGCACGACTCGACTACGTTCTTTCGAGCCGCGACCTGAGGCCGACGCGCGCCGAGGTGATCGACGAGCACGAGGGCCGGCTCCACGCCTCGGACCACCGCCCGCTGGTGGTCGAGTTCGACGCCGGATAGGCGACTCCGGTCGCCTCAGTGCTCGCGCGCGTCGCGGAAACGGCGCAGCTCCGCCTCGGCGGCGATGTGTCCGAACGCGGGCCAGGGTGTGCCGGCCACTACGCGCCGGTAGACACGCTCCGCCTCGGACGAGCGGCTGTGGAGGATGTTCCACACGCCGACGCCGTATCCGATCGTCGCGTCGTCGATGGGGGCCGATCCGGGCGTGAGAACCGAGTCGGGCGGCAGGTCGCCGCGGAACATCAGGCAGAGGCGCTGGTAGGAGCGGTTCTCGATCACGTCCATGTCGCCGCGGATCGGCTTCAGCACTCCGCGCGCCTCGCCCTCGCGCCTCAGACAAATCAGCGTGATGTAGGACCAGTACGCCGTGGCGCAGCGCATGTCGGGGTTGGTCGAGACCTTCCTGCACGCGCGGTAGGCGAGACGCGCGCCTTCCAGATCGCCGCTCAGGAAGCGCGCGAGACCGAGGTGGTACCAGATGTTGAACTTGAGCGTGGTGGTCGGGATGTTGCGCGCATTGGGCAGGCCATCGGGCTCGGTCTCGTCCATGCGCTTCGCCATCAGGCGCGAGGCGCGCTCGAGGTCGGAGATCGCGAGCGGAAACATGCGCAGCGTGAGGTAGCGGTGGCCGCGATGGCGCAGGAGCCGCGGCTCGTCGGGATGCTCCTCGATCGCCGTCGAGTAGACCGCGATCGCCTCGCGGAACCGGCCCAGGTAGGCGAGGCGGCGCCCGAGCCAGATGGCCGTCGAAGCCTCGTGCGGGTGGTGGTCGAAGTCATTCTGCGCCGCGGCGAGCTGCTTCTCGTAGCGCTGCCGCGTCGAGTCGGGCAGCGCCGGCGCCACGAGCGAATCCCCGAGCAGCGAGATCGTCTCGGGCGCGGGTGGGAGCGAATCGGCGTACGTGGCGAGGGCGGCCTCGCCGCGGGGGACGGGCGTCTCCGCGACCGTCCGCGGGGCTGCCCCGGCGATGAAGGCGACAGCCACGAGCGCGGCGATGGCGGTCTTCAGGATGGAGAGCCTCTGCACGTCCGCCAAGGTACCCGTGGTCCGGGACGTGCGCCAATGGCCGGTCTGCCACCGCAGGTTCCCGGGCGAACGGCCCCCCATCTCGCCGGTTAACACTGGCGGACCCATCTGCGTCTTGCATACGGTGACCAGCGAATGGAGTCTCGCGCAGACGCTCCCGGCTCGTCCCGGATGGGATGTCGGGGGGAGGATCACGATGGGAGGCGCCGCACGCGTGTCCGGGAGCACCGGCGGGATCGAGCTGGTTGTCGCCGCGCGGCGCGGCGATCGCGACGCGTTCGGCGAGCTCTATCGACGCTACGGGCGCATGGTGCACGGCGTGCTGCTGGCGCGCGTGCCGCGTCCGCAGGTGGAGGATCTGGTGCAGGACGTGTTCCTGCTCGCGCTCCGGCGCCTCGACTCGCTCCGTGATCCCGAGCGTTTCGGGGGCTGGCTGGCCATGATCGCGCGCAACCGCGCCACCGATTTCCACCGGCGCTCGCGCGACACGGTCGAGCTCAGCGACGAGATGCCGGCGCCCGAGCAGGGCGGGGACGCCGAGGCCCTCGCGGTGCTCGGCATGCTGCGCGAGCTCCCCGAGGCGTACCGCGAGACGCTGGTGCTGCGCCTGGTCGAGGGCATGACCGGCCCCGAGATCGCGGCGCGCACGGGGATGACCGAGGGTTCGGTGCGCGTCAATCTCCATCGCGGGATGAAGCTCCTGAAGAGCAAGCTGGGGGTGGGTGGCGACGATGTCTGACGACTATCTGTGGGAC
>Ga0070695_100001898_pt1 | contig 11825 bp, 6 predicted proteins | sample KBSK1252metaG_FD_65471 | JGI IMG/M metagenome (GOLD analysis project Ga0070695, IMG submission 65471) | Corn, switchgrass and miscanthus rhizosphere microbial communities from Kellogg Biological Station, Michigan, USA - KBS K1-25-2 metaG | ecosystem: Host-associated > Plants > Roots >...
GCCATCGGGGCCGCCCGTGGTCTTGATCGAGGCACCGGTGTTGATCTTGTCGCGGCGGGCGAGCGTGGTGCTCCAGCGATAGTCGTAGAAGGTGCCGGGGAAGTGATGCACGTTGGCGGCGCCGTCGCTTTCGGCACCGTTGTGGGCGTTGTGGAAGTGCAGTTGGTGCTGGTTGCGGCCGAAGCCGCCGTTCTGGGTGCGATCGGTCGGCAGATAGTTGTAGATCCGGGTCAGGATCGGCACGCCATAGCGGCCCTTGATAAGGGGAGCAGGGAGGGTGCCGCAGGCCGCACCGACCGAGTTGCCCCTGCCATAGGTCCACACCGCATTGGGACCCTGGAAGGGCGCCGTGCCGTTACCGGGAGCAAAGAAGCTCTGGTTGCTGGCGCAGCACCCCAACGTGAAGACGTAGCCCTCCTTGGGAAAGAACTCGGCCCAGCGCTGATGCGAGAAGGCCTCTCCCGGTGGGCGTCCTTCCATGGGCCCGCGCCCGGTCAGCTTGTTGGTAAAGTCCGCCTTCTTGGTGCCACTGGGGGGCGTGGAGAAATCCGTGTGATAGGACAGCCGCCGCGGCAAGGGCTCGTTGGCATAGGTCGTACCCCCAAATTGGCAATCGACCTCCGTGCCCCGCAGGATCGCCCCCTGCGAGATCGGGGTCGGCGTCTGCAGGTTCAAGCGGTCCAAAGGCTGGGCGAACTTTTTGGCGCCGTAGAGCGGGCTGCGCGGCGTGCCGGTGGGCACCTCGGCAAACGCACTCTTGGCAAAGGGGCTGAGCCCGTTCTTGCACACGAGCAGGCCGCTCGAGGTGAAAATACCCCAGCGGATCAGGTCACGCCGCGTAATTTGGCCGGTGGAGCGGGCCTTGACGATCTCGGCCCGATTGTTGCGGGCGCGTTGGGCTTCTCTTTGTCGGATGCGTGAGGCTTTCTCAGATATATACATGGTCGTTTGGCCCTTATGCAGGAGAGAATAATCAAGGACTCGCAGGCAGCGACGGTTGGATACCGCCTACGCAAAAGGCTTACCTACGGCGCGCGCAGCTCCTGGGCGCGCAGCGAGATGGTGGGAACGCCAACAAACCGGGCCGCGGCAAGGCTTGCGCGCGCGGATGCGGCGACCCACCAAAGCCCAGCCACCGGTCGCCTCTGCTGGCGCTTCGCGGCGGCGAAAGCTGCGAATTTTGGGCTTATTGTACGCGATTTGGCGGTCCCATCGCCGAATCCGACCCATTCCGCTTTTGCCGCTCGATCTGCCTTTGGCTGGGACGCGACCATCGCCGACACCCTGAGAACGGGAGCGCATGCGCTCGTTGCTCTACCGCGCCTCCCCGCGTACAGACGCACTATCGGGAGGCGGCCTCGGCATGCCTAGGCACCAAAGTCTCATCCTCACAGGCACCAATTGGCGCTTGAATGGGCCAACACGAAATACTGGCGGAACAAAAACGGCCGCTAAGTTGATTAATACTTTCGTCTAATATTTGAATGCCACGATTTTGACCTTCTAAAAGAATCGGTCCTCCTCATAAGGTGAGGTAGACCATCCGAAAGGCCCATGTCTCGCCTAACAGAATGGCGGGGGGACCCGACGGGATCACGCCTGGACACCAGGTAGGACGAAACGTCCCAACCAATACTTATCAACTCGGGGCGCCAAAGACGCCGCAACCGGGCCAGCACCCGGCGCAGCAAAAAAAGGCGCAGCAACAAGGGTGGCCGAGCAGCAGGGGCGCTCTCGCGTGCGTGCCGCCGACGGGCGCGTTTGGTCCCGATCACTTCCCCGGCCATCGCTCTCGGGATTGCGCGCGCTGAGGGTGCTCAGCGCAGCCTCGCGGTGGCGCGACGCCGGCGAGCGATTGCGCTTTGCCCAGCCGGCCTTATGCTTGGGCTTGCCGTGCCGGCCGCATGCGGCTGGCCGTGCCGGCCTTGAAGCGCCAGGGGGACATTGGTCTTGAGGGGGACATGGGTCATGCCCGCTCGTTTCGCGGCCAAGCTTCGCCTCGACGGCCTCACCCGCAACGACGTCCATGCCGCGATCCTGCTTGGCGGACTGGGGCTCATCACGGCGCTCAGCGGCTGGCTCTTGTGGTCCTGGGCGGGCGTGTTGGCGGCGCTTACAAGCGTGGCAGCCATCGCCCATTTCGCGCCGCGGCTGCCGCCCGAGGCGATCATGCGCCTCTACCGGGCCAAGCCGATCGATCCCGCCCACGGCGGGCAGATCATGGAAATTGTCGAGGTCTTGAGCGCGCGCGCCGGTCTTGCCGCGACACCCGCCGTCCATGTCATTGCCAGCATGACGGTCAACGCCTTCGCGGCGGGCACGCCGCAAAAGGCCGCCATCGCCGTGACGGAGGGCTTGCTGCGCCGGCTCAGCCTGCGCGAGTTGACCGGCGTGCTCGGCCACGAACTGAGCCACATCGCCAACAACGATCTGGCCGTCATGAGCCTGGCCGATGTCATGACGCGCTTCACCCAGGTGCTGTCCTATCTGGCCATCTTTTTGGCCATCTTCAATCTACCGGGCCTGCTGCTCGGCGACTCGGATGTCTCGCTCAAAGCCCTGCTGCTTCTCTATCTGGCGCCGATGCTCGGCAGCTTGCTGCAACTGGCGCTGGCGCGGGCGCGCGAATTCGACGCCGACCTCGCCGGCGCCTCCCTCACCGGCGACCCGGCGGGGCTCGCCGCCGCGCTCAACCGCATCGAACGCGTGCAGGGCACGCTCTGGGAGGACATGATGCTGCCGGTGCCGGGCCGGCGCATTCCCGCCCCCTCGGTGCTGCGCACCCACCCGCCGACGAATGAGCGCATCGAACGCCTGCGCCTGCTCGAAGCCGCCCGGCTGCCGCCGCCGCTCGATGTCCGCGAAGAGCCGATGGTTTCCCTCGCCGGCGTCGGCCCGGGCGACATGCGTCCGCGTCTGCGCTTTCCCGGCGTCTGGTTTTAGTCTCGGCCAGCGCCCACAGGTGGGCCAAGGCCGCCTCCAAGCGAGCTCCACTGCGCGCGAATAAACACGGCCGAGAAGCCCATCTTCGTCAGGCTGGCCTGGCGCGCGCTCATGAGATCGGCCTCCGTGCACACCCACTCGGCGCCGGCGTGCCGGGCATCGGCACTGCGCCGGGAGAAGAGGGCGCCGTCGAGCCCAGACCCCTGCGTGGCCGTCGCCGGCGGACAGTAGCCAATCCCGTCTTTGACAAAAAGGGCGGCGGCCGCCGGCGGACGGCCCTGCTGGCGTCGCAGATAGAGCGATATGCCGCGGGCGCCGAGCCGCCCCGACGGAGCGGCTGCACGGGCGGCCTCGCCGGCGTGCCGGGCGGCCAAACCATGAAGCTCGAGGTAGGCCGCGAGTTTCCCCGCACCGTCGACCGCTTCGATGCCGCCGGCGGCAGGGTCTCCCCCGGCCACGCCGGCAGCCGCGGCCAGCACCACCTGAAAGCCCGATTGATAGTAGCCGCGCTGCACCAGCGCGCCGGCCAAGGCGGCATCGTCGTAGGTGGAGATTGTCTCGAGGCGCGGCCTGATGCCGGCCTCGGCGTACCAGGCCAGCAGCGGCTCGACCTCGGCAACCAAGTCACCCCTGAGCCCCACCACCCGATTGTGGCTCGGCCCGGGCAGCGCGCGCGCCAGCAGCGCGATGGCGCCGGCGTCGAGCTGGCGCCAGGCGATGCCGAGCGGATTGCCGGCAAGATCTGCAAGCGTCTCGGCCTGCCACAGGCTGTAGGCCGTCTGCGTCTCCACGATGCGGCGAATGCGGCGCAGCGTTTGGCTCATCCGCGCACGCCCGCTGCCGCCTGCGCCAACGCGCCCGCCAAGCGCGCCGCCCAACCCTTCGGCCGCCTCCTGGCGGCAACCTCTGGCGCCGGCGCCGCGGCGCGATCCTCGCCCGTCGCGGCGCTCAGGCGCGATGGCGGCAAGGGGAGCATGGCCACAGAGCCGCTCCGCTTAGGCCGCCTTGCGGGCGGCGCCGGCGATCTCGGCCAGCGTGAAGGCCAGCGCCCGCACACCCTTAAGACGCACCTCGGGCAGGTCCCAATCGGCCTTGAAAACCATGCGATGGTCGGGCTGCAGCCTGAGCGCGCCGCGCGACTTTTGCATGTGTGCCACCAAGCCCTCCGGATTGGCGAATTCGTTCCGGCGAAAGGCGATCACGGCGCCCTTTGGACCGGCATCGATCTGGGCTATCCCCGCCTGCCGCGCCAGGCCCTTGATCTCGACCACGTCGAGCAGGTGTTTCACCTCCTCGGGCAGCTCGCCGAAGCGATCGACCAGTTCGGCGGCAAAGGCATCGATCTCGCTGCGCTGCTCCAAAACCGAGAGGCGCCGATAGAGGCCCAGTCTCAGTTGTAGGTCGGCGACGTAGCTCTCCGGGATCAGCACCGCCGTACCGAGCGAAATTTGCGGGCTCCACTGCTCGCGGGCATCGCCGGCGCCGCCGTCGCGCAGGCTGGCGACAGCTTCCTCCAGCATCGACTGGTAGAGCTCGAAGCCAACCTCGCGAATGTGGCCGGACTGCTCTTCGCCCAACAGGTTGCCGGCGCCGCGAATATCGAGGTCGTGGGAGGCAAGCGAGAACCCGGCGCCCAACGTGTCGAGCGATTGCAGCACCTTGAGCCGCTTTTCGGCGCCCACGCTCAGCTTCTCACCATTGGGCATGGTAAAATAGGCATAGGCTCGCGTCTTCGAGCGACCGACGCGTCCGCGCAGCTGATAAAGCTGGGCCAGGCCGAACATGTCGGATCGATGCACGATCAGCGTGTTGGCATTGGGAATGTCCAGCCCCGACTCGACGATGGCGGTCGACAGCAAGACGTCGAAGTTGCCATCGTAGAACGCCGTCATCACATCTTCGAGTTCGCTGGCTGCGAGTTGGCCGTGGGCGCGGGCAATTTTCAGTTCCGGCGTGTGTTCGGCCAGAAACTCGGCGACCTCCTCGAGGTCGGCGATGCGTGGCACGACATAGAAGCTTTGGCCGCCGCGATAGCGCTCGCGCCGCAGAGCCTCGCGCACGATCACGGGATCGAAGGGCGAGATGTAGGTTCGCACCGCCAACCTGTCGATCGGCGGGGTGGTAATGAGGGAGAGTTCGCGCACGCCGGTGAGCGCCAGTTGCAGCGTTCTGGGAATGGGCGTGGCCGTCAGCGTCAGCACGTGGACTTCCTCGCGCATCTGCTTCAAGCGCTCCTTGTGGGCAACGCCGAAATGCTGCTCCTCATCGACGATCACCAGCCCCAGGCGAGCAAATTCGATACTCTTGCCCAGCAGTGCATGCGTGCCCACCACGATGTCGATGCTGCCGTCGCGCAGCCCTGCCTTCACCGCCGTCAGTTCCTTGCCGGCGACCAGGCGCGAGGCCTGGGCGACGCGCACCGGTAGTCCCTTGAAGCGTTGCTGGAAGGTGGCATAGTGCTGCCGCGCCAACAGCGTGGTTGGGACCACCACCGCCACCTGCAAACCGGTGAGTGCGACGGTGAAGGCTGCCCGCAACGCCACCTCGGTCTTGCCGAAGCCGACATCACCGCACACCAGCCGGTCCATTGGCTTGCCGGAGGCCAAATCGTCGAGCACGTTGCGGATGCTGGCCGCCTGGTCTTCGGTCTCATCATAGGGAAAGCGCGCCACGAATTCCTCGAACTCGCGCGGCGGCGGTTCGATCGCCGGCGCCTGGCGCAGTTGGCGCAGGGCCGCGATCTTGATGAGCTCGCCGGCGATCTCGCGCAAACGCTGCTTCAGGCGCGCCTTGCGCGTTTGCCAGCCGACGCCACCCAACCGATCGAGTTGCACAACGCCATCGGCGGCGCCGTAGCGCGACAAGAGTTCGATGTTCTCGACCGGCAGGTAAAGCTTATCGCCGCCGGCATAGCCGATCTCCAGACAATCATGCGGCGCCCCGAGCGCCGTGATGGTGGTCAGTCCGTCGAAACGGCCGATGCCGTGTTCGGTGTGCACGACGAAATCGCCGATGCCGAGGCTCGTTGCCTCGGTGATGACGTCGGCGGCACGGCGGGCCTTGCGTCTTGGCCGCACCAACCGATCGCCCAAGATGTCCTGTTCGCCAATGACGGCAAGCTGCGGCGTTTCAAATCCTTGCTCGATCGGCAGAACGGCGAGCGCGGTCACCTCGCGCGGCAGCGCCTCGACCTCGGCGTAACTTTCCACTTTGCGCGTATTGACGAGGCGGTTGTCGCCAAACAGCGCGGCCAGCCGTTCGCGGGCGCCGGCCGTGAAGGCGGCCAGGATGACGCGTTTGCCCTCCCTTTGCAGGGCCTCGACGTGGCTTGCCGCGACGGCGAACAGGTTGAGGGTCTCGGCCGCGCGCTCGACGGCAAAGTTGCGGCCCGTGCGCCCGCCCATCGAGCGCACGACGCCACCCAGCCGCCCGACCTCTTCGAACGGAGAGAGCTGTCGCACCAGGCGCCCGCGCAAGGCCTCGCTCCACTCCTGCGGCGTGAAAAACAGCCGCTGCGGCGGCACCGGCTTATACGGGGGAGCCCCGAATTTGAGGGCCTCCAGCCCCTCGACGCGCGCCTTGTAGTGATCCTCGATCAAGGCCAAGCGCTCGCCGACCGCCTCTTCGGCCAGATGGTCGAAGCTGACCGGGGCGCGCGGCGCATAGTCGAACAGCGTTTCAAGGCGATCGTGGAACAGCGGCAGCCAGTGCTCCACGCCGGGATAGCGTTGGCCGGCGCTGACGGCCTCATACAGCTGATCCTGCGAGGTCGCCGGGCCGAACAGGGCCACATAGCCGCGGCGAAACAGCTTCTCGGCCGCCGGCCCGAAGGCCACCTCGCTGACCGGCATCAGGGTGAGCCGCTGCACGATCTTGCCGGTGCGCTGGGTCTCAGGATCGAAGGCCTTGATGTGCTCGAGCGTGTCGCCGAAAAAATCCAAACGCACGGGACTGGAACGCCCGGGCGGAAATAGGTCGAGGATGCCGCCGCGCACGGCGTATTCGCCGGGCTCCATGACCGTGCCGGTGCGCTGGAAGCCGGCAAGGTTGAGGCGCTCGATCAGCTCCTTCATGTCCAGGCGCTGGCCGGGCGCGATGTTCTTGAGCGACCGGCGAATGAAATCCCGCGACGGCAAGCGCTGCAATATCGCGTTGACGGTGGTGAGCAAGACCGTGGGCGCCTTGTGCGCGGCGGCGCTGAGGCGCGCCAGGGCGGCCATGCGCATCGCCACGATCTCGGCGTTGGGTCCGATGCGATCGTAAGGCACGGTGTCCCAGGCCGGGATTTTGATGACGCGCAGCTTGGGGGCAAAGAAGGCGATGCCTTCGGCGAGCGCCTCGAGGCGGCGATCGTCGCGCGCAATGTGCAGGACGGTGGCGGGTGTGCCGGCGCTTTCATCTTGCGTCAACTCGGCCAAGAGCAGCGCGATCAGCCCATCGGGTACGCCGGCAACGATTTCGCGTCGCGGCGCATCCCCTGCGCGCAGGCGATGGGTCTCGCCTTTCGGTTGCGTGTTCTGGCCAGGTTTACTCAAGGTCTCAATCCAATCCGTGAAACGCCCGCACGCGGGCGATCAGTTCCGCCAACGCCTCGTGCCCGGGCACGGGCACCGGATTGAGCAAGAGCTGCTGCAGGTCCACGTCCGGCAGGGCCAGCAGCCGCTCGAAGCATCCGAGCGTCTCGGGCGACATGGCGCTAAGCGCGCTGTCGGCGAAGCGACCCAACATCCAGTCCATCTCCTTGGTGCCGCGGTGCCACGCCCGATAGGCGGCGCGGCGGCGGCGCGTTTCGACATCCTCGGTCATCGGCATCCAAGTTCGGCTCGGATAACTCCTGCTCGGCGCTTGACGGGGCCCGGCCGGCACGGCCACCTTCAAAGCCCTGTCGGCGCTGTCATATAGTCCCCGATCGCTACCCGCGCCAGCCTGGCATACTCGGGCGTTGGCCGGGCCATTGGCCGATCTCGGCGTGGAGCTTTTGCATATCCTCAGATGCGGCCCCTTGAGCTCATTCCCCTTTTTGCTTCCGCCACGACCTTGACCGGCGTCGGGCCGCGCGTGGCCGTATTGCTCAAAAAGGCCTTGCGCCTGCCGCCCGGCTGCGCGGAGGCGCGCACCATCGACCTTTTGTGGCACACACCGACCGGTGTCATTGACCGGCGCGCAACGCCCACGATCGCCGCCGCCGTGCCCGGCACCATTGCGACGCTCGAATTGCGTGTGCTCAAGCACAAGCCGGGGCCGCGCGGCAACGCGCGGGCCCCCTACAAGGTGACCTGCGAAGACGACAGCGGTCGCATCGATCTGGTGTTCTTTCACGCCGAACGCAAATTCATCGAGCGGCAACTGCCAATCGGCAGCATCCGCTTCGTCAGCGGCCGCGTCGAAAGCTACAACGACGGCAAGCAGATGGTGCACCCCGACTATATCCTGCCCCCCGAGGCGCGCGCCGATTTGCCGATGCTCGAGCCGGTCTACCCCTTAACGGCAGGGCTGTCGGGCAAGATCCTGCTCAAGGCCTGCCGCCAGGCGCTCGATCGCGTCGCGCCGCTTCCGGAGTGGCAGCAGCCGGCTTGGCTCAAGCAACGCGCCTGGCCCTCGTTTCGCCAGGCTTTGCAGCAGTTGCATCGCCCCGAGGAGGTCGGCGACGTCTCCCCCGCCGCCGCGCCCTGGCAGCGGCTCGCCTACGATGAACTGTTGGCCGGCCAGCTGGCGCTGGCGCTGGTGCGGCAAAGCCTGAAGAACCAGCCCGGCCGCAGCGTCGAGGGCGACGGCAAGGTGCGCGCCAGGATTGTCGCGGCGCTGCCCTTCGCGCTGACCAACGCCCAACGCCAGGCGCTGAAGGAGATCGCCGAGGACTGTCGCGCCCCCTTCCGCATGCTGCGGCTGTTACAGGGCGATGTCGGTTCTGGCAAAACCGTAGTGGCGCTACTGGCGATGGCGATTGCGGTGGAGGCCGGCGCCCAGGCCGCCTTGATGGCGCCGACCGAAGTGCTGGCACGTCAGCATGCCGACACCATCCAACCCTTGGCGGAGGCCGCGGGCCTGCGCCTCGGTTTGCTGACCGGTCGCGAGAAGGGCAGCCCGCGCGCGGAGCTCTTGCAGGCCCTGCGCCGCGGCGATATCGACATTCTGATTGGCACGCACGCGCTATTCCAGGCCGACGTGGCCTTTAGAGACTTGGCGTTCGCCGTGATCGACGAGCAGCACCGTTTTGGCGTGCATCAGCGCCTGGCGCTGCAGGCCAAGGGCGGCAAGGGCGGCGCCAACGTGTTGGTGATGACGGCGACGCCAATTCCACGCACCTTGCTGATGACGCACTACGGCGATCTCGACGTCTCGCGGCTGACGGAAAAGCCGCAAGGGCGCAAGCCGATCGTCACCAAGAGCGTGCCGGTGGAGGCCATGGAGCGCTTGCTTGAGCGCCTGCGCCTGCAGATTAAGGAAGGTGCCCAGGCCTATTGGGTGTGCCCGTTGATCGAGGGCAGCGACCGATCGGAATTGGCCGCTGCCGAGCAGCGCCACGCCCACCTTGTGCAGATCTTCGGCGAACGGGCCGTGGGGTTATTGCACGGCGCCATGCCGGACCGGGCCAAGGACGCGACCATGGCGGCCTTCGCCGCCAAGCGGCAGCAGATCCTGGTCGCCACCACCGTGATCGAGGTCGGCGTCGACGTCCCCAACGCCAATATCATGGTGATCGAGCACGCCGAGCGCTTCGGGCTCGCTCAACTGCACCAGCTGCGCGGCCGCGTCGGGCGCGGCACGCGCGAGAGCTTCTGCCTGCTGCTGCACAAGGCGCCGTTGGGCGAGACGGCGCGGCGGCGGCTAGAGATGATGGAGGCGACCGAGGACGGCTTCCAGATCGCCGAGAAGGACCTGGAGCTCAGGGGCGGCGGCGAGCTGATGGGCGCGCGGCAAAGCGGCCTGCCCGAGTTCCGCGTGGCGGAGGTGGCGAATTTTCCCGAGCTGTTGGCGGCGGCCCGGGACGATGCGCGCCTTGTCTTGAGCCAGGATCCCGCGCTGGCGACGCCGCGCGGACAAGCCCTCAAGCTGCTGCTCTATCTGTTCGAGTGCGACGAGGCGGTGCGCCTGTTCCGCGCCGCCTAGAAAGCAACGGCTGCTCAGGCCGCCTTGGGGCCGTTGCGCGCCCGGGTGGCCATGTCCTGCAGCTTGGTCTGCGTCTCCGGGTTCACCATGCCGGCCGAAATGATGATCTTGGCCGCATCTTCTACCGTCATTTTGACGGGCATCACATCCTTGCGCGGAACGAAGCAGACAAAGCCCGATGGCGGCAGCATGCCCGTCGGCATGAAGACGCTGATCAGATCCTGCCCGGGCACCTCGGCCGCGATCTGCTCGGCGGCATCGCCGGTGATAAACACGATCGACCAGATACCCTTGGAGGGGAACTCCATTAGCGCAACCTTTTGGAAGCTCTGGTTGGGGGCTGACGCCGTGACCACGGATTCGAAGATCTGCTTTAGGCCTTGGTAGACGTTGCGCACGATCGGCGTGCGACCCAGCATCACCTCGCCGGCACTGATCAGTGAACGTCCAATCAAGTTGGCGGTAAGTGCGCCGATCATGGTGAGCCCGATAATGGCGAACACCAGACCCACGCCCGGGATCGGGAAGGGGACGTAGGATTCGGGGTTGTAGATCTTGGGGATGTAGGGCTTCACCCAGGCATCGATGATGTTGATGAAATACCAGGCGATGTAAAGCGTAATGGTCACGGGACCGACCACGACCAGGCCGGTCAGAAAATAGTTGCGCAGGCGCGCGCCGGTGCGCTGGTGCATGGCCGGCGCGGGGTCGAGCGCCAGCTTCGCCAAGCCGGCCTTGATCTCGGCCGTCTCGTCCTGCGCCAGCTTGGCAAGCTCCGCCTTCAGGTCATGTGTCTCGTCCGGCGCCGAACGGGACGCGGACGAGGCCGGGATGTCATGCATTGCGACGGCCCACAAACGAGCTGGACGGAAGAGCAGAAACGGCCAGACTCAGGTATCCGGCCCATTGTCACATGAGACGTTCCCGAGGCAAGGCCGGCGAACGCCCCCAAGCTTCTCAGGCGATCTCGGCAATCGAGCCTAGTTTATTGGAATAGAATGATCTTTTCAAATGCGGCCGGACTATTGGGCCGTCACCAAGCAATCGAGCCCAGCCCCTTTGAGCTTGGCGCAGACGCCTTGCGTCTCCTGCGCGCTGGCAAACGGCCCGATCAACACGCGGTAGAATGACCCCATGTTGCCCATCACCGTTTGATCGATCTGCGGCTCGCGCGCGGCAAGCGTGGCGGCGTGCTCGCGCATGACCTTGGCCGCCAGTGCCTGCGCCTCCGCCTGGGTGCGGACCGCCGCGATCTGAATACGAATGTGCCCGCCCTTCTTGCCAGCCTCGGGGAGGGCGGCTTGCCGTTGCGGCGCCTCCTCTTTGCTGGCGGTGGCAGCGGCCGCGGGCAGGGCGGCTTGCCGTCGCGGTGCCTCCCCTTTGCCGGTAATGGCACCGGTCTCGACCCGCGGCGGCCGCTCGCCTTCGACCTGGGTTTGGCGGGCCCAACCGCTCGCTTGCGCGCGCCGCGGCGGCGGGGCGGGCTCGGCGGTCGAGGTCTCAGCGTTTAAAATCTTGGCCGCGTCGGCGGGCGGGGCGGCTGCCCCGGCCGCGGGCTGACCGGCAAAGGCGCTGCCGGAGCCGCCGAACAGGTTGGCGAACAGATCCCAGCCGCCACCGCTGGCGGGTGCGCTTGGCTCCTGGTTGAGCGCGGCCGTCTGCGCGGGCGGCGCCGATGTCGTGGTGCCATCGCTCCAAGGGGCGGCGGCCGCCTTGGGACGGGGCTCTTTGGCGCTAGCCCCGGCGGCGGAGGTGATCTCGCCGGTCTGGCT
>Ga0070695_100001899_pt1 | contig 11824 bp, 8 predicted proteins | sample KBSK1252metaG_FD_65471 | JGI IMG/M metagenome (GOLD analysis project Ga0070695, IMG submission 65471) | Corn, switchgrass and miscanthus rhizosphere microbial communities from Kellogg Biological Station, Michigan, USA - KBS K1-25-2 metaG | ecosystem: Host-associated > Plants > Roots >...
CGCTCGGGATCGGCGTGCGGGTTCGCCCAGCCGCCGAGCGCGACGGACAGATCGCGCGCGCGCAGCATCTGACGAAGCTGCCACGCGTGCTCCACGCATCGCGGCGCGCCGACCGACTTGTCGCCGCCCAGCACGACCAGCGCGGGGAAGCCGTGCTGGTGCGCCCGCTCGGCGTACGAGAGGCAGAATTCGCGCGAGTGCTTCGAGGTGAGGAACGGCACGATCCGCTCGCGCGGCACGTCGGTGCCGAGATTCGTCACGAGATGACGGAGGTTGTCCTCCTCCTGGGCGCCGACGGCGCTGTCGGTGAGGAATACGAACGTGCCCTGCCGCGTCAGCCGGCGGACCGCGTGATACGTGTCGATCCACGCGTCCATGCCCTCGTTCGTCTCGAGCTCCGCCCGCGGCGGCCGCAGCTCTGCCCCGAACACCGACGTCCCCGAACGCAACGCGGATAAAAGATCCATAGTTTGAAACATTAAAGTCGGACTCGAGTCTGAGCTCACTCCGGCTGAAGCCTGACCGCAGTCTGGCTATTGTCCGACTGCAAATCTGGCCCCATTCTGACTGCAGAAACATGCAAGTCGGAGTTCAGTCCGACTGCAGCCGACTGGAGTCCGGCTGTTGTCCGACTGAACTCCGACTTGTAATGCTTCAGACTTGTCTAATATACCGTCCGTGACGCCGCAGGCCCTTCGGGAAGCGGTCGGACGCTTTCCGTCGCTGCCGCTCTTCTCCGCTCCGACGCTCGTCGAACCGATGCCGCGCCTGTCGGCGATTCTCGGCGGCGGGCCGCATCTCCTGATCAAACGCGACGACGCGATTCCGTTCGGGTTCGGCGGCAACAAGATTCGCAAGCTGGCGCTCGTCGCCGCGCAGGCCAGGGCCGAAGGCGCCGACACGCTGATCACGGCGGGCGGCGTGCAATCGAACCACGCGCGCGCCACCGCCGCCGCCGCGGCGAAGCTCGGCATGCGCGCGATTCTCGTCGCCAACGGCGAACCGCCGGATCGTCCGACCGCCAACGCGCTGCTCGACCGCCTGCTCGGCGCGGACGTCGTCTACGTGCCGGCCCGCGAACAGCGTGCGCCGAAGATGGAAGAAATCGCCGAGCGCGTCAAGGCCGATGGCCGGCGCCCGTACGTCATTCCCGTCGGCGCGTCGATGCCGCTCGGCGCGCTCGCGTTCGCGCTCGCGATCGTCGAGCTCCTCGAGCAGGTCCCGCCTCCGGACGTGATCGTGCATTCCACGTCGTCCGGCGGCACGCAGGCCGGTCTCGTCGCCGGCTGCCGGCTGCTCGACCTGCCGACGCGCGTCATCGGCATCAGCGCGGACGATTCGTCCGTCTCGCTCCAGGCGCTCGTCCGCTCCATTGTCGCCGGCGCCGCCGATTTGCTGCACGTCGATCCGGCGAGGCTGATTCGAGGAACGGCGATTGAAGTCGACGATCGATTCGTCGGCGCCGGCTACGGCGCGCCGACCGACGCGTCGCGCGAGGCGATTGCGCTCGCCGCGCGGACCGAAGCGATCTTCCTCGATCCGACCTACACCGCGAAGGCGATGGCCGCGCTCATCGCGTTCGTCCGCCAGCAGAAGTTCGTCACGGGCCAGACGGTCCTGTTCTGGCACACCGGCGGTCAGGTCGGACTCTTTGCGTGAATGGATTATCGAGACGCGGCCTTGAGGACTTCGTCGATGAGAAACAGATCCGTCAGCAGCGCGCGAAGATGGATCGACGCATTGAGGTTGTCGATGACCTGCGATCCGATGGCGGGCAGCGACAGCGCGAGCTGAATCGCCGCGCGCGCGTCGCGGGCGTCGCGCTCGACGACGGCGGCGAACGCGCGGTACGGCGTCTGTTCGAGACCGGCATTCGCGGCGATCGCCACGATGAAGTCGCCGATCTCCCCAAGCGCGGTGTCGCAGCGTTTCAGATACTCGCGGATTTGATGACTGCCGTCGCTGACCAGATTGGCGGGAATGCCCTGGGAGGCGTACGCCAGGAAGAACTCGTACGCCTCCTCGATGACATCAACACGCTGGTCGAAATCTGTTCGCGCCGTCGAGCTCACACGCGCTCGGACGGCTTCACGGGTGCGGTCGCGTTGCCGGCGCGCGAGACGGCCCAGCGGCTCGGCTCGTGGTATTGTAGGTACTGCCGCTTGGTAATCCAGCCGAAGATCATCCCCTTCGTGATCCACCACTTCTCAGGACGGACCGCGAAGTAGACGTGGGCGATGACAAGGCCCACGAGTCCGACGCCGGCGAGGCCGTGTCCCACATAGGTCCAGCCCCATGTCGAGTCGCTGAACAAGTACGGGTTGCGCGTGAAGAGCGGCGTGCGCACCCGGACCAGCATGAACATCCCCGTGCCGATGACGAGGAATCCCGTGACGACGATCGCCAGGTGATAGAGCCGGTTGCCCAGCGGGTACTTGCCCGGCTTGGGACCCGGCACGTCGTGTCCGAGCTCGCGCAGGATTTCGGCCTTGAACTCCGGGATGTCCTTCGGGCCGACCCAGATCGACCAGAAGTCCAGCCAGAACGAGGCGTGGATGATGTGGAAGACGATCGACGCGGTCAGCACGAGCCCGGCTATCCAGTGCCACGTGACCCATGGGAACTGGATGCCGACGATGGGAAGGAATGCCGTGAAGAGGAGCACGAACATCGCCGCGGCCATCACCCAGTGGAACAGGCGGGCGACGAGCGAATGCTTCTCGATCTTGTTGGGCAGCTCCTTGTACTTCGTTTCGAGCGCCTCAGTCTCCGCCGCGGCACGCTTGCGGTGCGCCGAGAGGAACATGTAGCTGGCGTGCGCGACGAAGAACAGGATGCCCGCGAAGAGCGAGCCCCAGAACAGGCTCCACGAAATGTGGGTCAGAACCCATTCGCCCCACGGATCGCGTCCCCATCTTAAGAGGTCCATGTGCCGCCCTCCGACCCTCGGATCGCTCGTTTGACCAGGTTTCGCATCAACGGCAGCTTGTAGCCGTTGTAGCGGAGTGGCTGTGCGCCGTCGATGGCCATCCGCCCGCCCATGTCGGCGGTTTCTTCATTGCGCGGCTTCCCGGCGATGGCGGCTTCCACCGCCGTCAGCCGCTTCGGCACGCACGATACGGCGCCGACGACGATGCGCGAGCTGCCGATGTTGCCGCCCTCCGGCTTGATCGCCGACGCGACGTTGACGAGCGGGAAGTCCCACACCTGGCGATCGCGCACCTTCTCGAAATAGAACTGCGCGCCGGCCCACGTGGCCGGAATGCGGATGGCGGTGAGCAGCTCGCCCGGCTTCACCACGGTCATGCGCATGATGTCGATGCCGGGGCCGATGAAGTACTGCTCGGCGGGCACGACGCGCTCGCCGCGCGCGCTGCGGATGACCATCTGCGCGTCGAGCGCGACGAGCGCCGGCGCCGTGTCGGACGGCGTGACGGCGACGCAGCGGTCGGCATCGAAGATCGCGTGCTCGCGGTTGACGGCCGTCGGCGTGTCGGCGTAGCACGTGTTGCCGCCCGCGCGGTAGCAGTTCCACCCGCCGCGGTAGTACCAGCAGCGCGTGTCCTGCGTCACGTTGCCGCCGATCGTCCCCTGATTGCGTATCTGCGGCGACGCCACGAGCTCCGCCGCCAGCATCAGGAGGCCGAACTTGTCCTTCACCACGGGATGGCGGACGACCTCGGTGAGCGGCGTCATCGCACCGATCTCGAGGCCCCCGTTCAGCTCCTTGATGCCGTGGAGCTCCTTGATCTGGGCCAGGTCGACGACGTACTTCGGTCGCTTGATGCGGTCCTTCAGCCAGTCCATGCTGTCGAGCCCGCCCGCCAGCACCCACGCCTCGGCGCCGTACTGATCGAGCAGCCGCACCGCGTCGTCGACGGTTGTCGGCTGGAAGAGCTCGAACGCCGGAATGATGTCGCGAATCACGGCCATAGTTGCCTCACTTGTATTGCAGATTGCAAATTGCAAATTGCAGATTGATTGCTGAATGCGTCATTGGAATCAACAATCAATCTGCCATCGCAATCTGCAATCCGAAATCTGCAATCTCACGCGTCAGATGTGCGCCGTTAGCGCTTCATGCGTTCGCTTCCCGCCGTTTTCGAGTGACGTGACGATGATGTCGGGCGTGACCGGCGAGCGTTTGAAGATCTCGTCGCCGAGCGCGTCCGCAATCGCGTTCATGATCGCGCCGTAGGCCGCGCCGACCGGCGGCTCGCCGACGCCGCGGATGCCGACCGGCGTCTCCGGATCCGCGAGGTCCACCGCGTCGCCGATGAAGTTCATCGGCGCGTCGAGAATCGTCGGCGGCCCGTTGTGATGGAAACGCCGCGCGAGCGCGAGGCCGTAGTGCGTGTCGTACGCCCAGCGCTGCGTCAGCGCGTGGCCGAGACCGAGCATCGACCCGCCGAAGAGCTGACCGTTGAGGTTGCGGGGATTCAGGATTTTTCCGACGTCGCCGATGGCGGTGTAGTCGAGGACCTTGACGGTGCCCACCTCGGTGTCGACCTCGACGGCCGCAAAGCCGATGACGTACGACTGCGACTGACCGTCGCGCGGATACGCATCCTTCCCCACGCCCATCAGGCCCTGACCGGCGAGCGCCTTGGCCGACGTCTTCGTGAAGTTGTTCAGCTCCTCCGGCACTTCGTGACCGTCGTACTTGCCGCCCAACTCGATCGCCTTTTGCGCGGCTTGCGCGAAGGTCAGGCTCCCGCCGGGGCCCGAGACCTTGCCGCCGGCGACCTTGTACGCCTCGGGACTGCCGCCTTTGGTCTTCGCGGCGATCTCCTGAAGCTTCTTGATCGCGTCGGTGGCCGACGCATGTCCGGCGCGCGTCATCGCATGCGCGGTCTGACTGCCAGCGGAGACGCACGTCCAGGGCAGATTCTTCGTCGTGTTGCCGAAGACGATGTCGCACTGCTCCCACGGCACGTCGAGCATCTCCGCGGCGACGCGGTGCACGTCGAACGCGGACTCCGTCCCGAGATTGCCGATGCCCGTCTGGAACTGCACACGGCCGTCCGGCTTGATGATGAGCAGGCCGTCGAAGCCGACCGATCCGCCGGCGAACGGGCTCACCGCGACGCCGATGCCGCGCGCTTTCGTGCCCTGCTTCTTGCCGCTGTACGCCGCTTTCTTCTCGTCCCACTTGAAGAGCTCGCGGCCTTTGTCGAGCGCTTCTCTGACGAACGCGCTCGTCACGTATGCCTGTTTGCCGGTGGGCAATGTCGGACCGAACGGTGCCTTCCCCGCCGGCGCGTTGATCTTGTGCATCTCGACGTAATCGACGCCGAGCTTCTTCGCGGCCTTGGTGAGGATCGGCTCCATGATGCCGACGCCCTGCATCCCGCCCGGCGCGCGCTGCGATACTTTCGGCGGCGTGTTGGTGAGCACGGTCAGACCGCGCCACCGCATCGCTTCGGGCTGATACGCCAGCGAGATCGTCGTGCCCGCGGTGCGCGCATCGCCCTGCGCATCGTACGGACCGTTGTCGCAGATCGCGTACATGTCGACGGCGGTGATGCGGCCGTCTTTCCGGAAGCCGACCTTCATGCGCGCGAACACGCCGGGACGCGCGCGGCCGATGAAGTGCTCTTCCTCGCGCGTGATGCGCATCATCACCGGCGCGTTGGCCTTCTTGGAGAGCAGCGCCGGAATCGCCATGAAGATCGATCCGGGAATCTTGCTGCCGAATCCGCCGCCCGTGTACTCGCTGATGATGTGCACCTGAGCCGGCGGCACGCCGGTCCAGCGTGCGACCGACGCGACGGTCTGCACGGTGCTCTGCGTCGAGCCGTGGAGATAGAGCTTGCCGTTCTGCCAGTACGCCATCGCCGTGCGCGTCTCGAGCGGCTGATGGCCGGTCGACTGCGTGACGAATGTTTCGTCCAGCACGAGGTCGGCTTTCTTGAAGCCCTCCTCGATGTTGCCGTAGCTCCACTCGTCGGTCGCCTTGCCGAGCGGAAGCTGACCCTCGCCGGCGTTCTTGAAATCGTCCTCGGTCCATTTCAGGACCTGGACGACCGGCGTCGGCGGGCCTGCGGGCGCCCCGCCGCGGCCGCCGCGCGCGCCCTCGCCGCGCCCCTGCGGCGGCGTGGCGGGCGGCGCCGGACGAACCCACACGTTGCCTTGCGTGCGGGCGTTCGGGCTGCCGGGCCGCATCGCTTCAATCGGATCGACGACGAACGGCAGCGGCTCGAGGTCGATGTCGATCGCTTCGATCGCTTCGGCCGCTTCGAATTCGCTCGTGGCGGCGATCGCGAGAATCGGCTCGCCCTGATACAGCGGCTCGTTGGTCAGGCCGCGCTCCGCCTGGGCCGTCGACTGCACGTTCTCGCCGAGCGTCGCGCCGGCGGCTGCGCCCGGCATGTCGTCGGCCGTGAGGATCGCCTTCACGCCCGGCATCGCCAGCGCTTTGCTCGTGTCGAGGCGCCTGACGCGCGCGTGCGGCATCGGGCTCGTGAGCAGCTTGCAGAACAGCATGCCGTCGGCGCGATGGTCCTCGGCGTACTTCGCCTTGCCGGTGACCTTCGCGACGAGATCGGGCGTGCTGTAGTTTTGACCGACCAGTTTGTTGCTCGCCATCAGCCTTTCCTCGCGTACTCTGCGCCGCGCATGAAGGCCGTCAGGATCTTGTCGTAGTCCTGACACCGGCACAGATTGCCGGAGATGCCATGAGCGAGCTCCTGTCGCGTCGGATTCGGATTCGTCTTCAGATACCCCGTGGCCGCCATGACGAATCCCGGCATGCAGAACGCACACTGGAATCCCTGTTCGTCGACGACGCCCTGCTGCACCGGACTCAGCTTGCCGGTCGTGGGATCGGCGAGGCCCTCGATCGTCACGACCTTCTTCCCGCGCGCGCGATGCGCGAGGAAGGAACACGAGTAATGCGGCACGTCGTCGATGAGCACGGTGCAGGCGCCGCACTCCGCGCGATCGCAGCCGATCTTGGTGCCCGTCAGCCCGAGCTTGTAGCGGAGCACCATGGCGAGCGTTTCCTGCGGCATCACGTCGACGCGTCGATCCTGGCCGTTCACGTTCAACGTGAGCAGCCGTTCGACCGCGCCGACCGCTGACTGCCCGTGCATCGTCGTCGTGCGGAACAGGTACGCGGACGACGAGGCGACGGCGCCTGCGGCGATGACGCCCTTGATGAAATTCCGTCTCGACACTGACTGCGGCGTCTCTTCAGACATTTTGTTGTCTTCCATTGCTGGATCACCTCGTCGGGCCGGAGCTCCGACCGATGGAGAGGGGATTTGTCCGGTAGACGATAATCCGGTACGGGTTCAGATTCAACGATTTCGATACTGTAACGAAATGTCTTCTGCACTGATCTTTCTGGGGGCGGCCGGCACGGTGACCGGCTCCAAGCATCTGCTCCAGCTTGGGGAGCGGCAGATCCTGGTCGACTGTGGGCTGTTTCAGGGGCTGAAGGAGCTGCGGCAGCGGAACTGGGAGCCGCTGCCGATCGATCCGATGCGGCTCGACGCGGTCATCCTGACGCACGCGCATCTCGATCACTGCGGCTACCTGCCCCGGCTGGTCGCCGGCGGCTATCGGGGCCGGATCTTTTGCACCCCGGCCACCAAGGAGCTGTGCTCGCTGGTGCTGCCCGACTCGGCGAAGCTGCAGGAAGAGGATGCGCGCGACGCCAATCGATACGGGTATACGAAGCATAGCCCCGCGCTGCCGCTCTACACGTCCATCGACGCCGCCCGGACGCTGACGCAGCTGCAACCAGTCGGCTACGACCGCCCGGTCCCGGTGTCAGACACGGGTCAGACTGGTGTCAGACACGTGTCAGACACCGGTGTGACACCGACGGTGGAGTTCATCAATGCCGGGCATCTGCTCGGGTCGGCGTACGCACGGGTCAGGGTGGGCGACAACGTGATTCTCTTTGGCGGCGACCTCGGGCGCTACGGCCGGCCCGTGCTGCCCGATCCCTCTCCAATCGCCGAAGCGGATTACCTGCTCGTCGAGTCCACCTACGGCGACCGGCTGCACGCGCCCGACGATGACGGCGAGCGTCTCGCGCAGATCGTGCGAGAGACCGCGGCGCGCGGCGGCAAGCTGATCATCCCGTCGTTCGCGATTGGACGCGTTGAAGAAGTGCTCTATTGGCTGAAGCGCCTCGAGGACGAGAAACGGATACCCGCGCTGCCCGTGTACGTCGACAGTCCGATGGCGATTGCGGCGCTGCAGTTCTATTCCGCGCGATTGCACGAGCTGGATCCGGGCCTCGGCGACACGACCCGGCGTCTCCCCGCCGGGGCGCGTCAGGTCGCCGCCTTCGCGACGACGCGGCTCGTGATGGTCAGCTCGCCGCGGCAATCCGCGGATCTCGTCGCGTCGCGTCAGCCGTCGATCGTGATCTCGTCGAGCGGCATGGCGACCGGCGGTCGCGTGCTGCACCATCTCGCGGCGACGCTGCCCAACCCCAAAAACACGGTCCTCTTCGTGGGCTATCAGGCGGAAGGCACCCGCGGGCGCGATCTCGTGGACGGCGCGCCGCAGGTGAAGCTCGTCGGCCGCATCGTGCCGGTCGCCGCGCGCATCGAGCGCATCGACTCGATGTCGGCGCACGCCGACGCCGGTGAGATCCTGCGCTGGCTCTCAGGATTCTCACGCCCGCCGAAAATGACCTATCTCGTCCATGGCGAGCCGATCGCGCTGCAGGCGCTCGCGACGCGCATCACGACCGAGCAGCACTGGCCCGTGCAGATTGCGGAGTACCGCGCGCGCGTTCCGCTCGACCTGCGCTAACGTAAAGCTTGATGATGCCTGCTCCCGCCCCCGCCGCCACCCCGGCCGCAGCCGATCGTCGATACCTGCTCGAGCGTGTGGACGACGCCGCCGTGGTCCAGGTGTACGCGGACGGATTCCGCGACCTGCCGCTCGGCGAGAAAATCCTCGTCTGGCACCTCACGCGCGCCGCGATCGCCGGGCGCGACATCTTCTACGACCAGCGCTACGCCCACAACCTCGAGATGCGCGACGTGCTCGAAGCGATTCTGACGCACGCCGGGGAAGAAGAACGCAAAGGCCGCGAAGACCGCCAAGAATCTTCTGCGACGACGCTCGCTGAGATTCGACGCTACACGAAGCTGTTCTGGATCAACACGGGCCCGTACAACAACATCACCGCGCGCAAGTTCGTGCTGACCTGCAGCCCTGCGGACTTTGCCGCCGCGGCGCACGCGGCGGAATCCGCGGGCGCGATGTTTCCGCTGAAGGACGGCGAGACGCTCGACCAGCTGCTGACGCGGCTCGAGCCGATGTTCTTCGACGCGTCGTTCGAGCCGAGCGTGACGAACAAGATGCCGGGGGACGGCGAGGACATCCTGACCGGGAGCGCCAACAATCTCTACGTCGACGTCGCGATGCAGGACCTCCGCGGGTTCGTCGAGGATCATCCGCTGAACTCGCGTCTCGTGAAGCAGGACGGCCGGCTCGTCGAGGAGGTGTACCGCATCGGCGGCCGTTACAGCCGACACATCGAAGAAATCGTGCGCCACCTCGACGCGGCGATTCCGTACGCCACCGAGCCGATGGCTCGCGCGCTCGAGGCGCTGATCAGGGTCTACCGCACGGGCGCCACGACGGACCGCGAGGCGTACGACATCGCGTGGGTACACGATCGCGAGTCTCCGGTCGACACCATCAACGGCTTCGTCGAGGTGTATCTCGACGCGCGCAGCATCAAGGGCGCGTGGGAAGCGCTCGTCTTCTACGTCAATCCCGAAAAGACGATGGGGATTCGCGCGATTGCCGAGAGCGCGCAGTGGTTCGAGGACCACATGCCCTGGGATCCGAAGTACCGCAGGGCCGGCGTCCGCGGCGTCTCGGCGAGCGCCATCGACATCGTCGTCGAAACCGGCGATTCGGGTCCGATTACGCCGGTCGGCATCAACCTGCCGAACGACCAGGGCATCCGCGAGCGATACGGCAGCAAATCAGTGTCGCTCAGTAACGTGAACGAGGCCTACGACAAGTCGACGCTGCCGGAATTCCGGATCGAGTTCTCGTGGACCGCGGAGGAAGCCGAGCGCGCCGTCAAGTGGGGGACGTTCGCGGCGGAACTGACCACGAACATGCACGAGGTCATCGGCCACGGCTCGGGGAAAATCGACGAGCGCCTGAACGGGCGTCCGCAAACCGCGTTGAAGGAGCAGTTCTCCGCGATCGAAGAATCGCGCGCCGATCTCGTCGCGTTGTACTTCCTTCCCGATCGCAAGCTCGTCGACCTCGGCCTGGTCTCGGAAGAGGATCACGAGACCATCGTGCTCGCCGAGTACGAAGGGTACGCGCGCAACGCGCTCGTGCAGCTGCGGCGCATCCGTGAAGGGGCGCACATCGAGGAAGATCACATGCGCAATCGCCAGATGATCGTCCACTGGCTGATGGCGAACACCATCGCGATCGACGTGCGGACGCGCGACGGCAAGACGTACTACGTCATGACGGATGCGGCGGCGTTTCGCGAAGGCGTCGGCCGGCTCCTCGCCGAAGTCCAGCGAATCAAGGGCGAGGGTGATTACGAGGCCGCCAAGGCGCTCGTCGAAACCTACGGCGTGCATTTCGATCCGGCGCTGCGCGACGAGGTCGTGGCGCGTGTCGACCGGCTCAGTCTCCCCTCCTATACCGGATTCGTGATGCCGCGGCTCGACGCGGTGACGGCTGCGGACGGCGACATCGCAGACGTCACCATCGCGTACCCGCTCGATTTGACCGCCCAGATGCTGGAGTACTCCGCCGCGACCCGCCATCTGCGACAATGACCGTCGCACGATGCCATCCAGGATTCGTTTGTGCGGCCTCTGCGCGCTGTGCGTGCTAGCGGCGCGTCCCGCGGTTGACGCGCAGGACGTCCCCGCTCCACGCGCGACGCGGCTCGCGATCCTGATGGCCGAAGATCGCCGCGCGCCGGCGCCGCGGGATCTCGTCACGATTCGGGCCGGGACGCGCAGCCCCGATCCGGAGACGGCGGTCGTCGCGGTGCGCGCGCTCGGGCGGCTCGAGCGGCCGGCGCTCGTCCCCGACATCCTGCTGTCGCTGCGGCACGAGCTGCCCGAGGTGCGCGCCGAAGCGGCGAACGCGCTCGGTCAGGCGCTGGCCGGCGCCGACAGTCCCGCGGCCACGATCGACGGCGCGCTCAACGCGTTGATCGCGCGGCTGAACGTCGAGACCGAATCGAGCGTTCGAGGCGCCATCTACGAAACGCTCGGCCGCATCCCGACGACAGTCGACGGCATTCAACGCGTCGACAACCTCCTGGTGACGGCATTCGCGCACGAAGGAACGATCGAGGGACGGCTGGGTCTCGCCAGCGGATTCGAAGCGCTCGTGCGGCTGCACCGCCGCCAGCAGCCGCCGAGCGACGGCGCGATTGGAGCGCTGCGATCCATGGCCGCGACGACGCCTCCGAATGGACGGCTGCCGCCGGACCCGTCGCGCGACGTCCGCGTGCGACGGCTCGCGCTCGAGGCGCTCATTGCCGCGGAAGGCATGGATCGACCGACGCTCGACCATGCCGCTGACGATCCCGATCTGCAAGTGAGGCGTCTCGCCATGCGCGCCGCCAGCGCTTCGACGTTCCCGGTTGACACGCTCACCGAGGGGCTCACCGATTCGGCGGCGATGGTACGCATCGATGCGCTGCGCGCGATGCGCGTCCGCGGCAGCGACGTGATTTGTCCAGGCGCCGTGATTGCCACCGGCGACAGCGACCTGCAGGTGGTCCTGGCTGCGCTCGACGAGCTGGCGATCTGCGGCGCGTCCACCGACGCCGTCGCAATCCTCCAGCATGTCGTCG
>Ga0070695_100001900_pt1 | contig 11823 bp, 5 predicted proteins | sample KBSK1252metaG_FD_65471 | JGI IMG/M metagenome (GOLD analysis project Ga0070695, IMG submission 65471) | Corn, switchgrass and miscanthus rhizosphere microbial communities from Kellogg Biological Station, Michigan, USA - KBS K1-25-2 metaG | ecosystem: Host-associated > Plants > Roots >...
CCCCCACCTCGCTCGAGGACGACCACGCCCTGGTTGCTGCCCAGCCAGATCCGGTGCTGCGTGTCCTCGAGCCCGCACCGGAAGTGGATGTTCGCCCCGTCGAGACCCTGCGCCAGCTTGGCGAATCGCGGGTCGGTGGCGCCGGGTTGGTCGCACACGTAGACCGCCCTCCCCAGGAGCCACAGGCGCCCCTCGCCGTCCAGGAACAGGGCGTAGAGATCGGCGGCGTCGATCCCCGTGAAGTCCACCGGCTCGAACATGCCCTGGCGAAAGCGGACGAGCCTGCCGTCCAGGAACAGGATCCACAGGGTTCCGTCCCCGGTGGACAAGAAGTGCGTGGCCAGCTCCCTGGAGCCCACGACCCCGGCAGGGAAGCTCGTGAATCTCCCCGTCTGCCTGGACCAGCGCGAGAGCGCGCTCGCCTCCGGGCGGCTGGGCTGCAAGCTCGCCCAGACGTCGCCGCGCGCGTCCTCCCCCACGATGAACGCATCGTCTCCCGACAGGCCATCGCGCGCCCGATAGACCGCATCCGGGGGCCGCGCCAGGCGCCGCGGCCCCAGGCCGCGCGCGTCCCCGTAGCGCAGCACCCCAGACCCCGTGGCGAGCCACCAGTCTCCCCGGCTGTCCCGGAGCAACTTCTGGCTTCCGCCCCACCCCACGTAGGACAGCGCCCGAGGAAGGCTCACGGGAAAGGCGGCCGACGGCGCCGCCGCCGGCTGGGACGCGGTGAGCGCCTTGGCCCCATTGCTGGCCAGCACGACGACGTTGCCGCCGCGGTCGGTGGTGAGGTCGAGGATGGCCGAGCCCATGGTGTCGGGGTCGTCGTAGGTCGAGAATCCGCTCCCCAGGATCTTGACCAGGCCCCGCGCGCCCAGGCCCGCCCAGAGGTTCCCCGCCGGATCCAGGGAGAGCGTGGTGACGCCGGCCTGGGGAAGGCCGGAGCGCCGATCGAACTTGGTGCCCAGGCCCCAGGTGCCCCGGACATCCCGGCGCATCTCGACGATCCCGGTGGTGGTGCCGACGAGGATGCGGTCCCTCCCCGTGGGCAGGAGACAGGTGGTGTCGATCTCCATCCCTTCCCTGCTGCCGAGGATCCGCGCGGGAGCGCGGCCGGGCCCGAAGGGTGGGCGCGGGAAGATGGCGACGCCCCCGAAGAAGGCCGTCCACACGCTTCCGTCCCCGGGGAAGAAGAAGTCGCGGACGAAGTTGGCTCCGTCCATGGTGACGGGGTAATGGTCGACCCCGCCGTCGGCACCGATGCGGTAGAAGCCGCTGGAGTGGGTGCCCACCCAGACGGCGCCCGTGGGGTCCTCCGCCAGCGCCTGCACCCGCGAGGTGAGCGGAGGCGTGAGCGGCACGGGAACGGCCACCACGCGCTCTCCGGCACGCTCCACGCGCCAGAGGCGGCCGAGGGTGCCGACCCACAGCCTGCCGCGGCGATCGGCCAGGAGGCGGAACGGGTGGTCCTGCTCCGGTACCCCGGCGAGCGGGACCTCGCGGAACAGCTTCCCCGGGCCCGCGGTCTCACCGGGACGGAAGAAGAAGAGACCGGCATCGGTGGCCACCCAGTCCGTTCCGTCGACCCCCAGGGCGAGGTCGCCCACCGTGCGGCCGCGCAGCCCGTCCGCGGGACCGAACCCGGTGAACTGCGTGCCGTCGAACAGGCTCACGCCCCCCGCGGTGGCGACCCACAGGAACCCCTCGCGGTCGAAGCGGATCCGCACGATCGCGTCGTGGGCGAGCCCGTCGGCCGAGGTGTAGTGGCGGAGGGGGAGGTGCGCCGGGGCCGCCGCCGCGGCCAGGGGGAGCGCGAGGGAAAGGGCCGCGGCCAGGCGGCGGATCATTCCGCCGCGCGCGACCAGGAGCCGGCCAGGGTGACCAGCGCCACCGCCTTCCGGTCCCACTTGGTGCGGCCCCGATAGCTCGTGCCGGCGGGGAGCTCGAGCACCGATCCCGAGACGAGCGCGAAGGACTTCCCCTCGGCCTCGACCGTCAGCTCCCCTTCCAACAGGACGAGCGTGGCCTCGGCCTCGTGCCGCCCCGGGGGGAGCGCCGTGTCCTTGGGCACGCGCAGCAGGGTCTGGCTCAGCCCCGCACCGGCGTGGACGGCGGCGATCTCCGGTCCCTTGGCGGCCCCGGGCGTGAGGGGCTGCCAGGGAGCGTCTCCCATGGCGAGGAGCTTGGCGGCACCGAGGAGCAGCAGGGGGAGCGAGGCGAGCACGGGCATGGCGATCCTCCCGGAATCGCCGCCCATGCTACGGCCCCACACCCCCTCAGGGCGAGGCGCACGCGCCGGTGGGATCCACCGAGCGCGCCGTCTCGATGCCGCCGATCCGGGCCGGCCCCGCCGGGCCGGCGATGTTGCCGCTGGCGCCCACCACGAGGTACCAGAAGAAGGAGCCCGGAGGCGGCACCGTGGAAAGGCTCCCGGTGGCCTGCTGCGGCTCGGTCACCGCCGTGCAGCCGTCCTGCCCGGTGGTGAGCAGGTTCGGGAGATCCAGCGGTGAGCCGCGCACGATCCGGTACTCGGTGGCGTTGGCGGCAGCGTCCCATTCCGCCGAGTTCTTGGCGGGGGAGGGCTTCCAGCGGAGGTTCTTGGCTTCCGCGGACGGGTACGCGCGAAAGACGTTGATGCACCACTTGGATGCGGAGCCCACGTCCCCGCCCGCATCGTCCAGGACGTAGAGGAACCAGGAGCCGAGCGGGCTCGTGCCCCGGTAGACGGAGAGATCGGTTCCGTACGGCCCCGCCGGAGCGGAAGGCGGGAAGGCGTCCCCGTCCGCGCCGTCGTAGTTCGCTGGCCGATAGGTCGCGCCGTTGACGAGGGCCGTGTTGTCGGGGACAGGAGTCGCGGCCTCGTCGTCGAAGGTGATCGACGATCCCGGAACGAAATCCGCGTTCCCCCCGGCGTCGGACATGAGCATCACCGTCTGACCGAGCGGCGAGACGAGGAGGACGTCCAGGTCGTCGGGGAAGGTGTGGTCGAAGAAGAGCGACACCTGGAGCTTCCGGATCGAGGACCCGCGCTCCAGGATGTTCTGTCCCCAGGGGTAGGGATCGGCGACTCCTGCCGTGTTGCCGGGCGCTCCCGCCGGGATGGTGAGGGGACCGAAGTCGGTCGAGCAGTAGGCCTCGGGGGGCTCGCGGAGCACGAGGTTCATGCACCAGCCGCCGGCGATGGCGCCCACGTCCCCTCCCGCGTCGTCCGCCACCCACAGCCTCCAGTCCCCGTTCGGCACCTGTCCCGCGAAGGAGGTGAAGGAGGCAAACGGGCCATTGGGCAGGAATTCGCCCCCCTCGTAGTTGCTCACCCCGTAGGGGCCGGGCCCCAGGGGGCCGGAGTCGGGAGCCGGCGGGATCGGCAGGTCCGTGAAGCGGAGATCCAGGTTGGTGACGCCGAAGGCACCCCCGGCATCGGACATCAGGGAGACCGTGTTCCCGAACGGGGCCTGCAGGAAGATGTCGAGGTCGTCGGGGAAGGTGTGGGAGAGCCCCAGGAGACGGACCTCGGCGTAGTCCACGAGCCCCGTGGTTCCCTCCACGTGCATCGTGCTCGGGTAGGGCGTCGCCGGCCCCGAGGTGACCCCCGGGGCGCCGCTGGGGATCGTCACCGCCAGAGGCTGGCAGGACTCGGCGGGGACGACCGTGGTCAGATCGATGCACCACCCTCCGGTGATCACGCCGGAGTCGATCGCGGAATCGTCGGACACCCACAGCTGCCACGTCCCGTTCGGGGAGGAGCCCCGAAGGGCGCCCAGGAGCGTCCCGTACGGTCCGCCGGGCGCGGGCGCGGGGAGGATCTCCCCCGCCTCCTGATCGGTGGGGCGATAGCTTCCCGACCCGGGGATGCCCGTCGCGTCGGGCAGGAATGCGCTGGCGTCGTCGTCGAAGGTGAGCTGGAGGTTCGACACGGCGTTGGGCCCGCCCACGTCGGACATCAGCATCACGCGCTGCCCTCCCGGTGCCACCAGCATCACGTCGAGATCGTCGGCGAAGGTGTGCGTGAGCCCCCGCAGGGTGACGGTCGCCTTCGAGATCGACCGGGGCAGGCCGGAGACGTTGATGTTGTGCGGATAGGGATTGGCGGGGCCGGAGTCGGGAATGTCCACGTGAACGGTGTTGCAGAACCGGGTGGTGGTGACGAGGTCGAGCGTCCATCCCTGGGCGATGGATCCCGTGCCTCCCGGCGCATCGTCCACGACGTAGAGCTTCCAGGTGCCGTTGGGGTCGATGCCGTTGAACGCGGACAGGGCGGCCGTCGCGTATTGGGCCGAAGCGGGCGCGGGAAACGGGTCCCCCGCCCCGTTGTTGGCCGGTCGGTAGCTGCCGAGGACGGAGGGCGTGGCCCCCGGCGACAGCGTCGCCGTGGCGAAGTCGTCCAGGGTCAGCTGCGACGGGGTCGGAAAGGGCTGGCATCCGCCGACGTCGGACATGACGACCACCGCCTGGCCGTTGGGCCCGACCAGGAGGACGTCGAGATCGTTGGGGCAGTCGTGCTGGAGCCCGTTCAGCGTCACCCGCACCTTGGAGACGACGCCGCTGACCCCCGACATCTGGATGCTCGCCGGATAGGGGGAGGCGGCAGCGTTGTCGTTGATCTGGATGGCGAGCGGATACCTGCCCTTCTCCCCTCCGGCCTCCGGGGCGCCTTCCGGCGCGGGGGGGGCGGTGGGAATGCCTTCCTCCTGCAGCTTGCCCAGCAGGCTCCGCCCCTCGTGCGTCTGCGCGTGCAGCGCCGGAGCCCCGTCGAGCTTGCTCAGGGAAGCCGGGAGCAGCCAGACCACCGCGTCCTCGCGACCATCCCCGTCCACGTCGCGGTAGGCGGCGAGGTCGCCCTCCGGCCCCTTCGTGATCCCCGCGCTGCCCAGCCGGATCGACCGCAGGGAGAGGGCCCGAACGTCCAAGTCCGCGCTGCCAAGGACGGCGACCGCCCGGCGGCCGGACTCCTCCGGGAGGATCTCCATCGTGACCGGGATGGCGGCGAGCTTCTCGTCGTCGTTCCCGTCGGCGGGCTCCGAGGCCAGCGCCGCCGCCAGCGTCTGGATCCGATCGGTGCCTCGCAGGGGGACGCCGCTGTTCGAGAGCCCGTGGAGCGTCGCCACCGCATCCCCGTCCGCGAGCTGGACCTCGCGGGCGGCGAACTGAACGACCAGATCCAGGTCTCCATCGCCATCGACGTCCTGGAAGGAGTGCGTTTGGCCCGCCGCGTCCTTGACGATGCCGGCCCCCGCCAGCCGGAGCGATTCCGGGTCCACCGAGTGGACGTCGAGGGAAGCGGTCTGGAGCACGGCCACGCGCACGCGGTCGGGGGCCTCTGGATCCACGATGTTCCGCGGCTCGCCGGGAAGAATATCGATGGCCACGAGCGTCCCGGCGAGGGAGGTCGCCTTCTCCGAGGACGCCGGCACCCCTCCCGCGTGCAGCGCGGCGGCCAGGATCAGCAACGCTCCGGTCCGGTTCTTCATGCGGGATCTCCCCTCGAAAGGGAGAGTTACCCGCAGCGTGGTGCCCTGCCTACTATCAGAGTTGATAGAAAAACATCGGGCGGAGGGCAACCAAGTCAGCCGCGACCGTTTTCGGGTCCGGGTCAAACGTTCAGGCCATCATGCTCTCGACGCTCTAGTGCCGCCTGCGGGTTGGAATCAGGGTTGACTGTTTGAAGCTCGTCCCATCGGCAGACGCTTCTCGTTGGCCAGTATCGGCTTACGCGCCTCTACCGCACGCTTCTCGCCACCCGCTTGACCTCGATCAGCGTGTGGTAGCGGTCGGCCATGAAGGCGGCAGTGAGCCCGACAGGGCTGAGGGCTTCGTCATAATGCTGCGTGATCCACGTGCTCCCGTTCTCCAGCTGACGGAGACCGTAGACCGCCTCGATCATCTTCTGCTCCACCCACTCCTGCGCGAGCTGCATGATCTTGGCGGACTTATCTTCGTCCCCTTCGGGATTCGCCCACTCGTTGACGGCGGCGAGGATCGCACGGTAGCCGCGAAACTCCCGGTTGAGTAGCAGGATCCCAGCGGTTCGACCGTCTTCTCCGGCGAGCGCGGCGGCTCGGTCGTGGAGACCGTTGCCGTTGCCCCGAACGATCGTCAGCCCTTCTGACTCAGCTTCCGTGACCCAGCGCGGCTCAAGGGCGAGAACGCTGTGGATCTCCGTGGACGGCTCGCCGTCCTCTTCGGCCACTTCTGACAGGACCGCGCCGATACCGCGCGCCCCCCTTTTTGTGGAACCTCGTTTGCCCGCCCCAACCACCCTCTCCGCGACAGCTCCCGTTCCGGATCCGGATCCGGCCACTGTGGGACCGGCCGCGCGACTCGCACCATTCGGCGTCGATCGGAAGCGGCGGGGTCTCAACAGGTGCATGACGTCGCGGAGACGATCCCGGATCCGCCTCAATCGATCGGGATCCTCGTGCTGAAGGCGACCCTGTTCCTCGTCCATGGCTTGCCGAATCTGCTCGGGCATCGCTTGCCGGAACTGGTCCGCCCACACGAACCACGCTTCGCTCTCGAAGACAGGCCGACCACCCACCAGGACGTGGGCACGCGCGAAGTCGGAGGTGATCGTCGCGCCAAGTGGTTCCAACACGAACGCGATGCGGTTTTTCGCGAAGATCACGCCGAGACGCGCGAAGTATGGGTTCGCCTGATTGCCGAGACGCCAGTCGTGGAGCTCGTTCTGGAACATAACCGCCGAGCTGCCGCCACTCGCCGTCCTGGAAGAGACGTCGACTCCGGGGCCGGTCGGCAAGACCCACCAGTGGAGTCGTGCCGGAGGCAGGCCGGCGGTCCGGTTGCCAGGGAGCTCGACCGTTCCGCGCGCTCCACCACCGCCGACGCGATCCGCTGCATCATCCCAAACCGTGGCCGTGCCCTTGACGGCGGTCAGGTTGAACGATCGGCCCTCGCCGCGCATGCGTTCCGAGGCTTCCTCTGCGGTGCGGGGCCAGTCCACGATATCCCCGCTAGGAACGCGCACGAATACCTTGACTCCGTCGTGCGACAGCCGGAAGAACCGCATGTTCAAGTACTTGAACAGCCAGCTGCGAGGGTGGTCCGAGGGGAGGAAAGTGTTGTCGTCGTCGGCGTTTCCAAGAAATGTCACAACCGTTCCCGAGGCCCCGTCCGAGACGAACCTAGGGAAGTTCCCTGCACTCGTCGAGCTGACGACCTGACCGTCCGGGCCGAGCGGAATGAGGTCGTATTCACTCCCATTCCATCCGACCTGGACCATGGTCCGCTCGCCGGCCTTCATGGACCGGATGAGAATCCCTTTCCGGTGCCGCGTGGGCCCGCTGATCTTCAGTCCCATCCCCTGGTTTCCGTGGATGGATTGATTCCTTCCCGCCCCCTCGACAGCGAGCGTTGTCATGTACCGGTCAAGCTCGGCCCGGCTCATACCATCACCGTCGTCCGCACACGAGATGTACCAGCGACCGGTCTGGCTGAGGAGGCTCCAGTCCACGTCAAACTCGATGCGGCCCTCGCGCCCTGGCGTGGAAGCCTGGCGGCGCTCGACAGCCTCCAGCGCGTTCTTGAGGACCTCTCTGAACTCTTGGTTGGGAAGGAGCTCGGATGCGAGCTTGTCTGCAATGAAGTCGGCGTTCGCCACCTTAAACACGTCTACCTCCTTCGAGAGCGGCCCGGGGGCCGGTGTCGCCGGCGACCGAGTCGAGCGTTCCGGAGGAGGACTCGCGTCGTGCTCCATCCCGCTCGATTCAGCCAGCCGGAGAGTAACGGACGATGGTTCGCTTCGCAAGGCGAGGCCGCCTCTGACGTCAGCAGCTCCTGCGGTAGACTCTCCACCGTCCCGATCCCTCCTCGAAGGAGCCGGACGGCGTGGCCAACGGCAAGAGCAAGCGTGAGAGTCCCGGGAGACAGAAGGTCCTTCGGTTCGGAGCCGCGGCCGAGCGCGGTAACGGTGCGGCGCCGCGAGGGGCGCAGCACGAGGTCGCAGGGCTGTTCGCCGGCATCGGTGGGATCGAGCGGGGCCTCGACGCTGCCGGTCATGAGACGACCCTGCTGTGCGAGAACGACCCGGGGGCGGCGCGGGTGCTCGCGGAGCGGTTCTCAGGAACACGGATCCATGGTGACGTGACGACCCTCCAACGGCTGCCGCGCGGCGTCAGCCTCGTAGCGGCCGGGTTCCCATGCCAGGACCTCAGCCAGGCTGGGAAGACCGTCGGGATCGTGGGGCGGCGGTCCCGGCTCGTGGGCGAGGTGTTCCGCCTGCTCGAGGCGCATCGTACGCCCTGGGTTTTCCTTGAGAACGTTCCGTTCATGCTCCAGCTCGGTCGGGGCCGGGCGATGGACGTCATCGCGACCGCCTTCGAGAAGTTGCGGTACCGGTGGGCTTATCGCGTCGTGGACTCGCGGGCCTTCGGGCTTCCCCAGCGCAGGCGAAGGGTCTACCTCGTCGCCAGCCTCGAGGGAGACCCTCGCACGGTGCTGTTCGCCGACGAGGTGGACACCCCGGACGGAGTGGACGACCGAGTTCTTGGGAGCTCCGCCTGCGGCTTTTACTGGACCGAGGGAATTCGGGGCCTAGGGTGGGCGGCCGATGCCGTCCCCACGCTGAAGGGGGGCTCTACGATCGGGATCCCTTCCTCCCCCGCCATCCTCCTTCCGGATGGGCGCGTGGTGACCCCGGACATCCGGGACGCCGAGCGGCTCCAGGGCTTCCCCGCCGATTGGACGAAGCCGGCCGAGGAGGTTGCCAAGCGCGGGACTCGGTGGAAGCTCGTCGGGAACGCCGTCAGCGTTCCGGCGGCGGAGTGGATCGGAAACCGCCTGATCCGGCCAGGGGAAGTTCGCGAGTTTCCCCTGCGCAAGCTCCGCTCCGGCCGCACCTGGCCGGCGGCGGCCTGGAACGTGGGGACGGGCCGGTGTCAGGTCGAGGCCTCCGAATGGCCGGTCCGGCGGCCCTACCGCTCGCTGGCGGAGTTCCTTCGTCACCCGGTTCAACCCCTTTCGGCCAAGGCCACGGCGGGATTCCTCGGACGGGCGGAGCGTGGCAGCCTGAGGTTCCCGCCTGGGTTCCTCACCGCTCTCGAGCGCCACCTTGAGCGGGTCGGAGGGGCGCCCGGCCGGCGCTCCATCGCAGTCTGAGGGTTCGTTCGGGCGCGATGCGAGGGCCCCACATCATCGTCCGGACGCTCAGCCGGCCCGCCGTCCGGGACAAGTTCGGCAACGTCTGGCAGTACCACTCCCGGAGCGATCGGCACTCCAAAGTCGCCTGCTGGAGCATGCTGTTCGATCTCCTGCGGCACTCCCCGGTGCTCGTAGATCAAGTCGCCCGAGGCGTCGTTGGCTTTGGCATCAATCATGAGATGTACGAGTTCGACACGGGCCGGAAGAAGAACCTCGACCTCGTGTTGTGCACTCCCGGCAGCTCGGGGCGAGGGCGAGGTCCCGACTTCGCTGAGCTGGCTGCCGAATACGAGGTGGATCTCTCGGCGGCCGAGCGGCGGGAGCTCGCGGAACTCCCGAGGCTGCCGCGCCTTCCCGTCGGCTCCGTGCACGTTGCCCTGGAGGCCAAGGCATGCATGACGGCGCACATCAAAGCGCTTCCCCGCCTGTTCGACGAGCTCAACTCCAGCCACGCGGCCATCCACGGGGCGGCGGATTTCGCCATCGCCACGGGATTCGCCATCGTGAACCTGTGCGATACGTTTCTCAGCCCAGGATTGAATGAATACAAGCTAGGACGCCGCAAGCCGGTCGTCTCACGACACCGGCAACCCGACGACACCCTGCGCACGATCGGAAAGCTGAAGGAGATCCGCCGCCGGGTCTCGCAGAACACCGGGGGCTTCGATGCCCTGGGGATCGTCGTGATGCGCATGGCCAACGACGGGACGCCAGTGGAGCTCGTTGAGCAGACGCCTGCGCCCGCGCCCGACGATCCCTGGCACTACGATCAGATGATCCGGCGGATGGCCTCCTTGTATGCCACGAAGTTCGCGAACCTCTGACGACGCCGCGCGGCCGTTCAAGCACATCGAGCAGAGGCTTGCCCGGGGCGCGGAGCTAGCGACCACCCGGCGCGATTCCGTCCGGATGGCCGGTGTGAGGCGCTCCGGGACCTCGGCCGAGGTGAGGCTTCGCACCGCGGCTCGGGCCGCCGGCGTCCGCCTTGCACCTCCTCGCCGCCGACTTCCGGGATCGCCCGATCTCGTGAGTCTGAAGCTGCGTCTGGCCGTCTTCGTCCACGGCTGCTTCTGGCACGGTCATGTCGGATGCGTGCGCGCGACGGTCCCCAAGCGCAATCGCACCTTTTGGATCGCGAAGTTCCAGCGGAACCGAGCGCGTGATCGGGCCGTCGTCACGGAGCTCCGGCAGCGCGGGTTCCGCGTCCTCACCGTGTGGGAGTGCGAAGTCGCAAACCCTATCTCGCTGACGAGGCGGGTTCGCTCGATCGCTCGACTCAGTACAGTCCGTCCTACACCGGCGCGCCTTTCCGGACGGTCCCGGCGAACGAAGGCATGAGAGAGGCTAGCTAGGGGGCCACGCACACTCCCGGAGCGTTGGCCGACCGCGCCGTCTCCGCTCCGGCCACGCGTCGTTCCCGGCCTACGGGAACCCGCAGCTTCCCAGATCCGGCACGCGGGCCGTGGTCGTGCCCCCGACGCGCGCCGTCCCCGCCGGACCGTACGGGCTCCCCCAGTTCCTTCCCAGCACCAGGTACCAGAAGAACGAGCCGGGAGGGGGATCCTGGGTCAGGCTGGGGAAGGACTGGTCGGATACGGCGGCGCCGGCGGTGCAGCTGTCTTGCGCAGCCGTCAGCAGGTTCCCCAGGACCGACGGTGCCCCCCAGAACACGGAGTACGCCCCCACATTGGGCGCCGCGTCCCACTGCAGGGTCGTCTTGTCCTGCCAGCGCACGTTCGGCACCTCGGCGGGCGGGTACAGCGGCAGGAACTCGAGGCACCACGAGGTCAGGCTGCCCACGTCGGAGCCGGCGTCGTCCACGACGTACAGATCCCAGTAGCCCTCCGGATCGATCTGGGTAAATGTCGAAAGACCCAGCGAGTACGGAGGGGGCGGGGCCGGCGCGGGGAAGACGTCGACGTCGCCGCCAGCGTTGCCGGAACTGTAGGTGCCGGAGGTCAGGGGTCCCGCATCCGGTAAGGGCGGCTGCAGTCCGGTGTCGTCCAGGACGAGATCGATGTTGGAGACGTCGCCGCTCCCTCCAATGTCCGACATCACGATCACCTTTTGACCTCGCGGCCCCACCAGCAGGACGTCCACGTCATCCGGGAAGGTGTGGGTGAAGCCCAAGAGGCTGAGCCGGATCCAGCCGGGCACGAAGCCCTCCTCTGGGACGTAGAGGCGCGAGCCGTAGGGGTAGGCGGGACCCTGGGTCGTCCCGGGAGAGCCGTTGGGGATGGTCATCGGCGGCGAGGGGACGATCGCCAGGGGTCCGTCGCTGCAGTACTTCCCCGGATTGCCGAGCGTCAGATCCAGACAGATTCCTCCCGCGATCTCCCCCACGTCCCCGGGCGCGTCGTCGTTGACATACAGAGCCCATTGCCCCGACGCCGGCATCACGGGAAGCGCGGTGCCGAACGGACCGCTGGGAGCCGGCGAGGGCCAGGTCTCGCCGGGATCGAAGTCGGTGGGCCGGTAGGGTCCGGCGCCCAAGGTCCCATTGGCCGGGACCCCGGTGGGGGCCGCCGTGTCGATCGTGAAGTCGAGGTTCGCGACGTCGTTGCTGCCCCCGGCGTCGGACAGGAGGACGAAGCCGCGCCCCATGGGCCCCATCAGGAGGATGTCGAGGTCCGCCGGGAAGGTGTGCGTGAGCCCGAAGAAGCGCACCTGCGC
>Ga0070695_100001901_pt1 | contig 11819 bp, 12 predicted proteins | sample KBSK1252metaG_FD_65471 | JGI IMG/M metagenome (GOLD analysis project Ga0070695, IMG submission 65471) | Corn, switchgrass and miscanthus rhizosphere microbial communities from Kellogg Biological Station, Michigan, USA - KBS K1-25-2 metaG | ecosystem: Host-associated > Plants > Roots >...
TGGTTCCAGGGGCGCATGGAGTTCGGCCCCCGCGCCCTGGGGGCGCGCTCCATCCTGGGCGATCCCCGCAGCCGCGCCATGCAGACGACGATGAACCTGAAGATCAAGTTCCGGGAGTCCTTCCGGCCCTTCGCGCCCTCGGTGCTCCGGAGCCGCGTCGCCGACTACTTCGAGATGGACCACGACAGCCCGTACATGCTGCTGGTGGCGCCGGTTCAGCCGAGGCACCGCCTGCCCGTGGAGGAGAACGGCCACTTCGGGCTGGACAAGCTCAAGCAGATCCGCTCCGGAATCCCCGCCATCACCCACGTGGACTACTCGGCGCGCATCCAGACCGTGGCCGCCGAGGACAACGGCCGCTATCACCGCTTGATCGAGCGCTTCTCGGAGCGGACGGGCTGCCCGGTGATCGTGAATACCTCGTTCAACGTCCGCGGCGAGCCCATCGTCTGCACCCCCGAGGACGCCTGGCGCTGCTTCACCCGCACCAACATGGATTACCTGGTGCTCGGCTCCTTCGTCATCGCCCGCAAGGACCAGGACCTGCCCGAGCCCGACACCGAGTGGCAGAAGGAGTTCGTGCTTGACTAAGGCGAAGGACACGGGGAAGCAGGCGCGCCGCTTCGCCTGGGCGCTGCTCATCATCGGCAGCGCCCTGGCCTCGCTGTCCCTCTGGCGCGGGCACACCACCCGCGCGGAGATCGCCTTCGGGGTGGGGGCCCTGGCGCCCGTGCTGGCCTACGCCCTCCCCAGGGTGTGGCTGGCGTTCTTCGCGAAGTGGATGCAGCTCGCGGAGGTCCTCTCCTGGATCTCCACGCGGGTGATCCTGACGGTGTTCTTCTTCCTGGTGCTCACGCCCTACGCGTTCCTGCTCCGCCTGATCGGCAAGGCCCCGCTCGACGTGGCCTGGAAAGACGGGCGCAAGACATACTGGATCGACAAGCCGGAGATGGCGCCCGACCTGAAGCGCTATCATCGGGCCTACTGAGGAGAGAGGACCGACGCATGCCGCGCATGTCCATGCTCACCGAGCTGTGGTGGTTCCTGAAGGAGCGGAAGAAGTTCTGGCTCCTCCCCATGATCGTCATCCTGCTGCTGCTCGGCCTCCTCATCGTGTTCACCGCCAACAGCGCCCTGGCTCCGTTCATCTACACGGTGTTCTAGTCCCCGGCCTCGATCTTCAGATAGGCGAGCTTCCGGTCCTCGCCGCTGAAGCCGAAGCTGCTGCGCGCGGTGTCCCCCGACTCGGTCTTCACGAGAAGGGTGACCTCCCGGTCGCTGTAGGCGAGCTGGCCCACGGGCGTGACCTTCCCCGTGTTGCCGCGCATCTCCTTGTAGCGGCGGTCGCGCTCGTCCTCGGGGGGTGTCTCGGCACTGCGCGCCCAGTTCGCCTCCCGGAAGGCGCGCATGGCCGCCACGTCGCCGGAGTTGTAGGCGTCGAAGAAGCCCTTCACCCGCGCCATCCCGGGCGCCGACCAGTCGATGGGGCCGGCGGCCGCGGCCGTCTCGGCGGCCCCGGGCCGCGGCGGCATCCCCAGCGTGATGCGCGCCACGTCCTCGCTGAGGCGGAAGGCCTTGCTGTCGGAGGCGTTTCCGAAGGTGAGGACCAGCAGGCCGTCGTCCAGGTAGCGGCGGAAGTCGAAGGAGAAGATGCCGTTCCCCCCGTCGTGCGCGATGAGACGCCCCCCGCGCGGGGTGGTGAAGATCGCCCAGCCATAGCCGTAGAACGACTCCGCTCCCGGCCCCTCGGGCGTCCAGGCCGTGAACAGCTTCTTCCGCGACGCCGCCGACAGCAGGCCGCCGTCTCCCTCCAGCACCCGCTCCCAGCGCACCATGTCCGCGAGCGTGGTGTGGATGCCGCCGTTCCCGCGCAGGGCCCAGCCCGGACCGTCGGGGAGCCACGTCTTCTCCAGGATCGTCCCCCAGCGGTCCTTGCCCTTGTAGCCGACGGCCACGCGAGACGGCGGCCAGGCCGGCTGCTTGTATCCCGTCTCCTTCATCCCGGCGGGGAGGAAGAGCTTCTCCCGCAGGTAGGTCTCGTACGGCATCCCCGAGGCCTTCTCCACCACCGCGGCCAGCAGGCTGTACCCGGAGTTGGCGTAGAAGTGCGTCGTGCCGGGGGCGGTGCGGAGCTTGCTCGCCAGGATCCGCCCCACGTAGGCGTCGCGGTCCACGGGGTCGTAGTCGCCGGCGAAATCGGACTCCAGGCCCGCGGTATGGGTGAGGAGCTGGTGCAGCGTGATCCCGCGCTTGTCCGCGGGCGCGTCGGGATAGAACTTCGCAATCGCGTCCTGCACCGACAGCTTCCCGTCCTGCTCGAGCTTGAGGATGGCGGCCGCCGTGAACTGCTTGGTCACGGAGCCGATGGAGACCACGCTGTCCACGCGGAACGGCGTGCCCGCCTCCCGGTCCGCCAGGCCGTAGCCCTTGGCGAGCACGAGCTTCCCGTCTCGGGCGGCCAGCACCACGCCGGAGAAGCCGGCCTTCGCCCGCTCGGCGAGCCAGGCGTCGGCCCTCTTCCCCGCCTCGCCGGCGACCGTTTCCGTCAGACCCTCCGTCGGCAGGGCCGGCGCCAGCCGCTTGCCCAGCTCGGCATCGGTCAAGGGCGGGGGCGCTGCGGCACCCAGGAGCAAGAGGCCGGTCAGCAGGATCCGCATCGTCGTCCTCCAGGAAGAGAGCGCTACATCCCCTGTTTACGCGGCAATCGTGAAGGGAGTGTGAAGAACAGGTCTACGATGCACCGGGAGGGGTTGCCATGCGGCGCTCGCTGCCTCTCGGGCTGTTCCTCTTCGCGTGCGTGTTCGTGGCCTACGGGATCCACATCCTGCGGGCCGGGGGTTCCGCCGGCTTCGCCCGCACGGTGCTCGCCCTTGTCGGCCTCGGCGCCATCGGCATCGGCATCGCGCTCTGGAGGCGCGACCCGCGGGCCGTGCCGGGATACGTCCTCTGGTCCGTGGTCTCCCTGGCCCTGGGGTTCTGGCAGGAGCTCTCGGTGGCCCGGGAGCCCCTGAGCGTCGTGATCCTGTGGCTGATCCTCGCCTTCTTGCTGTACGGCGCGGTCGGTCTGTACCTCCGCGACGCCCTGCGCGCGGCTCGCACGGACGAAGCTAGGCCGCGGGCAGGCTGACCCGGACGCGCGCGCCCCCTCCCGGGGCCTCGTCCAGCGCGACCGTCCCCCCGTGCGCCTCCACCCAGCGCCGCACGATGGCGAGCCCCAGGCCGGCGCCTCCCGTGGCGCGCGCGCGGGCCCCATCCAGGCGGCTGAATGGCTCGAACACCGCCTCCCGCTTGTCGGCGGGGATCCCGGAGCCGGTGTCCGCCACCTCGAACTCCACCGACCCGTTCTCCGCGTGCACGCGCAGGTCCACTCGCCCGCCGGAGGGCGTGGCCACGAGCGCGTTCTCCAGCAGGTTGGCGAGCACCTGACGCAGGCGCAGGGCATCGGCGCGGACGCGCGGCGCCGGACTGGGAGCGCGGAGGTGGAGCGCGATCCCGCGCGACCGGGCCGCCGCCTGCGCGGCCTCCACCGCACCCCGGGCGGCCTCTCCGGCATCCATCTCCTGCAGCTCGAGGCGGAGCGCCCCGGCGTCGGCCATGGCCAGGTCCTGGAGGTCCTGCACCAGGCGAGACAGATGCGCGATCTCCTCGTGGAGGACCTGCAGCATGGCCGCGTCCGGCGGCAGCAGGCCGTCTTCCGCCGCCTCGATCCGGCAGCGGAGGTGCGTGAGCGGCGTGCGCAGCTCGTGGGCGACGTCGGCGACCAGGCGCCTGCGCGCCGCATCGGCCCTGCCCCGCGCCTCGGCCATGGCGTCGAAGGCGCGACCCAGGGCGCCGATCTCCCCGCTCCCCAGGGCACCCACGCGCCGCTCCAGCTCGCCGCGCTCGATGGCGCGGGCGGCCTCGGTCAGCTCCGCGAGCGGTCCGGTCAGCCGCCGCGCCAGCCACCAGGCGGCCGCCCAGGCCAGGAGGAGCACGAGGATCGCCACCACGGCCAGGCCGCGGTCGAGCTGGCGCGCGAAGCGCTGCGCGATGGGGGGCGTGCTCTCGTGCGGCGGCAGGCGCACGAGGCGACCCGCCATGGTCCCGTCCGGCGCCCAGAGGACGAGCGAGGGGGCGCCCACCAGCACCGAGACCCGCGTCTCTCCTCCATCGGTGGACTCGACCTCGACGCCGCCGTCGGGGCGAGGGCGGACCTTCGCTTCGGTGGAGCTCGGCGGGACCGAGGCCACCACCTTCCCCCACCAGTCCGCAACGAGGAAGCGACCGTCCCGGCCGGAGGCGAGCTTCGCGAGCAGCTCCTGCGCGCCCCGCCAATCGCCGTCGCGCGCGTACGCCTCCTCCAGCGGGCCCTGGAAGGCGGTGAGCCGGGGCCCGGGCTCCGGCGCGCCGGGGCCGCGCACCTCCCGCTCGAAGGCCACCACTGCCACGTCCCGTCCCCGCACCGCCACCGCCACCACGGCCAGGAGGGCGACTCCGGAGACGACGAGGAAGATCCGGCCCCGCAGGCCCATCACGGCGTCACGTCCAGGCGATAGCCCGCACCGTACACCGTGACGATGCGCACCCCCGCAGCGTCGCCGAGCTTCCGCCGGAGACGCGCCACGTGCACGTCCACCGTGCGCTCCGAGGCCTCGTCCGAGGAGAGCGCGCGCTCGACCAGCGTGGCCCGCGCCAGCACGCGCCCGGCGGCGCGCATCAGCGCCTCCAGCACCCGCAGCTCGGAGCCGGTGAGGGGGAGCGGCGTGCCGTCCAGGGACGCGGTCCGCGCCTCGGCGTCGAGGGCGAGCCGTCCCGCCGCGAGGCGCCGCTCCCCGCCCGCGCGCCGCAGCGCGGCGTGCACGCGCGCCACCACCTCGCGGGGGGAGAACGGCTTCACCACGTAGTCGTCGGCGCCCTGGTAGAGCGCGCGCAGCTTGTCCTCCTCGAGCCCCCGCGCGGTGAGCATGAGGATCGGCACCGGCGAGGAAGCCCGCAGGGCCCGGCAGACTTCGAGCCCGTCCCGGCGGGGGAGCATCCAGTCCAGCACCACCACATCCGGCCGCTCCCGCGCCGCCGCGGCCAGCGCCGCCTCGCCGTCCTCCGCCACCACCACCCGGTGGCCGGCGTGCTCCAGGTAGAGCCGGAGCGAAGCGGCCGTCTTGGCGTCGTCCTCGGCCAGGAGCACGGTGCGGCGGGTCCCCTCGGGGCGCGTCATGGCGCCCTCTTATACGCCCGAGTCAGGCCTTCCGTGCCTCCGGGAAACGGGGCAAGCCATCCTCGGGGATCGGCTCCCATGGCGCGGCGTAGGCAACGTACTGGCGATAGGAGGGGCGGATCCCCGGATCGGCATCGAAGGTCCCCATGCGCACGCTGACGATGTCTGCGTCCTTCTGGCTCTGACTCCAGAGAGCGCCACCGCAGTTCGTGCAGAACACCTTCGCGAACCCATCGGGCGGCCGGTACGCCTTGATGAGGTCCTGACCGGAGATCACCCGGAGGGAACCGGGGGCGATGCGCGCCGAGACCGCCGCGGCCGAGCCGGTTCGCCTCTGGCAGCGCGTGCAATGGCAATACCCTGCGAAGACGAGGGGCGCCGTGATTTCCCAGCGCACCCTCCCGCACAGACATCCACCGGTCAGCGGAAATGACGGCATGAGCTCACCTCTGGCAGCGATTGTAGAGGCTCGTGAAACCCTGGGCGGAAGTATGCTCCGCCGTACGCGGAGGAAAGACGATGTTTCAGCACGTGCACTACCTGATGGTGAACGTCTCGGACATGCCCCGCTCGGTCGCGTTCTACCGGGACACGCTGGGCCTGAGCCTGAAGTTCGAGTCCCCGGACTGGACGGAGTTCGACACCGGGACCACCACCGTGGCGCTCCACCGGGCGCCCCGTCCCGAGGGAAGGCCGCCGGCCTTCGCCGGTCCCACCGCCGGGAGCTGCTCCTTCGGCTTCTCCGTCGAGGACCTGGACGCGACCTGGAAGAAGCTGCAGGAGAAGCAGGTGCGCTTCGTGATGCCCCCCACGCTCCGCGAGGAGGAGGGGATCCGCCTCGCCGTGTTCCTCGACCCGGACGGTCTGGCCATCTCGCTCGCCGAGCCGGTGGCCAAGGCGGAGCCGCGCGCCTGAGGGGACCGCTCGCCCTGGCGCTGCTCGGTCTTTGCGCCTGCAGCTCCCACCGCCCACCCGCGTCTCGATCCGGCAGCCGAGCTCCATCGGTGGCGGGCCCCCAATCCCCAGCCCTGGGGGATGCACCGCTCTGCAGACTTCCGTTTCTTCCACCTCCGTGAGACTCTCCTACGATGATCGCTTGTCCCCGCTGCGCGGAACGGGCGCCCGGGGGAAGCCGTGTCTGCTCGAGGTGCGGCGAGCGGCTGCCCACAGGCGCCTTCGACCGGACGCGAACCTCGGCGGCAGTGCGCGATTCCGGAAGCACGGCCCCGCCGTCCGACGCCGGACGCCTCCTGCCGGGGACCGTCCTCGCCGGCCGCTACCGCATCTACGGCCTGGTCGGCCGTGGCGGGATGGGGGAGGTCTATCGCGCGGACGATCTCACCCTTGGCCAGAGCGTGGCTCTGAAGTTCCTCCCGCCGGAGGTCGAGGCGGACGAGGCGCGACGCGCGCTGTTCCTGAACGAGGTCAAGCTGGCCCGTCAGATCTCCCACGCCAACGTTTGCCGTGTCTACGACGTGGGCGAGGTGGAGGGGCGCCGCTTCCTCTCCATGGAGTACGTGGACGGGGAGGATCTGGCCGGCCTCCTGCGCCGCATCGGGCGCCTGCCGCGGGAGAAAGCGATCGAGATCGCGCGGCAGCTCTGTGCCGGCCTTGCCGCCGCGCACGAGCAAGGTGTCCTCCATCGTGACCTCAAGCCCGCGAACGTGATGATCGACGGACGCGGGCGCACGAAGATCACGGACTTCGGCCTGGCCGTGCTGGCCGACGCATCCCAGGGTGTGGAGCATGGGGCGGGCACCCCCGCCTACATGGCGCCCGAGCAGCTCGCAGGGAGCGCGGCGTCGGTACGCAGCGACCTCTACGCGCTCGGCCTCCTGCTCTACGAGCTCCTCACGGGAGAGCGCCCGTTCGGCGCCACGACCAGGGAAGAGCTGGCCCGGGCGCAGCGGGAAACCACACCGGCCAGCCTGTCCAGCCGCGTCGAGGGACTGGATCCGGCGGTGGAGCGCGTGGTCCTGCGTTGCATTCGCAGCGATCCACGGGAGCGGCCCGCGTCGGCCCTGGCGGTGGCTGCGGGATTGCCGGGCGGCGACCCGCTGGCGGCCGCGCTGGCCGCCGGGGAAACGCCCTCTCCCGAACTGGTCGCCAACGCGGGGGAGGTCGGACGCCTGACCGCCGCCGTCGCCTGGGGTTACATCGCCGCCGCCGCAGTGGGTCTCTCGATCGTGCTCCTGCTCTCCCATCGCACCCAGCTCCCTCGCATCGTCCCCCTGGAGAAGCCACCCGAGGTGCTGATCGACAGGGCGAAGGTGATCGTCGCGGCTCTGGGGTGGACCCAGCCTCCCGCCGACACGGCGTTCGGCTTCATTCCCGACCACGCCTATCTGAGCGAAGTCATGGTGCACGATCGGTCGCCCGAGCGGTGGCAGCGCCTGGCCCGGGGACGGCCGCCCGCAATCCGGTTCTGGTACCGGCAGGGCTCGAAAGCGTTGTTCCCCGCCGATCGCGTCGTACCCTATCCCTTTTTCGACGACCCGCCGATGACCGATCCCGGCATGGTGACGGCCGTCCTCGACCCCTCCGGCCGGCTCGAGCAGTTCCTGGCCATTCCCCAGGAAAAGGCCGATGCCGGCGGCAGCGACGCTGATCCCGATCCGGGCGTGCTGTTCCGCGAGGCGGGCCTCGACCCCGGCGCGATGATCCCCGTGGCACCGGAGTGGAGCCCTGCCGTCTTCGCGGATCGACGCTGGGCCTGGGAGGGGAGATACCCGCAGAACCCAGAGGTCCCGCTGCGCGTCGAGGCCGCCGCCCATGGCGGCCGCTGGGTCTCGTTCCGCATCGTCTTCCCCTGGACGGCCCCGGCGGGGGCCGAACCCAGGAAACCCAGCCTCCTCGTGCGCCTCTCCTCGGCGGGGATCAGCGTCATCGTGCTCGTCGTGCTCGTGGGAGGCATCTTCGTCGCACGCCGGAACGTTCGCTTGGGGCGGGGCGATCGCAAGGGAACGATCCGGCTGGCTGCGGCCGTGCTCCTGACCGGGATCACCGCCCTCCTCCTGGCGGTGCACGTCGTGGCCACACCCTCGTTGATCGGCCGGGTCATCCTGAGCACGGAGTTCCCCCTCCTCATCGCCGCCTCCATCGGCGTCTTCTATCTCGCGCTCGAGCCCTACGTGCGTCGGATCTGGCCACGGATGATCGTCTCCTGGGTCCGCCTGCTCGACGGCCGCTTCCAGGACGCGCTGGTCGGCCGCGATCTGCTCATCGGGCTGGCCGTGGGGACGGTCTTCCGGCTTCTCGACCAGGGCTATCAGCTGGTCACCCAGCGCCTCGGCATGGCGACGCAGATCTCCGACTCGGTCTCCGGTCCGCCCATGGAGCAAATCCTCTTCGCTTACACGGGGGCCCGGCAGACGGCGTCGAACCTGGTGGCGTTCGTGGATGCGGCCCTCCTCTTCCCACTGGGCGCCCTCACGTTCCTCCTTCTCTGCCGGATCGTCCTGCGAAGGGACGCTCTGGCCATCGCCGCCTACGTCCTCGTGCTCGTCCCCATCGGTCTCGGCGCGGACGTCGACCCCGCCGGTTACCTGCTCTGGAGTCTGATTGGGAGCGCGGTCTGGCTCGCCGTGCTCTTCCGGTTTGGCCTGCTGGCCATGGTCGTGGCCAGCTTCGTCACCATCGTCTTGGCGTCGTTCCCGCTGACGCTCTCCCCGTCGGCCTGGTACGTGGGACGGACATGGATGGTCCTCGCCGTCCTGGCTGCCCTGGCGGTCTACGGCTACCGCAACGCCGTCACCGGCGACCCGAGAGGCCGCGTCGCCGCACCCCTCCTCTAGAGGTGCCACGCGGCTCATGCTCAACGCGCTGCAGGCGCTGGCCCGATCACGGAGCGAAACCCTCCAGGGCGGTCGGGCGCGATCGATCCCGAGCTGGCCTATCCTGACGGGCCGTGAGGAGGTGCCCGTGATCCTCGGCGTGCTCAAGGAGACCTTCCCCGGCGAGACGCGCGTCGCGCTCGTCCCCTCCGTGCTCAAGCCCCTGATCAAGGCGGGGTTCGAGGTGCGGGTAGAGCCGGGGGCGGGCGAGGCCGCGGGATACCTGGACGCGGCCTACGCGGAGCAGGGGGCGCGCCTCGCCGCCTCGGCGGCGGAGGTCTACGCCGACGCCGCCGTGCTGCTGCGCGTGCGCGGCTTCGGGGACCTCTCCCGCCTGCGGCGCGGCCAGGCGCTGGTGAGCATGCTCGACCCTCTTTCCTCGCCCCAGGAGGTGCAGGAGGCGGCCCCCACCGGGATCGCCGCCTTCGCCCTGGAGCTGCTGCCGCGCATCACCCGGGCACAGAGCATGGACGTCCTCTCCTCCATGGCCTCGGTCGCCGGCTACAAGGCGGTGCTCCTGGCGGCGGCCGCGCTCCCCCGCATGTTCCCCATGATGATGACGGCGGCGGGAACGGTGACCCCGGCCAGGGTGCTGGTGGTGGGGGCGGGGGTCGCCGGCCTGCAGGCGATCGCCACCGCCAAGCGCCTGGGCTCCGTCGTGTCCGCCTACGACGTGCGGCCCGCGGTGAAGGAGCAGGTGGAGAGCCTGGGCGCCAAGTTCGTGGAGCTGCCGCTGGAGTCCGCGGGGGCGGAGGACCGGGGCGGCTACGCCAAGGCGCAGGACGAGACCTTCTACCGGAAGCAGCGGGAGCTGATGGCGAAGGTGGTGGCGGCGAGCGACGTGGTGATCACCACCGCCGCCGTTCCCGGGAAGCGCGCGCCGGTGCTCGTCACGCGGGAGATGATCGTCGCCATGGCGCCGGGCTCGGTGGTCCTCGACCTGGCCGCCGAGCGGGGAGGGAACTGCGAGCCCACGGAGGCCGGGAAGACCGTGCTGGTGGGACACGTGCAGGTGATGGGACCGGTCAACCTCCCCGCCACCGTCCCCTACCACGCCAGCCAGATGTACGCGAAGAACGTCGCCACCTTCGTGACCCACGTGTTCGCCGGCGGCCCCGACAAGCCCCTCGACCTGGGGGACGAGATCGTGCGAGAGACCCTGGTGGTCCGCGACGGCGAGGTGGTGCACCCCCGCCTGCGCGAGATGCTGGGCATGCCGGCCGCGGTTCCCCTCGGCTGATCCGCGCGCTATCATCTCGGAAAGATCCGTCTCCCGCGTCCCGTCGTCCCCCACGCGCCGTCCCGGCCGCGTTCCCTCATGGGCGGGCGGGTCGCGGAAGCCAGAGCACCCAGGAGGCTTCCCCATGGCGAAGTACCGCAACGACAGGAACAACCCACCACGATCGGGCCGCGGCACGCGCAGCAGCGGCGGCATGGAGACGCGCGGCCGCGAGGGCGAGCCCAGCCGTGAGCCTTCGAAGCACCGCAAGGTGGGTGCGATGGAGGTGCAGCACCGGCCAGGTGCGGGGCAGGAGAGCCTGGCCCACCAGGCGCTGGCCAGCCCCTTCTCCTTCATGCGCCGTTTCAGCGAGGAGATGGACCGCCTCTTCGAGGACTTCGGCTTCGGGCGGGGGTGGCTCTCCCCCTCCATGGGGGAGCTCTCGCCCAGCGGCTTCCGCGAGCTGGGGCGAGCCGCCTGGACCCCGCAGGTGGAGGTCTTCAGGCGCGGGGACGAGCTGGTGATCCGCTGCGACCTCCCCGGCATGCGCAAGGAGGACGTGCACGTGGACATCCAGGAGGACCAGCTCGTCCTGCAGGGCGAGCGCTCCTGGCAGAACGACCAGGACCGCGAGGGCGTCATGCGCAGCGAGCGCCACTACGGCAGCTTCTACCGGGCGATCCCCCTCCCCGAGGGGGTGCGGGCGGAGAAGGCCCGGGCCACCTACAAGGACGGCGTCCTCGAGATCTCGCTCCCCGCTCCCGAGGAGCGGCAGCGCGGCCACCGCGTCAACATCGACTGAAATGGGCCCGCCGGAGGCCGGTTTCCCCCGCTCTCCGGCGGCCTTTCCCTCCCCGGTCGGGGTAGAGTGGGCCCCTTTTGCGGAGGGCCCGGCATGCCCCACGCCGTGACGTCCGATCCCTGGTCCCTGGTGTTCGTGCTGCTGCTGTCCACCTTCATCGGGCTCGGCGTGATCCTGCGCGTCTCCCGCCTCCTGCACACGCCGCTGATGTCGATCACCAACGCCATCTCGGCGATCGCCGTGGTGGGGGCCATCCTGGTGGCGGGGCCCGACTATCCCCCGCACATCCGGGTGCTGGGGGCCATCGCCATCTTCGCGTCCACCACGAACATCGTGAGCGGGTTCCTCATCACCGACCGCATGCTCAAGATGTTCAAGCAGACGCGGAAGGAGGGCGGCAAGTGAGCGCCGCCGTCCAGCTCGCCTACCTCGTCGCCACCGCGCTCTTCGTTTTCTCGCTGCACTGGATGAACGATCCCAAGACCGCCCGCCGGGGCGTGGGCGCCGGGGTGGCGGCCATGGCCCTGGCGGTGCTCGCCACCTGGTCCATGCCGGAGATCGTGAATCACCTCTGGATCCTGGCCGCGATCGGCGCCGGCTTCGCGGTGGGGATCCCCCTCTCCCGGGTGAAGCTCACGGCGGTGCCCCAGCGGACCGCGCTCTCCCACGCCTTCGGCGGCCTGGCCGCGGGCCTGGTGGGGACGGCCAAGTTCTACCTCTGGCTGGGCGCGGGAGGGGCGCAGCTCACGCCCTTCCGGACCACGGCGCTGG
>Ga0070695_100001904_pt1 | contig 11807 bp, 11 predicted proteins | sample KBSK1252metaG_FD_65471 | JGI IMG/M metagenome (GOLD analysis project Ga0070695, IMG submission 65471) | Corn, switchgrass and miscanthus rhizosphere microbial communities from Kellogg Biological Station, Michigan, USA - KBS K1-25-2 metaG | ecosystem: Host-associated > Plants > Roots >...
CGGGAGGACAAGCGGGTCGATCGCCGCAGCGGCGTGTCGCAGCGCCTGCCGATCAGTGTGCTCGACAACGTCGTGTCGAACGCCGAGCGGCGCACGATTCTCACCAAAGAAAAGACCGTCGTCCCGCGTATCTCGGACGTCTATGCGGCGTTGCCCGCGATCACCGGCAAGCTCGAGCTCGAGTATGAGGGCGAGCTGCAGGGCTCGGAGACGATCGCGAAGGACCTGATTCGGCGTGCCGCCGGCCGCACGTTCGAAGGCCGCGTCGGCGGCGCCAACGTGGACGACATCGTGCACTGGTTCGATGAGGGCGGCGCGCTCAAGATCACACCCGACGAGCGTTCCGAAGCGCTGCTCAAGGGCTTTACCGTGGTTCCCGGGCTCCTCGATCTCATCGATCAGGTCGGGCTGGCCGCGAAGAAAGATCCGGCGACGGTGGTGTCAGCGTGTGAGCTGGTGCTCGAAGGGCTGGTCGCCGAGAAGCGGATCGCGCGCAGCGAGGAGCTGGGCTACGTGCGAGCGCGTGCCGAGCAGAAGCCGCCGTTCGGCAAGGGACCAATGGGCACCGGCGGGGGACCTGGCACAGGACCCAACCTTTTTACGTAATCCGCAGCATCCCTTTCACATCCCGGAGTCGCCATGGGCACGTTCGTCTTTGGTCTCGTACTCCTCGCGGTCGCTTTCTTTCTCCGCCTCGGCGCCGCCACCGTGCGTCCAGAAGGCGCGAGCGGCCGTCCCGTTGCGGGTGGACTGCGCATCGCGAGCTATGTGGCGATCCTCGCGGGCGTCGTAACGATTCTCACGTCCATGTTCGTCGTGGTCGATGCCGGTCGGGTTGGAGTCCGGCACGCCTTCGGGTTCGTCGACCCGAAACCGCTGATGCCGGGCGTTCGCTTCGTCACGCCATGGTCCTCGGTGGAGCGCTACACCACCCGCGAGGAGCAGTATCCGTTTACGGGTGACCAGGTCGAGGAAATTGCCGCCCTTTCGAAAGAGCAGATGGGAATGACGGTGGACGTGGGCGTCCGCTGGCAGATCGATCCGCAACAGTCCGCGCACATTTATACCGAGATCGGCAACGAGGACCAGATCCACAGCGCCGTCCGCAACGCGATCAGGAAGGGCGTACGCGACGCGCTGGTGCAGTACTCGATCAACGACATCTCGAAGCGCACGCAGATCGCCAGAACGATGGAAGAGCTGGTCGACTCCGCCCTGGTCACGCAGCCGCGCGCCGGTGGGCCGCCGTTCCGCATCGCCACGGTGACGGCGTTTTTCCTACGCGATCTCCAGCCGCCCGCGCAGGTGGTCCAGGCCATCAACAACAAGATCGCCCAGGAGCAGCAGGTCGAGACCGAGCGGCACCGCGTCGAGGTGGCACGCCTGCAGGCGGAGCAGCAGCGGCTGCTCAACACGACGCTGACGCCGGAAGCGCTCACGCGGCAGTACCTCGAGGTCCTCCGCGACATGAAGACGGGCAACAACCTCGTGATCCTGGTGCCGACCCAGGGCGGCATTCCGATTCTGAACATCGGAGATCTCCGACGCAATCTGCGCCAGCAGTAAAACCGCTCGTCACGATTACGCGACAGTACGCCTCCGGCGGCTCGGCGATCGCGCAACTGGTCGTCGAGCGGCTGGGGGATCGGTGGATGCTGGTCGACAACGAATTCGTCGATCAGGTGGCGCGGCTGGCGGGGTTGCCGCGGGATGAAGTCGCGCGCCGCGAGGAGCGGGCTCCAGGCCTGCTGGAGCGCCTCGCGCGCACCCTGACCGTCGCCTCGCCGGAGATGTTCATCACCACCGGTGAGCAGCCCGTTCCTGCCGAGACCGAGGAGGCGACGCTCGTGAAAATGACGGAGCGCGTGATTGCGGAAGCGGCCGCGGAGGGACGCGTCGTGCTCGTCGGCCGCGGGGCCCAGGCGCTGCTCGCCACGCGACCGAACGCGCTGCACGTCTACGTCGTCGCGTCGAAACCGTTCCGCCGGAAAGTCGCGATCGAACGACTCCACGTCGATCCTGCGAAGGTGGACAAGGCGATCGACGACACCGACCACCAGCGCGATCAGTACGTCAAATCACACTACGGACGCGACCGGCAGGACCTCACGCAGTACGATCTGGTGCTGAATGCCGAACGATTGGGGTTCGACGGAGCAGCGGATGTGATCGCGGGAGAGGTGAGACGTCGCAGTTGGATGTAGGGGCGCAGCATGCTGCGCCCCTACCTAACATCCATCGGTCACGCGTTCCGGATCTCCGGCGCCAACCATCCCGCCAGCGTCACCGCCAGCATGACGATCGCCCCGCCCGCCACGAGCGTGATCGGCACGCCGATGTGCTCGGCGACCACGCCGAACAGAAACGCACCGAACGGCGCCATGCCCACGAAGACGAACGAATAGAACCCCATGATGCGTCCCCGCAGGTGATCGGGTGCGCTCGTCTGCAGCAGTGTGTTGGTGATCGAGTTGTTCACGATCATCGCGCAACCCGTGAGCGCGAGCAGCGCCATCGAGAGCGGCAGCACGCGAGACGCCGAGAAGAGAATCAGCAAGAGACCAAAGACCGTACCACCCAGGAGCATCAGCCGGCCGCGCCGGCGGATGCGGGCCGAGGTGAGCGCGATGGCGAGGGCCCCGATGACCGCCCCGATCCCGATCGACGACGTCAGGGCCCCATACCCGGCGGCGCCGCGGTGCAGGACGTCACGCGCGAATACCGGCATCATCGCGATGTAGGGAAAGCCGAACACGCTGAAGATGGCCGTTAGCACCATCAGCGTCCGCATTTTGCGGTCATTCTTCAGATACGCGAGCACCTCGCGGAAGCCACTCCAGGAAGACGTCGCCTTCGCCGGCCGGGAGTAGGGCGGGAGCCGCATCATCAGCAGCCCGGCGATGACCGCGATATAGCTCAAACCGTTCAGGAAGTAGCAGAACGCGATGCCTTTCGTCCCGATCAAAACCCCCGCGATCGCGGGGCCGATGACGCGCGCGGCATTGAACAGCGACGAGTTCAGCGCGATCGCGTTCATCAGGTCGTCTTTGCCGACCATCTCGACGATGAACGCCTGCCGCATGGGAATGTCGAACGCGCTGGCGATGCCGAGGATCGTGGCGAGGACCAGCACTTGCCAGACCGCGATCACGCCCGTCCACACCAGAATCGAGACCGTGAACGCCTCGAGCATGAACGCGACCTGCATCAGGATGATGACGCGACGTTTGTCCGTGCGATCGGCGATGACGCCGGCGTACAGGCTGAACAGCAGTACGCCGACCGAGCTGAGCGCCGCGGTGAGGCCGACGTAGAACGGCGAGTTGGTGAGCGTGAGGATCAGCCATCCTTCGCCCACGTTCTGCATCCACGTGCCGACGAGGGAAATGCCCTGACCGACGAAGAAGAGACGGAAGTTGCGGTGGGCGAGGGCCCCAAGTCCGTAGCGTCTCGCGCCTCCGGCGGCTTCGGTCATTGCGTGAAAGGTCGCGAGCGCACGACATTGTGGGTAGAGAGATGAAATACACGACGTACAGCCGCTACCTCCCCGGCCTGCTCGAGACGCTCAATCTCCAAGCGTTGCTCGATCAGCTCGCCGACTTCCTGCTCCAATCCGGATTCGCGGGAGGCCCGTACTCGCATCCGTTCTGGGGCGAGTTCGGCGAAGAAGATCCCGATCGCTCACTCGACGCGCTGCGCCAGGCGATTCTCCAGGCGTTGATGGACTCGGGCCAGCTCACGCCCGACATGCTCAACGTCTTGCGCGGTGACTCGACCGGCGACGCCCAGAAAGACGCGCAGCTCCAGAAGCAGCTTGCCGACCTGCTCGATCAGATCGTGCAGAAGCTGATCGACGAGGGTTACCTGAATCTCCAGCAGGCGCCCAAGATGCCCGGCGCGCAGCAACCGGTTCTCGGCCCGGGTGGCATGGCCAAAGAGGCGGCGCAGCAGGTGCAGTTCAATCTCACCGACAAGGGCATCGATTTTCTCGGGTTCAGAACGCTCAAGCACTTGTTGGGGAGTATCGGGAAGTCGAGCTTCGGCGCGCACGAGACGGAGCACCTGGCGACCGGCGTCGAGGCCGAATCCGCGAGCAAGCGCTACGAATACGGCGACACGCTCAATCTCGATGTGAACGCGACGCTGTCGCACGCGCTGAAACGCGAAGGCCTCGGCGTTCCGATCAACCTCGAGTACGACGACCTGATGGTGCACCAGGCCGAGTACCGCTCGTCATCGGCGACGGTGCTGATGCTCGACTGCTCGCACTCGATGATTCTGTACGGCGAGGATCGGTTCACGCCGGCCAAGAAAGTCGCGCTCGCACTGACGCACCTGATTCGCACGCAATTCCCCGGCGACACGCTCCGCGTCGTCCTGTTTCACGATACGGCCGAGGAGATCCCGCTGGCGCAGCTCGCGCACGCGCAGGTGGGGCCGTATCACACGAATACGACGGAAGGGCTGAAGCTCGCGCGCCGCATCCTGATGGGGCAGCGCAAGGACATGCGGCAGATCATCATGATCACGGACGGGAAGCCGTCCGCGCTGACGCAACCGGACGGCCGGATCTACGTGAATTCGATGGGACTCGACCCGCACATTCTGCAGGCGACCTATCGCGAAGTCGCGCTGTGCCGCCGCAGCGGCATCCTGATCAACACCTTCATGCTGGCGCGCGATCGCAGCCTGGTGGAGTTCGTGAAGAAGGTCTCCGCGATTTGCCGCGGCAAGGCGTACTTCACGAACACGATGACGCTCGGCCAATTCATTCTGATGGACTTCATGCGCCGGAAAACGCGGAGAGTGTCGTAGTTTCACGCGCGCGCCGCTACACCCTGCTCGCCGTCGCGACTGGGTTTGTCGCGATTCAGTTCATTCCCGTTCACCGCACCAACGCCCTCGGCGCAGGAGATCCCATGACTTCACGCGAAGTCAAATGGGTGCTGCGGCGGGCCTGCTACGATTGCCATTCTACGGAGACGCGCTGGCCGATCTGGGCATACGTGGCGCCGATGTCGTGGTTTGTCGTGCGCGATGTGAATCGGGCGCGGGTCAAACTCAATTTCTCGGACTGGCAAACCTACGACGCGGACCAGCGCGTCGCGCTCCGTGCGCACGTGGGTCCGATCACGGCGACGCACCGCATGCCGCTGTGGTACTACGTCACGCTGCATCCCGACGCCCGGCTCACGCCGGGCGAGTCTGCGGCGCTGCTGGAGTGGTCGCGGCAAGCCAGTGAAGAGCGCGGCCTCAAAGACTAGCTACGGTTCATCGGCGGCGCGCAACGCCGCCTGCTGCACCGCCGCAGCATTCACCGCCGTCAACGCATCGTTGTTCTGCTCGCCCGTCCGGATGCGGATCACCCGCTCGATGGGCTGGACGAAGATCTTGCCGTCTCCCACCTCGCCCGTGCGGGCGGACGATAGGATCGCGTCGATGCAGGGCTGCACGAACGGCTCCGAACAGACCATTTCGATCTTCACCTTCTCGTGGAATTCCATGACGAGCGTCGTGGCGCGGTACTGGCTGACAATCTCGTGCTCGCCGCCATGCCCGCTCACCCGGCTCAACGTGATACCGGTGATGCCGGCCCGGAACAGCGCCGTCTTCACTTCGGGCAAACGCTCCGGCCGCACGACTGTCGTGATCAGTTTCATTTCACCTCCGAGCGTCGAACACGAGCTTCGATAGGTCGCGCACCAGGGTGTGCGCGTCTGCGTCCTTTTGGATACCACCCGTCAATACCACGAGGATGTACCGGCCGCGTCCCCCCCCAGCCGGCTCCACCAGCGCCGCGTCGTGGTAGACCACCTCCCCGATCCAGCCCGTCTTGTGATAAACCCGTGTGCCCGGCGGTAAGCCGGCGGGAATCCCCTCGTTGAACTGCTGCCGGCCGAGAATGGCGAGCATATCCCGGCACGATCCCGCCGACGCCGCCGTCCCGTTCGCAATCCCGGCCAGGAGCATGCCGAGGTCGCGCGCCGTCGTCGTGTTGTTCATGCCGGCACGATAGGCTTTGCCGTCTTCGACCCCGCGCAGCACCAGGATCGAATCGGCGCCGAGCGCGTGTGCCGTCGCATTCGCGCGCTTCGCGTTCACCTTCGCGATCAGCAGGTTCGTCGCGAGATTGCTCGACACCGTTTCCATCAGCTCGATCAGCTCGCGAATCGAGGCACGCTGTCCGAGTCGCTTGTAGAGCGATGAATCGGAATCGTCCGTGACGTCGAGCAGGTACGGCGAGCTGTCCGCGATCGAGCGAAACGTGTTGGTGATGGTGATCGAGTCGTCGAGTGACAGCAGTCCCGCGTCGCGATCGCGGAACAGCTGAATCATGACCGGGATCTTCATGGTGCTCGCGGCGTGGAACCGTACCGCCGCGCCGACGGTTAGGGAGTCGCCTGTCGCCAGATCGCGGTAGTAAACCCCGACGCCACGCGCGGGCGCCCGGGCGATGCGCGCTTCAACCTGGAATCGAAGCGAGGCATTGGGAGCTTGGGTTTGGAGCAGGATCAGCGCGAGGGAGAGCAGTGGCATCCTGTCGGATAAGATACCTTATAGATTCCATCCCGTGAGCGAATTCGTTTTCGGCACCTACGACGCGGCTTACGTACAGATCATGTACGAGGAGTATCTCCGCGACCCGAATTCTGTGGGTCAGGAGTGGCGGGAGCTGTTCGAAAACGGACGATTGGCTGAGCTCCCGATCATACCAGGAGCCGGGAGCCAGGAGCCAGGAGTCGGGACCGCGCCGGCGCTCGCGCAGCCTGCTACACCTGCCCCGCGAGCCCAGGCTCCTGACTCCAAGCTCCCGATTCCTATTACAGGTCCCGCCGCTCGCTTAGTCGCAAACATGACGGAATCGCTCTCCGTCCCGACGGCGACGTCGTTCCGCGACATCCAGGCGACCACGCTCGACACGCGCCGCAAAGCGCTCAACGCCCAGCTCGCGGCGAGCGGCAAGAAGGTCTCGTTCACCCACCTGATCGGATACGCGATCGTCCAGGCCGCCAAGCGCTTCCCGGTGATGACGCACCACTTCCAGGAGATCGACGGCAAGCCGCACCGCGTGGATCCCGGTGCGATCGGCCTGGGGCTGGCGGTGGACGTCGAGAAGAAGGACGGCAGCCGGGCGCTGGTTGTGCCCGTGATCAAGCACGCCGAAACGATGGATTTCGCCGCCTTCCACGGGGCCTACGAGGCGCTGGTCGAGAAGGCTCGTACTAACCGGCTAATGCCTGACGACTTCAGCGGCGGCACGATCCAGCTGACCAATCCCGGTACCCTCGGCACGGTCGCCTCCGTACCGCGGCTCATGAAGGGCCAGGGCTCGATCATCGCCACGGGGACGATTCGCGAAATCGCCGGCGCCAAGATCGTCACGATCACGAGCACGTACGATCACCGGATCATCCAGGGCGCGGAGTCGGGAATGTTCCTTCGCACTCTCGACTCGTTGTTGCAGGGAGAGGACCGGTTTTATGAACAGGTGACGGAGAGCATGGAGGGAAAGGGAGCACGGAGCACGGAGCAAGAAGCAATTCCCGTCCCGCCAGCTTCTGCTCCGAGCTCCGTGCTCCCTGCTCCTGGCTTGGATGATTTGAAGCACGTCGCGGCAGCCTACGCGCTCGTTCGAGCTCACAGGAATTTCGGACATCTAGCAGCAAGGCTCGACCCGCTCGGCAGCGAACCACCCGGCGATCCGTCGCTCGACCCCGGCCGGCTGGGACTCACGCCGGACATCATGACGCGTATCCCGGCGGACGTGCTGCGCATCTACGTGCCCGGCGGAACGCTCGCCGAGGCGCTGCCTAATCTGCGCGCGACCTACTGCGGCACGATCGCCTACGAGGTCGAACACATCGGCAGCCACGAGGAGCGGCTCTGGCTGCGGCAAGTGATCGAATCGGGGCAACATCGCCGGCCGCTGTCGGCCGAAGGGAAGAAGCAGCTGCTGTCGCGGCTCATCGCCGTCGACGCGCTCGAGCGCTTCCTACACAAGGCCTACCTCGGCCAGAAACGGTTTTCGATCGAAGGCCTGGACATGACCGTGCCGATGCTCGACTTCACGATCGAGCTGGCCGCCGCGCATCGGACGCGGATGACGATCATCGGGATGGCGCACCGCGGCCGGCTCAACGTGCTGGCGCACGTCGTGAACGTCCCGTATGAAACGATCCTGGCCGAGTTCGAAGGCGGGCGCAAGGAAGAGACGCCGGAAAACGAAGGCGCGACGGCGGGGACCGGCGACGTGAAGTACCACCACGGCGCGGAAGGCGTCTATCACACGGCGACCGGCGTCGACATGGCCGTCAAGCTGTCGCCCAATCCCAGCCACCTCGAATCGGTGAACCCGGTCGTCGAAGGCCGCACGCGCGCGGACCAGACCGATCGCAACAGCTCTACTGCGAAGCACGACATCGACGTCGCATTGCCGGTGTTATTGCACGGCGACGCGGCGTTCGCGGGTCAGGGCGTTGTCGCCGAGACATTCAACCTCGCGCGACTGCGTGGCTACACGACCGGCGGCACACTACACGTGATTCTCAACAACCAGGTCGGCTTCACGACCGACCCGCGCGAGGGCCGCTCCACCGACTATTCCAGCGATCTCGCGAAGGGCTTCGATGTGCCGATCGTCCACGTCAACGCGGACGATCCCGAGGCGTGCCTGGCCGCCGTGCGGCTCGCGATGATGTACCGCGAGAAATTCCACGGCGACGCCGTGATCGATCTGGTCGGCTATCGCCGCTACGGACACAACGAAGCCGACGAGCCCGCCTACACGCAGCCGACGATGTACGAGCGCATCAAGCAGACGCCGCCGGTGCGCGACAAATACGCGGCGCAGCTGGTCAAAGAAGGGGTCGTCGCACAAGCGCAGGTAGACACCGAAGCCGAGGCCGCCTATCAGCGCCTCGCCGCCGTCCAGCAGGCGGTCAAGTCGGGCCAGCGGACCGAGGAACCCCAGCGCATTACGCGCCAGACCGCGCCCGAACCTGCCACTGCCGTCACGGCCGATCTGCTCAAGCAGCTCAATGGAGAGCTGATCGCGATTCCGGACGGCTTCGCGGTGCACCCCAAGCTGCTGAAGCAGCTCGAGCGCCGGCGCGACTCGCTCACGTCGGCCGAGGGAATCGAGTGGGCGCAGGCGGAAGCGCTCGCGCTTGCATCGTTGCTGGTGGAAGGCACGCCGATTCGCATGAGCGGCCAGGACACCGAACGCGGCACCTTCAGCCAGCGACATCTCGTGCTGCACGACATTCACACCGGCAACCGCTACGCGCCGATCCAGCACCTGCCCGACGCGAAGAGCCCCTTCGAGCTCTATAACAGCCCGCTTTCCGAGTACGCGTGTCTGGGATTCGAGTACGGCTACGCCGTCGAGGCGGAGAACGCGCTGGTGCTATGGGAGGCGCAGTTCGGCGACTTCTCGAACGGCGGCGAAGTGATCATCGATCAGTTTCTGATCGCGGGGCTCGCGAAATGGGGCGAGACGTCGCGCCTGACGCTGCTGCTGCCCCACGGCTACGAGGGTCAGGGACCCGAGCACTCCAGCGCCCGGCTCGAGCGGTTCCTCGCCCTCGGCGCCGAGGGCAACATCCGGGTCGCGAACTGCACGACGCCGGCGCAGTACTTCCATCTGTTGCGACGCCAGGCGCTGCACACCGAGGTCCGGCCGCTGGTCGTCATGACGCCGAAGAGCTTGCTGCGGCTGCCCGCCGCGAACTCACAGCTCGACGACCTCGTGCTCGGCAAGTTCCGCTCGGTGGTGTGGGATCGCGAACGCACGTGGCCCGAGAAGGTGACGCGGCTGATTCTGTGCAGCGGGAAGATCTACTACGACATCATCGCATCTCCGCGCCGCGCCCAGGCGCCGCACGTCAAGATCGGCCGCGTCGAGCTGCTGTACCCGTTCCCGGGAGCGGAGATCGGCGAGTACGCGCGCCGCTATCCGAACCTCAAGGAAGTCGTGTGGGTCCAGGAAGAACCGCGCAACATGGGGGCCCGGAAGTTCGTGCTGCCCAAGATTCGGGACGTGCTGGCGCCCGGAGTCACGCTGCTGGACGTCTCTCGCCCCGAGCGCTCGAGCCCTGCCGAAGGCTATCCCGCGGCGCACAAAGCCGAACAGGAGCGGATCGTCGCCGCTGCGTACGGCTCTTAATCAGAGCATGCCCGAAGCTCCTGCAGGCCTCCGCTACGCCGTGTTTGCTCTCGTCGTCCTCGCCGCCATCGTCGCCCTCGGCTCGTGGCTGGTTCGGGCCCGTCGCGTCTCCCCCTTTGGCGTGCTCGGTCGCACCCTGCGATCCGCCACGGATCCGATCATCCGGCCCGTCGAGCGGCGCCTGGTGCGCATGGGCGGCAATCCCACGCACGCCGGCAGTTGGCTCGTCGTCCTCACGGCGGTGGCGGGAATTATTCTGTTGTCGCTGGCCGGCTGGGTCGCCGTGACATTTGCGACGGCACGCGCAGCCGCGACAGGCGGCCCACGCGGCACGATCATGATGATCGTTGAGCTGGCTTATCGTATCCTGTTTGTGGCACTGATCGTGCGGATCATCGCGACCTGGTTCGGCATGTTCCGTTACTCGAAGTGGATACGGCCCTTCTACATCCTCACCGATTGGATCGTCCAGCCCCTGCGCCGGATCATACCGCCGCTGGGCGCCATCGATCTCAGCCCGCTCGTGGCGATGATCCTGTTGAACATCGCGCGGCAAATCCTCCTCTCGTCGCTGAGGCCCGGATGAAACTGCTCAAAACACTCGTGAGCTTCATCGTCGGCACCATCGTCGGTGCCATCGGCAGCAAGGTCCTTGGCGTTTGGGGCGGACTGCTCGGCTTCATCGCCGGCGCGATTGCGGCGTGGTGGGTGGCACAGCGAATGGCCTTCTTCGAATGATCAATGTCCAATGATCAATGACCATTGATTATTGGATGTTCTTTAGCCGCTCGCCGATGCGTGCCGCCATGTCGGGATAAGCGCTGCGTAGTCGTTCGAGGACCACGCGCGCGGAGTCCGGCTTTCCCGCAGCAACGTATGCGTCCGCCTTTAGGTAGCCGATGCGAAGCTGGAGCCGGCGATCATCCGGGCTCGCCGGGAACCGCGCCAGCGCGGCCAACGCGGCGCGAGGTTCGTCCCTGTCGCGCACGAGCGACTCGATCGCGAGCAGCCGCACATTCGTATCGTTGGGGAACTCGCGCTCCAGCTGGGTGAACAGCGCGGCCGCGCGTGTGCTGTCGTGCTGGGCCCGCGCCTGCTGTGCCGCCTGATACACGCCGGCGAGATACAGCCGGTTGACGTCCGCCGTGTCGCCCGAGCGGATGCCGACGCCGCCAGCGTACGCATAGACGAGATCGCCGCCCTTGTCTGCGGCCTTCAGGATCGCCGCGAAGCCAAATATCCCCACGACAGCCGAACCCCACAGCGCCACGCGCGCGGCCTGCACGCTGCGCCTCTTGGCGACGAGCGCCGCGATCTCGAGCAGCGCGACAACCAGGAAGACGTTGCGTGCCCAGTGCCCCGCGTCCTCATGATCCATCACCGCCTGTCGGACTCCCGGAATGCGCTCGACGGGCCCGTGTGCGTCCGTTCCGGAGTGCACGGCCAGGTACGCCGCGACAGCGCCGAGGATCAGCAGCGTCGCCGCCGCGGGCCCGGTGAAGGGCGCGCGGCCGGTGAGGGACACCCACCGAAAGATCACGCCGAGGATGAGGAGCGCGATCGCGAAGTGGACGATGATGGGATGGTAGGCGCCGATGTTTGGCATGGGCGCAAAACTACTTTGCCGTACACAACGCCGCTA
>Ga0070695_100001905_pt1 | contig 11806 bp, 14 predicted proteins | sample KBSK1252metaG_FD_65471 | JGI IMG/M metagenome (GOLD analysis project Ga0070695, IMG submission 65471) | Corn, switchgrass and miscanthus rhizosphere microbial communities from Kellogg Biological Station, Michigan, USA - KBS K1-25-2 metaG | ecosystem: Host-associated > Plants > Roots >...
GGGGTTGGCCGGGCCCAGCATCAGGGCGAAGAAGAAGGCCGCCACGACAAGGCCCACGAGCGTCGCCCAGGCCACCAGCGGCTCCGACGCCCGGGCCCGCAGGCGGTGCACGGTCACGCTCAGGTAGCCGGCCAGCACGAGCCCCCACAACAGGATGGAGCCCTCCAGCGCCCCCCAGAGGGCGGCCACCGTGTAGAGCAGCGGGGTGGCCCGGGCGTGGTTGCGGACGACGTAGTTGATCGAGAAGTCGTGGGTGATGAGCGCCCACTCCATGGCGCCGGCGGCCACCACCGCCCCGAGCAGCACCATGAAGACGAACTGGCGGCCGGTGCCCATGATGCGGCCGTCACGCCGGCGGATCCCGACGGCCAGGGTCACCACGCCGAGGGCGGCGGCCATGAACCCGAGGGTGACTCCCCCGAAACCGAGCGCTCCCTTCACTTGGAGGCGTCCACCGCCGGTGGGCGGTAATCCGCGCCGTGTTTGATCATGATCCGGTCGGAGTCGAACACCCAGTCGCCACTCGAGATGCCTTGCCAGCGACCTTCACAGACCACCGGGACACCGTCCTTGAACAGCTCGGGCGGGCTTCCGTGGTGGACGATCCGCACCCGCTGGACGCCGTCGGTCACGTCGAAGGTGACCCCGTCGGATGTGGGGTGCTGCGAACCGGTCACGACGGCGCCCATGAGACGGAAGCGGTGCGTCCCCTGTTCGGTTCGGGTCTTGACCGCCTCGGAGGTGGTCCGGAAATAGACGATGTTGCTGGACAGGCCGCCGACCAGCAAGAAGACCACGGCACCGGCGCACAACCCGCCGGCCACCAGATACCGCACCCGTTTCGGCTTCGGCCCCGGCCGCGGCACCACCGGTGCCTGTTCTGTCACCGCCATCCGGACCGGTCCTGCTCATCCGGCGGCAGCAGCTGCCGGGCCCGGCGGGACCGGGACCACAGCCGGCCGACATAGCCGGCGATGGCGACGCCGGTCAGCGCCCACCCACCGATGACGTAGCCGGCGTCGGTCACGACCCGACCTGAACCGGCGGCGGCGGTGCGTCGGCCTCGGCCCGGCGCTCGGCGATGGCCATGTCGAGGGCGTGACCCTCGATGGCCTCGTCCATGACCGCCAGGCGGTAGCGGCGCTCCAGCAGGTAGAGGTAGAGGCAGGTGAAGGCGAACACGCCGGAGAGCAGCGCCCAGGCCAGGTTGCCCTCGATCGTGGGGCTCAGCTCCGGATTGAACACGCTGCCCTTCTGGTGGAGGGTGTTCCACCACTCGACCGAGAGGTGGACGACGGGCACATCGACGAAGGCGACGAGGGCGGCGATGGCGCTGCGCTTGGCCCGCACCGCCGGGTCGGCCGGCACCCTCCGCAGGGCCAGGTAGCCCAGATAGAGGAAGAACAGGACGGCGGTGGCGACGATCCGGGCGTCCCACGCCCACCACACGCCCCACACCGGCCGGCCCCACATGGACCCGAGCACCAGCGTGAGCCCGGTGAACAGCACGCCGATCTCGGCCGAGGCGCCGGCCAGGGTGTCCCACGCCAGCGAGCGGGTGCGCTTCCAGAGGTAGAGGGCGGAGGCGAGGCTCGTGACTCCGTAGGCCAGGTAGGCGATCCAGGCGGCGGGGACGTGGAGGTACATGAGGCGGACGGCGTCGCGCTGCATGTAGTCGGGGTCGGAGATGAACAGCCCCAGGGCCACGAGGACGGCCAGGCTGACCACGGTGAGGGCGCCGAGGACCGTGGTGCCCCGGCGGGCCCACCACGTCACAACCGAACTCATGTCTCCTCCAACAGCGGCCCGAAGGCCAACCAGCCGATGGTCACGTAGATCACCCCGAACACGCCCAGGAGCTGCACCCAGGGCCACGCCTCGGACGGGACGCCGTTCAGCGCCGCCTCCCAGGCCCGGGTCGCGCCGAGCATGACGGGCGCCACGACGGGCAGGACGAGCAAGGGAAACAGGGTCTCCCGGACCCGCAAGCCCGCCGCGAGCACTCCATACACGGTACCGGCGGCGGCCAGCCCGGCGGTCGCGACGAGGCTTGCCGCCAGGACCACCAGCGGGTTGTGGAGCGCCACGTCGTAGAGGACGACGACGCCGATCCCGAGGACGATCTCGAGCACCACCAGCTGGGCCGCCACCGCCAGGGCCTTGCCGCAGAAGACCGCCGCCCCGTCGAGGCCGGAGAGGCGAAGAGCGTCGCGCACCCCGTTCTCACCCTCCACGGCGAAGGACCGGGAGATGGCCAGCAGGCCGGACAGCAGCACGGCCACCCAGAAGAGGCCGGGAGCGACCCGGGGCAGGAGGCCGCGGTCGGGGTCGAGAGCGAAGGCGAACAGCAGGAGCACGATCCCGGCGAACGGCAGGACCTGGTTGACGGCCACCCGGGAGCGGGCCTCGATGCGGAGGTCCTTCCCGGCCACGAGCATCGCCTGGCGGAACAAGGTCACCCCGCCATTCTCCCGCGCCAGGGCCATGTGACGCCGAACGAGAAAGCCCGCCAGGGGGAGGCCTCCCCTCCTCCCCCTGCGGGCGACCTTGGAACTTTAGAGCGACAGAAGGAACTCCGCGAGGTCTTTGAGCTCGTCCTGGGTGAAACCGAAGTTGAAGCGCACCGTGTTGTAGAAGGGGAGCACGTTCTCCAGCAGGGCCCGCCGGGCGGCGGCCGGGCCGGCGGCACCCACGTTGCCGTCCACGGCGCCGGGGCCGGTCCCGCCGCCCAGGAAGTTGCTGGGAGCCGTCGGATCACCGGCGATCCCGTCGTGGAAGTAGGGCGCGGTGAACCGCACCCCGAGCAAGGACGGGGTGTCGAAGCCGACGATGGCGCCGTCGGGCCCGATCCGGCCGGGATCGAAGCCGGGGTCGCCGGTCGGCATGAGGTCGCGGTGGGCCTTGCCGTCGGTGAAGAACGGGCCCGAGTGGCAGGTGGCGCAGGCGACACGCTGCCCCGGCGGGAATTCACTGCTCAGGTCATTCACGCTCCGGGGTGTGCGGAACAGCGCCTCACCCCGCCTGGCCCGGACCGGATCGAAGTCCTTCCCCGGAACGGCGGGCGGCTCGGTGATCGTCTTCTGGAACTCGGCCAGGGCGTCGAGCTCCCGCCTCGTCGGCTCCCGAGAGGCGTGCATCTCCAGGGGCGAGACGATGGCGCCCCGTGACTGGTCCTGCAGGGTGGCGTTGCGGCCGTCCCACCCGAAGGGCGCCGTGTTGGCCACGCCGAACAGGGCGGGGGTCTGCCGCCGGCCGAACTCGCGCTCCCGCACCGGCCCGACCACGTGCGTCAACCCGTCGACGAACCCTGGTGCGACGTGGCAGGTGGCACAGGCCAGGAGCTGGCCGAACACCCGGACCCCCTGGCTGGGCTGCTGCCCGAAGGCAGTGGTGGAGGAGAAGAGCTCCTTGCCCTCTTTGACGAGCTGCTGCCGCTCCGCCTCGCTGTAGGCCGGCGGCGGGTCCTTGGTGTGGTCGGGGCCGGGAAGGTTGGGCCGGAACGGGCCGTGCACGCCCTTGAATACCGGATTCAGCGGATCGGGCGTCGGGACGGCCGACGGCGCGGCGGCCAGGACGGCGGCCAGGCCGAAGACGACGGGCAGCGCCGGCAGCAGGCGCCGAAGACGCAAGACGACCCCCAGTGAAACGGCTACGACGGAGAGTGCAGTGAAGACTTTATCCGTCGCCCTCCCTGAGGCGATCCCGCAGCTCCGTCCGGCGTATCTTGCCGCTCACGGTCTTGGGCAGCTCGTCGACGAAGTAGACGAGCCGGGGGTACTTGTAGGGGGCGGTCGTCTGCTTGACGTGCTCCTGGAGCTCCTTGGCCAGGGCGTCGGAGCCCTCGTAGCCGGCGGCGCAGATCACGAAGGCGGTGACGAGCTGGGTGCGCTCGGGGTCGTCCTTGCCGACGACCGCCGCCTCGGCCACGGCCGGGTGCTCGATGAGGGCGCTCTCCACTTCGAAGGGGCCGATGCGGTAGGCCGACGACGTGATCACGTCGTCGGAGCGGCCCTCGAACCAGAAGTACCCGTCCTCGTCGACCCGGCCCTTGTCGCCGGTGAAGTACCAGCCGCCGTGGAAGGCGGCGGCGGTGGCGTCGTCGTCCTGGTAGTAGCCGCCGAACATCCCGATCGGCCGCTCGGGGGCCACCCGCACGGCGATGTGGCCCTCGTCGCCGGCCTTGACCGGGTTGCCCTCCTCGTCGACGACCCTCACGTCGAAGCCGGGGGTGGGCTTGCCCATCGATCCCGGCCGGACCGGCACGCAGCGGTAGTTGGCCACGAGGTTCACCGTCTCGGTCTGGCCGTAGCCGTCGTAGACGGTGAGGCCCCGCGTGCCCTCCTCCCACACCCGGATCACCTCGGGGTTGAGGGGCTCACCGGCCGAGAGGCAGTGCCGCAGCCCGGAGAGGTCGTGGGCGCTGATGTCGGCCTGGACCAGTAACCGGTAGAGCGTCGGCGGGGCGCAGAAGGTCGTGATGCCGTTGCGGGTGATCGTGTCGAGGATCAGATCGGCGTCGGGCTTACCCATGTTCATGAGCACGATGGCGGCGCCCTGCTGCCACTGGCCGAACAGCTTCCCCCAGGCGGCCTTGGCCCACCCCATGTCGGAGAGGGTCCAGCTGACGTCGCCCTCCCGCAGGTCCTGCCAGTAGCGGGCCGTGATGATGTGGCCGATCCCGTAGCTGGCCTGGGTGTGCATGACCATCTTGGGATACGAGACGGTGCCGCTCGTGAAGTAGAGGAGCATCGGGTCGGTGGCCGCGGTGGGACCAAGCCCATTGGGTCCTGGCGGCGTCGGGTCGGCCGAGCCGGTCTCGACGAGCCGCTCGAGCGGCGTCCACCCGTTGCCCGGCGCCTCACCGACCACGATCTTGTGCTGCAGCGTCGGCAGGTTGCCGGCGACCGAGTCGACCTTGGCCGCACCCTCGGAGTCGGTGATGGCGGCGACGGCGTCGGCCCGCTGGATGCGGTACTCGATGTCCTTCCCAGTCAGCAGGTTGGTGCCGGGCATGGGGATCGCGCCGATGCGGATGGCACCGAGAGCCGCCACGTACCACTCCGGGATGCGGGGCAGCATGATGAAGATCGGATCGCCCTTCTTGATCCCGAGGCCGAGGAGGGCGTTGCCCATCCGTCTCGTCTCCCGGGCCATCTCGGCCCAGGTGTAGCGGGCCGTTTCGGCCCCACCGGCGTCGAGGGCGACGAGCGCCAGGCCGTCGGGCGTGGCGCCGGCACGCCGTTCGAGCACGTCGATGACGAAGTTGAACCGCTCGGGCACGTCAAGCCGGAAGGCGGCGCGCTCAGCCTCGTAGTCGGTCATGTTCGGGGGTGCATCGCGTCCGGGTCGCATGACCTTCGAACCTACCCCCAGGAAGCTGGCGGTTCCCCTAACGAGTAGACGGCGAAGGCGTTGCGCCAGAAGATCAGCTCGAGCGTGTCGCGGTCGAAGCCCAGGTCGGCGACGGCGGCGGCGTTGCGGGCGATCCCCGGCACACCCGGCCAGTCGGTGGCGAAGATGAACTTCCGGCCCAGCCGGCCCAGGTCGAAGTTGCGGTAGTACTGCGGCAGCTTCTTGGGCGGCAGGCCGCCGAGTTCGATCCACACGTTGGGCCGCATCTGGGTGATGAAGGCGGCTGCGTCGTACCACCAGCCTCGCCCGCCGTGGGCCAGCACGATCTTGAGGTCGGGGAAGGCGCCGGCCACCTCGTCGACGAGGCCGGGGTCGGCGTAGCGGTTCACCGCGCCCGGGAAGACGCTGGTGCCGCAGTGGAACACGACCGGCAACCCCACGTCCTGCATCCGGGCGTACACCGGCCACAGGACGGCGTCGTTGGGCGCGAACCGGGCGTGGACCGGATGCAGCTTGAGCGCCACCGCACCGAGGGCGAGCTGCCGGTCGACCTCGTCCAGCAGCGGATCGTGCAGGTGGGGATTGACGTTGGCCAGGAACCGGAGGCGGGTGGGGTTGGCCGCCGCGATCGGCAGCAGATCCTCGATGGGCTGGATCCCGGTCGCCAGCGGGCTGTACTCGCAGAACATGATGGCGACGTCGACGCCCTCGGCCTCGAGGTAGGCGTCGAACGCTCCGGGGATCACCGCGCCCTCGTCGTCGTAGATGCCGTCCATGGCGTCGAACCCGCCGGCCCACTCCCGCACCGACATCTTGAGCGTCGACAGATGGGCCGGGTGGAGGTGCGCGTCCACCAGCGGAATGCCGTCGATCACTGGCGACTCCGCAGCACGTAACGCTGGATCTTGCCGGTCATCGTCTTCGGGAGCTCGTCCTCGAAGCGGACGATGTGGGGGTACTGGTAGCGCTGCAGCCGGCTCTTGCACATCTCCTGGAGCTCGGCGACCAGCGCGTCCTCCCCGCCGGTCGGGGTGAACCCGCCCGCGGGGATCACATGCGCCCGGATCTTCATGAACCCCTCGACCTCCACGCCCACCACGCCGGCTTCGGACACCGACGGATGTTCCATGAGGACGTTCTCGATCTCGATCGGGGAGACCCACAGCCCGCCGACCTTGATCATGTCGTCGGCCCGTCCCTCGTACCAGTAGAAGCCGTCGTCGTCGACGCGGTAGCGGTCGCCGGTGGCGAAGTACTCGCCGACGATCGTACGGCGGGTGCGGTCGCGGTGGTGCCAGTAGAACGACAGGGCGCTGTCGCCCTTCACCAGTAGCTCGCCGACCTCGCCGGGCGGGACGGGCCGGCCGTCGTCGCCCCGGATCATGAGCTCGTAGCCCGGCACAGGCGTGCCGCTGGAGCCCGGCTTGCGGGCCTCGGCCGTGTTGGAGCAGTAGATGTGGAGCATCTCGGTGGAGCCGATGCCGTCGAGGATCGGCAGGCCCCACGTCTCCTCGAAGCGCCGGAACACCTCGGGCGGCAGCGGCTCGGCCGCCGACAGACAGATCCGCACCGACGAGAAGTCCCGCTCCTTGGCTCCCTCGGCCCGGGCCAGCGCGTTGTAGAGCGTCGGCACGGAGAAGAAGGCCGTGGGCCGGTGGGCCTCGACGGCGGCGAAGATGGCGTCGGGGCTGGGCCGGCCGGGGGTGAGGACGGTGGTCGACCCCGCCCAGTACGGGAAGAAGAGCCCGTTCCCGATGCCGTAGGCGTGGTACAGCTTCGTCGTCGAGTAGGTGACGTCGGCCCCGGTGAGGCCGAGCACCGCCGCCCCGTAGGTCTCGCAGATGGCGGCGGCGTCGGCCTGGCGGTGGACGACGCCCTTGGGCCGCCCGGTGGAGCCCGAGCTGTAGAGCCAGAAGGCCATGTCGTCCTCGTGCGTGGCGGCCGCCGGCATCAGCGGCGCCCCGTCCGCTCCGGCATCGCCGTCGCCCAGAAGATCGGCGGGCTCGAACACCCGCACCCCGTCCAGGCCAGCGATGGCTTCAGCGGCCTTCTCGGCGAAGGCGGCGTCGGCAACAACCACCCGGGCGTATGAGTCCTCCAGGAAGTAGCGGAAATCCGATGGCTTGTAGAGCGGGTTGACGGGGACGGGCACGGCCCCGAGGCGGACGGCGCCGAGGAAGGTGGCGGGGAAGGCCGGCGTGTCGTCGAGCAGCAGGAGGATCCGCTCCTCCCGCCGCACTCCGGCGTCGTACAGCGCCGCCGCCGCCCGGCACACCCGGCCCAGCAGCTCGCCGTAGGTGACCCGCTCGTCGCCGCTGATGACGGCCGGGTGATCGCCCTGACCCTGCTCAACCTGGTGGTCGAGGAACAGGCTGATGTTGCGCTGCCGAGCCGTTCGGCGCTCGCTCATAGGCCGTCAAGTATCGCGGACGGGCCGGGCATGTCGCCGAAGGATCGGAACCGCTGGGGCCGTGGGGCCCCAACCTCTGGCGGGTGGGTCAGTCGAACCACTCTGCGGCGGCCACCCGGCGGCGGTCGGCGGCGGCCGCGAGCCGGCTCAGCCGGTCCGTCAAGGCGACGTTGATGAACTCCTCGAGGGTCTCGCCCCCGGCCGTCGCCGCGCGACGGGCTTCGTCCAACACGGCGCGCGGCAACAGGAGGGAGATCTTCTCGCTCGGCATCAGGTGGCCCCCGGATCAGTCACAAAATCGATGAGCTGCTCGACCGCTCGGACGAACGGCGTCTCCAGATCTTTCCAGGTTGTGACCCCGCTGAGCACCTTCCGCCACAGCCGGGCGGGGTCGGCGACGCCGAGGGCGGCGCAGACGCCCTCCTTCCAGGGGGTTCCCCGGGGCACCTGGGGCCACGCGGCGATGCCGGCCGCGGCGGGGCGGACCGCCTCCCACACGTCGACGTAGGGCGTGCCGGTAACGAGCACGTGGGGGTGGCGGACCTCGGCCGCCAGCCGGGCCTCCTTGCTGCCGGCCACGAGGTGGTCGACCAGCACCCCGAGCCGCCGCCCCGGGCCGGGGGAGAACTCGGCCACGACGCCGGCGAGGTGGTCGATGCCGTCGAGCCGCTCGACGACGACGCCTTCGACCCGGAGGTCGTCGCCCCACACCTTCTCCACCAGCTCGGCGTCGTGGATACCCTCGACCAGGATCCGGCTCGGCTGGGCGACCCGGGCCTTCGCCCCGATCACGGCCCGGCTGCCCGAGGCTGTCCGCCCGGTGGCCGACACCCGCCCGTTGTCCGTTGCCCGGAGGGCCCGAGGAACGAGACGGACCGCCTGACCACCCACCGAGAAGGACCCCGGTGCGTTCTTGAACCGCTTCTCCAGCCCGGTCTGGCCGGCGACGACGACATCGTCGCCCTCGAGGGCGACGAGCCGGCCGGTGAAGCCGGAGGAGCGGTGGGCGATCGGCAGGCCGGGCGTGGCCTCACACGCGGGGAAATGGTTGGCGAGCCGCTCGGGACCGTCGACGGGACCGCCGAGGATGCCGCCGCGGGTATGGGATCGGATGGTCACGGCCGGCCGACGATACCGGCCGCCGTGCTAAGCATCGCGGATGGCCGCGGGCAGGTTCTTCGTGGGCACCTCGGGGTTCGCCTACAAGGAGTGGATCGGGCCCTTCTATCCACCGGGGACGAAGAACGCCGCCATGCTCGGGGTCTACGCCGGCGCCTTCAACAGCGTGGAGATCAACTACACCTTCAGGCGCTCTCCGACCGCCTCGATGATGGAGGGCTGGTCGAAGGCCACCGATGAGCGCTTCGTCTTCGCTTTGAAGGCCAACCAGGGCATCACCCACTTCGCCCGGCTCAAGAACACCGGCGAGCGGCTGGGGACGTTCCTGGAGGCGGTGGCCCCCCTCGGCCCCCGGCTCGGCCCGGTGCTGTTCCAGTGCCACCCGAACATGAAGTACGACCCCGAAGTCCTCGACGGGTTCCTGGCCGACCTGGCCGCGACCGCCGGCGAGCACCGTTTCGTCATGGAGTTCCGCCACCCGTCCTTCGACTGCGACGAGGTGCGGGAGAAGCTCCGCTACGCGGGGGTCGCCCTGTGCGTCTCCCATTCATCTCCGGGGGACACCCCCGGACCCCCGGGCTCGGAGCAGCCGGCGCGGTTCGGGCACACCGGAGGGTTCGCCTACGTGCGCCTGCGCGGGACCGGCTACGACGAGAAGACCCTGGAAAGGTGGGGGACGTCGTTCCGCTCAGCCCTGGCCGGGGGAACCGACGTGTACTGCTACCTCAAGCACGAGGAGAGCGCCTCCGGCCCGAGAGACGCCGCCATCCTCAAACGGATGGCCGAGGACTGACGATTACCAGTCGGCGCCGGGGGCGAAGGGCTCGTCGGCCATGTACCAGGCCGTCGGGATCTCCTTGGGGGCGGGCGACCAGCCGAGCACGGCGTCGTCGCCCGAGGTCTCCTCGACCAGCTGGAGGACGTCGTCGGGGTCGGGGCACTCGATCTCCACGGCCCACCGGTCGATGCTCTCGATGTCGTCCCACGCCATCGACAGGGTCTCGGCCAGGGTCTGCGCTTCGAGCGTGGCCTCGGCCCGCTGCCACAGCATCCGGCTCTCGACGATTCCGCTACCCCAGACCACGATTCGCATTGCCGGTCCTTTCCTTCCCGGGGAACGTCCCCGGCCCCAGGCGAACTGCTTGTCACTTCCAGATATCGGATGGCCTGCGTTCGACCTTTACTGGAAACTCGGCCAAGCATCGGTAAAGGAATTCCCACCCTGAAGCCAAAACCGAACACGCCCTGCGCCGTGACGCTCCCCTTGTGGCAAATGTCCGGTTCGGCGGGCGGCTGAGAGCCCGCTGCAGGCCCCCACTTGTCAAGGGTTAGCAGCCGCTGACAGTCTTTTCGGTGGGTCGACAAGGGGGAGCGTCATGAGCAAGTGGTTCGGCGCGGTTGTCGCGACCGCCGTACTGGCCGCCGTGGCAGGGGGCTCAGGGCTGGCCGGGGCGGCCGACCACACGATGGAGGCGACCTGCTCGCCGTCGGGAACGTCCCTGGCGCTCACGGCGGAGAACCATGCCTTCGACAAGGACTGCCTGGCCGTCCGGGCCGGAGAGGCCTTCACCATCCGGTTCGAGAACCGCGACACCGACCGTCACAACGTGGCCATCCTGCCGTCGCACACGTCGACCGAGACCCTCTTCCAGGGCGACATCCTGGCCGGGCCGAAGAGCACGGTGTACGCCGTGCCCAACATGAAGGCCGGGACGTACCACTTCCACTGCGAGATCCACCCCAACCTGATGAACGGCACGTTCATCGTGGCCGCCGCCCCTACGGCCTCGACGGGGGCGAAGCCCAGCACCACGCCGAGTCCCACCATGTCGATGGGCTCCGACACTCCGGCCGCCGGGCCCGCCCCGGCGCCCAGCCCGGACACCGCGCCGCGGGCGGCCTCCTCCGCCCCTGCCGCACCCGCCCCGTCGCCGAAGGCCAGCGGTGCGGCCACCGCTCCCAAGGCCGCGGCCTCGTCGCCGAAGGCCGCCGCGGCCGGGAACAACCTGCCCCACACGGGGCCCGGCTCGTCCCGGGTCCTCCTGTTGCTGGCCGGTCTGGCCCTCGCTGCAGGCGGCCTGTCGGTCCTCGGCGGCGCCCGCCCGACGGCAAGCCCGGTGAAGTCCAAGTCCTGAGCTGATCACTTCTTCCTGACGCCGAACTGTAAGCCGGGGGTTTCCTGGCATTGCCCCGACCTGGCGGCGACTCCTATGTTTAGGGACGCCTAAGATGTCGGGACACGTTCGTTGGCCAAGGAGGTCGAGGTGATCCGAACGTCGATGCTTCGGGGGGTCGCCGTCGCGTTGCTGGTCCTGACCGTCGGCGGGGCGGCCTGCGGTGGCGACAAGGACAAGAAGGCCAGCGAACCCGACCGTTACGAGCAGCGCGTGTCCGCCAAGGACGTGGCCACGGGGCTCGGCCAGCTCGAAAGCCTCACCAACCAGGTCGCGCTGGGCGTCAGCGCCGACGCCAAGGCCGCCAAGGGGCAGGCCGATGGCATCGAGAAGATCTGGCAGCCGATCGAGGGCACCATCCGGGCGAACGACAAGGACTCCTACATCCGCTTCGAGGACGCCTTCGCCGCCCTCGAAAAAGCCGCCGACGGGGCTGACTCGGCCAAGGCTCAGGCCGCGGCCAAGGACGTATCCGACGCCGTGAAGGCCTACCTGGCCAAGTTCCCGGGGTGACCACGCTCCTGCGCTCCCCGTCGGTGCGGCGCCTGCCGGTCGTCGCCGTCCTGGCTGTCGCCGCCTGGTGGCTCCTGGCCGGGCCCGTCTCGGCGGCAGGCACCGACGTGTCGCGCACCGGTGCGGTCCACAAGCTCGCCGACGTCCGCGCCTCGATCGACCAGACCCTCACGAAGATCAAGGAAGGCAAGTCCAAGGAGGCCTTCGAGGAGGCCAAGTCCGGCTACCTCAACCACTT
>Ga0070695_100001906_pt1 | contig 11799 bp, 18 predicted proteins | sample KBSK1252metaG_FD_65471 | JGI IMG/M metagenome (GOLD analysis project Ga0070695, IMG submission 65471) | Corn, switchgrass and miscanthus rhizosphere microbial communities from Kellogg Biological Station, Michigan, USA - KBS K1-25-2 metaG | ecosystem: Host-associated > Plants > Roots >...
ATATAGCAGGATGAGAGCTTCAGCGAACTTACTGAATTGGCTCAAGTTTCTAAAGCTGAGATTACCAGCTAATGCTCAATGGGAGATAAGACAGTATGCTAGGATTATAGCTGGTATGCTAACAACATTGTTTCCATACACCATGGAATTGTTTGCGGAGGAGGGAAATTGAGTGAACTGGAACGTCATCTAAATGAAGTTGTAAATGTAACCTGGAACTATGCAGGTAGGTGTCAGGATGATAGGGACCATATCTGTAATGCTACGCTTGGGATAGCTGGGGAAGCTGGAGAAGTAGCTAATCTAGTGAAGAAAATGCTGTATCATAAACCAAAGCACGGACAGATCACTGAATTAGTGGCTAAGCTTGGTGACATCATGTTCTACTGGCTAAAGGTAGCTGACTTCTTTGGAATTGATCATGATGAGATTTTCAAGGTGAATAGGGAGAAGCTCATGTTCAGGCATCCTGAGAAGTTTGGACATGAAGCCCTATATGGTGTGATTGAGCAGCGCGTTGGCGATGAGGTGGTTTGATGCCTAAAGGGTTTCCTGGAAGACCTGCAGCCACATGTTATCCAGATAGATTACATGATGCTCTTGGTTTATGTGGTCCTTGCCATCGACGGTTCTTGTATTACAAAAATCATGAGCGTGAAAAGGAAGCTGCTAGACATTCTATGCGAAAATCTAAATTCGGAATATCTAAACTAGAGTTTCAGCAGCTTCTAATAGCACAAAATAATCTATGTGTTATTTGTAATAAGCCTCAACCAGGAAGAAAGGCATTAGCTATAGATCATGATCATAGAACAGGAAAAATCAGAGGATTGCTTTGTTCATGGTGCAACAGAGCAGTTGGATACCTTGAAGACTCAGCAGAGCGAGCAGAAGCCACAGCAAAATACCTCAGAAGTAAGAGTAATTGATCCTAGGACAGGAGGAGAAAAAGGAAGTAAACTTCAGAGGTTCGATCTAGTGCCACCCGAGGCTAGCTGGGCACTTGCTGAGGTTTATGGGGCTGGTACTAAGAAATATGCTGATAGGAACTGGGAGAAGGGGTATGCATGGGGCTTATCGATAGCAGCCCTTGAGCGTCACCTTAACCTGTGGAAGCGTGGCGAGAGTATAGATGCTGAAACTGGATGCTATCACTTAATGCAAGTATGCTGGCACGCCTTCGCCCTCTTCATATTTGAGCTGAGGGGCCTAGGCACAGACGATAGAGGAATTAGTAATGTGTAAGAAACATCCAAAATATAAAGCAATTCGACCTCCAAAGTCCTGCAAGGAATGTTGGAAGATATATAAAATAAAAAAGGCTGACCTTTAATCAGGGTCAGCCTTTGGTGTTTCTGGGAGGTTCATTGCCTCCACCTTCACTACCATCCGTTTAGGGATCTTTATTATACGTCCATATGTGTCAGGTGGGATGTGGTCTGCAGCTAGGGTTAGATAGTTTTTGGTCTTCTTTACCAGGTATCCATAACTGAAAGCTTCACAGAGGTTCGAGCCAAATGCATCGATTTCTTCCTGTGAGTTCCACGATGACCCTCCCATATCTTCAGCATCATGCCATGTTACTTTGACAAATGGCTTCATAGAAACCTATCTTGCAGTTAGTTGACGAATAAAATCTGCTGTGTTATTGTAGGTCTCACCACACCCAAACTGGGCGTCAGTGGGACTATAGCTGCCACCACACAACGCCACCGACACCACTCTTCCCTCTGAATTAACAATAGGCCCACCGCTCATTCCCTTCATGGTGTTTTGTTGGAAGTAAGATAAGTGATGATCTACATCATGGAACTTGGTCTCACCTAAGTAAGGACCCTCGAAGAAGAATGGGATACTTTCAGGCCCACCATAGCCGAACGCGATGATGTGATCACCTAGTTCGGGCTTGGAGCCTAGGATTAGGGCTGGGATAGCCTTCCCGTCTGGTACTACAAGCCCTGCAAGTTCACCCTTTACAGCTACTACTACAGCCTTAGAGCCGTTGATAACGCCAGCCTCATCTAGGAGGCAGTGAGAGCTGGTTACATAAGTTGGAGGATCAAAGCGAATAGCAAAAGCTGTGCAGTGTCCCTTCCCGGGGACATCATAGATAACGGTGGACTCCCAGACCTGCTTATAAATTGACTTGGATGGGGCAATAAAGAGAAGTGAAGCTATGAGGACCAGTTTCTTCATGGGGAACCTTGGGGTATTAGGGGGCTTGTATTACATTAAACCTATCTATTGACTTTTGGTAAATTTTCTCGGTATTTGGTGTACGATATAACTCCACAAATGCATCATACTCGCCTTCATGGATGTTTTTGAAGTCCTCTAAGAAGATTATAGGTGAGTCACTACCATTGAGTGGGCGGCAGCTGTATTGCTCAAAGTCCCCATAGCCGAAACAGTATTGACGGTTGGCTTCATCCTTGGGAATTCTGATAATAAAGATGAGGTGGCCTGGGGAATGCTGTATTTTGGGAGTAATTTTGAGGCTGACCGCTGGGTCAGCCCCCCTTACACTAGATACTAACATCGTGACGACGAGCATAGTCACGAACAGTGAGATATAATTTTTCAAGATCTTGGACATCATATATGTTGTGGTCTAATACCTGTTTTAGAGCTGCCTTATTACCTCTAGCTGCGTCCCGCCAGATGGAGCCATCGAAGTGGGTCTTATCGGTGTGACCAAGCAGGAACCTACAGGCAACTTCTTGACTTTTCCTGGACATACAAAAGCGGTTCTTGACAATATCAAACACATCTACGTGCTGGATAGTGCCATAGAATGGGAAATCGACTCCCATATTTAATGCTCGTGCACGGAGGTAGGGAAGGTCGAATCGCTTTGAGTAGTAGCCAATGACCTTATCAAATTTCGACATATCCCTGATGCAGTCTGTGACTATCCGACGGTCCTCATCTCCCTTGCGGCCCTTTTTGATATCACCTAGGGTGATGACACCCTTTAGGATTTTATCTTCACCCAATGGTTTGATGCAGTAGGTTAAGAGGATTCCATAGTCAGCCTTGAGATTGGACGTTTCAAGGTCGATGATTGCGGTGCGTTCTCGTTCCGGCTGTTCAGTTAGATAGCAATTATAATGAGTTAAGTAGCTGTGCCGATGCGCTTTACATGTGTGGGAAGCAAGCCAGATAATCTCTTGCTTCTTTAGTCGGTGAACCGGTGCATTCATTAAGCTCCTATTTGATTTTAGGGTTGAGTGACCCACATTCTACCACACCCTAAGAGGTAAGTCAACTACTCAGACTTTGGTTTCTTGACTAGTCTAGATCTGAGGTCTGGTTTAGCAGCAGCCTCTTTAGCTAGAGTTCCTGAAAACTTGGACTCAAAGCCTGATGGGGTTTGGCTGAGTTTAGAGGTATGGCCTTGGCTGGGTCCAGCAAGTGAAGATTGAGCTGACATAGGTGCCCGCTGGGTTCTGCTGGTGGGGATAGCGATTTCCCAGCCAGTTTCGGTTGGAATTGGCCGTGGGCGGTCAGCTACTGACAGGTCAAGGAGGGCATCGTGGGCGTCAGCAGCTCTGGAATACTTGGATGGCTGGGCTGCGGCCCTTTCTTCCATCACCTGACCGATTTGTGACTGCATGGCCCTTTCGTAGGCTTCTTTAGCTGCTGGATTCGAGGCAAACAGCTCCTCCAGGACTACTTTGTTGGGGGATTCAATCGCGGACACAGCCGGAGGCTTGATTAGACCTTTATTGGAAGATAGTACTGCTCTCTGGCCTCTACTAATACGCGCAATAGGAGATGCAGCGGTTAGAAGTTGGCCAAACCTGTTAGCACGAGTGTCGGGACCTACTCCAATAGCCCCCAGAAGGCCTTCGATGGCTGGATCTATCCACTTAGGACCCGATCCTGGCATATTTTCACCCTGCTGGAGTGGCTGAGACTGCTCAGATGGAGGCAGATTGAGGCCAAGTTGTCGTAAAATGTCCAATGGTCCTGGCATTAGCGGCCTCCCTTTGCAAGAATAGCTTTGTAGACAGCTTCCACAGGGTCAGAAACGTGCTTCACTACCTGTCGGCCTGCGTTGTAGGCTGCTTCACCGCCCACTGGAGCAAACTCAGCAGCAGTCTCCCCAAGCATAGCGGCTGTAGGTGCTACCTCAGACACCGCTGGGGCTGCCCCTCTGAGCCCACTGAGGGCCGCTGGGAGGGCTTTTGCACTCCTAAGACCCCTAAGGCCACCCCCGACACCAGGAATAGCATTAGCGGCCAAGGCAGCTAGATTGGCGGGACTAGTTTGCTGTCTCAGACCTTCGAGGGCACCTGCCCCGAACCCCCTCAGGCGAGCTTCCCATGGGCTACGCTCAAGGGAAGGGGAATCGATGGCATCCTGGAGTTTACGTACTGGAGCTTCTGGGATGAGGGGTTCTGAGAGGCCAGCGAAGTCAGCTGGAATTGGGAAACGAAATGGTCCTGGCATTTATCGCTTTCTTTCGGTAGGTAGTTTTATGTCTCTGTGGAGGGCGCTTGATGAGAAGTCAACATCCCAGGCTGTTGGGATACGTGGGTCCTTTGATTCATGTTCTAACCCACCCGCGTGTGCTAGTTCATGTCTAAGTGTATCCATTGAGCCCTCAAAGGTATCATTCAGGGGGGAGTTGGGTCCAAATCCTATACTACGATCTCCCCGAACAAAGGACCCACCTGTTTGCTCACCTGGTGATCTGAACGTAAATGGATTACCTCTAACGGTTGAGAATGCAGTTGGATGTAGTTTATAGGCTAAAGATAGTGCTAGTTCTTGGAATGGTTTTGGTAGTGGTTCTGGGCTGAATTGGTTCTGGAAGCGCGGGGGTTCCTCACGTGGACCCCTCGCGGGCCACTCATTAAGCCAGTCACTCCCAATGTGGGGCCTATCTAGGACGTTGTGAAGGAATTTAATAGCCTGCTCACGTTCGGCTGGTGTGGCCGCTTTGTTTCCTCCCACATACACACTTCTAAGTCCATCAAGTGGATCAGACATTCTACACCATAAAATCCAAGGCTCGGTTGAGCCATCCACTGAGATATTTCAGCTGAGACGGGTTCCTCTGTACAATCCTACCTATCATCTTAACCCTCTCAACCATTAAAGCGTTATTTACATCAGCCGCTGGCAATAAGTCTAACACACCCAACGTCTGGGGGCCTATCACACCATCTACATCAACCCCTAGGATGAACTGGAGCTTCATGATGGCGATGAGTGGGCCACTGTTTACCCCAAAATCTACTAACTGAGCCTTTAGGGTGGGGTCCTGGATTTTGTTAAACCTGGGACCGTTCACATACTTCCTCTCGTAGATAGCCCTAGCCTCAGCTTCAGTGACCCTGCCATCAGCCCAAGCTTGGGGGTTGGCAGTCTCGCTGATTCCAAAAGCAGTCCTGCCACCTATGTCTAGGGGATCGTCTGTGGCAGGACCCTCACGCCTGATTATATCCGTAATGATGTCGTCCGTTGTAGTCATTTACTTACACTACGAGCTTACTTTTTCTTCTCTGGTTTACTAACAGCCTTCTGTAGGATCTCCAGCTGCCCTATCGACACTGGCGTTCCTGTTGATACCTGTCGCTTTAGTTCATCTATGTAGTCAAAAGGCTCCACCTTTGGCTCAACTGGATGAGTTGAAGGTGTAACTGGCTTCGGCTCGGGTGTTGTAGGTTTAGATGGCTGTCCGGGGGCGAACGGACTTGGTGCAGTCTTGGGAGCCTCAGCCGTAGGCACTGATGGAGTTGGCCCCGCAGGAGCAGCTGGTTTGGCTGCTGGAGCAGGTGTGAACGGTTTGAAAGATGTCTTGGTATCTGCCATTTTTATCTCCTTTATCTAACAGTTGGTAAATTCAAATCACCCATAGCTCTGAAGCCAAACAAAACTCCAAGTAGCCATAGTATTACTACTATTACGACAGCTACATTTAGTATTGATTTGATCTTATCATCCATAGGGGCGTAGGTGTTGATTAACTATAAAAGTACACCTATTACTACAAGTGTAATTACTAGTGATATGAGAGTCATTGTGTCTCCTTAGATTCCATGTAATCTATTGGTTGTCTTGTAACTAACACTAACACACAACGACGTTCTTTTACGATGATCGGCGAAAGCTGGATGGCCGCACGAAACGTTGTCCCATCCTTACGTTGTCCACGGACATCCATGTTATGATTGCCCATAGCGCGGTGAACTGGTCCTATTTCGTATTTAGTTCGGTATTCAACATGCTTTGTACGGAGGGCATTTGGTACAAGAGTTTCTACTGGTAGTCCTCTTAACTCTTCCCTGGTGTAACCAAACATCCTCGCAGCCGGTTCCGATATCTCGGATATGATACCATCGTTTGGATCATCTATAACTACTAGAATGGATGGTAATGTGTTCCAGACGATGTGAGCAAATTCTTCTTTAGTAAGATATGGTAATTTCACGGAAGTCTTTCTTCTGCTGCCTCTATTTTAGCTTCTTTCTTTCCTTCAAGTTTTCCTGCGGCCCTGGAGGCTATCTTAACCAATTCGAGCATTTGTGTAAGCCTGCCATTGATACTAGCCTGCATTTCTCTAACTGACGCTGCTATAAAGGCTGTAACGGTTGGAAGTAGGAATCCTAGAATAGTTGCAATAACAGCTGTGTTGTCTTTATCTGGGCGAACAGCAAACACAAAGATAACGCCCCCTATCCCTAAAGCGGATAATATAAGAATAGCAATTACAAAAATATTCGTACGACTGTGCGGGATCTTTAACTCTATTTCGGACAATTCTGTCATAAGGTCACTCACTGGCGGTATCTTCCTATCTACTAATTAAATCTTCGTATTGTTTGGAAATAGTTAGGTTAAGTTTATTTACAAGTTCCTGCAGGTCTTCTACTTTATCTGTAGCTGTAATAAGATCGGATTTAACTACTGCAAGATTACTATTTACTAACACATGGATCTTATTGGCCTTATAGCTATTAATAATACCGACTATTAGACCACCAAGCGCCACTAATGTTGGCGGAACGGCTGTAATTAGTGCGATTGTGGTTGTGTCTGTCATTTATATCTTCCTAGTTTTAGTGGTCTTATCTTAGGTGGTGCGGCCGGGGCGGATGTGAGTTCTTTTACGAATCCCGGTACAACTCCGGCAGGTGGGGGTCCTTCTCCGAATAACCACTTGGAAAACTGTAGAGGTGTATCTAGAGTTGGGAGAGGCATCTCGTTAATCCCGGCAGCGGCACCTGTAGCCAAAACTGGCTTGCCTTGCTGGGCTGCTTGGCCCATCGCGAATCCCATCGATGCTGGCATCGAGTACTGACCGCCGAAGTTAGAGACGAATCGTCTGACGATTTTAGCGGTTTCTGGATCCAGGTTGTTGCCAAGGGCATACGAACCTGTTCCAACTGCGGCACTAAGTCCCTGTTGGACTAGTTGCTGCCGTAGAGAGTCTGGGACTTCACGCTGCTCTTGAACGATTGAGCCTATGCCAGGTAGGCGCTCGGCGCCCTGTTCTAGAATGTTAGCTGGAGTACGTTTGAATGGGAATAATAGTTGTGCGAGGGCGCTACCTTTGCCGAAGTCTGCGATCTTTTTTGGTAATGGAAGTTCGGGCTCGGCGGTCAAAGTGATACGCCTAGCCTCTTCCTCGGTGAAACCAACACCTGTGAGGATCTTACGTGCAGCAACGTCACCAGCCGTCATGCCCAGACCAGGTAGAGATAGTCCGGCTTGAACTGGTCCTGTGGCTTGGTTGAAGGAGGTACCTTCGGCCCTGCCAATCAGCTCACTTGCCTCCTCCAGGGATTCCTTCCACAGCTTACCGAACTTTAATGGGTTCGCAAGCTGCTTCAGTAACTCTGTCCCACGTGGGTCGCCTGATAGAGCGTGCTCGATGCCAGCGAATAGTGCTGAGCCGTATGGTCCAGCCCACATGTTAGCTGCCATCCCAGGACCACTGGTTAGGTAGTTGAAACGTTGGATTTGTGGTAGGGTTTCCCAGATGGATGCGGCTGTCTTTTTTAGTCCTTCTGGTGTGGTGATACGATCCTTCAGGTTGTGGAGGATATCTGGGTTGGCTCCAATCTGATGTAGTGTGGAGACTACGCTGGGTGCGGCCAGTCCAAGCCCCGCCCCTACGACTGCTCCAGTGAATGGATCTTCATCGTTCACTGCTCCGCCAATTAATGCCCCAGCACCGCCTGCTAGCAGGTGTTGGAGGGCTGCTGGACTAATCTCACCCTTCTCACCCTTCTGGGACTCTGCGAGGGCCTTCAGCTTATCGACTATACCAAGTTCGTGCTGAACCCAATCTGGGGTCTCATCGGGGTGTGGGGTTGCTGCCGGTGGTGCTGCAGCCTTCTGGGCCTTCGATATCTCAAGCTCCTTCATGTGAGCTTCGCGTGCGGCTGCGGCGGATGGGATCTCACCCTTCTCAGCTGCTTCTTTAGCTAAGCGGTAGTTGAGTCCAGTGGCACCGGTTTTAGTTTTGAAAAACTTAGCTAGGGCTGATGGGACTGCTTCAGCTGTGGGTGCTATTGGCTCTATTGTTTTTGGTAATTTTGCAGCTGCAGCCTTCTCAGCCATATTAGCTGATATTCTGTCAGCTAGAGCCTCACCCTTTGGTCCAACTCCTGGCCGAGTGATGTCCTCGGAGGGGAAGGGATTTTTCTTAATGTATGATAGGACCTGCTTGAGTTTATCTACTGTGCTAGGTTGGGCTGACTCAGGCGCAGCGGCTGGTGGGGCTGGGATAATAGACTCAGTTATAGGAGCTGCAAGGTTCCCCTCATCATCCATCACAGTAGCTTCAGCTTTAGTGGCAGCCTTATCAGCTATCTCAGGTGCCCACTTTTTGGTAGCTGACTTTCTAGTACTACCAACTGTACCTGAGGTAGTCTCAGAGACCACTGATTCCTTAGGCTCAAGACCAGCCTTAGCTCTCTCAACATCTGCAAGTGCAGCCTCATTAACGTCACGCTTACGTGAGGCATCCTCGAACAACTGAGCCAGTTTAGATTTCTCCTTGGTTTCCCAATCTACAATTTTCTGGGAGCGTCTATTTAGAGCCCCCGGAACACCTTGTTGTACTCGGTTCTCAGGGCCAATCAGTGGACCCATCGGAGCTTCAACTTCACCTTGAGCTTTGATGGGTGCAACTCTCCTGACTTCCTCAAGCCCACCCTTCTTACCACCCTTCAATACTCGTCCACCTGGGTATGCGGTGGTCTCTACCTCGAACTGCTTAACTGGGGCGGCTTTGGGCGAAAAGAATTTAGCCAGACCTCCAGTGATAGCACCACCAAGCGCAGCGCCCGTACCTACACCAACTGGATCAACCTCACCCTTCTCGGCTATCTGCCGCAGGGCTGAACCCGAGGCACCGAATGCAGCACCTCTTGCAGCCGAAGCGAGGGGCCGTCCTGCCTTAAACACAGCTCCGAACGGGATTAAACCAAGTGTGGACTCAGCAGCCATTCTCTTCCAACTAGGATCACTACCCTCGATGAGTTCAGCTCCCAGCTCACCAGCTCCTGCGATAGCGGCTCCGGGGAGTCCACCCTCTGCGGCGAGCACACCCGTAACCGCACGGGTACCTATACCTGCAAGGTTACGTAACCGACTGAAGAAGGAAGGTGCCTCATCTACAGGAGGCGGAGGTTGGGAGAAAAACTTACCCGCTTTGATTGGCATTACTTTCCTCTATACAGCGATAGAAGCTGGTTCATCCAGTGGAGTTCGGCTTCAGTTGGGGCTCCCTCGGCATACTGAGGGTCTGACAACAGCTGGTCCAGGGGCATGTTGGCTGTTTGTGGATTATTAACCACTTGATTCACCCACTCCTTCACATCTGGTGGAGCTGGATGTCGTGCTAGGACTGCCTGCCAGTATTGATTGAATGTGTTCTGTGCTGGACCGGTGATGTCGGTATTCCAGAAATTATGACCTTGTTTAGTTTTCGCAGTCTCAAGCGCCGCCCTAGCTGCCGAGAGTTGATTCAATAGGACCGGTGGGATCTGTTGTTCAGGTGTATACGATACACTTCCGCCACCTGGGGCACTAACTCTACTAATGTTTCCACCAGCCAGAGCCTGTTGCCTTAACATGTCTAGAAAGTTTTCCTGTTGAGCGCCCTTAGATTCAGTAACTGCTAGGTTTCCTCTACTCATTTCCCGCTGCCGCTCAAGCGCACCCTGTTGCTCAATACCAGCCACCCGCTCAGGACTTTGGAGCTTATACATCTCCATCTGGCGTGCAGATTCAGCAGCTTCCTGGGGAGAGCGGAAGCCACCCGCCTGAGCCTCACGCTGCATAGCTATGTCTTCAAACTGACGAGCTGCCGCGTTCTGGGAACTATAAGGGTTCTGCTTAATGTCCCTCTCCAAACCTGAGACATCAGACGGAGTTGCACCTGCCCAGATTTGATCTGGGAACCTCTGTTGTAAGTCAAGGTTCCGCTTCATCTCACTTGCACGGCCCTCTTGGAGACCTGCTAGCTGGAGTCCTTGATTGGCTCCCATCCCCCTTAGTGCTGCTAGGGCATCATCAGGGGCGTCCAATGCACCTCTAGGCATAGATGATAACACACCCATACCCATGTGTGGTTCTGGTCCTGAGGATGATGTCGTCTTTTGAGTTGGTGGAGTAAAGTTACTAACTCTGCTCTGTTTAATAATTTGATCAGCTCTTTGATTTGTGTCACTATCTTCTGTTGGAAATGTAGGATCTTGCCTTAGAAAATCATCCATAGGTGTATGTGATGATACTGGACGAATCCCCCGCATGTGTGATACAGCCATAGGTGGCTGTTCAAACTGAGATATAGGACCCAATGGTTTAGCAATGTTAGGAACAGGTGATGGTGGGGCCTTAGGCAGCCGCTGCTCTGGATAATTTAATTTAGCGTATGGAGAATCTAGATCTTCTGGAGGAACGTCCCCAAGAGGATTTTGTAAGTTCAATAGACCCTTTAAGGCCATCCCACCAACTTGACCGGCAGGGCTTTTTCTAATATCGTACCAGTTTGGCATAATTTACCTTCGACCAGGCATAGCCTGCTGTAGTCTCTCTCGTGCTAGTTCCATATCCCTACTCAGGACGGTTTGGTAATCACCAGCAGTTGCTCTGGCTCCGGTGGGACGACCCATGAAAGTTGAACCGGTGGTCATGTAGTTAGGCTGGAGACTTTCCCCTGTGAGCTGACGCGAACCAACCGGGCTACGTCCCCCCACTAGTCTATCCACACCGCGCTCGGATAGCGCCTGGTGGAAGCCTTCCCACATTGGACTTGGCAGGGGACCACTCTTCGCGTATGGGTTACGTTGGAATTCAGCCTGGTCGTATGCAGCCCTGTGAGCCATCCCACGACCCTGTAGAGCAATGCCCAGTGGGTCGTTCTCTGGGTCAGCGCCTGGACCTGTACTGAACTGATCGGTTTGTGGTTGTCTCAGTCCACGAAGGGCTGCGACGGGCCAGCTAAACATGTTTACGCTCCTTCAGCAACTTCTCTATACTTGTCAATCTATCTACTACTGAGGTTGACTTCTTTCCGGTAGGTTTTCTAGACTTAATCTCGTCTGCAGCCTCTTTCCAGTTAGAAGGTCTATTGCCTTTAGCGTGGAGGTATTTATGTGGCACTAGTATGCCCTCCTGAGACCTGCAAGGGCTGATTCAAGAGATGGAGGGATTCTTCCACCAATTCCCTGCCGCCCAGCGCCTGGTGTAGAAGCCATGTGGATTGGGGCTGGCTCTCCAGGCATACCCATACCCATTGTTCCTTCGGATGGGATGTTCCCCCCACCGCCCAGT